>Ga0153915_10002310_pt1 | contig 17429 bp, 23 predicted proteins | sample Opewatmetagenome_2_FD_107003 | JGI IMG/M metagenome (GOLD analysis project Ga0153915, IMG submission 107003) | Freshwater wetland microbial communities from Ohio, USA - Open water 3 Core 3 Depth 3 metaG | ecosystem: Environmental > Aquatic > Freshwater > Wetlands | place: USA: Ohio, Lake Erie...
CCCTTGCGCCTGCCTCGATCGCCATATTGCTCATCGAGAAGCGGTCATCCATGCCTAATTTCCTGATCACCGGCCCGGTAAACTCCATTACTTTATAAAGAGCGCCGTCTACGCCGATCTTGCCAATAGTATAAAGGATCAGGTCCTTGCCGCCGACCCATTTGTTAAGCTTACCTTTATATACGAACTTAACGCTCGCCGGGACTTTCAACCAGCATTTCCCGTCAATGTATGCGCGCGCAAGGTCAGTTGACCCGATACCCGTAGAATAAGCGCCGAGTGCGCCGTAAGTACAGGTGTGCGAATCCGCTCCGATGATCATATCACCGGGCAAGACCAGCCCTTTTTCAGGAAGCAGCGCATGCTCAATACCCATACAGCCGACTTCAAAATAATTCTTGATCCCCTGCTCTTTGGCAAAATCCGCCAATATCTTGCACTGGTTGGCGCTTTTTAGGTCCTTTGCCGGAGCAAAATGATCAGGCACCAAAACGACCATATTCTTATTAAAAACTTTCTTACACCCGGATTTCCTGAACTCCTGGATCGCTATAGGAGCGGTAATATCATTGCCCAGGGCAACATCCAGTTTAACCTGGATAAATTCGCCCGGCTTTATACTTTTATTATCCGTGTGCGCCAGTAATATTTTTTCCGCTATCGTATATCCCATATCGCCTGCTATTTTTCGCTTAAGCCGGAAATAAACCGTTTAAGCGTTTAGCAATGGTTAATTTAAAAATGATTATCTAAAACTTTCTTACGATCAGAGAGGCGTTATGCCCGCCGAAACCTAAGGAGTTGGACATGCAGATGTTCACTTTTGCCGAGCGTGCGGTATTCGGTACATAATCCAAATCACACTCCGGATCAGGATTCTCGTAATTTATCGTGGGCGGAATAACGCCGTCGCGGATAGCCAGGCAGCAAATCACGAACTCCACTCCGCCGGCAGCTCCGAGAAGATGGCCGGTCATAGATTTTGTGGAAGAGATCATTAACTTCTTGGCGTACGCGCCGAAAGCTTTCTTCATCGACATCGTCTCAAGCCGGTCATTCAACTTGGTAGAGGTGCCGTGCGCGTTGATATAATCCATTTCTTCGGGGTTTATCTGAGCGTCTTTTAAAGCGCAAACCATTGCTCTTGCCGCGCCATCGCCTTCAGGATCAGGAGCGGTAATGTGATACGCGTCGCATGTCATTCCAAAACCGGTGATCTCCGCGATGATCTTGGCGTTACGTTTCTGAGCGTGTTCCAAAGTCTCTAAAACCACCAGGCCGCAACCTTCAGCGATAACGAAACCATCGCGTTCGCGGTCAAAAGGCCGGCTAGCTCTCTTAGGGTCATCATTTCTTGTGGATAAAGCCTTAAGCGCGCAAAAACCACCCACTGATGTAGGCACAACGCAACCTTCCGTGCCTCCGGTGACCATCACATCCGCGTCACCATAAAGGATGATCCTGTACGCTTCTCCGATAGCGTGCGAACCTGAAGCGCAGGCTGTTGCCACGCAGGAGTTCGGGCCTTTTAGGCCATGATTGATGGCGACCTGGCCGCTTGCGGAATTGACAATAAGCATGGGAATCAAAAACGGCGACAGGCGGCTTGGCCCGCGGCTAAGCAAAACCTTATGTTCCTCTTCTATTGTATATAAACTGCCGATACCGGAACCGATCAAAACGCCTATCCGCGTGCGATCCTCTTTGTTCAGGTCAAGCCCGGAAGATTCCAAGGCCTGTTTTGCCGCGGCAACGCTGTATTGCACGAATTTCGCGGTCCTCTTGGTATCTTTAGAAGACATACCGTAAAGCGAGGGGTCAAAATTCTTTATCTCACCGGCGATCCTGGAGTCAAAAGCGGAGGCATCAAAACCCACCAGCTTATCCACGCCGCTTACGCCGTTCTTCAGCGCCTGCCAGCTGGTCGCCACGTCGTTACCCAGCGGCGAGATCATCCCTAATCCTGTAATTACCACTCTTTTCTTAGTCATCATTGGTATAAAATTTACCCCGCCAGTGTACTTAAAGCGGGGTAAATTAATTAATCAATATGAATAATTAATTACTTGCTACTCTTTTCTTCAATGTACTTAATGGCATCACCAACAGTCGTGATCTTTTCAGCATCCTCATCCGGGATCTCGATGCCGAATTCCTCTTCTAAAGCCATGACTAACTCTACGGTATCAAGAGAATCCGCGCCTAAATCATCCACGAAAGATGCTTCAGGGGTGACCTCTTCAGGTTTCACGCCTAACTGTTCTGCTATGATGGATTTTACTTTCTCTTGTGCTGCCATTCTTTTTTCCTCCTTGTGTAGAAACACACTCCCGCGCAATTCAAATTAGGCGGGGTGTTTCGTATAATACGCCTTATGCCATAACCATGCCGCCGTCCACCGTGATCACCTGTCCGGTAATATAACTGGATTCTTCCGAAGCCAAAAACAGGCAAACCTTGGCGATATCCTGGGGCGTCCCCAACTTACCCAGCGGGATCGCTTCCAGCATCTTCTTCTTAAGCTCCTCAGGAAGCTTGGCGGTCATCTCCGTCTGAATAAAACCCGGAGCTACTGCGTTCGCGTTAATATTGCGCGAAGCGAGTTCTTTTGCCACTGTTTTAGTAAGAGCGATGATCCCCGCTTTGGAAGCTGCGTAATTCGCCTGGCCGGGGTTACCCATTAAACCGATTATGGAAGCGATACTGATGATCCTGCCGCTTCTCTGTTTGACCATTGGCCTGGATACGGCCCTAATGCAGTTAAATGTCCCCTTCAGGTTGACATTGATCACCGCATCCCACTCCATCTGGGACATTCTAAGCAAAAGATTGTCCTTAGTAATCCCAGCGTTGTTAACTAATATATCAACCTTTCCAAATTTGTCAAGAATTTTGTTTATGCCTTCTTCGACTTTTTCGTAGTTTGTCACATCCATCTCCAAAGCCAAAGCTTTCCTGCCTAAAGCCTCGATTTCCGAGGCTGTTTTCTGGGCGATCTCCATATTTACATCCGCTACCACTATATCCGCCCCTTCCGCGGCAAAAGCCATGGCAATTGCCTGGCCAATACCCCTTGCGCCGCCTGTAATTAATGCCACTTTACCTTCTAATCTCATTTCTTAACCTCCTACATTCTACCTACTATCTACTACCTACCCTATATTTCTAGCTTTTTACCCTATATCGGCTATTTTCTCTATATTCGCCACTTGCGCGCTGCTGTCAATGCGCCGCATTAACCCTTTAAGCACTTTTCCCGGCCCAAATTCCACAAAACTCTTTATCCCTTCAGAAAGCATAAGCTTCATGGAATCTTCCCAAAGCACGCTTTGCGCCACCTGTTGAACAAGATTTGCTTTGATTTCCTGCGGATTAAGCGCGACTTTAGCGTTACAGTTGCTGATCACCGGTAATTCCGGCTGTGCGATCTTCATTTTCTCAAGCTCAACAGCCAGTTTAACGCCTGCCTCTTTCATAAAAGAGGAATGGAACGCCCCGCTGACATCCAAAATCACCGCCAGTTTAGCGCCATTCTCTTTGGCGATCTTCTGCGCGTTCTCAATATCCTGAGGGCTGCCGGAAATAACCACCTGCCCCGGACAATTGATATTTGCCACTTCTGTGTTAGAAAGAGCGCAAACCTCCCGCACTTTAGCCAGTTCCAGGCCAATCACCGAAAGCATCTTGCCCGGCTTTTTTTGCGCGGCTTCCTCCATAAATTCTCCCCTGCGCCTGACTAAATAAACCGCGTCCTCAAATTTAAGCGCGCCGCTAGCCACAAGCGCGGAATACTCGCCCAAACTTAAACCCGCCAGATAACCATCTATCTCCGGATGCCTGGATTTATAAACTTCCCAGCAGGCAATGCTCATTGTCACGATCGCTGGCTGGCAATTATTGGTCTTGGTCAACTCTTCCTGCGGGCCTTCAAAACAAAGAGCGCTTAATTTAAAACCTAGTATCTCATCGGCCTTGTCAAACACAGCTTTCGCCTGCGGGAAAGCCGCGTACAGGTCTTTACCCATACCGACACCCTGGCTTCCCTGGCCGGCGAAAAGATAACCTACCATTGGATCACGCTGGCCCCCCAGACAAGGCCTCCTCCAAAAGCATCAAGGAGTATGATATCGCCCCGCTTGACCCGGCCATCTTTTACCGCCTCGCAAAGCGCGGTAGCCGTGGAAGCGCTGGACATATTGCCGCATCTCTCTATATTAAGGTAAACCTTTTCTTCCGGGATGCCTAATTTTTTGGCTACAGCCATAATGATCCGCGCGTTAGCCTGGTGCGGAATGATCAGGTCGACATCAGCAAAAGTCATCTTTGCCTGCTCCAAAACAACTTCCGCGGCCTTGGTCATTGTGTTAACCGCGATCTTAAAAAGTTCATTGCCCTGCATTTTAACATAATGCAGGCGCTTATCCACGGTCTCATGCGTCGCGGGGTTAAGCGAGCCTCCTCCAGGCATATTCAGGATGCCTGTTTTTGAACCATCGCAACCTAAATAAGTGGAGATGATCCCGCCGGATTTTACTTCTGATAATACCGCCGCGCCGGAGCCATCACCGAATAATACGCAGGTGTTACGGTCCTTCCAGTCAGTTACCGAGGATAAAACCTCTACACCCACAACCAAAGCTTTTTTATAAGTTCCACAGGCGAGAAATTGATTAGCTACAGAAAGCGCGTAAACAAAACCCGCGCAAGCCGCGGAAATATCAAAACAGGCGGCATGAGTTGCCCCAAGTTTATACTGCAATATTGAGGCCACTGAAGGAAATGGCATATCGCCGGTGATCGTAGCGACGACGATAAGGTCTAATTCCTCCGGCTTAACTTTAGCGTCTGCCAAAGCCTGGACGCTAGCCTGTGAAGCCAGGTCAGAAGCAGCTTCGCCTTTTTCTACCATATGCCTTTCTTTGATGCCAGTACGGGTAGTGATCCATTCATCGGAAGTATCTACCATCTTCTCAAGATCGGCATTAGTGAGTATTTTCTTTGGCAGGTATTCGCCCACCCCGATGATCCCTATTTTTTTCAATTATTTAACTTGGGGTTATGCTTTCCAGGATTTCCGCGTTGATATTATGCTCAACTTCTTCTTTAGCTACCCTGATGGCATTCATAATCGCTTTTTTGTTGGAGCGGCCGTGGCCGATGATCACTACGCCATTAACGCCTAAAAGTGGAGCGCCGCCGTACTCGGCGTAGTCTAAATCTTTTTTAAAACGCTTAAGGCTGGGTAACATAAAGATCAACCCGATCTTCCCAAAAATATTGCTTAAGAGGTGCCGTTTCAAGAACGGCTGCATCGCCTCCGCCGCGCTTTCAGCGACTTTCAAAGCGACATTACCCACAAAGCCATCACAAACGATCAGGTCGCATTTACCGCTAAAAAGATCCTTGCCTTCTACGTTACCGATAAAATTAAGCCTGCTTTTTTCAAGCAGTTCGTGCGTTTCACGCAAGAGCCCGGTGCCCTTAACTTCTTCTTCGCCTATATTCAACAAACCTACGCTGGGATTAACCTTATGCAGGATATCCTTACAATAAACACTGCCCATGATCGCGTATTGCAAAAGCTGCACCGGCTTAGGATCAATATTAGCGCCCACATCAATAATTAACGAAGCGCCTTTCAAAGTAGGCGTGACCAAAGCAATTCCCGGCCGCTCTATCCCCGGTAATAAACCAAGCCCCAGCGTTCCGGCGCAAACTACCGCCCCGGTATTGCCAGCGCTGAAAAAACCCTCTGCCTTGCCTTCTTTAACAAGATTCAACCCCACAACAATAGAAGATTGCCTTTTTCTGCGCACGCTTAGGGCAGCGGACTCGCTCATCCCGATAACCTCGGCGGCATGCTGCACAGTGATCCTGTCGCCAGCATAATGGGCTTTCTTTAATAAAGCCTCTATCGTGGGCTGGTCGCCGACCAGGATGACTTCCACATCATACTCTTTAACAGCGGCAAGCGTCCCTTCAATAACTACTCCGGGGGCGTAATCGCCGCCCATAGCATCAACGACTATTTTCATTGAGCCTTCCTTGGTTTAATTAGCGGGCTTTTTTCTTTTTTTCTTTTACCTTGATCTCAACGACCTGCCTACCATCATAATAACCGCAAATCAGGCAAACCCGGTGAGAAAGTTTAGGCTGTTTGCATTGCGGGCATAATGCAAGATTGGTCTTCTTGATCTTCCAGTGTGTACGGCGTTTTAAACCGCGCGTTTTTGAATGCTTACGTTTAGGTAGAGCCACAGTTACAACCTCCTTCGTTTAAGTTCTTGCCGCATTTTACACAAAGCCCTTTGCACTCTTTGGAGCATAAAGGCTTTATGGGATAATCCATGATTATCTCTTCTCTTATATCCGTGTCCAGGTCAATAAACGCAGAGGTATTATCGAACGGATAATCAAACCGCGCTTCTTTGACAAGTTGATTTTCAAATTCATTCAGGCAACGGCTGCACTGAAGCCGCGTATCCGCTTTCATCTCCAGGAGCACTGAGATGACGTTGCCAACCCGCGACGCGTGCGCGCGCACTTTTAAAGGGGTAGAGAACCTGACCAGCTCCGTATCAAGGTCCAAAGCGCCCGCGCTGATCGCTTCTTCAAACACCCGCCCCTCAAAAGGGACCTGGTTAACAAATATCTTCACCCCGTCAGATACCTCCTATTGCGAACGGCTAAAGACTCTAACAGAGTTAAACCTTCTTGCCTAATTTTTCCCTTAATGCTTTTTCCACAAAATCCGGGACAAAATCAGAAAGATCCGCGCCCAGCGAACCGACTTCTTTGATCAGCTTAGCCGAAAGATAACTATACGACTCATGCGGCATCAGAAAGATGGTTTCAATGTCCGGGGAAAGCTTGCGGTTGGTCAGCGCCATCTGGAACTCGTATTCAAAATCAGAAAGCATGCGCAGGCCCCTGACTAATACCTTGGCCTTCATCTTATGCGCGTATTTAACCACCAAACCGTCAAATTCGGTAACCGTTATTCCCGGCATATCAGCGGTAGCTTTTTTAAGCATCTCCAGCCTTTCTTTGACGCTGAAGACCGGCTTTTTATGCGCGTTATGGGCAACCGCCACGATCACTTCAGAAAATATCTCATGCGCCCGCCTGATTATATCAATATGCCCGTTGGTCACGGGGTCAAATGTTCCGGGATATAAGGCGATCTGGCACATAATTACCCTTTCTTCCGAAAAATAGAAAGCCGGGTATCTCCATACTTGGCTTCTTTAACCAGGACTAACCCGGGCATGGCTTGCGGCAGCCCTTCATTCTTAAAGTGCTGCACTACGATTAAACCATTGGGCGATAATATATCATAAGCCTCCATGGTTTGCAAGATTTTTTTTGCCAAAGAACCGCCCGGGCCATCCTCCGGTTGCGGGTTATCCGGTGAATCTACGGAAATTTGCTGGCTGGGAGTTTTCAGCTTATAGTATGGCGGGTCAAGAAAGATTATATCAAAAACTTTCCCGCGCTCATGCAGCAGTTTGACCGCTTTTTGGGCTTCAATATGAATTATGCTGCAGGGCGCATCCTTCAGGATGCTGATATTCTTCCTGATCGCGTCCACTGAATCGCGGTTAAGCTCAACCAAGACAAGTTCTCCGGCTCCCCGCGAAAGGGCTTCAAAACCAACCGCGCCTGAACCGGCAAAAAGGTCAAGAAAAGTCAGCCCGCTGATATCGCCCAGGATATCAAACACGGCTTTACGCACTTTATCCTGCGTAGGCCGGATACCCCTGGAAAAATATAATTTTTTATTCTTGAATTTACCTGTGGTAATACGCATATTTATCCTATAAGCATCAGTTGTTCATACTCCGGGAACCTGGCAATAAGCTTTGCCTTTAACGAACTATGCTCCCTGTTGGCCAAACCAGGGTCAAGGCGCAATAAAGCCGTTGCTTCCTCCCTGGCCGCCTTTAAAAGCTGCATTTGCGTAAGGGGATTGGCGATCTTAAGTTCCGTTAAACCATGTTGCCGGCTGCCGAAGAACTCACCCGGGCCGCGGATCTTCAGGTCCTCTTCGGCGATACGGAAACCATCCTGAAATTGCGCCATGGCGCCAAGGCGGGCTTTTGCCTCTTCAGTTTTAGCATCCGAGATCAGAAGGCAGATGGATTCATCTTTTCCCCTGCCGATCCTTCCGCGCAACTGATGCAGCTGGCTTAAACCAAAACGCTCGGCGGATTCAATGATCATGCAGGTGGCGTTGGGTATATCTATTCCCACCTCCAGGATGGTCGTGGAAATAAGCATATCCAGTTCTTTATTCTCAAACTTGCGCATAACCTCATCCTGCTCCGCTGTTTTTAGTTTACCATGGATCAGCCCTAAACGAAAGCCCCGGAACTGGTCATCTTTAAGCTGAATAAACATTTTCTTGGCTCCGGCGATATCCAGAGCATAGGATTCTTCTATAACAGGATAGATCACAAAAGCCTGGCGGCCTTTAAACAATTGCTCCTTGGCGAGCGCGTAGGCTTTCGTATTTTGCGCGTGCGTAAAACGCATGGTTTTAACCGGCAGCCTGCCGCTGGGCAGTTCATTGATCACGGAAATATCCAGGTCACCGTACAAAGTGATCGCCAAAGTCCGCGGTATGGGGGTCGCGGTCATGATCAAAACATCCGGGTTAACCCCTTTCTGCGGTAATATCGCCCTCTGGCTAACCCCGAATTTATGCTGTTCATCAATGATCACCAGGCCCAGATCCTTAAACTTTACATGCTCCCCAAGCAAGGCGTGCGTGCCCACGACCAAAGACACCTTGCCGTTTTTTATCTCCTGAATGAGTTTATCTTTTTCTTTATCCGCGCCGATCAGTAAACCCGCGCTGATCGCTTTGCCTTTATTTTTTAATCCGGCAAGCTGGCTGATCATCTTGTTGTAATGCTGCCTGGCGAGTATCTCTGTGGGAGCCATAAAAGCAACCTGGTAACCTCCCTGGACAGCCATAAGGCAGGCGATAACCGCGACTACGGTTTTGCCTGAGCCAACATCGCCCTGCAGGAGACGGTGCATTGGTTGGGAAAGGCGCATATCCGCCTTGATCTCGGCGATAACTTTCTGCTGCGCGGCTGTCAATTGAAAAGGCAAAGCGGCGATAAAATCTTGCGTAAGTTTGCCTTCTGTATCATGCGCCTGGCCGAGAAGCCTGTTCTTTTTTAATTTGCGCAAGACCAGCGGGATCTGAAAAATAAAGAACTCCTCAAAACTTAAACGGCTGTAAGCCTCCTGCTGAAGCGTAAAGCTTTCCGGAAAATGAATATTCAATAAACTTTGCGCCAGATTAAGCAGTTTATTGCGCGTGCGCAGATCATAAGCCAGGCGGTCGTTAACCTTAGGCAAGAATTCATCCAGCAGATTTTTAACAAGCTGGCGCATTGTGCGCTGCGAAAAACCCTCGGGCAGCCTATATATCGGAACGATCCTGCCTATATTCAGCATCTCCTCGTCCTCTCCGGTGATCACCTCAAACTCCGGATTGCTGAATTGTAAGCGGCCGCCGTAATGCTCAACTCTGCCGTAAAGGATCAATACTGAACCCGGCTTTAGGGAATCCAGGATATAAGGCTGGTTAAACCAAACGCAGGTAAGTTTAGCCGCCTCGTCAAACACAACGGCCTCGGTAATGCTGAAACCGCGCCTGCGCCATGACCTGTGCTGGCGGCTGGCCAAAACGCGCGCTTTTACAGTACAGCTCTCCCCCTCTTTAAGGCTGGATATTTTGCAGAAATTAGTGCGGTCAACGTAACGGCGCGGGAAATAATACAAAAGGTCTTCCAGCGTCCTGATGCCGACAGCGGCAAAAGCGTCGCTTCTTTTCGGCCCGACTCCTTTTAAGTATTGAACTGGCGTATTTTCCGGCATATAAGATTTGGTGAGATGAAATTAAATAAACGCGTAACCAGCGACCATTATACTATCAGCGCATTTAAGAGTCAAAGTTATTAACAACGTAGGTACCACTTAAGTGGTACCTACGCCTGTGGATAACTCAAGAAAATATATTTTTGGCCCCCTTGTAAACAGCCCAAATATATGGCATACTTAATTTGTCAGAAACAATGAGTGACACACAACAAGGAGGACGGGCAAGATAGCGAAAGCTAGAGAGGCCTATCACCTACAAGAAACCCCGGGAAGTTACGGGGGTTTTTTGTTTATAGGCTAAAAATGCGTAAACAAACCGGCTTCTTTATCATTATACCCTCATCTTGAAACCCTAAAACCCTCAATTACCTTATCCCCTGGCCTGGACGGATGCATCAACTGACGGATCGCCTCAAAGATATTGTTTATTGCTTCATCGTGTTTTCCCACTCTTCGTTCCAAATTTTCTAATTTACGCATCAACTCCTTATTAGTAGATATGATCTTTCTCAGCTTTACAAATGCCCGCATAATGGCAATATTCACATGTAGGGCTTTTTTGCTGCGTAAAACGCTTGAAAGCATTGCTACCCCTTGTTCAGTAAAAACATTGATATTCTTGGAGTACTTTAAGGAAGTCACAGATTGTGACATCCTCATGATCTCCTCTCTTGTCAAAGAAAACATAAAATCTTCAGGGAAACGATCGTTATTCCTTTTAACTGCCTGATTCAGCACTTTTGTTTCAACCCCATATAGCTTTGCCAAATCTTTATCCAGCATCACTTTTTGGCCACGGATCATAAAAATCTTATGCTCAATTACTAGATCAGGAATAATAGCCTTCATCTGTCGCCTCCTGCTATAATAGACGCGGAAAGAAGCGGAATCTAACATAGGATCGGATTTATTAAGGCGGATTGGTGGGGTTTTAAGAAGCTTGGAGGATAATATTTTCCAGTTCAACGCGGGTTTTTGCCCGCGATGATTGCTCGCGTAAACGGCGGACTTTCCTGAATCCTTTTGTATACCAGCTATAGAATTTCCTAAATATGACTACCCCGTTCTTCTCCCCGTAAAAACCAATATTGGCATCCAAATGTTCAAGCATCACTTTAATGATCTCTTCCCTGGATGGCCGGGCTAAAGTTTTCCCGCTTTTCAGGAACTCTTTGATCTCGGCAAATACCCAGGGGTTACCCAGTGAACCGCGGGCAATGGCCAGGCCAGCGCAGCCGGTTTCTTTGATCATTTTAGCGGCCAGTTCGCCGGAAAAAACATCGCCGCTGGCGATCAACGGCACAGTTACAGCGCGCCTGACATCGGCGATAACGCGGTAATCCACTGTGCCGCTGTAACCCTGCTCTTTAGTGCGGCCATGGACGAATATCCCGCTTACCCCGCTGTCCTGGGCGATCAAAGCGATCTTACGGGCATTCACCGAATCTTTATCCCAGCCAATACGGATCTTGACTGTAACCGGCAGTTTACTGTTTTTAACCACCAGCTTCATGATCTTCTCAAATTTCTTCGGGTCCTTCAAAAGCCCGGCGCCCTCGCCCCTGCGCACTACTTTTTTCGCAGGGCACGCTGCGTTAAAATCCAGGATATCAAATTTATAATTTTTTAAAACATCCAGGGCTTTTAAAACGTATTGTTCCTCGCACCCTAAGATCTGCACACCCAGGGGGCTATCCCCATTTATCGTGGAAAGCATCTCTTTGGTTTTTCTGCCTTTATATGAAACAGAGCGGCAATTGATCATCTCCACGAAAGCCAGCTCGCAGCCGAACCTGCGGCAAAGCATCCGGTAAGGCAAATCAGTTATCCCGGCCATGGGCGCAAGGATCAGGTTAGATTTTAGTTTTAGCGTGCCGATCTTTAACATAGGATTAAAAAAACAGTCAGCGGGTTAAGCCTTAGGGTATCTTGCTGCATTACAGCTTCTAAAAATACCCCAAGTCACCCGCTATTAATATCTTAAAGTATATATTTGGGATTCTTGATCAGTGGCTTGTTTTTGATCGCTTCCGCGACGCTTGCGCTAACGCCGGGTTTATTGAGTTTGCAATACATATAATTCTTATAGCCTTCCACTCCCGGCTGGTCAAAAGCATTGACGTTTAACAACTCACCCTCAAACGCGGTGGCCATCTCAAAGAAAAATAACAACGCGCCCCAGTTATAAGCGGACACCTCCGGCATGATCACCGCGCAGCTCGGGCGGTTAGCACTCGCCAAAGCCCACTCCGTAGCTTCCTGGGCGAGCATGATCAGTTCAGAGAATTTCTTTTCCGATAAAATGTCGTTCTTCCCGGGCACCTTGATCTCATGGTTGAATTTTTCCACGCGGATAAAAGTAATTACCTTATTATTTTCCCCTTCCACATTATTCTGCTGTATGGAGTGCAGGTCATTAGTGCCTCTTGCGGCTATGGGGGTGCGGCCAAGGCCAAAAAGATGGTCTTTGTCATTAACCCAGTTTTCCAGGCCTTCGCTATCTACTGTAACTTTACGGTGGTATTTTTTCCCAAGGCTTTCCGCCAATAACTGGATATACCAATCCGCGGTAGATTTAAGCGTTTCCGAAAAAGGCATCAATACAGCCAAAGATTTTGATTTCTTGCGGTAAAGTATGGTGTGCAGCGCAGCATAAAGGTAAGCGGGATTTTTAAATAACTCCGCGTGGCTGCAGCGGGTAAGCATATCTTTTGCGCCGGCAAAAACTTCCCGGATATCCACGCCGATCACCGCCAAATGCAACAGCCCCATATTTAATTCCGAGAACCTTCCGCCAACGCCTTTTAAAAGCGGCAAACTCCGGAAACTCGCGCTGTCTTTCTTATGCTCGATCTCCACGCGGCTGCGTAAAGAACCCCCTGCCGGGTCAGTGACCGCCAGTATCTGCCTGCCGTAATGTTTTCCCACCGCTTTCTTAAGCCACTCCTCTGTAACCATCAAAGCAGCTTTAGTTTCAGTGGTCTCTCCGGATTTAGAGATAACCACCACAAAAGTTTTTTTAGGATTCAAATTCTTTAACAACGTAGTCAAAGTATCCGGGTCAAGGTTATTACCTTCAAAGTATACGCGCGCCTAGTTCTTTCTCAATGGCTTGAATTCATTGTAATATGGCGCGGCTAAGGCGTCCTGTGCGGCTTTTAACCCCAGATAAGAACCGCCGATCCCCAAAAATATCACATTCTCAAATTTATTGGAAATCTCCTGGCCCATTTTCTGGATGATCGAAACCACCTGTTTATCCTGAAGCGGCAGCTGCGTCCACTCCAAATTCAGATTAACCCGGTTTTGTTTCTTGCCCAGGATATCCTTAAGATGTTTATCCGCTTTTTGCGCTTCCGGCAACAACTCCGCGATATCCGCCTCGCTTACTCCCTGGTCGCCGATATTCGCGGAAAACATATTATTGAAATCAAACTTTAAACCCATCTTGTCTCCTCTTTATATATTTTGCGCCAGGCGCATGATCAATTTCTTCGTATCCGGCCACCCCAGGCAGGAATCCGTTATTGACTGGCCAAAAACTTTTCCGGTGATATCCTGGGCGCCTTCCACAAGGTAACTTTCCACCATCAATCCCTTGACTATGCCTTTTAAAGATTTGGAAATATTTATGCTTTTGACCAGTTCCTCGGCGATGCGCGGCTGCTGGCGAAAATTCTTATTGGAGTTGGCGTGGTTAGTGTCCACGATCACCGCCGGATTCAGCAGGTTACGCTTTAAATACATCTCCGTAAAACGCATCAGGTCTTCGTAATGGTAATTCGGGATGCACTGGCCGTGCTGGTTCATCGCCCCGCGCAGGATGCAATGCGTGAAAGGATTGCCTTTGGTCTTAACCTCCCAGCCATTATAAATAAAAGTGTGCGACATCTGCGCCGCCTGCACGGAATTAAGCAATACGTTGAAATCGCCGCTGGTCGGATTCTTCATTCCCACGGGAATATCCAGGCCGCTGACGGTCAAACGATGCTCCTGGTTCTCCACGGAACGCGCCCCGATAGTCACATAGCTTAAGATATCCTCTAAGTATGGATAATTACCCGGATAGAGCATTTCATCGGCAGCGGTTAACCCGGACTCCTCAAGCGACTTGATATGCATACGCCTGATCGCCTTAATGCCTTTAGAGATATTCGGATCCTCGGAGCGCTTGGGCTGGTGCATCATCCCTTTATATCCGGCTCCGGTTGTGCGCGGTTTATTGGTATAAATACGCGGTATAAGGATAAGTTTATCTTTTACCTCTGCCTGGGCCTTGGCGAGCCTGCGGACATACTCAAGCAAAGCCGCCTCATTATCCGCCGAGCATGGCCCGATGATCAGCAAAAACTTCTTTGACCTTCCGCAAAGGGCATCCAAAATATCCTTATCCCGCCTGGCTTTGACTTTCTTTAAAGCAGGCGATAAAGGCATCTCCTGGAGGATCTCTTTTGGTGTGGGGATCTTTTGCAGATATGTAAAACTCATTTTCTTATTATTGCTGCTGGACGATCTTTAAAGTAGTACGTACCCCGTCCTTCCATGGCCAAAGCATGGCAAGCACAGCGTCGTTACCGTCATGTTTATAATAAAGCGTCTGGCCGGAGGTGATCCCGCCAAAACCGTTTGCCGCTTCCAACGCTTTTAGCGGCGGACGGGCCTTGGAAGGATAAACCGGCTCGCCCAAAAAACTCTGCAGCTGGGTATTCAACTTTTCCAGCTCCTCCTTAAAAAGCACGCCCTCAAAAAAATTATCGCAATCAGTGCGCAAAGCGTCAAAGGTAAGTTTCTTAATACCATTCCTGATCAGGGTAAAATCCATGCGTTTCTCCTTTTGTGGGTATTATATCACGCTAAATATAAATTTAAAGTAAGTTTATTTATAAGGGCGGGCGATCGCTGCGATAAAACGGGTAAGCTGTTCTTTGACCTCGCCATCCATATCCTGGAAGAAAACGCCCAGCCTGAACTCCTCGTCATAAGGCATGCATGAACGCACCTCTCCCAATATCTCCACAGGCCTTTTAATATGCACGTCGCCTTCGTTAGCGGCGAAAAAAATGAACTTAAAGATCAGCTTTGACCAGACGGGAATATGATGTTTGGAAATGAAGGCCAGGCCGGCCTGGTTAAGGTTCAACGTAGTAGCCTCGATATCCGCATCCCCCAGCCGCGAACGCAGGTGTTCCGGGCTATGCACCTTATACCAGATTGTCAGGTTCAGCAGGAATCGCTGGAACCTGCGCCGGTCTTGTCCCCAGTGACGGTTAAACAAATAGCCTCCCGCAAACAAAAACCACGGTTATAAAGGCTACAGTTCCTAAACGCCTTTATTACCGTGGCAGGTAATACAAGATAAGTATATACTATATTTCGCTGATTTTCAAGGCTGGCGGGAAATTATAATATCTTCAACAGGTTAAGCCCTGTTTTAGGGTCAATATCCTTGCCTGCTTTTATGCCTTTTAACTCAAAAACCACCGCTTCAATGACCAGGAATACCCTGGATTTTCCGCGCACGCAGCCGGTAAGCGCCTTCTGCTTCTTACCCATGCTGCTATGAATATGTATCTGCGGCCCCTTGGCATTGGTAAAAACCGTAGCGATCCCCATCACTTCCCAGCCATCCTTAAAACTTACCTTGTTCGGCTGCGGCGGGATCACCGGCTTTTTCGGCCCGGTAACCAGATCGCCCTTCTTAAGCGCGCCGATAAATACCATACAGGCGGCTTTCACGCGCTCTTTACTGATAAAGCGGCTTAAGTGATCGATCAAAATATCATCATCCTCAAACTTAAGCAAGAATACCCTGCCCAGAGAACCTTTCGTGTATTTCATCCTATTTACCTTTTATGGTTATAAACTTATCCCTACTGTTTTTACTTTTACTCCCGGCACCTTATTCAACTTAGCGGCCAGGGTGGCTTTATCCTTGGGCTTACCGACCAGCTCCAGGATGATCAGGCCCGTATCCGAACATTTATCGCTTACCCCGTCGTGGATTCCCAGGCGGGTTTTCACGATGCACCCAAAATCCGTAAGCAGTTTCTGGACTTTTATTGCTGATTCCCTGCGGTTACGCATAAGCATGACTAAAACTGTCTTCTGCATAGCTGCCTCCTGTTAAATGCCTGGCTACTTTTTCTTTTTTCTGGCTTTATGCACGCTGCATAAAATATCCGCTATCGGAGCGATGCGGTTATCTTCATAAGGGAATTCCTGGCAAACCCGCGGCTTCAGATGGTAATCAATTTTGTGGATAGAGCAGAGGCCGTCAGGCTCCAGAAAAGTACAGGGGTCATCCTCATAACTAGTGCCGATCTTGTATCCGGAAGGGAAATCATCATCCGCTTCCAACTGGAAAAATTCACCCTTAAGGCCCAATGAGGCGATGATCTTTGCCTCTTCCAGGTCAGCCCAGGCGCCCAGCCTGCAGCAACCAGCCTGGTTGCGGCAGACGCCACAGTCAATTTTTTGTTTTGCCTTAAGTTTTTTTGCCTTACCTTTCTTGCCGGACATTTTTAACACCTTTCATAATAAACGCAACCTTTAAAAGGCAGGTTAGGCCTTAGATCGCGGATAGGCACGCAGGCAAAATTCTTTCCCGAAACGGTCTTTTGCATGCCTATCCTGGTCTGGTAAACTTTACAACGGTATTTTCCCGCGGCTTCCTGCTCTAAATTCACGCAAGGGTCGCCTGAATACGCGCCGCAGCAGGCTCCGCACCTTCGGCACAATGATTCATACTTCTTCTGGTCTTCCTCTTGCTTATGCAGATAAGCTATCTCATCCATTATTTACAGCAGCTTGTGCCTTTTGCGATCCTTTTGATCACCGAAGCGACCACAAAACACGCCAAAGCCCAAAAGATCATTACATTGTCGCTGATCGCGGTAACATCAAAAGCCGCGGCTAAAAGCATTAATATGCCTAACCCTTTTAAAACCAGATTTACCACGCAAACTTTTTTGTTATCCATTGCTCCTCCTTTTTCTTGCGCAAATGAACCTTCCGCGCAGCCTTCAATGATCACCGCTTTTGTGGAAACCGACGATTCCCTTAACCCGGCGATCTCCTTGTATTCTTTAGAACCTAACCATTCGGTTACCTGTTTCTGACAAGGAAATTCGATAAGTATGAGCCGCTCCGGATCCCAATTGCCGAAAAGCGAAGTGATCTTTCCACCACGAGCGAGGTAGCAGCCCTGGAATTTTTCTACTATCGGCTTAACCTTTTCAATATACTTAGCGTAGGTAACCGGATCACTGCTTTTAGTTTCTATGACCATATAAACTGGCATCGGAACATTATACCCCTTAAAGATAAAAACGCAACCGCTTAAACTTTACAGCTGCATCGCTGACTTTACAGGATAACCCGCCAATTTAACAAACTACATCCTGCGGCCGCCGGATACTATCCTTGAGGCCGCCCCGGAAGGTTTTATGCCGCGTTTCTGGAAGTAACGCTGGTGGTTCTCCTCTGCCGTATAAAATTTACCTATCGGCAAGATCTGCGTAGTTATAGGATTC
>Ga0153915_10002311_pt1 | contig 17426 bp, 13 predicted proteins | sample Opewatmetagenome_2_FD_107003 | JGI IMG/M metagenome (GOLD analysis project Ga0153915, IMG submission 107003) | Freshwater wetland microbial communities from Ohio, USA - Open water 3 Core 3 Depth 3 metaG | ecosystem: Environmental > Aquatic > Freshwater > Wetlands | place: USA: Ohio, Lake Erie...
GGAAGCGGGCAGTACGATGAACCGGCTGTACGTGGCTGAAAGCTGCCCGACTTCGACCGGCGCGATTGCTGATCATCGGTTGGCCATGCGCTCGAGCGACATCGATGGTCTGGCGCGCGCCGTGGCCGCGGGTTTGGGTGTGGCCGGCGCAAGCGGAGGCTCGACGGCGCCTGTCGCATGGGTAGCGGCTGTGGTTTCGGATTTGAAGGCCGCCGGTGCGGCGGGCCTGGTGGTAGCGGGCGATGCCCAGCCGCCAGCCGTCCACGCCATTGCGCACGCCATCAACCTGGCGCTCGGCAGTAAGTCTGTCATCTATGCCGATACGGTGGAAGCTTCCACCGCCGACGGCATGGCGTCGCTCAAGAATCTAGTCGCGGACATGAACTCGGGTAGTGTCGCGGCGCTCATCGTGCTGGGTGTGAACCCGGTTTATTCGGCGCCCGCCGATCTGGGCTTTGTGGCCGCGCTCGGCAAAGTGGAAACCAAGATTCACCATGGTTCCTACGACGACGAAACGGCCGAGTATTGCCAGTGGCACATTCATGACGCTTCGTCGCTGGAAGCCTGGGGCGATGCGCGGGCCTTTGACGGCACGGCGTCCATCATTCAGCCGTTGATCGCGCCTCTCTATGACGGCCGCACGGCGATCGAAATGCTGGCTGCGCTACAGGGCCGGCCGGAAATGACGCCGTATCAGTTGGTGCGCGAAACCTGGACGGCTTGGCATGCGGCGGCTAAGATTGAGCAGCCGTTTGATGAATTCTGGCGCAAGTCGGTGCACGATGGCGTGATTGCTGGTACTGCTTTCGCCGGGCAATCCGTTGCTTTGCAGACCGGATTTGCGGTTCCAGCCGCGCAGGCCGCTGCTGCCGGCATGGAAGTCAATTTCCGGCCCGATCCGACTGTCTACGACGGCCGCTTCGCCAACAACGGCTGGATGCAGGAACTGCCCAAGCCGATCACCAAGCTCACCTGGGATAACGCTGTACTGCTGTCGCCTTCGGCGGCGCAGAAGCTCGACGTTACCAACGGCGATCTATTGGAACTCAAGAACGGCACGCACACCGTGCGCGGTCCCGTATGGATCACGCCGGGTCATGCCGAAAACAGCGCCACCGTGCACATGGGTTACGGCCGCACGCGCATGGGTAAGTTGGCCAATCAGGTGGGCTTTAATGCTAACGCTGTGCGCGCCTCCGACGCCCCCTGGACCGCTGGCAATATCGCAATCACCAAGACTGGTGACACCTTCAACCTGTTCTCAACGCAGGAACATCACACGATGGAAGGCCGCGACATTATCCGATCCGGTACGCTTGCCGACTTCCGCAAGAACGAAAAGCTGTTCGAGCATGAGGAAGAGCCGGGTACGGCCAAGACCATCTACCCGGACGAGCACAAGTACAACGGCAACTCGTGGGGCATGACGATCGACCTGAACTCATGCACCGGCTGCAATGCCTGCACCATTGCCTGCGTGGCCGAAAACAACATTCCCGTCGTCGGCAAAGAGATGATCGGCATGGGCCGCGAAATGCACTGGATTCGCGTGGACCGCTACTTTGGCGGCGGTCTCGATCATCCCGATCAGATTTATCACCAGCCGCTGATGTGCGTGCATTGCGATCAGGCGCCGTGCGAGACAGTTTGCCCGGTGGGTGCCACGGTGCACTCGGGCGAAGGTATTAATCAGATGGTGTACAACCGCTGCATCGGCACGCGGTATTGTTCGAACAACTGCCCCTACAAGGTGCGCCGGTTCAACTTCTTCCTTTATTCGGATTGGGAGACCGAGAGCCTGAAGGGTGCGCGCAACCCCAACGTCACCGTTCGCAGCCGCGGCGTGATGGAAAAGTGCAGCTACTGCGTGCAGCGTATCAATGCGGCGCGCATCACCTCGGAAATCGAAAACCGCCCGATCAAGGACGGCGAAGTCGTGACTGCTTGCCAGGCCGTGTGCCCGACGCAGGCCATTCACTTCGGAAACATGAACGATCCGAATTCCGAAATCGCGCGCAAGAAGAAGGATCCGCGCGGCTACGGGCTGCTCGACGAAGAGCTCAATACGCGACCGCGTACCACGTATCTGTCAAAACTGAGAAACCCCAATCCCACGCTTGAGGCGGCCCGGCCCGCGACGCAGAAGGAGGGCTAAGAAAACGATGGGACTCCTTACTAATTCCCCAAATGTCAAAGAGACCGATAGGATCCTAGGTGAGGGTGAAACCTACACATCCATTACCAGCCACATCAGCGATATCGTCTTAAAGAATAAGACGCCACTGGAATGGTTTATGATTGCCGGCCCGGCCGCCCTGCTGGCCGGCGGCATTCTGGTGGCCATGCTCAACCTGCTGTTCCGCGGCATCGGCGTGTGGGGTCCGAACGTGCCGGTCGGCTGGGGCTTCGACATTATCAACTTCGTTTGGTTGATCGGCATTGGCCACGCGGGTACGCTGATTTCCGCCATTCTGCTCCTGATGCGACAGGATTGGCGCAATTCGATTAACCGTTTCGCTGAGGCGATGACGATTTTCGCCGTTATGTGCGCGGGCCTTTATCCCCTTTTCCACACGGGCCGGCCCTGGCTTGCTTACTGGATGCTGCCGCTTCCCAACACCATGGGCATTTGGCCGCAACCTCGCAGTCCCCTCATTATGGACGTGTTCGCGGTGTCGACGTATGCCACAGTTTCGATCGTATTCTGGTATATCGGGCTCGTTCCCGATATGGCGACGTTCCGCGACCGGGCCAAAAGTAAGATCGCCAAGTCGATCTACGGTGCACTGTGCCTGGGCTGGCGAGGTTCGGCCGAGCACTGGGACCGTTACGAAACGGCCTACCTTCTGCTGGCCGGTCTTTCCACGCCACTCGTGGTCAGCGTGCACTCCATCGTTTCCTACGACTTTAGTTTGGGTATTATTCCCGGTTGGCATACGACAGTGTTTCCGCCGTACTTCGTGGCTGGCGCCGTCTTTGCCGGCTTTGCCATGGTGCTGACGCTGGCCATTCCGATCCGGCGCATTTACCATCTCGAGCACCTGATTACGATGAGGCACATCGAAAACATGTGCAAGGTGATGCTCACCACGGGCCTCATTGTCGGCTACGGTTACGCGCTCGAGCTGTTCATGGGATGGTACAGCGCCAACCAGTTCGAAAAATTCGTAATGTTCAACACACGCATGCAGGGGCCATATGCCTGGAGTTATTGGGCGCTGATCTTCTGCAACATTCTGGCACCGCAGATTCTGTGGGCCAAGAGCATGCGGCGAAACATGCTTGTTGTCTGGATTGTTTCGAACATCGTGAGCGTGGGCATGTGGCTGGAACGCTGGGTCATTATTGTGGTCAGTCTGCATCGTGACTTCGTGCCGGCATCGTGGGGCTTTTACATGCCTACCCGTTATGACTGGATGTTTTACATCGGCACTCTCGGCTTCTTCTTCATGATGATGATGTTGTTCATCCGTGGCTTGCCCATGATCGCCATCGCCGAAATTAAGGTCCTTGCCGACCCGGCGCCGGGCAAACTAACACCGGAAGGAGCGCACGGAGATTAATATGTCTCACGCTACCCCTACGCAAAACCCGATCTACGGCGTGATGGCCGAGTTTGACAACCGTTTTGATCTGCTGACTGCGGCCAAGACGGCTTATTCGGCCGGTTACCGCGCGATGGACGCCTATGCGCCCTTTCCGGTGCATGGCCTGGCAGAGGCCATCGGAAAGACCGACAACATCGTCCAGCGGATGGTACTCGCTGCTGGACTGACAGGCTGTATCGGCGGCTTCGGGCTGATGTATTGGATTACAAATATCGTCTACCCGCTCAACGTTGCCGGTAAGCCGAACTTCAGCTGGCCGGTGTATGTCCCGATCACTTTTGAATGTACCGTCCTTGCGGCGGCGCTTACCGCGGCCATAGGCATGCTCGCCGTCAACGGTCTGCCGCGGCCGCATCATCCGCTGTTTTCCGTGCCGCAATTCGAGCGCGCCACCCAGGACCGCTTCTTCCTGTGCATCGAGTCGGCCGACCCGAAATTCAACCTAGCCGAAGCAAGAAGCTTCCTCGAGCAATTCCATCCTATGGGGGTAACCGAAGTTGAGAACACCGAACTGGAAAAGTAACTCGCTTCTCCTGGTCTCGGCGCTCGCGCTGCTGTCGGCTTGCCGCCAGGATATGCACGACCAACCGAAGTACCGGCCGTATGCGCAAAGCAACTTCTTCTCCAATGGAAGCTCGGCGCGCCCGCTGGTGGCAAATACTGTCGCGCGCGGCTGGCTGCGCGAAGACTCGGCGATGTACAGGGGTAAGGTTTCCAATGCCCCCGACGCCGGCTTCGTCACCACGCTGCCCATGCCTGTCACCAAGGCCCTGCTAGAGCGCGGCCACGAACGCTTCAACATCTATTGCAGCCCTTGCCACGACCAACTGGGCCGCGGCGATGGCATGATCCCCCAACGCGGATTTAAGCATCCGCCTTCTTATCACACCGACCGGTTGCGGAAGCAGCCGATCGGCTACTTCTTTGACGTCATGTCGAAGGGCTTTGGCGTGATGCCGAGCTACGCCAACCGGGTTCCAGTGGACGACCGCTGGGCGATTGCGGCCTATATCCGAGTGCTGCAGTTCAGCCAAAACGCGACCGAGGCGGATGTGCCCGTCAGCGAACGAAACTTGCTCGATCAACCAATTCAAACCGCGCAGGCCGCGGTAGCAGGGGAGGGGCGCTAACAATGGCCACCATGCACGTGTCCCCTGGACATCAAACCAGTCAACAGCCGAACCTCGACGCCGCGCAACGCATCGGCCTCGGATGCTTCGGCGTGTCGCTTATAGCGATGATCGCCGGTTGGGCTTCGAACCCCGAGCAGCTCTATCATTCCTATCTCACCGGGTTCATGGTCGTCGGTGGTCTGCCGGTGGCCTGCCTCGCGCTCCTCATGCTGCACCATCTGGTGGGCGGCGAATGGGGCGTGGTGATGCGGCGCATTCTCGAAGCCGGCACGCGCTCGCTGCCCTACATGATTGTCCTTGGGTTGCCTATCTGGGCCGTCATGATGCCCACGCTCTATCAGTGGGCGCGGCCGGAAGTTGTCGCGCACGATCATGTGCTGCAAGCCAAGGCGCCCTATCTGAATATCCCCGGCTTCTATCTTCGGACCGTCATTTACTACGCGATTTGGCTGGCGCTTTCGCTTAAGCTCAACGCCATGACGCGTGAACAGGAAGCCGGCGGCGCCGACATGCATCGCCGCTTGAATAATGTCGCCGCACCGGGTCTGGTGATTCTGGTAATCACTACCACCTTCGCTGCCTTCGATTGGTCGATGTCGACCGACCCGCACTGGTTCTCGACCATCTTCGGTCTCGTTACGCTCATCGGCTGGGCACAAACCGCCATGTGCATCTGCGCCATCGCGCTGAGCATTTTCAAGAACTACGCGCCCATGAACCGGCTCCTAAAGCCGAGCCACTTCCACGACATGGGTAACCTGATGTTCGCCTTCACCGTGCTGTGGGCCTACATGGCTTTCTCGCAGTTCATCATCATCTGGTCGGGCAACCTGCCGGAAGAAATTCCTTGGTTCATCCGCCGTATGAACACGAGCTGGGGCGCGATGATGGCGGCGCTCGCTATCGGCCACTTCTTCTTCCCGTTCTTCCTCTTGCTGATTCGTAAGGCGAAGAAGACGCCGGAGCTGCTGCGCAACGTCGCCATCTTCATCCTGGTCTTTCGCATCGTTGAACAGATCTGGACCGTTGAGCCGAATTATTCACCCGCCGGCTTCTCGTTCAATCCGTTCGATATTGTGCTGCCCATCGGGTTCCTCGGGCTATTCATCGCTCTGCTCACGATGGAACTGAAGAAGCGGCCGCTCGAGCCGGTGGAACCCCACCGCATCCGCCTCGAAGGGCACCATTAAAGGAGGCAACGATGTCGCAACACGAAACGCACTCGAACCCGAATGCCGGACCCGGCTACGAGACGGCCGACGTCCACGTCGCGCCGATCTCCAAATTCATCATTGGCTTGGTCTGCCTGATGTTCCTGGGCATGTTTCTCGCCTGGCTGTCGTTCAAGCTGCTCCATTTCCGTTACGAGATGAACTACGCCGACATGAAGAGCACCAAGCTCCAAGAGACACGGCAGATTCCGCCCGGGCCACTGCTTCAGGTCACCAACCACGACGACCTCCTCAGCTTCCGGGAGCAAGAGTCAAAAGAAGTGAAAGGACACGCCACTTGGCTTGATAAAAACGCCAAGGTGGTACGCCTGCCAATTGACCGCGCCATCGATCTCGTGAGCGAGCGCGGCCTGCCTGAATTCAAGAACGAAACCGCCCCGGCGGCACCCGCGGAGAAGAAGTAGTAAACCATGCGCAAAGCCTCAGTTATGGCCGCAGTGCTCGCCGTCGCCGGCCTGTGCCCCTTGTTGGGCCAGCCCGGCACACCGGCTGCGATGCGAACCAATGGAAAGCGCGGCGACGCTACCGTCGAAGGCAAACTTCCCGGTCCGCTGCAGCAGGCCAAAATCGAACAAAAGCTCGATGCGCAGCTGCCGCTTGACTTGCCGTTCGCCGACGAAAAAGGCGAGCGCCGCCCGCTAGGCCAGTATCTCAGCGGCCGGCCCGTAATTTTCGCGATGGTCTACTTTGAGTGCCGCATGCTGTGCGACATGACGATGAACGGCATGCTGCGCGCGGTGCGGCCCCTGCCGAATCTATCCATCGGCAAAGACTTTGATGTCATTTTCGTGAGCTTCGACGCGAAGGAGACGCCGAAATCGGCCGCCAAGAAACGCGAAGAAATCACCGGCGCCTATAGCAGGCCCGGCGCCGAGCGCGGCTGGCATTTCCTGACCGGCGACGAAGCGAGCGTAAACAAACTGGCGCAAACAGCCGGGTTTTCCTTTGCGTGGGACCCGCAAACCAATCAGTGGGCGCATTCGGCGGCCTTGATGGTGTTGACGCCCGAAGGAAAAATTTCCAAATACTTTTACGGGGTCGAATATTCCTCGCGCGATTTGCGCCTGGGACTGGTGGACGCCTCGAACGGCAAGATCGGAACGCTAGCCGATCAGGTGATGCTGTTCTGCTTCCACTATGACCCGATCAAAGGCAAGTACGGCATGACGATCATGACCATCCTGCGCTCGGTGAGCGCCGTGATGGTACTGGGAATCGCGCTTTTCATCTTCTTTAATATCCGCCAGGATGGGCGCAGAAAGAACAACCATGGGCAAGGCATTCCAGCTTATACCAGATAGCGCGTCCACGTTCGCCCAAGCGATCGACGCTAACTATTACTACATTTGGGCCATTACGATCTTCTTCACCATCGGCATCGTCGCCGCGGTGGCGTACTTCTCGGTGAAGTACCGCCGCAAGCACAAGGACGAAGTCGGCCATCCGATCCATGGCTCGCTGATGCTTGAAATCACCTGGAGCGTCATTCCGCTGCTCATCGCTATGTCGGTGTTCGTTTTCGGAACGGCAGCGTTCTTTTCGGCCTACGACCCGCCCACCGGCGCAATGGAAATCTACGTGGTCGGCAAGCAGTGGATGTGGAAGATCCAGCATCCGGAAGGCAACCGCGAAATAAATGAACTGCACGTGCCGGTCGGCCAACCGGTACGGCTCACCATGACCACCGAAGACGTGCTGCACAGCTTCTTCGTCCCGGCTTTTCGCATCAAGAAAGATGTCGTTCCCGGCCTGTACACCACGCTGTGGTTCCAGGCGACGAAAGTGGGCGATTACCATTTGTTCTGCGCCGAATATTGCGGCAACCAGCATTCGGGCATGATCGGCAAGGTCCACGTCATGGAGGCGGCCGACTACGAAGCCTGGCTGAGCGGAACCACGCGTGGCGAAACGATGGAAGCTTCGGGTCAACGCCAGTTTGAGAAGCTCGGCTGCTCCACTTGCCACCTACAGGACAATACAGGCCGCGGGCCTTCGCTGAAGAACGTTTTCGGCAAACCCGTGCAGCTGCAAAGCGGCACCACGGTTACGGCCGACGAAGCCTATGTTCGCGAATCGATCCTGCAGCCCCAAGCCAAAATCGTCAAAACCTATACCAATGTTCAGATGCCAACCTTCCAGGGGCAAGTCTCCGAAGATGGCGTCCTGCAGCTAATCTCCTACGTCAAGTCGCTATCCGAGGCTCCGGCCCCCGTTGCAGCCCCTGCTGCGCCGGCCGCTGCCAAAGGAGGGAAAAAGTAAATGAGCGCAACACTGGCTCCTCCTCTTCACACCACTCCTGAACCGGAACCGCAGTTTCCGGCCAAGCACTTCCTGAATACGGGCCGCGGCGTGGCCTCGTGGCTTCTCACCAAGGACCACAAGCGCATCGCGCTGATGTATCTCATCAGTGTCACGCTCATGGCACTGCTCGGCGGCTTCTTCGCCTCGCTCGTGCGGCTTGAACTGCTGACGCCGCAAGGCGACCTGATGTCGGCCGAACAGTACAACCGGGCCTTCACCATGCACGGCATCATCATGGTGTTCTTCCTGCTGATTCCGGTGACGCCGGCGATTCTTGGCAACTTCCTGCTGCCCATCATGATCGGCGCCAAGGACCTGGCTCTGCCGCGAATCAATCTCTTAAGTTGGTACTTGTACGTCATCGGCGCGATATTGACGCTGTCGTCGCTCGTCCTCGGAGGCGCCGATACGGGCTGGACTTTCTATACGCCCTATTCCAGCATGTACTCTACCGGCGCCGTAATTCCGGCTGCGCTCGGAGCCTTCGTTGCGGGCTTTTCGTCCATCCTGACCGGTTTGAACTTCATCGTCACGGTTCATAAGATGCGCTGCCCGGGTATGACCTGGATGCGCATGCCGCTGTTTGTCTGGGCTAACTACGCCACCAGCCTTGTGCAGATTCTCGGCACTCCGGTGGTTGCCATGACCATTATCCTGGTCGCCCTCGAAAAGCTACTCGGGTTCAGCTTCTTCAATGCCGCTGCCGGTGGTGACCCCATTCTGTTCCAGCACTTGTTCTGGTTCTACTCGCACCCGGCGGTCTACATTATGATCCTGCCGGGCATGGGCATTATTTCGGAATTAGTCTCCGCCTTTTCCCGTAAGAAGATCTTCGGTTATAGCTTCATCGCCATGTCCTCGGTGGCCATCGCCGTCATCGGCTTCCTGATCTGGGGCCACCACATGTACGTCAGCGGACAGTCGGTTTACGAAGGCCTGCTGTTTTCGGTGCTGACGTTCCTGGTGGCCATCCCGTCGGCCATCAAAACCTTCAACTGGGCCGCAACGCTCTACCGCGGATCCATTTCCTGGGATGCGCCCATGGTCTATGCGATCGGCTTTTTCGGCCTATTCCTGATTGGCGGCTTGACCGGCTTGTTCTGCGCCAACCTTGCGGTTGACCTGCACATCCACGACACCTATTTCATCGTGGCGCACTTCCACTACATTATGGTGGGTGGCGCCATCATGGCCTACATGGGTGGCATCCACTTCTGGTGGCCCAAGATGACCGGACGCATGTATCCGGAAGCGCTTGGCCGCGTGTCGGGTGTGCTCGTGTTCCTCGGGTTCAACCTTACATTCCTCCCGCAGTTCCTGCTCGGCTACATGGGAATGCCACGGCGCTACCATGCGTATCCGGAGGAGTTCCAGATCTTCAACATGATGTCGACGGCCGGCGCCACGGTGCTCGGCCTCGGCTACCTGCTGCCGCTTGTCTACTTCGCCTGGTCGCTCAAGTACGGCAAGATTGCCGGCAACAATCCCTGGGGCGCCAAGGGTCTGGAGTGGGAAACCACTTCGCCGCCACCATTAGAGAACTTCCACACGATGCCCGTGCAGACTGAAGAAGCATACGCCTACGCCGACGAGGGAGAGACGCATCATGGCTAGCCACGCCGTTACCCACACCAGTGGAGCCCACGACGACGCCGGACATTCGAATCCGAACTATCAGCATCAGTTCGAAGATCTCCATCAGCAGTACGATGCGACCACCTTCGGCATGTGGGTGTTCCTGGCGCAGGAAATCCTCTTTTTCGGCGCCATCTTCTGCGCCTATGCCGTCTATCGCTTCAAGTACCCGGAAGCCTATCACGAAGGCGCGCGGGAGTTGAGCCTCATCCTGGGCGGCACCAATACCATCGTCCTGATTTTAAGTTCGCTTACCATGGCGCTCGGCGTACGCGCCGCCCAGCTGGGGCGGAATAAGAGCGTATTTAACTGGCTCGCGCTAACGCTCCTCCTCGGCTTTGTCTTCATGGGCATCAAGGCCGTCGAATACACCGAAAAGTGGGAAAAGCATCACGTTCCCGGCCTCAATTGGCATATGACTGGCGCTGAAGCCGATCACATGCAGATCTACTTTTCGATCTACTTCGCTATGACGGGCATGCACGCGCTGCACATGATCATTGGCGCTGGCCTTTTGCTCTTCTTCATGTACAAGGCATGGAACAAAACCTATTCGAAGGAATTCTACGGTCCGATCGAGATTATGGGGCTCTACTGGCACTTTGTCGACATCGTCTGGATCTTCCTGTTCCCCATGCTGTATTTGATCAGCTAACGTTTTTGATTGGATAACCCTATGAGTGCACACACCGAACCTCACGCCGGCGGACATAACGAGCCGCACGTTGCCTCCTTCGGATCGTACCTGGCCATCTTCGGCACCTTGATGGTTCTCACCGCCATCACCGTGGCCGCCTCGCGCGTCGATCTCGGCCCGTTGAATGTGTGGATCGCCCTGCTGATCGCGATGGTGAAGGCGAGTATTGTCGTGCTCTTCTTCATGCACGTAAAGTATTCGAGCCCGCTCATCAAGCTAACGGCCGCCTGCGGCTTCATCTGGTTGGTCTTCATGTTTGGGCTGACGTTTGCCGACTATATCGGCCGCACTATGGTGGAACCGCCCAAGTCGTGGATCACCGCACCTGCTGCTGCTAAAGAAGCGCCCGCTGCCGAGCAAAAGTAGACAAGCGACAATAGACGCGTGGGCAACCAGCTTGCCATCGTCGAACCGAAGCGAGAAAAAGATCCCGTATGCGGGATGACCGTGGACCCGGCCAAAAGTGCCGGGTCCTTTGCTTATCAGGGTGTCACCTATCATTTCTGTGGTCGCAGCTGCCTGGCGAAGTTCCAGGCCGACCCTGAGCGCTACCTTCACCCCGACGCCAAGCCCGAGCCGATGAATGCGCCAGCAATCCAGCCGGGCGTCAACGCGGCCTCGATCGAATACACCTGCCCCATGCATCCCGAAGTGGTGCAACTTGGCCCCGGTGCCTGCCCGCTCTGCGGCATGGCTCTTGAACCCAAGGAAGCGACCGCTGCACCCGAAGACGAAACCGAACTGCGCGTCATGACGCGCCGCTTCTGGATCGCCGCCGTTCTCACTGCGCCCATCGTCGCCTTCGGCATGGCCGGCCTCATGCCTGGCTGGGCCCAGGCTCTGTTCGCCACTCCCGTCGTGTTCTGGTGCGGATCGCCCGTCTTCGAACGCGCCTGGGCCTCGCTTATCCATCGCAGCCCAAACATGTTCACGCTCATCGCGATCGGAACTGGCGTTGCTTACCTGGCAAGCCTGACCTCACTCGCTTTCCCGGCGTGGCTGCCGCATGACGTGCGCGGCCATGGCGGCGAAGCGCCCGTCTATTTTGAAGCCGCTGCCGTCATCATTGCGCTCGTCCTGCTTGGCCAGGTTCTCGAACTCCGCGCGCGCCGACAAACCGGCTCGGCCATTCGTGCGTTACTCAAACTCGCGCCGTCTACGGCTCATCTCGTGTTGCCAGCGGGCGATCAAGACATCGCGCTCGATCAGGTGCACCCCGGCGCCATGCTCCGCGTCCGGCCCGGCGAACACGTGCCGGTGGATGGCAAAGTCGTGCAAGGAACCTCGGCCATCGACGAGTCCATGCTCACGGGCGAGCCCATGCCCGTCGTCAAGCAGCCCGGGGACGCCGTCACCGGCGGCACGCTCAATGGAACCGGCTCGTTCGTCATGCGCGCTGAACGCGTTGGCTCGGAAACGATGCTCGCCCAGATCGTGCGCCTGGTCAATCAAGCCCAGCGCAGCCGCGCGCCCCTGCAGCGCCTGGCGGATCGCGTAGCGGCCTACTTTGTGCCCGCCGTGCTTGCCGCCGCTGTGCTCACCTTCGCTGCCTGGGCCGCGTTTGGACCCGAACCGCGCTGGGTCTACGCCATCGTCAACGCCGTCGCTGTTCTCATCATCGCCTGCCCCTGCGCCCTGGGCCTCGCCACGCCCATGTCGGTAATGGTCGGCATCGGCCGCGGCGCCCAAGCAGGCCTGCTGTTTCGCAATGCGGAGGCGCTCGAAGCTCTGGCTGAAGTGGACCGCCTCGTCATCGATAAGACCGGCACCCTCACCGAAGGCGCACCCCGCGTCGTTGCCGTCGAACCGGCTTCCCTCCTTCCCTTCGCTGCCGCGGTCGAACAGGCGAGCGAACATCCCCTCGCCGCCGCGATTCGGCAGGCCCACACAGGCAACACCTCGCCAGTCACCAACTTCGAATCGATTCCCGGCGCTGGGGCCCGTGGCCTAGTCGATGGCCAGCGCGTCGCCGTGGGCAACCGCACCCTCATCCCCAACGCCACAGCCCCAGACACCGACGCCACTGTGGTCTTCGTCACCATCGATCCATCCCCAGGCGCCGGCGCGCCTACCGGCAAACTGAGCGGCTACATCTTAATTGAAGATCCCATCCGCGCCACGTCCGCCGAAGCCGCCGCCCAGCTAGCCGCTGACGGACTCGAAGTGGTGATGGCCACCGGAGACCGGCGCCAAACCGCCGCAGCCGTTGCCCGCAAACTCGGCATCGCCCGCTTCGAAGCCGAAATGACGCCCGCTGCCAAGGCTGACCTTGTGGTCAAGCTCACCTCCGAAGGCCACATCGTCGCCATGGCGGGCGACGGCGTCAATGATGCCCCCGCGCTCGCCCGCGCCCGCGTCGGTATCGCGCTAGGTGCCGGTTCCGGCATCGCAATCGAATCCGCCGGCCTAACGCTGGTGCAGGGCGACCTCCGCGGCATCGTCCGAGCGCGCCGCCTGAGCCGCGCTGTAGTGGCTAACATTCGCCAAAACCTGGTTTTCGCCTTCGCCTATAATTCGCTTGGCATCCCAATCGCCGCTGGCATCCTCTACCCCACGTTCGGCATCCTGCTCAGCCCCATGCTGGCAGCGCTCGCCATGACGTTCAGCTCCGTTTCTGTCATCGCCAATGCCTTGCGCCTACGCAAGATCCGCCTATAACCTGCCTCCACACCCGGCCAATCCCCACCCGCATCGGAACTGAGAAGCCCCTCATTTGCAATCGCTCAGCTAGTTGTGTTGGACTAGGACGAGAGTATTGACTTAATTGGAGGATGCCGGTGCGTTCCATGAAGTTCTCCGTCGCCATATTGGCCGTGGTCTTGACTGCCTGCTCAAGCAGCGAGGGGCAGAAAACCCGTCTGGTGGAGACGGGCAACAAGTACTTCGACTCGGGGAAGTACAAGGAAGCTTCCATCATTTACCGCAAGGCGATCCAGAAGGATCCACGCTACGGCGAGGCTTACTACCGGCTTGGATTGAATGAGTTGAAGCTTGGCCGCTTCGCCGATGCGTTGCGCGCCTTGCGCCGCGCCTCCGAACTGCAGCCCGCCAATGACGACGCTCATTCCAAACTCGGCGATCTCTATCTAAGCGTTTATCTTTCGGACAAGAAGAAATATAAGACGCTGCTCTCCGATTTTGGCGATCTGGCCGATCGAATGTTGAAGCGCGACCCAAAGTCGTTCGAAGGCCTTCGAATGAAGGGCTTCCAGATGGTAGCCGAAGAAAAGCTGCCCGAAGCCGTCGCAGCTTTTGAACAGGCCGACGCCATCAAGCCGAACGACGAGCGGCTGAACCTCGCACTCGCCCAGGCGCTTGCCGCCTCCGGCCAGCGCGATGCTGGCGTCGAACGCGCGCGCCAGTTCATCGAAAAGAACAAGAAGTTCGGGTCGATGTATGACTTTCTCTATTTGCAGTACCTGGCCGCTAAGGACGTGCCCGCCGCCGAACAGGTCCTCGCAAGCAAGGTTGCCAACAACCCGAAGCAGGCCATCTACCTGATTGAGCTCGCCGCCCACTACTCCAAGACCGGCAAGCCTACCGAAGCCCGCGCGACGCTCGACAAGATCGTTAACAACAAGACAGACTTTCCGGACGGTCGTTTGACGGTTGGCGATTTCTATTACCGCATGGGCGACTATCCGGCCGCGCAGCACGAATACCAGGCCGGCACCAAGGATCAGCCGGAAAAGAAAGCCGTCTACGAAAAGCGCATCGTCGAGATGCTCGCCATTCAAGGCAAGCGTACGGAAGCCATGGAAATGGCCGAACGCCTGGTGAATGAAAACAAAGATGATTCCGAAGCGCAGGCCATTCGCGCCAGTCTGAAGATGCGCGGCGGTACCAAGGCCGAAGTCGACGAGTCGATCAAGGAACTGCAAAGCGTCATCTCACGCATGCCCGACAACCCGGTGGTGCGCTTTAACCTCGGCGACGCCTTGGCGGCGCGCGGCGAAGTCGAACAGGCGAAGCTGCAATTCACCGAAGCCATTAAGGCCCGGCCGAATTACGTGCAGCCTCGTGTCTCGCTTGCGCGCATCCACCTGTCGCTGGGCGAATACCCGCGCGTATTGCAGTTGGCCGACGAGATCCTTGCTCTATCGCCGAACGACAGATCAGCGCGTTTGATGCGCGGCACGGCGCTGATGGGCACCAATGAATTTGTGCCGGCCCGCGCCGAGTTGAACGCCGTGCTCCAGGTGGAACCGGACAACCGCGACGCGGTTTATCTGATCGCCAACCTCGACTATGCCGAACGTAAATACAAGGACGCCGAAGAGGGTTTCAAGAAGCTCTACAACATGACGCCCTCCGATATCCGCGGCCTTTATGGCATGGCGGAAATGGACATGGTTGCTAACAAGCCGGCTGAAGCGCGCGCGCTGCTGGAAAAGGAACTGGCGGTCACCAAAGATAAACGCGGCGTAAACCTCGCTCTCGCCAACGTTTTCGTCCGCACGCAGGACTACGAAAACGCCATTCGCATCTACAAGCCGATGATTGAGGAGAACCCCGAAAACGCCGACTTGAACATGCGCATCGGTGAAGTCTATCTACGCGCCAAGAAGCTGGATGAATCGCGCAAGTATTTCGAGAAGGCCAAAGCGCTGGCGCCGAAGAACGTGATTCCGCTGCTAAAACTCGGCACCATTTATGAATTGACCGGCGAGCGAACCAAGCTGATTCCGACCTACGAAGCCGTGCTGAAGATTCAGCCCGACAACTACCTGGCGCTGAACAACGTGGCCTACCATTTGGCTGAAACCGGCGGCGACCTGGACCAAGCGTTGACTTACGCACAGCGCGCCAAACAGCAGAAGCCCACCGACAACGACGTGGCCGATACCCTCGGCTGGATTTACATCAAGAAGAACCTGAGCGACGACGCCATCAAGATCTTCCGCGACCTGCTCGCGAAGGATCCCAAGCGCGTCGCGTGGCGCTATCACCTTGCCATGGCGCTTTTCCAAAAGGGCGATAAGCTCGAGGCGCGCAAAGAAGCCGACGTCGCGCTGAAGAGTTCGCCCAGCGATAAAGAAGCCCAGGATATCCGCGCGCTGCTGTCGCGCATCGGCTAACGCGACGGTGCTCAAGCATCCGGCCACACCCTATGTGGCGCCCTTCGTGCTGTTCGTCGTGTTCCTGGCGGCGGGCGATCTGCTGCGCCTCGGTGAATGGGAGCATCCGTTCCGCTGTGCAGTGCTGGCGGCCGGCATCTGGTTCTTTTCGCGGCGTGTTCTGGCCCTGAAGCCGCACTACGCCTTCGCCAGCATCCTGCTCGGCATTGCCGTGTTCGTCATCTGGGTAGCGCCTGATGCGCTCTGGCCCGGCTACCGCACACACTGGCTGTTTTCCAACTCGCTGCTCGGGAAGCCTGCCTCGTCTCTGCCCGAGGGCTTCCATCTAAGCCCCATGGTGCTCATCTTCCGCTCGGTGCGCGCCGTCATCCTGGTGCCCATCATCGAAGAGCTGTTCTGGCGCGGCTGGCTGCTGCGCTGGCTCATCGATAATGACTTCGAAAAAGTGCCGCTCGGCCAGTTTCGCCTGCCGTCGTTCCTCATCGCCTCGGCGCTGTTTGCCTCTGAACACGGCCCCTACTGGGAAGTTGGCCTGCTCGCCGGCTTCGCCTACAACTGGTGGATCACCCGCACTAAGTCGCTCGCCGATTGCATCCTGGCCCACGCCGTCACCAACGGCATCCTTTCGGCCTACGTGATCTGGGGCAAGCATTGGGAGTATTGGCTTTAGATCGCTGGCCCAAAACACTGGCTTGCGCTGCAAGCTTCCTACAGTACACTGATCGTTAGGCCGAATTACGAAACTTATTTAGGGGATGCAGTTGGCAGCGAAACTCGAAACTTCTCTCGAACCGACCGAACGATGGAGCGTCTCAAACGCCAGCGAGCTCTACGATATTGAGCGCTGGGGCCAAGGCTACTTCTCGGTGGGCGCCAACGGTCACGTCATGGTGCATCCGGGCAAGGAGCAGGCGCGCCGGATTGATTTGAAGCAGCTGGTGGACACGCTGATTCTGCGCGGCATCAATGCGCCGCTGCTCATTCGCTTCGGCGAGATTCTGCAGCACCGGCTGGGCGAAATGAACGCGGCGTTTTCCAACGCCATTCGCGAACATAACTACAACGGCAAGTACGCGCTGGTCTACCCGATCAAGGTGAACCAGCAGCGCCAGGTGGTTGAAGAGGTCGTGCGCTACGGCAAGCAGTTCGGCTATGGTCTGGAAGCCGGGTCCAAGCCCGAGCTGCTGGCCGTGCTGGCGGTGGCCGATAACAACACGCCGATCATCTGCAACGGCTTCAAGGACGATGAATACATCGAAATGGTGATGCTGGCGCGCAAGATTGGGCGCAACATCATTCCGGTGGTGGAAAAGTACACCGAGCTGGAGCTGATTCTCAAGTATTGCGAAACGGTGGGCGTGCGGCCGTCGATTGGCATTCGCATTAAGCTCGCCTCACGTGGTTCAGGGCGATGGAAGTCGTCGGGCGGCTATCGTTCGAAGTTCGGCCTTACCATTTCCGAAGCGCTGAAGGCGCTGGAGCGGCTCAAGAGCCTGGGCATGGAAGACACGCTGGAGCTGTTGCATTTCCACCTAGGCAGCCAGATCACCAACATTCGCCAGGTGAAGGGCGCGGTGACCGAAGCGGCACGCATTTATGTGGAGCTGAAGCGGTTGGGCGCGGGTTTGAAGAAGCTGGATGTGGGCGGCGGGCTGGGCATTGACTATGACGGCTCGCAGACCGACTTCGAATCGAGCGTGAACTACACGCTACAGGAATACGCGAACGACGTTGTTTATCAC
>Ga0153915_10002312_pt1 | contig 17422 bp, 18 predicted proteins | sample Opewatmetagenome_2_FD_107003 | JGI IMG/M metagenome (GOLD analysis project Ga0153915, IMG submission 107003) | Freshwater wetland microbial communities from Ohio, USA - Open water 3 Core 3 Depth 3 metaG | ecosystem: Environmental > Aquatic > Freshwater > Wetlands | place: USA: Ohio, Lake Erie...
AATCCCGTCGGCCAGCCCGATCTCATCCCGACAACCCTGACCGTGCAAGCCCCTTCAACGATTGCTATTGACCGAATCATTTATCCAGAGGGTAAAAAGGCAAAGGTTTCATGGGCCGACCAGCCTGTCGAACTCTATGCGGGCCGCGTCGTCATCCTTGTCGAGGCGCATGTGCGCACGACTGCCGCGCCGTCGCCGTTCACGTTGGAATGTAATCTTCGCTATCAGGCCTGCAACGATCTTGTTTGTATAGCGCCAGTGACGATTCCGCTGTCGTCTGCCGCTGAGATCATTCCATCCACGCAACCCCAACACGAAGCGTCGGGGCAACCAATCCATCCAGGAGTTTCCGCCGCGTCTGCTGAGCCAACGCCCATTGCGTCATTAATACCACCAACACAGGAGAACTCGATCGCCCGCATGATGCGCGAACGCGGGCTACTGCTGACACTGATGTTCCTCTTTATCAGCGGATTGTTGTTAAATCTCACGCCATGCGTTTATCCGATGATCGCCATCACGGTGAGCTATTTTGGCGGCAAAGAAGAGAGAAAGCCGGGCGCAGCGTTCGCTGGCGCATTGACATATTTTCTTGGCATCGTCATCACATATTCTGCGCTTGGTTTGGCTGCGGCCACGACCGGAGGACTATTTGGCGCACTACTCCGAAATCCAGTTATACTAGGCGCAATTGGTCTTTTGCTGGTAGCAATGGCATTAAGCATGTTTGGGCTGTTTGAACTCCAGCCGCCGCAGTTCCTAATGCAAAGAGCCGCCAACCTATCATCGAAGGCCGGCTACCTTGGATTATTCTTTCTTGGCGCAACGGTAGGCGTCATTGCTGCTCCATGCCTCGCGCCGATAGTGGTTGTAGTGCTCGCGTTTGCCGGCTCAAGCGGAAATCCGTGGATCGGCTGGTGGTTATTTTTTGTACTGGGCACAGGCTTGGGACTTCCTTACGTCGTGCTTGGCACGTTCTCGAGCCTGCTGGTGCGACTCCCAAAATCCGGCATGTGGATGGTTTGGGTCAAACGCGTTTTCGGCGTTGCACTGATCGCCGTTGCATTATGGATTACCAATCCACTATGGCTGCGCACTGCGCCGCCGACACAGAACAGCGCCATTGCATGGCTGCCGTATTCCACTGTTGCGCTTAAACAAGCTGCCGCCGCCAAACACCCCGTATTGATAGATTTCTATGCCGATTGGTGTATTCCGTGTAAAGAAATGGATAAACGAACTTATCCGAACCAGAAAGTAATTGAGAAATCCCGCCAATTCCTGATGCTCAAAGCCGATATGACCCGCGCCGACTCGTCGGAAGTCGAACTACTTGGGAAACAGTTCCAGATTATGGGCGCGCCCACAACCTTGTTCATCGGTGCGGATGGACGGGAACGCACTGAATTGCGCAGGTTTGGTTTCATATCAGCGCAGGAGATCATCGAGGCGATGGACAAGGTACTGGCGGTCGCAACGGAAAACTGAAAGGGACCCGGCGCGTTCGTCCGACCCACTTTAACCACGGCAGAACGTTCGCCTGTTCTGCAATTATCCGATCACTTCCGCGCGATCCTGGTGATCGCCCCTTCCAACACCAATCGCTCGTCGAGCTGTGTGGAGACAAGTTGCAGATTGGTCTTTAACAACAAATCCATCGCGCACGCCAATTCCACGATGGAAAAGTTCCGTGCTGCCAAAGCGCACCGATACAGCCGCCACGCGTTTGGCAAGCTACCATCTTTCGTCTTCGGAAAATGCGCAACCTGATCTTCAGCCAACCGTTCGAATGCCTTCACGAACTCGAAATTGCCGCCCGAACCATCGCGCACGCTGATCAGCTTGCGTAGCATTAGGTCCTTCACAAGCAGCATCAACCGAAACTGCGCCACCAGCATCATCAATACCCCGATCGGTTGTTCGCCAGCCGCCAATAAGTTCTCCAACGCCGCAATAGCCCTCGCTACCCGCCGGGCGCCAAGAGCATCGGTCAATTCCCAGATTACCGCCTGCCGCGATACGCAACAAATGGCGCGCACGTCGCCGTCGGAAATCCCCCTGCGACTGCCGACATAGATGGATAGCTTCTCCAATTCATTGGCTATCTCGCGCAAATCTGGCGCTACAAGTTCGCGGAACGCCTCAAATGCCCCGGTTTCTATCGTCTTGCCCTCGGCGCGGAGTTTTCTCTGAATAAACTCGGCAATCTCATCGTCGCCGGCTTGCTTGGATTCGTCGGGCGCGTCGAACAGTTGCACCACGGCGACTTTTTCCAGTGTCTTATACGCCGCGCGGCGGCGGTCAAGACCGACGGCGCTAATCAGAAGCGTCACGCCATTGGGTAACCCGCGCTTGATTTGGTTGCCAAACTCGCCGAGCGCTTCCTTTACTGATTCCGCGCCAACCGTTCTGTCATCGGCAAACAGGTTGGTGCTTTTCAACCAGACCAACTTGGCCGCGCTGAAAAAACCGACTGTGTTAATCGCCTCGTGAAGTCGTTTGAATATCTTCAGTGCCTCATCCTGATTGGCTGCCGCGCCTTCGATAATCTCAATGCCAAATTCACCAGCGCCTTTTGGCGCAAGTTTTTCAGCCAGTTTTGCAGCAGCCTCTTTGGTGGAGAACTCGTCATTTCCACCAATAAGATAAACGGACTTGGTTAAAGTATTCGTTACGGGCATCGCCTGCCTTTTAGAGCCTGCCGTAGTGACTGTCAAGGCGGCATGGAATCGAATTAACGCCATAATTTACCGAACGATGAACAGTTGCGCCCTTTCGATATGCGGCGCGTCAATTGGCAGATTTTAGCGCCAGCACGGATTCGTCGAGTTCGAGCCGCAGGTAATCGTAGATAATGCCGCTGGTGAGACTTCCGGCTGGGATGGTCAATCTTATCACATTCTCACCCGCTGTCATCAACGAGGCGTCGAACGTTAAGTCACGTTCGCACCATACGCCGCCAATCCCATCACGGTTGATCGTCGCGTTGTAGACCAAATCGGTTACAGTGCCGATGGGCTGGCCATTGACTGTTGCGGCAATTGTGCGCGCACCGATGCCGCAAATTGCCAGCCGTAGCGTTGCCTTGCCATGCGGCGCGTCGGGAAGATTGAATGCGATTGACCACGGTGTGCTGAGTCCCTTGCCTAAACCATCGGTATTGGCTGGATTTTCATTATGCGGCACCTGTTCAAAAAACCAATCCTTGCGAAAGTCGCTCTTGCCGATGACGTAGCTCACGTCGCTGGGAAACAGCTTCGCATATTCGATATACCAGCCCCAGTGATAGTAATCGTTGCCCTTAAAGAATTCTGCGCCAGTTCGGTTTGGAATGCCAATATCCCAAAGCTGTTTACCGTAACGCACTGGTTGCCAGTTCAGCTTGCCAAGCTTCAAGGTTTCACCAGCAGTCACGATCACATTTGTTAGTGTGAATTCGCCGAGAACGCCATCGGCAATCGCATGAAGCGTGTACGTACCGGGCCGGACTTTCGGGATGGCAAACCCCCCATCTCCATCACCATAAACCCAAAACTGGTAGGACTTCGCATCGTTCTGCCAGTCCACAAGCCGTAGCTGGCCGAACCAGCCGCCGAATTCGCCGGGCCAGTGTTCGAAGCGATGGCCTGCGTAAGCCCGCGCAGACAACCCGACAAGGAGGCGATTGAACTTAAACTGCGGCGCTTGGGGATCGTTAAACATAATCCGACCGTCAACGGTTCCGCGCTCATTTTTATGCGAATAATCCACACCGGATACCCAGTCATAAGGCCATGCCTCCGATTCCTTGCCAGCCCGATCAACCGCGTCCTGCCACATCGCGTTGGGTGTCTGGCCAGAGTTGCAATAGATCATAAACGGCCCGACGACCTTCGACCACGCATCGGTCTGGGCGATGGAACAGACGCTGCCGCCATAATGACTGCTACGCCAGTAATTCAACAGGCATGGCGGTGCGGACGCCGATAAATCATTTCCGTCAGACCTGGCATCGCGGTGTGCAGAAAGCTCAAATTTCGTCGGTCCACCGCTCAAGTATTCAGCGCTCGGATTGACAAACCAGATGCCAACGTGTTTGGCGCTGCTCGACCAGCCCCACGCGCGCACATCGAATTGATTCGCGGAATAATCGTATTTGTGTTCGACCTGCCCCTTGTAACTACCGCTGTTCATTCGTCGCGCTTCCTTAAAATTCATCTCCGTGCCGTGGTTCCAATCGTAAGCGGTAATCAACTTCATATTCCGGTTTGAATCAACGGTCATCCAGTCGAACACATCATCGTTCAGTTTGACGCAAAATCGCGCCTCTCCGATCTCCGCGGGGGGATAGTTCGTTTTATGCTCAAAGATGGAATAGGTGTAAATGCCAGAACTGCCCGTCGCTAAAGCGTAGCGGATTTCAATATCGCATGCAGTGGCGCGAAAGAACTCGCCGCCGAATGACGAATTGGAAATATACATTCCTTTCACCGAAATTTCACCGAACGTGCCGTTATTGCTCGCTGGATCAACTGTGATGCGCGTACTGAGCCGGCCGCGGGAGGCGTTGTGCGACCAATAACCGGAAGAAGTATGACCGGTCCCACCTTGTAACATTTCCAAACCATTGTATTTTAGCGAGGTCAAATTACCTGAACGCTTTGCCACTTGCGCCGTAACGATTCCATTGGCAAGCGTAAAGCTGGCTTCGTTACTGGAAATGCCAACGGAAGCCTCCGCCGCGGCGGAGAAAATCGTTGGCGATAAAAACATCAAACAACACACCGCCAGTTTGGAAAATGTCATGGGCGCACCAGTGTCACAGCAGGCGCCAGATGCCGCTTTCACCAGACCAATCTCCAATATCCCGAATTCGCTATTTTCCATTCGAACAAGTTACCATTGCCGCCAAACGTGAGTATGATGGAAATGGCTTTTGCCTGCAAGGATTGGTCGGTTTTTGGGTATGACTCGCAGTTGTGCCCGAACTATTTACCCATACGGCACTTGCATTGCTCGACAATCTCACGGGTAATCTATAAGCTTACCCATATGGCGGGTTTTGCCGCCACTAGGAAACTGGCATAGGAAGCGTTCGAAGCTGGCCACTATATGAATATTGATGGTTCAACGGCAATTGTTGGGGTGTTTGGTTCGCCGATCACGCACACCGCTTCACCCGTGATGCATAATGCAGCGTTCAAAGCGCTGAAAATGAACTGGGTGTATTTGCCGTTCCTGGTCGAACCGCAGAACCTGCGCGAGGCGCTGCTTGGGGCGCGCGCCATGGGCTTGAAGGGCGTAAACCTTACCATCCCGCACAAGTTGCTCGCGTTGGATATCATGGACGAAGTAAGCGTGGAAGCGCGCAAACTCGGCGCGATCAACACGGTCTCCATCGAAGACGGCAAACTCCGCGGGTTTAATACCGACGGTTACGGCATTGCCAAGGCTATCAAGCTTGAGTTCAACTTTACATTCAAAGGCAAACGAGTGTTGGTGCTTGGCGCGGGTGGAGCTGGGCGTACGATTGCAGTCCAATGCGCGTTGGACGGCGCGGCGCAAGTGTTTGTCGCCAACCGTACCATGGCGAAGATCGACCCGATTGCGCGGGAAATCGCTGCGACCAAGACCGCGTTCCGCGCGCTCGCGCTCAACGCGGACGACATCGCCCGAGTGATTAACGAAGTGGATTTACTTATCAACGCCACAGCGGTAGGCCTGGACGAAGGTGAGTCACTCGGACTGGAAGCGAAGCTGTTTTCGCCGCGATTGTTCGTGTACGACACAGTTTACCGGCCCGCCGAGACCGAGCTACTGCGCATCGCAACCGCCGCCGGCGCAAAGACAGCCAATGGTACGAGCATGTTGCTGCATCAAGGCGCGAAGGCGTTTGAGATATGGACGAAACATAAAGCGCCGATGGCGGTGATGCGCCGCGCGGTCAATGCCGCTGTGCACGGAGTAAAGGCATGAGCACAGGTTTGCGATTATACCTCGATTTTGTGGTATTCATGTTCGGCGCCGCGATTGGCAGCTTCCTTAACGTGTGCATTTACCGTATGCCGCGTGAGGAATCCATCGTTAACCCGCCTTCGCACTGTCCACACTGCAACGCGCGAATCCGATGGGTGGACAACATACCTTTACTAAGCTATATCGTACTCCGCGGTAAATGCCGCCACTGCGGTGGACGGATCACTCCCCGCTACATGCTGGTGGAACTGCTGACGGCGCTGCTATTTCTCGGTATTTGGCTGAAATATCCACTGAGTTGGCTCGCGCCGACCTACTGGGTGGCGGTAGGCGGCTTGATTGTGGGAGCGTTTATAGACATTGAAACCTACATCATCCCTGACGAGATCACGATTGGCGGAGTTGTAGTGGGATTTGTAGCCAGCATTATTGTCCCATCGCTGCATGGAGAGACGTTTCTGTTTCTATCGGGGTACAAAAGCATGTTGGGGATTCTAATCGGTTCGGCATTGGTGCTATGGATAGCCATTTTCGGCGAATTGATTTTTAGAAAGGAAGCAATGGGCTTTGGCGATGTAAAATTGACAGCGATGATCGGCGCATTTTTCGGATGGCAAGGTGCGGTGTTCGCGCTCGCAGCGGCTTGCGTCATCGGTTCAGTCGTCGGATCGTTCTGGATTATACTGTCGCGGGAACGGCGCGCCGTGGCCCGCGAATCATCGGCAGCAGGAGCCTGTTATAACCTCGATGCCTGGAGCATTCGGGATGAGATGGACACCCACGCGATGCGTTCCTCGATTCCGTTCGTGCCATTTCTGGCGCTGGCCGCAGTGCTGTGGATCTTTGTGCGCGAGTACGTATCAATGTGGTATGCGCCGCTGCTGAAATAATAACCAACGAGAGAACTGCCCATGCCAATACTTCGATACTTGACCGCAGGTGAATCGCACGGACGATATTTAATCGCGATTCTCGAAGGTCTGCCCGCCGGCTTGAAGATCGACCTGACGGCGATCAATCGCGACATGGCATCCCGCCAACAAGGTTACGGACGTTGCGGCGGTATGCGGATCGAGGCCGATGAAGTGGAAATCCTGTCGGGGATACGCAATGATGAGACCATCGGTTCGCCACTAGCCTTCATGGTGGTGAATAAGGATCCAAAGATTGACAAGCTGCCACCCGTTGCTAGACCCCAGCCGGGGCAGCCCAACACGGGCGTCGGGGCTGGCCTCCTCAAGTATGATCGGCAGGATGGTCGCGATATTCTGGAACGCGCCAGCGCGCGTGAGACAGCAATGCGCGTGGCCGTCGGCGCCATATGTAAGTCGCTGCTCAAGGAAATTGATGTGGAGGTCGCCGGCCACATCGTCTCTCTCGGCACAGTGCAAGCGAACACAGCAGAAATGGATTTGCCGCAGATCCGCGAGCGCAGCGAGGCTAGCGAAGTTCGTTGCGCCGACTCCGATGCCACCAAGAAGATGATAACGACGATTAACGAGGCCAAGTCCAATAGTAGCGTGCTCGGCGGCGTATTTGAGATCATAACGACCGGATTGCCGGTCGGACTCGGCAGTCATGTCCAGTGGGACCGAAAACTCGACGCAAATATCGCGCGTGCATTGATTAGCATTCAAGCTATCAAAGGCGTGGAGTTTGACCAAGGTTTTGAGGGCGGCGTTAGCAAAGGCGACATGTTGATTGTGCGCGCAACAATGCGGCCAATTCCCACGACTATAAAACCGGCGCAGGCGGCCAGCGTCCAGACAGGGCAGGAAGTGAAGGCTATAGTGGAACATTCCGATGTCTGCGCCCTACCGGCAGCCAGCATCGTTGGCGAGGCAGTCGTAGCAATTGAACTTGTCGCAGCGCTCCTTGATAAATTCGGCGGCGACAGCCTCAGTGAACTCAAACGTAATATTGCAGGCTACCGCGAAACATGCCAGCAACGGTAGCGTTGTAACCGCAAAAGCCAATTCAGTGTAGCGGCGTTTCTGTGAAACGCCGAATTCATTCAGGAAATGTACTGCCACGCATGATACGAACTGCGCACCAGCGGGCCGCTCTCCACGTGACAGAACCCAAGCCTCCGCGCTGCATCTCCCAACTCCGCAAACTCCGACGGCGTGACGTGACGCGCAACGGGCAACTGCTCGGCTAATGGACGCAGATACTGGCCAAGTGTAAGAATGTCGCAACCTACGTCGCGCAAGTCTTCACAGACTGCCAACACTTCTTCGCGCGTCTCACCCAAACCGAGCATCAAACCCGATTTCGTAATGACATCTAAGCGAACTTCCTTGGCCGCCGCCAGCACGCGCAATGAACGTTCGTAATCCGCACCGGGGCGGACAGGCTTGTAAAGGCTCGGCACGGTTTCGAGATTGTGCGCAAGCACTGTTAGCGGCGTGTTACCTACGCTCGCCACAAACGCGGCCTCGCCATGGAAATCGGGAATCAACGCCTCCACCTTGCAGTCTGGTCGACGGCGATGAATCGCCTCGATGGCCTGCACGAAATGGTTAGCGCCGTAGTCGGGTAGGTCATCACGCGTCACCGAGGTCAGCACCACGTAATCCAGTCCCAGCGCCGCGACCGCCTCGGCCACATGCTCTGGTTCTTGTTCATCGGGCAGCGAAGGCTTTCCCTTCCCCACTGCGCAGAACTGGCAATGCCGGGTGCAAACGTCGCCGAGCAGAATGAAGGTGGCCGTGCCATGACTCCAACACTCACCAAGATTCGGGCACTGCGCCTCCTGACACACCGTGTGCAGGTTGAACCCGTGCAATGTCTCCTTCAGTTTGATGTACTGCGGTCCGCCCGGCACGCGAGTACGGATCCAAGGCGGCGGATGCGCCGTCGTCTTCGAGTTGAGATTTTGCGTAACCGTATCCATTATTTCTGGGCACATTACGGCAGTTCCCCGTGTGCGACAATAACCAACTCTCGCGCACCCGTGGACCGATTCTGAAGCATTGCCAGCGCGCTACGCCATGCGGTAAGATATTTATTACGTGAGTGCCTTCACTGACTATTTCGTCGCAATCAAAAACAATCTCGCTCACGGCGATGCGAGCGCGCACACGCACCGTCCTTAGAAATGAGCCAAACCATGAGTGATATTACTCCGAGTCCCGAAACTCGTATCGCCCTGTTTCAGCGCAAAGAAATCCGACGCACCATTCACAGCAACGAATGGTGGTTCGCCGTGGTCGACGTGGTTGCCGCCCTGTCCGATGCCGCAGACCCTACCGATTATCTCAACAAAGTTCGTCGCCGCGATCCGGAACTGGCCAAAGGGTATGGACAAATTGTCCACCCCCTTTCAATTCAGACGGTGGGTGGCCTGCAAAAACTGAATTGCGCCAACACCGAAGGCCTCTTCCGCATCATCCAATCCATCCGCAGCCCGAAGGCCGAGCCATTCAAACGCTGGCTTGCCAAAGTCGGCTACGAGCGCATTCAAGAAATTGAAGACCCCGAACTCGCCACGAAACGCACACGCGCCATTTACAAGGCCAAAGGTTATTCCGACGACTGGATCGAAAAACGGATGCGCTCAATCGCCATCCGCGACGAACTCACGGACGAATGGAATAAGCGCGGCGTTAGAGAACAGCGCGAGTACGCCATCCTCACCGCTGAAATCTCCCAAGCCACCTTCGGTCTGACCCCCAGCCAATACGCCGAGCTAAAAGGCCTCCAGCGCCAAAATCTCCGCGATCACATGAACGATCTCGAACTCATCTTCTCCATGCTGGGCGAAGCCGCCACAACGGAAATCACCCGCACTCGTGATGCCCAAGGCTTCCCGGAAGGCAAACAAGCTGCTTATGCTGGCGGCACGGTTGGCCGGCAACGCCCGTCGCGAACTCGAAAAGAAAAGTGGCCGCAAAGTTGTGACGAGCGAGAACTATCTCGCTCTGACGCAGTCGGTAAAAAAAGTGAAACAATTGCAGCAGGGCAAACGGCGAAAGAGAGCGACCGACACGTGAACCGCATCTACCAAGGCAGAGTAACGAAGGTTCAAACTCTCATACCGGACAAGAATGGCACTGGGCTTCCTGGTGCTGTGGCTCGGCAAGAACGGACTCTCGCGCACCCGTGACCGATTCTGGAGCATTGCCAACGCGCCCCGACGGGCGGTAGGATATCCACTATGTGAGTGCATTCACTGACTATTTCATCGCAATCAAAAACAGTCTTGCTCACGGCGATGCGACCGGGCGCACGCACTATCCCACGTTGATGCAGGAGCAACGTGCAGAAGATACACTTTGCATTGGAGCAGTGGTATGAACGAAGCTCGTCAAGGCAACATTGTCATTTACCGGGCACCGGGCGGGAAAGCCGAACTTCAGGTGAAGTTGGAACACGAGACGGTCTGGTTATCCTTGGATCAAATGGCAGGGTTGTTCGACAGAGATAAGTCAGTCATCTCCCGGCACCTCCAGAACGTCTTTAATTCCAAGGAGTTGAATAGGTATTTAGTTGTTGCAAAAAATGCAACAACTGCCGCCGACGGCAAGACCTACCGCGTGGACTACTACAATCTGGATGCAATTTTGTCGGTCGGCTACCGGGTCAATTCCAAGCGGGGGACGCAGTTCCGCATCTGGGCGACGCAGATGCTCAAGGAGCACCTCGTTCGGGGATTCACGGTCAATGAGCGGCGCTTGAAAGAGCAGCAGCAACGGCTCGACGATTTACAGCAGACGGTCGGTCTGTTGGGACGTGTCATTGAGGGGCGGGCACTGAAGACGGACGAAGCGGAGGGGCTGCTGCACGTTATCGTGGATTATTCCCATGCCTTGTCGTTGCTCGACCAGTATGACCATCATCAACTGGCAATACGGGACACGACCAAGCCACCAGAGCCATTCGTGCTGACCTACGAGCAGTCCCGGCGGGCGATTGACAAGATGGGCGAACAAATGGGCGTGAAGCGGGGATTATTCGGGATTGAGCGGGACGACTCGTTCAAGAGTGCGGTCAACACCGTCTACCAAACGTTCGGTGGGAGTGAACTGTATCCGAGCGTCGAGGAGAAGGCGGCGAATCTACTGTATTTCGTAGTAAAGAACCACGGGTTTGTGGATGGTAACAAGCGAATCGGGGCGTTTCTGTTCATCTGGTTTCTCGACGCCAACCAGTTGCTCTACACGGGGGAAGGACAGAAGCGACTTGCCGATAATGCACTGGTCGCCCTGACGTTGATGATTGCAGAAAGCAAGTCTAAGGACAAAGACATCATCATCAAGGTCATCGTCAATCTCATCAACAAGAACAACTGACCCAGATGGTGAAGAAATCAACGGAATCCGCGTGCGGCAAGAACCGACTATCGCGCACCCGTGGCCGATTCTGGAGCATTATTGCTAACGCATCCCACACGGCGGTAGGATGCACGGTAGCGAGAGGAGTCAGCATGGATATCACCTTTGCGTGTGAGAAGTGCGGGCAAAGCATCGCGGTTGACGAAGCCGGTACGGGAACACGGGTAAACTGTCCATCGTGCGGCGTGCCTTTGCTTGTGCCGAGTAAATCGAGTGCCAATGTAAAACCTGTTTCGCCCCCCGCTCCCACTACATCCCCTTTGCCTGACTGTAACATAGCAACCGTTTTAACAGTCATCGCCGTTTTGGAGTTCATCTGCGCTCCCATCGCAGGCTTGGGAGTCGGCGATACAAATGCGGACTTGGGGTGGGTAATTTTCGTCAGCGGCATTCTTAGCGGGATATTCGTACTCGGTTTTGCATCTGCGTTAAGGTATCTCCACGCGATAGCGTACCGCTTGGAGAGAAACGAGTCTATCCAGCGCAAGACTGCTAAGTGACAAGCATCCCAGCGGCCATCCTGAGCGCACCCGTGACCGATTCCGAAGCCTTGCCAGCGCCGCACGCCCGGCGATAGGATGCGCGGTAACGAGAGGCGTCAGCATGGACATCACCTTTGCGTGTGAATCGTGAGACCAAAGCATCGTGATCGACAAAGCTGGGGCTGGCGTTCTGCGTTTCCTCGCGATGAAGTAGCCACGGTCATACGAGACGATGACCGTCCACGTCCGCGATGGCAAGGTGATTCAGCTTGGACGTAAGAGCAGACAGAAACTCAGCGTGGTGACAGGATAACCCTGAGCCATGCCGAACAACCGAAAACAAACCCGAAGTGACAGGATATTCGCCCATGAGCAACGCAAAACCGGATGGGGATACGCTCAAAAAGGCATTTCAGCATGTCAGATATGAGGCTTGGATGCTTAAGCAGACCTCACGGATGCTGCCATCATTCCCCAATCTCCAAGAGCCATGCGACAGGGCTGTTCTCGAATCTTTCGTGATTCATACCAGAAATCTTTTGGATTTCCTCTACAAGGGAGAGGGGAAAAACTACATCGCAGCAGAGCATTTCATCAATGCCGACGTTTGGCGCGCACAGCGACCAAAACAAACTCGACTTCTCAGAGACGCATACAAACGTGCGAACAATGATGTCGCGCATCTTACTTACACTCGACTGGAAAATTCTAAGAGCGACAACCCGTGGCCAATTCCTGAGATCACCAAAGAAATTTTAGAAGCGTATGCTGTATTCGAGAAACTGGTACAACCAAAGCATCCCAATTTGAACCCCAATCAACATCAGGCTAACATTATTAGCGTTAGCATGGTTGTCCGTTCCTCCTCCCATTAACCCTCGGCCCAGACATCCTCGAACACAACCGTAACCGTTACGACTAGGCGCTATGACTTTTCCGCCACTGGTTGAAAACTTGCGAGTTTCTTAGGAAAGCAAAGTTGGCGACCCCAATGGGATTCGAACCCATGTTACCGCCGTGAAAGGGCGGTGTCCTGGACCGGGCTAGACGATGGGGTCTCGCCGTAAAAATGAATGGTATAACCATACGATTGTATGGTAAAAGAGTACAACATGAATACGTTAGCTGGCATCCTTTCCTCGCGTGTCAAAGCGGAGATATTCCGGCTTCTGTTCGGCGTAGAGCCACGTGAACTGCATGTGCGGGAAATCATACGGCAATCCGGTTTCTCGGTTGGCACGGTACAGCAAGAATTGCAGCGGCTGAAACGGCTCGGATTGATTGCGTCCCGGCGCGACGGCAATCGAATGTACTTCCGAGCCAATACCGAGCACCCGTTGACCCCGGATATCCGTAATCTCGTGCTAAAAACCAGCGGCTTGGTCGAGGTATTGCGTGAGGCGCTGAGTTGCGACGGAGTTCAGATGGCCTTCGTGTTCGGCTCGTTGGCCAGCGGCGCGGAGCGCGCCCATAGCGATGTGGATGTGATGGTGATTGGAGCAATTGGCTTGCGAGCACTGGGAAAACGACTGTCAGGCGTAGCCAACAAGTTGGGCCGCGAAATCAACCCGCATGTGATGACGGCGAAAGAGTTTGTACAACGGAAGGCCAGCCGTGAGCACTTCATTTCCACTGTAATGGCCGCGCCGAAACTTTTTGTGATTGGAACCGAGCATGAGCTTGAAACAATGGGCGGATAACGGCTGGCTGCGCCCGCACAAAACCAGCTCACAGGAAATTGCCGACCTGCTGGCGATTGTCGAGCGTGACCTTGCTGATGCTGAAGGCGACATCTCTGCCGACTGGCGGTTTGGTATCGCCTACAACGCTGCGCTCAAGCTCTGCACGATTCTACTGTACGCCTCTGGTTATCGTCCCGACAAGAACCTCGCTCATTTCCGCACATTGGCCGCACTCCCGCTGATTCTAGGCGCGGAACACCAGGACGACGCCGATTATCTCGAAACCTGCCGCACGAAGCGCAACACTGTCGAATACGACATGGCCGGTGCTGCCACCAAACAGCAGGCCGGGGAATTGGTCGAGTATGCCAAAGAACTCCGCGAAGACGTTCTGGCATGGTTGCGGGAGAACCACCCACACTTGTTGAAAGCGAAGCGTCCTTGACCACGATGAACGCCGATGAATGAAAGAAGTTAGAGAAGGCGGACTGGCCGCTACTTGTGAGTAAGCGCCTGCAAATAAAAATGGCGACCCCAACGGGATTCGAACCCGTGTTACCGCCGTGAAAGGGCGGTGTCCTGGACCGGGCTAGACGATAGGGTCGTCGTAGAGCGCGCTGAATATAGCGGATTGGGCGGAATTCGCAACGCGGAAATTTTTTGTGGCCGTAAAACATTTTCGCGTCGCCATTCAAAGTGACCGCCGAGAATGATTTTCACATAACCCTGAGGCTCACTCACCCCTCCCAACCCATCCAATGGGGGGGGTTATTCCGAATTCCCCTCTTGGGTGGGGTCAGGGGCTTGTCCGCCTGCGACGGGTGAAGGTTCCGATCTAAAAACGATTCGCGGCAATCAGGCTAGAAAGCCGCGAGTGAGATTCGCGGCTACAAATCACACCACCATGATCTCTTTCTCTTTGTGGGCAAGAAGCGTGTCAATCTCTTTGATGTACTCGTCGGTTTTCTTCTGAATCTCTTTCTCGCCGTGCGTCAACTCGTCCTCTGTGATCTTGCCGTCTTTCTGGAGTTTCTTGACGGCGTCAACGCCTTGACGGCGTTCATTTCGTATGGCGACACGGCCATCTTCTGCAAGTTTCTTTAGCATCTTGTCCAGTTCATGCCGGCGCTCCTGATCGAGTTCGGGAATCGGGATCCGAATAATCTTGCCGTCCACTACCGGCATGATGCCGAGCGGCGATTGTTGGATCGCCTTGCTCACCGCCTGCACTACAGTCGGGTCCCACGGTTGGATGACAATAAGCCGCGGTTCGGGCGTTGCGATCCCAGCCAATTCGCGCAGCCGCATGTGCGTGTTATACGCTTCGACCTGGATGTTCTCCACCAACGCCGGCGAGGCCTTGCCGGTGCGGACAGTTGCAAACTCGTTGTGGACGACCTCCAATGTCTTCATCATCTTCTCTTCCATCATATCGAGCGCTTCTTGAAGGTTCATGTCTGACAGCTTAGAAAGGCACAGGACGATTTTCAACCACGAATTAACGCAGATGCGCGCTGATGTTGCTTGATTGCCACTTCTGATTCGTGTTCATTCGTGGTTACAGAATACATGCAACCTCAACGAACATTGTTGATCGATGCAGACGATACGTTGTGGGAGAATAACATTTACTACGATCTCGCGATCAATGAATTCGTCGCCAGACTTGCTGCGCGCGGCGTGCCAGTGGAGTCTGCGCAAGAGACGCTATGGCAGACCGAACAACGCAACATCAAGATTACCGGCTACGGCAGCGCGGCGTTTTGCGCGTCATTACACGAGGTCGCACGCGGTCTAGGTGTCACCGACCTCGAACCGTGGATCACCGAACAGGAACATTTTATCTGCCATCATCCTATCGAACTTATGACGGGCGTTTGGGAGACGCTTTCCCTGCTCCACTCCAAGAATCACCTTATCATGCTCACTAAAGGATGCACGGACGAGCAGCTTGGCAAACTTGACAGGTCGGGGTTGGCTCCGTTCTTTCACGGCACCGAAATCGTCTTCGAGAAATCCGTGGAGACGTATCATGCTCTTCTCCAGAAACATGCGTTGGTGGCGGAGCGCACGTGGATGATCGGCAATTCGCCCCGGTCCGATATCAATCCCGCCAAGGCCGCCGGGCTGGGCACAGTGTTCATCCCCTACCATACCACGTGGCAACACGAGATTGAGGAGTTCGCGCCAAACGGCACCACGTTGATGCTCGAAAGTTTTGAGGACTTGGCCCGGCATTTCGGGTAAAAGAAGCGTGGAGATATTATGGAGAACATCCCCGTCCTGCATGTTACTGAGAACTGCCTCGCTGCCGGCTACGAAAAAGCGCTCATTGCGCTCTACGAGCGCGGCACCCGGTTCCGCACACAATACGACAAGCCCGGCGACCCGCTCAGCCTCGATTGCACGCTGAACCTTACCGTGCTCGATCCGTTCGCCGAGCCCATGATCCATAAGGCGTTCCCCGGCGGCATCGAAGACCTCCGCGAATACGTTATGGAGATCCAGGGCGTAAAGGATCATTGGGTCAAGAACATGAACGACCCGAAAGACACGCGCTGGGAATACACTTATCACGGTAGGCTGGCCGCCTACGGCTCATGGCAGGAACTCAGTAACGGCAAGCAGGTCAGGGTAGGCCCGTTTACCGTCAACCAGATCGAGCGCGTTATCGAGAAACTCGCCGCGCAACCGTTCACACGTCAGGCGCAGATGATTACCTGGATGCCGAACATCGACCTCGACTGCTACGATCCGCCATGTTTGCAGTCCATCTGGTACAGGCTGCTCGAAGACGAGACGACGCGCGAATGGTGGCTGAACTGCAATATCCGGTTCCGCAGCAATGACGCTTGGGGCGCCAGTTTCATGAACATGTTCGGGTTCATCATGTTCAACAAGGACATCATTGCCGACGGGGTTGCCAAACGCACCGGCAAGACAGTCAAACTCGGCCGACTCAACTGGCAGGCCGACTCCTACCACATCTATGGCAAAGATATTGACGCCGCCAAACAACGCCTCTTCGACCGTATCACTACTACAACGTTCGCGGACCGTGTCTATAATTTCTCCGACGAAATGATCCGTGATATCTATAACGAAGCTGAAGCCGCTGTCCGTCAGAAGATCGCGGAATACGACCGGACGCACTGACGGGGCGTCGCAAAAATGTCTTTACCGTTTTCACTCGCTGTCACCCTGAGCGTCCTGCCGAAGCCCTGAGTTGCGAAGGGGAAGGGTCTCTTCTTGCCTTCACGAACAACGACAGCGATTCTTCCCCCGCGACTGCGGGGTCAGAATGACAGACATTATGAAGAAGCGACAGGGGCGCCGCCCTAGAACAGTGGGAGACGGAACTCACAGAGGTCATCAAACCGCGCCTTCGTGGAAGACGCAGCCTCTGCGAGAGTTTAACTACTCGGTAACAAGTGTCCCGATCTTCTCGCCACGGAGGACACGCTGGATGTTGCCGGGCTTGAACAGGTCGAAAACAATAATCGGGATCTTGTTGTCCATACAAAGCGAAAACGCCGTCGAGTCCATCACCTTCAAACGTCCTTTCAGGGCGTCCATATAAGTGAGGCGGTCATAGCGTTTCGCTCTGCGATCTTTCTTCGGGTCGGCAGTGTAAACACCGTCAACCTTTGTCGCCTTCAACAGGACTTCGGCGCCGATCTCGCTTGCGCGGAGCGCCGCGGTGGTATCGGTCGAGAAATACGGACTGCCTGTGCCCGCGGCAAAAATCACCACACGCCCCTTATCAAGGTGCCGCATCGCGCGACGGCGAATGAACGGTTCGGCCACTGCGCGCATATCGATGGCGGATTGGAGACGGGTCGGGACGCCGTTCTTTTCGAGCGCATCCTGCAAGGCCAAGGCGTTAATGACGGTGGCAAGCATGCCCATGTAGTCGCCAGTGGCCCGGTCAAGGCCGCTCTTGGTACCAGCGGCGCCACGAAAGATG
>Ga0153915_10002314_pt1 | contig 17419 bp, 13 predicted proteins | sample Opewatmetagenome_2_FD_107003 | JGI IMG/M metagenome (GOLD analysis project Ga0153915, IMG submission 107003) | Freshwater wetland microbial communities from Ohio, USA - Open water 3 Core 3 Depth 3 metaG | ecosystem: Environmental > Aquatic > Freshwater > Wetlands | place: USA: Ohio, Lake Erie...
GCAGGTCAGCTGGACGTGCGCGCCGGTGAGCGGGAACGCGGTGGTGCTGTGGTTGAAGGTCGCCCCGCTCCACGTCGTCGTGGTGTGGCAGGCGGTGCAGTCGGTCGAGAACTGCGCCTGGGCGTGGTTCGGGTCCTTGGCGTTGTTGAAGTCGGTCTGGTGGCACGACACGCACGTCGTGGGCTTGCCCTTGTAGACGCCGTCGCCGTGGCACTGCGCGCAGGTCGCGGACAGGTGCGCCCCGGTGAGCGGGAAGGCGGTGGCGTTGTGGTTGAAATTGGCTCCGGTCCAGGTCGTCGTCGTATGACAGGCCGTGCAGTCGGTCGGGAACTGCGCCTGGGCGTGGTTCGGCAGCGTCGCGTTGTTGTAGTCGGTCTGGTGACAGGACACGCACGTCGTGGGCTTGCCCTTGTACACGCCGTCGCCATGACACTGCGTGCAGGTCGCCTGCACGTGCGCGCCGGTGAGCGGGAACGACGTCGCGTTGTGGTTGAAATTGGCCCCGGTCCACGTCGTGGTCGTGTGGCACGCGGTGCAGTCGGTCGGGAACTGCGCCTGAGCGTGGTTCGGATCCTTCGCGCCGTTGTAGTCGGTCTGGTGGCACGACACGCACGTCGTGGGCTTCCCCTTGAAGACCCCGTCGCCGTGGCACTTGTCGCAGGTCGCCTGCACGTGCGCGCCGGTGAGCGGGAACGCCGTCGTGTTGTGGTTGAAGGTCGCCCCGGCCCACGACGCGGTCGTGTGGCAGGTGGTGCACTGGGTCGAGAACTGCGCCTGCGCGTGGTTGGGCGTGACGGTCCCGGTGTAGTCCTTCTGGTGACACCCCACACACGCCGTGGGCAGCGCCCCCGCCGGGTAGATGCCCTGGCCGTGGCACTGGGCGCAGTTCATCGACAGGTGGAAGCCGGTCAGCGCGAAGCCCGTGGTGTTATGGTCGAATTTCGCCGACTGCCAGGCCACGGTGGCGTGGCACTGCTCGCAGTTGTGAGAGAAGTTCCCCCCGGCGTGGTCCGGCGTCTTGGCCGTCTGGTAGTCCTTGAGGTGGCAGTCGTTGCAGCCCGTGGACCGGGTAGTGAAGGTCAGCTGCCCCTGCGCCGAGCGCGTATGGCACGATTCGCAATCCGCGGTGACGTGGGCGCCCGTCAGCGGAAAACGCGTGAGCTGGTGCGCCCGCGTCATGGCCGTCCGATCGACAAAGCTCCGCATCGTATGGCAGCGGGCGCACGCGGTGCCGACTTCTCCCTGGTGCGGGTCCCTGTGGCACGAGACGCATTCACGGGAGGCGCCCGCGAAGGTGAGAGACGTATGGCACGACTTGCAGGCCACCGTCGCGTGCGCGCCCTCGAGCGCGAACCCCTTCCCCGACTTCGCGTGGTCGAAGGCCGAGCTGACGTGCGCCGGCACCCACGCCTGCGCGCTGTGGCAGGTGGCGCAGGGCACCGTGAGCGGCCCGTGGGGATTCTTGACATCGGGACGCTGCGCGGCCGCCGCGATCGGGAGGCCGAGCGCCAGGACAGCGCAGAGGTATACGAAGCGAGTATTCATTGACGGACTCCATCCCCGTGGCAGGACTCACACCGAGCGGAAACGGGACGATAGCGGATCACACGGTTGTTGCCGGGGCCGGAGACCTCGGCGTGACACTTGGCACACGGAACGTTGGCATGCCCGCCCTTGAGCGGGAACTTCGTATCCCGATCGTGATCGAACCGCGCCGCGGGCGCGAAGGCGTCGAGGCCGTGGCAGCTCTCGCACTTCTCCCCGCCCGGCCGGGTCGCGAACTGATCGCCGTGCGGGCTCTGGTGACACGCCGTACACCCTTGCGTCCGCGTCGTGAACAGCAACGGCGCACCCGTCCAGCGCCCCTGCACCAGGGTCGACGCCGCCGGCTGGTACTTCAGCTCCGCATGGCACCCGACGCACGGGACCGCCCGGTGGGCGCCCTCGAGCTTGAACGAATACGCGTCGTGCGCCGCCACATCGATCGTCGATGGACGATAGCCCCGGGCGTCGTGGCACCCGAGACAGCCACCGCGCACGGGGTGCGCCCCGCCCGCCGCGAACCGGCCCTGATGAGGATCGACGTGGCATGCCACACAGTCGAGCTCGTTCAGATGGAAGAGCAGGTTCGCCTTGCCGAGGGCCGCGGTCTTGGGGAACGGCGCGAGTCCGGTGCGCGTGGTGCTGTGACAGTTACCGCACCCGATCTCGCTGTGCCGGCCCTCGAGCCGGAATCGCGTCGTCGCGTGCGCCGCGACTGTGAAGCTGCTCGGCTTCCACCCTGCCACGCTGTGACACGCCTTGCACTCGCCGCCGTCCGCCCGGCCGGCGAGCTGTCCCCCATGGTCGTCGCGGTGGCAATCGAGGCAGCGCGCGAATTTCGGGTGCATCACGATGCCGGCCGTGCCGAGCGCCGCCGCTGGGACGCCCGCCGGCTGCTTCACGTGACACGAGATGCAGGCCACCTGCTGGTGGCGACCCTCAAGCGGGTACTTCGTCCTGGCGTGCTGGTCCAGACTGAACGCCGCGACCTTGAAGCCGTCGACCGTGTGGCAGGAGGCGCAGTCGACCACGGCGCCCGCGAGCGTCGCCGTCCCGGCGTGCGGGTCCGCGTGGCAGGCGGTGCAGGTCGCGAACGGCGGGTTCTTGCCCTTGAGCCCCGGCACATCGTGGCACTTGGCGCAGCTGACCGAGACGTGCTCGCCGCGCAGCGGGTAGCGTGTGCGGTCGTGGTTGAAGTTCCCCTTGTCGATGACCTTGAACCCGGTCGTCACGTGGCAGTCGCTGCACGGGCCGGCGAACCGGCCGCGGTGCGGGTCCGTATGGCACGCGGCACAATCGCGATGCGCCAGCGGCTTGAACACGGGGACGGTGTCGCCCGGCGGCGCCTTGTGGCAGTCCGCGCATTTCACGTCGCGGTGCTTGCCCGTCAGCGGATAGTCCGACTTCGCGTGATCGAACGTCGGCGCCGGCGACCAGTGCTCCGTATTGTGGCACGACAGACACTTCTGGCTCAACGCCCGCTTGTGCACGTCGGTGTGGCAGGCGGTGCACGTCGCTTCCAGACCGGTCCACCCGGGCGCCGCGTCCGGCTGCGGTGCAAGGCCCGCGGCCGGCCCGGTCCGAAATGCCGCCTTGTGGCAGTCGGCGCACTTGATCCGCGCGTGGCGCCCGTCGAGCGGCCATCCCGCGAGAGTGTGGTCGAATCGCTCCGGATCGTGGTCGGGCCAGCTGATGAGTGAGAATTCGCGCCCGGCGTGATCCGGATGGCAGCTGGCGCAGCGCTGCTGCGTTTGCCGGGCGTGGTAGCCGCGATTCTGCTGCTGCAGCCAGGCGATCTCCTTGTGACACTGCAGGCAGAGGACCGTCATCTGCTCCTTGCCTCCGCCGCCGTGACAGTTGACGCAGTGCAGCGCGCCCTCGAGCTGAGCGTGCGGTCGGGCGAGTGGCCCCGGCGAGATCTGAGCGCTGACGGGAGTCCCCGCGAGCACCGCCCATACCCAGGCCAGCCCGACCAGTGCCTGGACACGTCTCACCACAGCCACGTCGCGCCGAGGGCGACGACGACCGTCACGTGGATCAGGACGGCCAAGAGGGCGGCGATCGCCACCGGTCGGTGCAACACGTGCCACCAGCGGAACACGGCGTGGGTAGCCTCGAGCATGCGCGACTGCTGGGTGAGGGCCATCTCCCGCTTCGCGAGCCGCAACACCCACGTGAGCATCTGTCGATCTTGCTTGCGACGGTGCGGGCCGCTCTGCGCACACAAGCGCCGGAACCGGCGCGCCGCGCGGCGACGCGCCAGGTCGTCCGCCACCAGGCGCAACAGCGTCCCCACGATTCCGGACCGCCCGCTGGACTCCCGCCCGGTGTCGAGCGCGCGCTCGATCCGCTGCACATCGAGGCCGGTGCGTGTCGCGATCTGCTCGAGCAGCTGCTGGCGTCGTGTCCCGATCTCCTCGAGGGTCAGCTCGATCCCGGCCTTGCCGCGCGGGATGCGGGCGTAGATGTAGCGACCGACGATGCCGCTCAGCCAGACGACCATCATGGACCAGAATCCCAGCCCGATCAATCCCGAGAACTTCCACGCGGAATGGATGGCGACGAGCAGCGGCAGGGCCAGCGCGGCCACCACGTGCACGTCGAGCCAGCGTGCCACCGAGCCGGTCCAGGCGAGCCAGCGGGCCTTCTTGCGGATCGGGTACAGCCAGAGGAAGATGAAGATGACGATGGCCAGCAATCCGGCCGACTGACCGATGTAGCCGGCCGGCTTGAGCCAGGGATGGAGTGGGCTGCGTACCCGCTCTGCCACCGGCATCAGATAGTACGGGAGCCCGATGACCGTGATCGCGACCAGGAGACCCACGAACAGGACCAGCACAACGCGCGATGGGCGCACGCCCGAACCGGGCGCCGCGGCTCCCACGCTGGGACGCGGGGGGAGTGGCCGCGCCGCACGACGATCCGATGTGGGCAGCCGGGGTTCCGCCCGCGGTCGGGGCGCGGGCGCTACGTTCATCTTCGACATTCCGCTCACTGGCCTCTGCCCGGCGCGCGCCGGTTAGTGGTCTGTTTGACCGACGGTTCGTGTGAGTCAACTGACGGCATGCCTGCGGGGTACAGGACCGGCACAGGGCACGGGACGTGCGAGAGCAAGATACGTACGTAGCAGTTCGAAGTTCCCTGGCTAGTACAAATGTCGTCCTGGCAAGCCATTGTCATATGACCACCGAGTGCGGTCAGGTGCCAGGGTGCGGCAAATCGCTCCAATTGCTTCATTTCGCGACACCCCCGGGGTCGAAAATGGATAGTACGGTAACGATGGTCGGGTTTGGCGCGCTGGTGGCGCTCTTGGTGCTGTCCAGCGTGGTCCGGATGCGCAAACGCGAGGCGGCGGCGGTCGCCGCTACCAAGCGAGCGGGGCTGTCCACCGAGGGCCCGCGCGCCCAGCATCCCCACATCGACGTGTCGCACTGCATCGGCTGCGGGGCGTGCGTCGACGTGTGCCCCGAGGATGTCTTGGCGGTCATCGCGGGAAAAGCCGCGATCATCAGCGCCCACAAGTGCATCGGGCATGGCCTCTGCGCCGAGATCTGCCCCGTCGGCGCCATCGAGATCGTCATGGCAAACCCCAGCATCGCCGCCGACCTGCCGCGGCTGTCCCCGCAGCTCGAGACCAACGTACCGGGCATGTTCGTGGTCGGTGAGCTGGGTGGCCTGGCCCTGATCAAGAACGCCATCAACCAGGGACGGGAGTGCATCGACACGATCGCCGCACGTGTCGGGCAGCGGCGCGCGCCCGCCGGCGTCCACGAAGTGTGTATCGTCGGGGCCGGCCCGGGCGGCATCAGCGCCTCGTTGCGCTCGATCGAAAAGAAGCTGAGCTACGTCACGCTGGAGCAGGACGAGTTCGGTGGGACCGTGGCCAAGTTTCCGCGCCAGAAGCTCGTGATGACGAGTCCCGTCGAGCTTCCCGTGTACGGCAAATTCAAGAAGCTCCAGTTGTCCAAGGAAGACCTGCTCAAAGTCTGGCGGAAGATCCACAAGGAAACCGGGCTGGCGATCCGCACCGGTGAGAAGGTGGAGAAGATCACGAAAGACGATGATGGGTTCTTCACGGTCAGCACGACCCGCGGGCGCCACCGGGCACGCCACGTCATTCTCGCGCTCGGCCGCCGCGGCAGCCCCCGCAAACTGGAGATCCCCGGAGAAGAGCTGGGCAAGGTCATGTACAGCCTGCTCGACGCCGAGGCGTATGAAGGTGCGCACATCCTCGTGGTGGGAGGCGGGGACAGCGCTGTGGAAACGGCCCTGGGCCTCGCGCACCAGCGTGGCAACACGGTGACGCTCTCGTACCGGAAGGCTGAATTCAACCGCATCAAGGAGCGGAACTCCCAGCGTCTCGCCGAATACGTGAAGGCGAAGAAGCTCACCGTCGCCCTGAATTCGCAGCCCGTCGAGATCCGCGAGAAGTCGGTCGTACTCGAGGTCGCTGGCAAGCGGCGCGAGTTGCCCAACGACTACGTGTGGGTGATGGCGGGGAGCCTCCCCCCCAACGACTTTCTAAAGCAGATCGGGGTGCAGCTGGGCTCGAAGGACCTCACCGCTGAAGCGAGCGCGGAGGCCCGCCGCACGGCCTGACTCGCGCGCGCTATGGTCCCACAGTATCTTCGCCCCACCATTCGCACATCCTTCAGATCCGAGGCCCCCATGCGCCACCGCTCCGCCCTGCTGCTGTCCCGCATCATCGGACTGGCGGCGTGCGCCGCGGGGCTGGCCATCGGGCCCGTGTGGGCCACCGCGGCTCGTGGCGCGCCGATCGACCGATCCTCGACCGGCGTCCGCGTCGATTCGGCTCGGCACACCGTCGTCGTGTCCGTCGGGCCGTTTCATCTGGAGCCCGCGATGCCGATGATGCAGCACATGGCGATGGAGCATATGGAAGGTGGCGATTCGCTGGTCAAGCTGTTCGACTGGCCGATGACCACGTTGCTCCAGGGGCTGCGGCTGGAGATCACCGACCGCGGCGGCCGGGCGCTGCCGCGGCGGCTCCTGCACCACCTGAACCTGGTCAACTTCGATCGCCGCGCGCTCGTCTATCCGCTGGTCGAGCGCATGATGGGGTTCGGTCAGGAGACGGAGGACGTCTCGGTGCCGCGCTCGATCGGGCTACCCATGACCGCCGGCCAGCACATCGGCCTGTACGTGATGTGGGACAACCAGACCGGACAGGCGCTCGACGAGGTATACGTCCAGCTCACGTTCCGCTGGGCTCCCGGCAACCTGGTGCCCAGACCGATCAGCGTCATGCCATTCACCATCGACGCCCACCTGGTCCCGGGAGGCCACAACACCTTTCTCGTCCCCCCCGGCGGGTACACGCAGTACTTCGACTTCACCTTTCCGCTGAACGGCCACCTCGTCGCCGCCGGCGGCCATCTGCACGACCACGGCCTGCGAGTCAGTCTCGTGGACCGCACCACGGGACAGACCGTGGTGACCGTCGTGCCCAAGCGGGACTCGACGGGCCACGTGCTTGGCATGTCGCGGGCGCTGCTCGCGCTGCGCGGCGAAGGCCCGTACCTCCGTGCCGACCACCAGTATCGACTCGAGGTCCAGTACGAGAACCCCACGGCCGACACACTCGCGGGGATGATGGGACTGCTCGTCGGCCTGTTCGCCCCGGACGACCCCTCCGCCTGGCCCGCGATCGATCCGCGCGACTCCGACTACCAGAAGGATCTGGCCGACATCCTCGGCCCGACGGCCGTGGGGCCGGGCGAGTTGACCCATCAGCATCCCTGATCGATTCGCGAGCGCCTACCAGAAGGGTGTGAGGACCGCAAGCACCAGGCAACTGGCCAGACTGTGCCGCACGACGTACCGGATGAGGTCGGCGGTGCTCTTGAGCCCCATCCGCTTCAGCAGCCGGCTGCGGTGCGTGCTCACGGTCTTCGAAGACAGGACGAGCTGCTCGGCGACCTGCTTCACCGTCTTCCCGATGCCCAGCAGGCACAGGACTTCGAACTCGCGCGGCGAGAGAGCCTCGTGCGGGAGCAACGCCGACCGGCCGCCGAGAGCGGCCGCGGCCTTCTGCCCCAGGCTCGCCGTGAGAAACCGCTCTCCCCGAGCCACCTGCCGAATGGCCGCGATGATCTCCTGAGGAGGCCGGTCCTTGGTCAGGTATCCGGCGGCGCCCTCCCGCAGGGCGCGGAGCGCAAACTGCTCCTCGGCGTGCATGGTGATCACCAGCACCCGGAGCGCCGGAAACGACGTCGTGAGGTGGCGGAGCAGGGCGGGAAACGGCGCTCCGGGCATGGAGATGTCGAGCAGTAGCACATCCGGCTGCAGCGCCCGGACCAGGCCGACCGTTTCGTCGGCATCGGCAGCCTCTCCGATCACCTGCATCGACGCCTCGTCCCCGATGATCTCGCGCAGTCCGGCGCGGATCAGGGGATGGTCGTCGGCGATGGCGACGTGAATCATGTCGGTGCCCGAGGACTCCATCGCGCGTAGCCGGAAAACGGACCTCAGCGCCGCGATGGCGCCGGTGCGTCCAGCACCTCTCGGACCTTGCGAGCCAGCGACTCGGGACTGAACGGCTTCTGCAGGAAGGCGATCCCGGGTTCCAGGATGCCGTGGCGCACGATGGCGTCGTCCGTGTAGCCCGACACGTACAGCACCTTGAGCTTGGGCAGACGCTCCATCAGGCGGTCGGCCACCTGGCGCCCGCTCAGCTCCGGCATGATGACATCGGTAATCAGCAGATCGATCGGCCCCGGGTGCGTCTCGGCCAGCTCGAGCGCCGTACGGCCGTCGGCGGCGGTCAGCATCCGGTAGCCGTGGCGTCGCAGGACCTCGCGGGCCACGCTGCGCACGGGGGCGGCATCCTCGGCGAGCAGGATCGTCTCGGTGCCCTGCAGGGACTGGAGCGACGCCGGCGCGGATTGCGCCGAGACGGCTTCGTCCACCCGGGGCAGGTAGACCTTGATGGTCGTGCCCTGCCGCGGCTCGCTGTACACCCAGATGAAGCCGCCGCTCTGCTTCACGATGCCGTACACCGTCGCGAGGCCGAGACCGGTTCCCTTCCCTTTCTCCTTGGTCGTGAAGAACGGCTCGAACAAGCGGGCCTTGGTCGCCTCGTCCATCCCGGTTCCGGTATCGCTCACCGAGAGCAGCACGTAGGACCCGGGCGGGACGAGCCGGTGCTCCTCGGTGTATTCCGTTCCGAGCTCCGTGTTGGCGGTTTCAATCGTGAGCTTGCCGCCGTCTGGCATCGCGTCCCGGGCGTTGACCGCGAGGTTCATCACGACCTGTTCGATCTGACCGGGGTCGGCCTTCACCGCCCCGAGATCCGGGGCCAGCACCGTGACCAGCTCGATGTCCTCACCGATCAGTCGCTTCAGCATCTTCCCCGCACCGGCCACGACCTCATCCAGCGCGATCACCTTCGGCTCGAGCACCTGCTGGCGACTGAACGCCAACAGCTGTCGGGTGAGCGTCGCGGCCCCGGTCGCGGCCTTCTGGACCTCCGCCAGATCGGTGCGCCGCGGGTCCGCTGCGCCCATTTCCTCCATGACCAGCTGACTGTAGCTCGTGATGACCGTGAGGAGATTGTTGAAGTCGTGCGCGACGCCACCCGCGAGGCGGCCTACCGCCTCCATTTTTTGGGCCTGCCGCAGCTGATCCTCGAGCAGCCGGCGTTGCGACACGTCCCGCAACGCCGTCAGGCGCGCCGGCTGCCCCTCATGCATCGAGTTGCGCACAATGCATTCGAGCCGAACCTTGGTCCCGTCCTTGCGGAGCCCCACGACCTCGAATACCCCCTCCACCGAAGCGCCGAACAATCGCTGGACCTCGACCCGGGATTCGGGAGCGACGAACTGGTCCAACGTTCGGCCCACGATATCGCCCCGCTGAAAGCCGAAGATCTCGGTGATGCCGCGGTTGGCGTCGAGGATGGTGCCGTTGCGGGAGAGCAGGATGCCGTCGAACGTGGCGTCCGCGATGGCGCGGTAGCGTGCCTCGCTCTCGAGCAGCGCCTCGGCGGCACGCTTTTGTTCGGTGACGTCTTCCTGGATCGCGACGAAATGCGTCACGCGCCCGTCCGTGCCCTTCACTGGGGAGATCGTTGCCCGGTTCCAGTAGAGCGCGCCGTCCTTCCGTCGGTTTTGGAGCTCTCCGTGCCACACGGCGCCAGAGAGCACCGTCGTCCACAGCTCCCGGTAGCGCGCGGGCGGAGTGAGACCGGATTGGAGAAAACGCGGATTGCGGCCCAGGACCTCGCTGGGGGCGTATCCGGTGATGACGCTGAACTGGCGGTTGACGTACTCGATCTGTCCGGCGACGTCGGTGATCACGACCGCCGTCGGACTCTGCTCGACGGCGGTCAAGAGTCGTTGAATGGTGGCATCGGCCCGCTTGCGCTCGGTGATGTCCTTGGCCACCCCGATCACGCCGACGATGGCTCCCGCTGGATCCCGATACGGCGACTTGGATACGAGAAAGGTGCGCACGCCCGTGGGGGTCGGGACCACTTCCTCCAGGGTGACCGTCGAGCCGTCCCGCATCACCACCTGGTCGCTTTCTGCGACGAGGCGCGCCACTTCCGGGGGAAACAGGTCTGCCGTGTCGCGCCCCACCAGTGCGTCCCGCGCCAGCCCGAAGATCCTGGCCGCCGCGGCGTTGGCCAAGAGGAATCTCCCCTGGGCGTCCTTCACGAACATGGCATCGCTGGTTCCCTCGATCAGTCCCTGCAACAAGGCGGGGCCGGCGATTGCGTCCGTGTCTCCGCGTCGTGGTTTAGTCATTAACCTCGCCGAGCGATGGGTGTCCCTGCGAGGACATGGGGCGGGCGCCTCCCTCGAGACACACTACCGAGGCGCTAATGCATAGGGGGGTCAGGCACATACTGGCTATCAGCCGGAACCGACATCGTGTCGGCCGATGTCCTACAAGAGAGGGCGCCCTCAGGCGCTCAGCCCGTTTTGGACTGCGTAGCGGATCAACTCGGCACTCGTCTTGAGCCGCATCTTCCGGAGTAGCCGGGCACGATGGGTGCTGACGGTCTTCGGCGACAGCCCAAGCTCCTCGGCGATCTGCTTCACCGTCTTGCCGCAGCCGATCATGCAGAGCACCTCGTACTCGCGCCGGGACACGCGCTCGTGCGGCAGGCGCGCAGCCTCGGGATCGAGCGCTGCGGCCGCGCGGAGAGCCATCGGAGCGGTGAGATAGTGTCCGCCCGCCGCGATCTGCTTGATCGCGGCGATCACCTCTTCCGGAGGCTCACCCTTGGTGAGGTATCCCGAGACGCCTTCCTTCAGGGCGCGTACCGCGAACTGCTCCTCGGCGTGCATCGTGACCACCAGGACGCGCACCTGGGGAAAGGCGGTGCGCAGCAGACGCAGCAGGCCGGGGAACGGCGCCCCGGGCATCGCGATGTCCAGTACCAGCACGTCGGGCTGGCTCGTGCGAACGAGCGTGATCGTCTCGTCGCCGTCAGCCGCCTCGCCCACCACGGTGAGCGAGGGGTCTTCCGCCAGGACCTGCCGGAGTCCGGCGCGTACCAGCGGGTGGTCATCGGCGATCGCCACCCGGATGTCCCGGCTCACGAGGCCCGTCCGGTGCGGGGCAGCGGGAGGCGGACCGTGACGCACGTGCCGCCCGTATTGCCGGCCTGCACCTCCACTGCCCCGTCCCACAGCAACGCGCGCTCGCGCATGCCGAGCAGCCCGAGCGAACGCGGGTCGCTGGCTTCGGCGGGCGTGATGCCGCGGCCGTCATCGTCCACGTGCAGGACCAGCTCGCCCCGGGCCACTCGCAACCGCACGTCGACGCGCCGCGCCCCTGCGTGCCGGGCCACGTTCGTCAGCGCCTCCTGCAGAATGCGGAAGAGGTCCGTCGCGCGGTCGGCGTCCAGCGTGGCGAGCTCGGCCGGCAGCTGCAGCGCGCACGCGATCCCGCTGCGGCGGGCGAATTCCTGGGTCTCCCATTCGATCGCCGCCGGCAGGCCCAGATCGTCCAGCACCGCGGGGCGGAGCTCGGCCGCCAGCGTGCGCACCCGCCCGATCGTCCCCTCGATCAACTTCGCCATGGCGCCGCACTTCTCGCGCAAGGGCCGCTGGTCCTTCGGGAGCCGGGTCTCGAGCCACGCGATGTCGAGCCGGAGCGCCGTCAGCACCTGCCCCAGCTCATCGTGAATGCGGCGGGCGATGTGGGCGCGCTCGCTTTCGCGCGCCTGCCGCAGCCGGCCCGCGAAATCGCGCAGCTGGGCTCGGGATTCCTGGAGTGCGGTGGAGACGCGCTGGCGCTCGGAGATGTCGCAGAGGAAGGCGCCGAAGTACCACGCCTCACCCACCCGGATCGGCGAGATCGCCAGCTCGATGGCTAGCTCGTCTCCTGTACGCCGGCAGGCCGTGACCTCCACCCGTTGCTTCACGATCGGCCCGGCCCCGCTTCCCAGGAAGCGGGCGAGCCCGTGCGCGTGCCCCTCCCGAAATCGCTCCGGAATGATCGTATGCGACAGTGACCGTCCCACGGCCTCCGCCGCCGTCCAGCCAAACAGCGTCTCCGCCTGGTGATTCCAGTAGCGGATGATTCCGTCGCCGTCCATGAGCACGAACGCGTCGAGCGCCGCGTCGAGTATTGCTCGAAGCAGCGGTTCCAGCTCCCCGGGGGGAAGGAGATCGGGTCGGCGACGCGGCGCGGCAGTCATGACGATCGGCGGAGTGATTCGCCCACTCACGATAGGGCTGCCCGCACCGCTCGCAAGGGGTCGCTCCAGGCGATCAATAGCTTGCCGACGGACCGGTTCTGGTGCATCCGCTCGAATGCTTGCGCCGCCTGCTCCGGCGGGACGACCGTGTCCACGCTGACCCGCAACCGTCCGGACTCGAATCCGGGAAGACATTCGCGGTTGAAGCGGGCGACCAGCGCGGCTTTCTCCGCGCGGCTCCGTGCGCGCAGCGTGGATCCGACCAGCCGCGCCCGTTTCCGCATGAGCAGCGCGAGATCGACCTCGGCGCGGGCCCCGCCCATCGTCGCGATGACGACGATCCGACCGCCGGTTCCGAGCAGACGGAAGTCGCTCGCCAGCGTGGCGCCCCCGACGGGATCGAGAATGACGTCCACGGCGTTCCGGCCCCACTGCCGCTCCACCTCCAGCAGCGAGCGCTCATCGGCGGAGACCAGGGCGATGTCCGCCCCTGCCGACACGAGCGCGCCCTGCTTCTCGGGCGAGCGGGTGGTCGCGGCCGCCTGCGCACCGACGAGCTTCGCCACCTGAATCGCCGCCAGCCCCACGCCGGAGGCGCCGGCGTGAATCAGCACCCGCTGGCCGGCTTCGAGACCGGCCTCGACCACCAGGTTCACGAACGCGGTCAGGAACGCTTCTGGGATTCCGGCTGCCGACACCAGATCGAGCGAGGTCGGGGCCGGCAGGATCTGGCCGGCGGGCACCGCCACGAATTCGGCGTGTCCCCCACCACCCAGCAGGGCACACACGGGCGCCCCCGTTTCGACGAGGTGCCCGGATACTTCGAGCCCCAGGATGCTCGATTCGCCGGGCGGGGGGGGATAGCGGCCGGCGATCTGCGAGAGATCGGCGCGGTTCAGCCCGGAGGCCGCGACACGCACCAGCACTTCTCCGGCCGCCGGCACCGGATCGGGTGCCGTGGCGATCCGGGCTCGATAGCGCCCGTCCTGCTCGGTCACCTCCAGGTAGCGCAGCGCTAGCCCCGGATCGCGGCGAAGGCGCCGATCACCGCGATCGCCAATCCCAGTGCCATTTTCAACCCCGCGGCGGCCGCGCGCCCCAGCACCGCCCCCCAGCCCGCCCGCAACGCGACGCCGGCCGAGAGCTGCCGCGTGTACTCGAAGGCGGCGGCACCGATAAACGAGCCCACGAACGCGCCGATCACGCTGCCGATGATGGGCACGGGAACACCCACCACCGCCCCGACGATCCCGCCCAGGAGCGCTCCCCATCCCGCGCGGCGCGAGCCGCCGTAGCGTTCAGCGAACCAGAACCCGAGCCACCACTCGACGATCTCCCCGAGCAGCGCGAGCCCCACGACGATGGCAATCGTCGCGACCCCGACCGTGCGAAATCCCGTGAGCCATCCGTAGCCGATCACGCCCAGCACCATCACCCACAATCCCGGCAGCCCCACCACCGCGAGCACCAGTCCGCCCACGCAGCAGACGACGAGCAAGAGGACGGGCAGGATCGTGGTCACGTGACCGGATGTTCGGGGGGGAGCCGGCGGCTACCGGCCGGCCTGCGGCGGCGCGGCGACGTCGTGTTGCGTCAGGACGTAGAAGTTCTGGTCGACGTGGAACGTGGCCGGGTCTTTCAGACGGACGGCCATGCGCTGCCAGGTCTCGGTCGGGTGCATCAGGGTGAACCCCGAGTCGGTGACGGTGGCCTTGACGGGCATGTCGAACCCGGCCACGACGTGGCTCCACCGGAAGGACAACGTCGAGTCGGCGATGGCGTACTCCAGCACCGGCAGCTGCGTGGTCGTGAGGTACTGCTGAAATACCTTGCTCAAGTCGATACCGGCCTGGCGGCTGATGAAGTCCTGCACCTGCTGCCCGGTGACCGTCTGGTGCCAGAACGTCTGATTCAGGCCGCGCAGAATGGCGCGCCACTTGGCGTCGTCGCCGATGATCTGGCGGATCGTGTGCAGCATATTGCCGCCCTTGTAGTACATGTCGCCCGAGCCTTCGTCGTTGACGCCGTACTGCCCGACGATGGGGCGGTCGTTGCGGATGTTGCGGCGCGTCCCGATCGCATACTGGGCCCCCGCTTCGCGACCGGCGAGGCACTCGGTGTAGAGGCTCTCTGAGTAGTTGGCGAAGCTCTCATGGACCCACATGTCGGCCTGGTCCTGCATCGAGATGTTGTTCCCGAACCATTCGTGCGCGCTCTCGTGCACCACGATGAAGTCCCACAGCAAGCCCAGCCCCGTGTGCGATAGGTCGCGCCCCAGGTACCCATTCTGGTAGTGATTCCCGTACGCCACCGCGGTCTGATGCTCCATCCCGAGATGCGGCGCTTCGACCAGCTTATAGCCGTCCGCGTACCAGGGGTACGGCCCGAACCACGATTCGAAGCACTTCATCATGGATTGGGCCTGCGTGAACTGGCGCTCCGCGGCCTCCAAGTGCGACGCCAGCGGCCAGAAGTCCATCGTGAGCGGGCCCGATTCGCCGGCATAGATCGTCGTGAAATGGGCGTAGGTCCCGGCGTTGATGGCGACGTCGTAGTTGTTGATGGGACTCGTGACGAACCACTCGTAGGTCGTCGTGCTGTCGGGATGCGGCGTGACGGCGCGCAGCCGGCCGTTCGAGACGTCGAACAGGGTGTTGGGCACGGTGATCGCCACGCGCTGGCTGTCGGGCTCGTCGGCCAGATAGTCCTTGTTCGGCCACCACACGCTGGCCCCCAGGCCCTCGTTCGCCGTCGCGACCCAGGGGTGGCCCGCGCTGTCCTGGGCCCAGATCAGCCCGCCGTCCCACGGTGGGCGCGTGGCTACGCGCGGCGTGCCATGGTAGTAGACGGTGACGGTGCGGCGGTCGCCCGGCCGTTGCGGCGCCGCCAGGGAGGCGAAGAACGCGTTGCCGTCCCGGCGGTAGGGGACGCGCCGGCCGTCCTGGAGCATGCTGTCGACGATGAGCGGGACCTGCAGGTCGATCTGCATCTCCCGGGCGGGCCGCAATACACGGTAAGTGATGCCCGTGTAGCCCGCGATCGAGCTGTCGGCGGGGTGCACCGTGACGTGGAGGTCGTAGAAGGTGACATCCCACCACGCGCGTTGTGGGGTGTTGGCCCCGCGCAGCGTATCGGCGTGCGTGAAGGTCGGCGTCTGGGCGGCGCCGATCGCGAGCGGCAGGAGGAGTGGGCAGACCACGACCAGCAAGCGTCGCATAGGATGTCCCCAGAGTGAAGATGAAGACCCGCCAGCGAACATAGCGTATTCTCGGACGGATTCCACTTGCGACTGCTGCAGTGTCCGGCGGATATTGGCGTCAGCGAGATGATCGTGGGTGCGACGCGCAGTGCTTCGACCGTGACGATCGCCATGGTCGCGTTCGGGGCCGCCTGCGGCGACGGCCCTGGGCCGCAGGCTGGGCCGCGACTCACCCTCTCGCCGCCGTGGACCTCGATCGAGGTCGGAGATTCCATCGTGGGCGATACGGTGCACGTCGCCTTCCTGAACGCCGCCGGGGCGGTGGTGCGTGCCGACTCGGTCGTCTGGTCGAGCAGTGACACGTCGGTCGCGCGGGTCGATGCGCTGGGCCTGGTGCACGCCCGGCGCCCGGGCGTGGCGACGCTCCGGGGAGTCGCGAACAGCACGGTGGCGAGCCAGCAGATCACCGTCACCGACCCGGTGCTCGTCGGGGCCGGGGACATCGGCACCTGCGCGTCCGCCAACGACGAAGCGACCGCCCGGCTGCTCGACAGCCTTTCGGGCACGGTATTCACCGTCGGGGACAACGACTACGTGGATGCGACCCCTCCGCCCGCGTACGGCGTCTGCTTCGCCGCCAGCTGGGGCCGCCACCAATGGCGCACCCGTCCCGCCGCCGGGGACGACGATTCGCTCACCGGGTACTTCAGTTACTTCGGCGCGACCGCCCACAGTCCCACCGGCTACTACAGTTACGACCTGGGCGCCTGGCACATCGTCGTGCTGAACAGCGCCGTCGCCGTGGACTCGACGCAGGCGCGGTGGCTGCGCGCCGACCTTGCGGCCCATCCCGCGCTGTGCACGCTCGCGATCTCGCACCGGCCCCGCTTCAGCTCCGGCAACGCGGGTAGCTCCCCCGGGCAGGCGGCGTACTTCCAGGCGCTTTACGACGCCGGCGCGGAGCTCATCCTCGACGGGAATGATCACATCTACGAGCGGTTTGCCGCCCAGGCGCCGGACCAGCAGCCCGACCCCGCAGGCGGCCTGGTGGAGATCATCGTGGGAACGGGCGGGAAGAGCCACGGCCGGATCAATCCGCCCCCCGTGCAGAACAGCGTCGCGCAGAACGCGGACACCTATGGTGTGCTGCGCGTGGAGCTGCGTCCCGCGAGCTACACTTGGCGGTTCATTCCGGTGGCGGGGAGGACGTTCAGCGACGCGGGGAGCGCCGCATGCCATTAGCATCGCCGCCCGGCCGGGAGCGAGGCCCGGCCGGGCGGTTCACTCACTCAGTGGGCCTGGGTAGAGTTGAACTACCGACCTCCCGCTTATCAGAAGTTTTTCACCGGTACCCGAAGTCCGACACTATATCGTAACTCGTTGACAGACCGCGTGATTTCACTGGGGCGGCCGGTACACATGTCGGACGAAATCGGTTTCAATGGACACAGCAATGGACACACCCTACCAACCCGGTCAACGGGCCTTTGCCCGCGTCCGTCGCGCTGGCGACCGTATTGGCGCCTCGCGCGGCTTGTTTCTCTTTCCCGCTGACCGCGGCACGAATCCCACGGCCACGCTGCATCCGAGCACGGCGCCGATGCGGTACAGCATCGCGAGAGAATGCCCCTGGTAATCGGCGTCTTCGAGCCGGGCGATGACCGGCTGCTTAGTGCCGATCAACTCCGCCAGCTGCTGCTGTGTGAGGCCCTTGGCCGTCCGCAGCTCGTAGATCTGCCGCGCCACGGCGGCGTTGCTCCGCTCTTCCGCCACCATCTCCTGCATCGCCGGATCGTCGCGGCTCAGCGATTCCAGCATCCGCAGCGCGTCGGCGTCACGAGGAAGCTTCTTGGTCTTGCGAGTGCTCATACAGTCTCCTGACGGCTCTACGTTTCCCTACGGCATCGGGCCGTGAAAGGTGTGACCCTCGGGATCGTGGGCATACGCGTTCTTGCGTACGACGGCGAGATCGATACCTCCGGCACGACGTCCTCTTTCACCAACGC
>Ga0153915_10002315_pt1 | contig 17417 bp, 13 predicted proteins | sample Opewatmetagenome_2_FD_107003 | JGI IMG/M metagenome (GOLD analysis project Ga0153915, IMG submission 107003) | Freshwater wetland microbial communities from Ohio, USA - Open water 3 Core 3 Depth 3 metaG | ecosystem: Environmental > Aquatic > Freshwater > Wetlands | place: USA: Ohio, Lake Erie...
CGCCGAGACGGCGACCGAAGCCACCGCCGATCAACGGGACATGGACGCTGACCTTCTTCGGCGGGATTCCCAGGAGCCTGGCCGCGTCCCGCTGAACGCGCTGGGGATTCTGCGTAGGAGCCCAGATCTCGCAGGCGCCGCTCGTCACCCGCGCGGAGGCGTTCATCGGCTCGACCGAGGCGTGCGCCTGAAAAGCGTCGCGGTAGGTGGCCGACATTCGCGTGGCCGCGCCGGCGAGCGCTTGCTCGACGTTGCCTTCGCGCCGGGAGACGTGCCCGCGCTCGGCTGCCGCCGCGTCGAGTTGGCGCCAGAGCTCCGCCGTCGTCAGAGACGCGTTCGGCCCTTCCTCCCAGACGATTTCCAGCGCGTCGCGGCCGGAGAGCGCGGCAAAGCTGTCGCGCGCGACGACCGCGAGCCCCGCGCTGATTTCGACGACCCGCAGGACGCCCGGCATGGCCTTCGCCCTGGCCGCGTCGAAGCGGCTGACGCGGCCGCCGCGCACCGGGCAGCGCGCGATTGCCGCGAACAGAGCCCCGGCCGGGCGCGTGTCGAGGCCGTACCTGGCCCGGCCCGTCACGATGTCGGGCCCGTCCACGCGCCGCACGGGCGTTCCGACCAGGCGGAACGCCTTCGGGTCTTTTAACGGCGGGTTCTCGGGCACCGGCAGGCTGCCCGCGATCGGCGCGAGCCGGCCGTAGGGGAGGCGCCGACCGGAGGGAATGTGCATGACCCCACCCTTTTCCGCGCGGCAGCTGCCGGGCTCGACCTTCCACACCTTCGCCGCGGCTTGAACGAGCATCAGGCGAGCGGATGCCGCGGCTCGCCGCAGCGGCAACCAGGACGACTCGACGCTGTCGCTGCCGCCGGTGTTCATGTCCTCGTAGAGAGGAGTCGGAGACGCCTGCTCGATGGAGACCGAGGACCAATCGGCCTCGAGCTCCTCGGCCAGGATCATCGCCAGGCAGGTGCGGACTCCTTGCCCCATCTCGGATCGGGCGACAATGAGAGTGACGCTGTTGTCTGTCCCGACTCGCAGCCATTGGTTCGGAACGAAGCGGACCGGCGCGCCGGGCACCCTCTTGCCGGCGACCATAGGGACGCGGATCACGAGGCCGGCGCCGGCCAACGCGCTCCAGCGCAGAAAATCGCGGCGGGATGCGCTCATCGCGCGCCTCCCAGCCGGGCCGCCGTATGAACGGCCCGCCGAACGCGCTGCCACGTGCCGCACCGGCAGACGTGGCCGGCGAACGCCTCGTCGATGTCGGCGTCGCTCGGCCGGGGCTTCTGCGCGAGCAGAGCCGCCGCCTGGAGACTCATCCCCGGCTGGCAGTAACCGCACTGCGCGACGTCCTCCTCGAGCCAGGCACGCTGACACGGATGCCCGCCATCCGCAGAGAGTCCCTCGATCGTCGTGTAACGGTGCTCCTGGGCCTTCGCGACGGTCACCTGACAGGACCGGACGTCCCGTCCGTCCTCGAGCACCGTGCACGCGCCGCAAATGCCGACTCCACATCCGTACTTGGTTCCCGTCAGCGCCAGTCGATCACGCAACACCCAGAGAAGCGGCAGGTCCGGCTCTGTATCGACCTCCCGTGCTCGCCCGTTGATCGTCAGGCGGTATCGCGCCATTGGTCACCTCCCTGATTGGTCCTACGGCCGAGATCGGCGAGAGATCCCGAGGTTTTGCCGAGGGTTGGGAGAGGCTTTTGGCCGGGCATGTGAGGCAACGAGCGGTCGTGAGAATCACGCCGCGGTGCGCCTCGTGCTATTCCCAGGCGGGGGTAAGGTTGCCGGTGTCGTCCTTCCAGTGGGGAAGCCACACGAGAGCGGTCAGGCGCACGGCGACGTCGGTCTTCTTCGGGCGCACCGTTATCGGCTCGAGTTTCTCGGTCACGGGGTCGGAAGCCGAGACCGATTCGTCGATCTCCGACTGGAGTTCTCCTTCCAGGTCGGCGATCTGCTGCCGGATCGCCCCGGCCGTCTCCTTGGCCCGCGCGATGTCGCCCGCCTGCTGCGCGGTGCGTCCGGCGCCCCGGGCCGCGGTCGTCGCCCGGCCGATCGTGGTCGCCGAGATCGCCTTGCGGCCGAGGAAGGCCCCGAGCACGGCCGCGCCGACGGAGATCGCGGTCTGGACGCCGGCGAAGGCCGTCTCCTGCTTCTCCCGATCCACTTTCTGCTCGGCCGCGCGGAGTCTCGATTCGAGCGACGCAAGCTTGTCGGCGTACTTCTGCCGGAGCTTGCCGGCCGCCTCGTCACGCCGTTCCCGCCACGCCTGTTGCAGCCGCGCGCGGAAGTCCGACTCGGATTCGAGGGGTCGCGAGACCTCCTTCGACGAAGGGCTGCGCAACACCAGCAGGGCTCGGTTGCGATAGAGAAACGCCGCGAGGTCTTTCCCCCAGGCCTCGTAACTCTTCCCCCGGGCGGCGGAAGAGGGGAGATCTTCGAAGACGGCCCCGGCCGCGGGCTCCTTCTCGAGGTCGGAGACGGCGAGGCGGGCCACTTTCGACTCCTCCCAGCGCAGCGCCTCGGGGCCGGGGGCCAGCGGGGCGAGCAGGACGACCTCTTCGCTCGAGGACACGCCCAGGTCGCGGTCGTCGAAATGGATCTCCGCGGAGCCGAGGATCGCGGGCCGGTAGAGGAGCGCCGCGCTCCGGGGAGCGCTCCCCCTGACCGGAGCGAAGTGCTGCGCGACGTCGGGTCCGAGGACCGGCCGTGCCGCCGCCGTCGCGCCCGTGGCCGCCGGCTCGGCTGACGGCATCTGGCTCGCCCTCTCCGCGTCCCGCGCCTTCCGCGCCGGGTCCATCAGCGTCTTGATCTGCGCGCGGGTTAGAGGACCGCGCAAATAGCAGAGACACCAGCGCGTCTCGAAGACCTCGGGAGCATCCTCGTGGACGTTGTTCATCAGGAAAACGCGGCTGCCAAGGCCGGCGAGCGTCTCCTCCATCTTGCCGCGATCGAATCCCTTCGCCCCGGCGGCGGCCCCCTCGAGACCCTCGAGGACGCGCGCCTTGTCACGTTCCGTCTGAAGCCGCCCCAGGAACCAGGTGCCGCAGTTGGAGAGCCCCTTGTAATCGAGGTCCACGGGGTTCTGCGTGGCGAGCACGATTCCGAGGCCGAATGCTCGCGCCTGCTTGAGCAGTGTCAGCAGCGGCGCCTTCGCCGGCGGCACGGCGACCGGCGGAAAGTAGCCGGCGATCTCGTCCATGTAGAGCAAGGCCCGGAGGCTCGTGGTGCCCGGCTGCGCGCGCATCCAGCCGACCACTTCATTCAAGAGCAGGGTCACGAAGAACATTCTCTCGGCGTCGGAGAGGTGGGCGATCGAGAAGATAGACACGCGCGGCTTGCCCTGCGCCGTGCGAAGGAGACCTCCGACTTCCAGGGGCTCCCCCTCGAGCCAGGCGGAGAACCCCGGCGCCGCGAGCAGGTTGTTCAGCTTCATGGCGAGCGCGAACCGCTCCTTCGACGGGAAGAAGGCCTCCAGATCGATCACGCCGATCTTCGAGAACGCGGGTGCCTGGATCCGCGAGAGCAGTCCCGCCAGGTCCACGTCCTCCCCCCGGCTCCAGGCCGCGCCGAGGATCGTGGCGATCAGGATGTGCTCGCGGCTCTTGACCGGATCCGCCTCGATGCCGAGAAGAGCCAGCAGACCCGTCGTCGTCGTCGCGACCCGCTCGCGCATCGCTTCCTCGTCCTCGCGCACGGCCCGGGCTGGAGAGGCGAAAGACTTCAGGATCGAGACCGGGAGCCCCGCCGAGGACCCGGGCGTGTAGATCGTGAAATCGGCCGAATCTCGCAATTTTGCGATCCGCTCCGGTCCCTGCCCCCAGTCGGCGAGCCCCTTCCTCCACATCTCGGCCTGCGACCTGGCGTACTCTTCCGGCGACTGACCCTTGCGAGCCGCGTCTTCCTCGTTGATCCAGGGCCGGAACTCGGAGGGGGAAAGTTCCGGGAAGGTCAGCAGCATGTCGGCGAGGTCCCCCTTCGGGTCGATCAGGATGGAGGGGATGCCGTCGATCGCCGCCTCCTCGATGAGCCCGATGCAGAGGCCCGTCTTGCCGCTGCCCGTCATGCCCACGCAGACGGCGTGCGTCACCAGGTCTCGCGAGTCATAGAGGACGAGCTCGCCTTCCCGCTTCTTCCTGGCGAGGTCGTAGCGCCGCCCCAGGTAGAACGCGCCGAGCTTCTCGAAATCCCGCACGGCGTCATTCTATGAGAGCGGAATCGTCGAGCTCGCGAGGGCCGCCGCCGCCCACCGCGCCGGCGTGGAGGCGTGGAGGTTGTTCCTGGGGTTTACCGGCGACCGCCCTTGCGAAGGCGATCGATCCGCTACCGGCTGAGGGTGGGTGACCGAACGGTCGCTAGAATCACGCCGCGGTGACGAGGTGGAAAGGCCGGACGTGGGCGTTGATTGCCGCGGCGGCTGTGCTTGGCTTCCTCTTCCGGAGTCCTTTGACTCTGGCGGCGCTCCGTCATGAGACGGTGCCGCGGCCGGAAGTGGCGGGGGAGCCCGAGCAGACCGCTGACGAAGCGAAGCCGTTCGAGCACGTGGCGGGCGGGAAGCGGTACCGGATCGTGCCGCGCTTTCGGTGGGACGAGTCGGCGCGGGTGATGAGCGAGGAGCCTTACAGCGCGGGCGCTTCGGGGGCGCTGATTCCTCTGGACTGGGTGCTCGGATGGGGGCCGGTCGTGGCGCCGCCCTACTCGGGGAAGATTCACTACACGCAGACATCCCGCTTCTACATGTGGGGCACTTCGGACAGTCGCCTCGACCGCGTCACGGTCGTCACGCATACTGCCAACACGCACGTCATCCCCGCTTCCGCCCGACTGCGCCGCGCGGCTGCGTGTGTGAGGAAGGGAGACGACGTGCGCCTGGAGGGCTGGCTCGTGGACGTGGACGGCATCGACAACGAGGCCTTTCACTGGAAGACGAGCGTTTCGCGCTCGGACGAGGGACCCGGCGGCTGTGAGATCGTCTATCTGACTCGCTTGACGGTCAACACGCGCGCCTACGAGTAAGGGCCCGCGCCCCGCCGCACGTGAACCGGCCGGCGATCGTGTATGAAGCCGGCCTGACACCGGGATGACTGCCCCCGCGATGCCCCGGGACTTCGCGGGTCGGCGGGAATCCTCTCAAGGCTCAGGCTCTGACCTGTCCACTCCCCTCGATGATCCACTTGTAGGTTGTCAGTTCCTTCAAGCCCATGGGGCCGCGGGCGTGCAGCTTCTGGGTGGAGATCCCGACTTCGGCGCCCAGACCGAACTCACCGCCGTCGGTAAACTGCGTGCTCGCATTCACGTACACGGCGGCCGCATCGACTTCGCTCAGGAAGCGGCGCGCGCTGGCTTCGTCGCTCGTGACGATCGCCTCGGAATGCCCCGAGCCAAACTCCCGGATATGGTCGAGCGCTTCGCTCAAGCTCCCCACGACTTTCACCGCCGCAACCAGCGACAGAAACTCCTTCCCCCAGTCGTCTGGCGACGCTGGCGTCGCGGACCGCCCGCCGGCACCCAGCAGTCTCGCAGCCTCCGGATCCGCATGAATCTCGACCTTCGCGTCCGCCCACGCCGCCGCGAGCCGCGGCAGCCACGTGGGCGCAATGTCCCGGTGCACCAGGACCGTATCGAGCGCGTTACAGATCGTCGGGCGGCGGACTTTGGCGTTGTAGACGATGCGCAGCGCCATGTCGGGGTCGGCCGACCGGTCGACGTAGGTATGGCACACGCCGGCTCCCGTTTCGATGACCGGCACGGTCGCATTCTCCACGGCAAAGCGAATGAGGCCCTCCCCGCCGCGAGGCACGATGACGTCCAGATACTTGCGCAATCGCAGCATCCGCTCGACGAGCCGCCGATCCGTCGACGTGATCAACTGCACGCAGTCAGGCGGGAGCCCTGTAGCCGACAGCGCTTCCTGAATCGCTTCCACGATCGCGATGTTGCTCTCCAACGCCTCCTGTCCGCCGCGCAGCACCACGGAGTTGCCCGTCTTCAGGCAGAGGGAGGCGATGTCGCTCGTCACGTTCGGCCGTGATTCGTACACCACTCCGACGACGCCCAGCGGAACGCGCCTCTTGGAGATCGCGAGGCCGTTGGGCCGGACCGTCTGATCGAAGACTTCTCCCACCGGATCCGGCAATTCCGCCACCGCCTCGACATCCCGCGCCATCGCCTCGATGCGCTCCGCATTGAGGCGCAGACGATCGAGCTCGACCCCGCCGGACGCCGGCCGAGAGCAATCGCGGTCGTTGGCCGCCTGTATCGCCGGAGCCCGTTTCCTCAAGGCCCGGGCGATCGAGGCGAGCGCCCGGTTCTTCGCGTCCGTGGACGCCTGCGCGATGACGAGCGAAGCCCGCCTTGCCGCTCCGGCCTTCTCGAGGAGCTCGTCTGCGGTCTCCCGGCCCTTGCCTTCAGGGCCTTCGAGCTCCGGCGTTTTCGTCCGGGTCTCTTTCACAACATCACGACATTGTTACGATGAATGACCTCGTCGCCGAGGTGGTAACCGAGGAGCTGTGAGATCTGAGCGGATCGGCAGCCCTTGATCCGATCGAGATCCGCAGCGCCATAGCTCACGACGCCGCAGGCAACCGTTTTCCCGTGCGGCCCGACGATGTTCACGCTGTCGCCGCGGTCAAAGGGCCCTTTCACATCCACGACGCCCGCTGGGAGCAGCGAGCGGCCGTGCTTCAGCGCGGCCACGGCTCCCTCATCGATGCGCGCGGCGGCCGGGCCGACCATGCCCGAGAGAATCCAGCGCTTGCGGCTTTCCAGCCGTGTCCGGGTTGACGGGAAACGCGTTCCAATCGCCTCGCCTTTGACCGCTCGCACGAGAACGTTCTCGGTCGAGCCGCCGGCCACCAGCACGGTGACCCCCGATTCGGTGGCCAGGCGTGCCGCCTGTATCTTGGTCACCATTCCCCCCGTCCCGCGCGGCGTGCCGGCGCCGCTCGCCAACGCCACGATCTCGTCGGTGATGACCTCCACTTCCTCGATGAGCTTCGCGGCGGCGTTCCGGCGCGGGTCGGCCGTGTACAGGCCGGGCTGATCGGTCAGCAGGATCAGAAGGTCCGCGTCGACGAGATTCGCCACCAGCGCCGACAGGTTGTCGTTGTCCCCGATCTTGATCTCCTCAACCGCCACGACGTCGTTTTCATTGATGATCGGCACGACATTCCGATCGAGCAGCGCGAGAAGGGTATTCCTGGCATTCAAATAGCCCTGCCGATCCGCCAGGTCCGCGCGCGTCAGCAGAGTCTGCGCGACCGTGATGCCGTGACCGGAAAACAGCTGATCCCAGGCCTGCATCAGCTTCGCCTGCCCGACCGCCGCGAGCACCTGCTTGAACGGGATGTCCTTTCCGTTCTTCGTCACGTGAAGGGCCTCCCGGCCGGCAACGATGGCCCCTGAGGACACCACCGCGACCTGATGACCCTCGAGTACGAGGAGACTCACCTGGCGGACGATCTCCTGCATCCGGGGACGATGGAGCCCCTCGCCCCCGGCCGTCAGGGTACTGGTGCCGATCTTGATGACGAGCCGTTTGCGGGATCGCCCGGTCACGCGCGGAACAGCCATAGACGACCGGAGGTCATACAATCTCAAATGGTACAGCGACCGAGGACGGACCCGGCTCGCGTGCGGCCGACGGGATGGTTGCCGCGGGCATGATCGTACGGACGCAACATCGCATGCTCTCCCTCGGTAGACTGGTTCCGTGAAGCACATCGGTATCGTTGCCTGCAGCGCCGAGGGCGCCGCGCTCTGCTATCAGACCATCTGCCGCGAGGCTCTCACCCTCGTCGGCAAGAACGATCATCCTCGCATCACGCTCGATTCGATCGCGATGGCCCGGTGGATGCCGGCATTCGACGCCGGCGATTATGCCGGCGTGGCCCGTTTCATGCTCGAATCGGCGAGGCTGCTCGCCGCCGCCGGCGCGGATTTCGTGATCTGCCCGGACAACTCCGCTCACCTCGCATGGGATCACGTCCAGAAGGCAACGCCACTCCCGTGGCTCCACATCGCGGACGTAGTGGGCGGGGAGGCGGCGCGCCGCGGCTTCCGGCGGGTAGGCCTTCTCGGCACGCGCTACACGATGGCAGGGCCCGTGTACGCCAGGTCTCTCGGCGCGCTTGGCATCGAAACCGTGGTTCCCGAGGCCGCGGACTTCGAGACCGTGGACGGCATCATCTTCGGCGAGCTGGTCGATGGCGTGTTTACCGATGCCTCGCGCGAGACTTACAACCGGATCATCGCCCGGCTCGGCGGGCGCGGCTGCGACGCGGTGGCCCTGGCGTGCACGGAGATCCCGCTGCTCGTCCGTGCGGACGAGTCACCCCTGCCGACGCTCGACTCGACGCGCCTGCTGGCCCGCGCCGCCTTGATGGAAGCGCTGGGATGATCTGAAGCGCAGGCCACACTTCGCCATGCCGGTCTCTCTCGAGGACATGCGGCGGTTTGCCGTCGGGCGCAGCTTCTTTACACCCACGACGCTGAAACGCGCCCTGAACAAGCTGGGCTTCGTGCAGGCCGATCCGATCCGCGCCCCGGCGCGCGCTCAGGACCTGACGCTGCGCCATCGCGTCAGGGGCTACCGTGCGGGAGACCTCGAACGCCGCTACGTCGAGCTCGGCCTCGAGGAGGACTTCTTCATCACGTACGGATTCCTCACCCGCCCCCTCCAGGCGCTGATGCATCCGCGCTCGGAAACCGGCGTCCCCGCCGAAGGTCGCGGGCCCTGGCCCGCCGGACGCAGAAGACGCGCGCAGCTCCTGCTGGAGTTCGTCCGGGAACGCGGGGAAGCGCACCCGCGCGAGGTCGATGAGCATTTCTCGCACGGCTCGGTCAGGAACTACTGGGGCGGCTCGTCGAACGCCACGACACATCTGCTGGACGCCATGCATTACCGCGGCCTGCTGCGCGTGGCGCGGCGCGAGGGCGGCATCCGCATCTACGCCGCGCATGAGCACGGACCGGGGCCAATGGACGCCGCGGCTCGCCGCGCGAGGGTGGACGCGCTCGTCGATGTCGTCGCGCGCATCTACACGCCGCTGCCGGCCGCAAGCCTCGCGGACTTCGTGCGGCGGCTGCGCTTTGCCGTGCCGCAATGGCGCGGCGAGCTGAAGGGCGCGTTGCAGCGGGCCAGGGGGAGGCTCGCGCATGCGCGCATCGACGGCATCGACTGGTATTGGCCGTCAGATGAGGATGCGAAGGGCCTGGCGCGCCGCGCGCCGCAGGATGCGGTGCGCCTGCTGACGCCCTTCGACCCGGTCGTGCGGGACCGCGCCCGCTTCGAGCTGTTATGGGGCTGGGTGTACCGTTTCGAAGCCTACACGCCGGCGGCCAGACGCAAACGCGGCTATTACGCCCTCCCGCTGCTCTGGCGCGACCGCGTGATCGGCTGGGGCAACCTCTCCGTGAAGAACGGCACTCTCGAGTCCGATTTCGGCTATGTCGAATCGCCGCCGAGCGACCGCGCCTTCAGGCGTGAACTGGGAGAGGAGCTGGACCGCGTGCGAGCGTTTCTCGGCCTCCCTTCCTGACGAAAGAAGGGGCAACACCCGCGCTTGCGAGTAGCGCCGGTTCTCCCGGTTATCGCGCGCCGGTGACGATGTAGAGGTCGTCGAGGATCCGGCGATAGGAATAGACATAGGACTTTCCGTCTGCCGACAGAAGGACGGGGAAGACGTTCAGGACCCCCGCAGCGTCGGCCGGGGCGAACGAGCGGATCGGTTCTCGGCGCCCTGTCGCCAGGTCGAGGCGGTACAAGGCTACCGGCGTCTTCCTGGAGTCGACCAGGTACAGGCCGCGTCCGTCGGCGGTCCAGCGGACGAGGGTTTCCCCCGGTTCGACGCCCGGGACCTGCCGCGGCTCGCCACTGTCCGTCGGGTAAAGCACGATGCTTCGGTTTGGCGCGGTCGCCGCGACCCATTTGCCGTCCGGCGAAATGCCGCCGCCGAACTGGGCGGCCCCTTCCGGGGAGATCGCTCGTTTCTCACCCGTCTGCGTGTCGACGACGTAGAGGCGAACTCCGCGTCCGCCCTCGCTGGCTCGCACGACGGCACGGCGTCCGTCCGGCATCCATATGGCCCATTGAAGAGCGATTCCCTTGATCGGGACGGTCTGCGGGGCGCCCGCTCCGGTCGGAAGGATCAGCAATTCGGGCGGATCCGTCAGGCCCTGAGCGAGCACGCGGCGGCCATCCGGCGAGAGCGACATGCTGCGCGCCTTTCCCAGCAGGATGGCCGGCGAACCGTCGGTCCCGCGCACGTAGGCAAGGTAGGTCTGACCTCCGCCCGTCGCGGCCCCCTGCTCGTCGAACAGCAGTGTCCGGCCATCGGCCGACAGATCGGACGGAAACGACCAGTCATGCCACGTGAGGTTGCGCTCGCTCGATTCACCCGGGCCGGCTCCGAGGATCTCGCGTCGCCTTGCGTTGCTCGTGATCAGGATGCGGCCGTCGCGCGCGACGTCGCGCAGGATCGGAGAGCCGAGAAGCGCGAGCACCGTTCGGGATTTTCCGGAGGGCCCGACGGCCATCAGGCTGTCGCCCGTGTACCAGACCTCGTCGCCTTTCGGCGACCACGCCAGGCCCTGGACCGACGTGGAAACGCCGCTCTGGAAGAGACGGTGGCCGGCCGAGTCGATGACGACGACGCGGCCGAGACCGTCACCCCTGAGCGGGTGCTCCGCAAAAGCCAGGCGGCGGCCGTCGGGCGAGATTCGAGGCATGTCCATCCATCCCGGCGACATCGCGAGGACCTTTCCGACCGGGTACTCGAGGCGCCACTGCCCTCCCTCGGGGCGCGTCAGGGCGAGTTGCTGCCCGTCCGGCGACCAGTCCGCGTCCGTGACGTCGTCGGCGAGCTCTCGCGGGGCGCCGCCGTTCAACGGGACCCTGGCGAGCGTTCCAACCGACTCGAAGCCCACGAGAAACCGCTGCCGGAGCAGGATGGAGAGGTCGCTCGAGGAGGAAATGCCAGCCAGCGCCGCCGATGACAGGTTGAGGGGCCGCGACTCGGGAGACTCGGGTTGGGTGGCGAAGATCTCGGATGGCTTGCCTTCCCAGGCCGCGGAGTAGACGATCGTCTTTCCGTCCGGAGCGAAGCGGGCGCCGTAGATTGTGCCGCGGCGGAACGTGACTTGCCGATAGGCCGGCTGGCTCAACGGCGGGGCGCCGACGAGCTTGCGCACGGCAAGAGCGCCCAGGAGGGCCCCGAGCGCCAGCGCCGCCGCGGACGGCGCGACCCAGCTTCTCCTCGGGCGCGGAGGCGCGGCGGGGAGCGCCGCGGCGGATGCCTCGGAGAGATGATCGCGCATGCTCCTCAGATCGCGCGCAAGGTCCTTCGTCGAGGCAAAACGTTCGTCGGGCTCCTTCGCCAGGCACCGATCGATCGTCCAGCGCAAGGGTGCGGGGGCCGCGGGGTTGCGCTCCGCGATCGCCCTCGGTTCCTCGCGGAGGATGGCCGCCAGCGTCTCGACGCCGGTCTTGCGCTGGAAGGCGCGCTCGCCGGTGGCCATCTCGTAGAGAATCGAGCCGAAGGAGAACTGGTCGGAACGGAAGTCCACCGGCTGGCCGGCCGCCTGCTCCGGCGACATGTAGCCGACCGTTCCCATCACGATGCCCGGCTCCGTGCCCAGCACCGTTGAAATCGCCGTCTGATCGAGTTTCGCCATGGGATGCCCTGATGCGGCCGCTTGCTCCCTTCCGCCCGCGTCGAACGGCCGCGCAGAAGTCAGCTTGGCGAGGCCGAAGTCCAGGATCTTTACGTACCCCTCCTTCGACAGGATCAGGTTCTCGGGCTTCAGGTCCCGGTGCACGATTCCCGCCGCGTGCGCCGCGGCGAGGCCCTCGGCGACCTGAGTGCCGATCTCGAGCACACGCCGAATCGGCAGAGAGCCGGAGGCCAGGAGGTCCCGCACCGTCCGGCCTTCGATGAGCTCCATCGCGATCCAGACCGAGCCGTCAGACGCGCCGACGTCGTAGACCGCTACGATGTTGGGGTGCGCAAGCGCCGAAGCGGCCCGCGCCTCCTGCTCGAACCGCGACCGTAGGCCTGCGTCTCCGGCCGCTTCGGTCGGGAGGACCTTCAGAGCGACGTCGCGCCCGAGCCGGGTGTCCTTCGCCCGGTAGACCTCTCCCATCCCCCCGGCGCCGAGCGGCGCGAGGACTTCGTAGAACCCCAGGCGCGATCCCGCCGAGAGAGGCATCTCCGGGTCAGTCCTTTCGTATCGGTGTGTTGACGACCCTCAGCCGCCGTCGAGGGAGGGCGGGTTGGTCGGGCACGGCAGCGGCGTGGGTCGCTTCGGGGTCGGATGGGCGGGGCGTGGCGAAGAATCTGAAGGCGCCGGCCGCGAGGACGGCGATCACGGCTACGGTGAACGCGAGCGGCCTGCCGTGCCAGAGACTTCCGAACCAGTCCCGGAACTCGGCGACGAGCACATTCGCTTTCCCCCCGAACACTTCCAGGTCGTGGACGTACGCCTTGTTTTCCAACGGGTCGTAGCCGAGAGGGTTTCCGCTCGGGGGCCGGGCGGTCAGATAGATCGCGACGGCACCCGCAAAACCGAGGGCGAGAATGGCGCGAGTCCCCGCTCGGATGCGCGCCTGCGGAGTCAGACCCCATTTCATCCTGCCGAGATTATCCGACGAGCGCGAGGGGCGGGACGGCTTCTTCGCGCTCAGGCTCGAAGGAGTCCTGCTTCGCAGACCCCCTCGATGGCGCGCTGGCCGGCTTCGTTCTCGATCCAGGCGTCGATTTCCAGGCGGTGCCTGGCGCGGTCGACGGAGCGCACGACGAAATGCGCGATCACGGTGTCGCCCACGTAGATCGGGAGCAGGAACCGAATCGTTTGCGATCGGTAGATCGCTCCGGTTCCCGGCAGCAGCGTGCCCACTATCGTCGAGAAGAGCGATGCCGTCAGCATTCCGTGAACGATGCGGCGGCCAAATCGCGTTCTCGCCGCGAACTCGTCGTCGACATGGAGGGGGTTCGTGTCTCCCGTGATCTCGATGAACCGACGCACGTCTTCGTCCGTGAAGGTCTTGCGGAAAGTGGCGGACTGCCCGGGCTCGAAGTCTTCGATTCGCGCGACGACTGAAGAAGGAGTCAAGGTCCCTCCAGCGCTCAGCAAAAATATCCGGTTCGGCGACTCATTTCCCGGGGAATCCATCGCCGACTGACCGAGTTCTCCGTCCTCGGCCCCGACCCGACGCTCGGGATAGCCTTACGCCATGTCCGCGACCGATCCGGGCCGTCCGGCCGGGCATGTTCAGGGCCCCGTCGAGGAGCCCGAGGAGCGGGTCTTTCTCGAAGGACCGCGCTCTCGCCGGCGAGAGTTCTGGTCCGTCGTGACGATCGCCCGGGAATTGCTCCGGGGCTTCCGCGCGCTTCACTTCGTCGGCCCCTGCGTCACGGTCTTCGGCTCCGCGCGGTTCAAGGAGGACCATCCCTACTACACGGTCGCGCGCGCCGTGGGACAGCGCCTGGCGAAGCTGGGCTTCACGGTCATGACCGGCGCCGGCTCGGGCATCATGGAGGCGGCCAACCGCGGCGCGAAGGAAGCCGGAGGCTTCTCCGTCGGGTGCAACATCGTCCTGCCGCGTGAGCAGAAGATCAACGCCTACGTCGACCGCTGGGTCACGTTCCGCCACTTCTACGTGCGCAAGGTGATGCTCGTGAAGTACTCCTACGCTTTCGTCGTCATGCCGGGCGGCCTCGGCACAATGGACGAGTTCTTCGAGGCGGCCGTGCTCATCCAGACCGGGAAGATCGAGAGCTTCCCCGTGATCCTCTTCTCCAAGGACTACTGGCGCCCCCTGGTCGCGTTTCTCGAGGAGATGGTCGGAGCCGGCACGATCGATCGAGAGGATCTCGATCTGCTCCTCTTCACCGACTCGGTTGACGAGGCCATGAATCACATCCAGAAGCATGCCATCGAGTCCTTCGGCCTCGTCCGAAGGAAGCGGCCGCGCCGCCTGCGCCTGCTCGGGGAGAAGAACCTTCACAACAGGCGCTGATTCTCCGCCCGATGTTGTTGCTGGAAAACTTGACCGGGCTGACGCCGGGCCATAGGCTGTCTCGCGATGAGACTGGAGGTGTGAAATGGCAGTGAAGAAAAAGGCGAAGAGGGCACCCTCGAAAACAGCTCCCTCCAGGAGCCGGAAGACGACACCCGCGAGAGGGGCGGCTGCTCGTGCGAAAGCGGAGACTCTGAATATGCGCGAGGCGTCGCCCGGTTTCACCGTGAACGACCTGGAGAAGAGCCTCGCCTGGTACCGGGATGTCCTCGGGTTCGCCGTCGAGGAGCGCTGGGAGCAGGAAGGGAAGCTGACCGGGGTCTCGCTTCGAGCCGGCGGCGTCAGTTTCATGATCGGCCAGGACGACTGGAAGAAAGGCCGCGACCGGAAGAAGGGAGAGGGCTTCCGCCTGTACTGCACGACGACCCAGAACGTCGACGCCCTCGCGGAGGGGATCAAGGCGCGGGGCGGCAAGCTCGACTACGAGCCGCGCGACGAACCCTGGGGCATGCGGGACTTCGCTCTGACCGACCCCGACGGGTTCAAGCTCACGATCGGGGCGGAAGCGAAGAAGGCCTGAGAATCCGGGCTATCCCTTGGACCCTCTGGACTCCGGACTTTTCCCATAGCCCGGCCCCCGCAGAGCGCGTCCCGGCGTCTTGCCGGTCAGTTTGCCTTCGTCCACGACGAGGACGCCGTTGACGGCGACGTAACGAAAGCCCTCGCTGTAGCGATTGGGGGTCTCGAAGGTCGCGTTGGACCGGACGGTCGCCGGGTCGAAGACGACGAGGTCCGCCGCGAAACCGGGCTTGACGAGGCCCCGATCCTGCAGGCCGGCCGCCTCCGCCGCGAAGGACGTCATCTTCCGGATCGCTTCTTCCAGGCGCACGACCTTCTCCTCGCGCACGTAGTAGCCGAGGATCCGGGCAGCCGAGCCCCACCCGCGCGGGTGCGAGGTCTCGTGCGAGAGGGGGCCGTCGGTCGCCTTGGCGGGAGAGTCGGTGCCGAAGGAAACGAGGGGATGCGCGAGAGCGGCGCGCACGTCCTTCTCGTCCATGATCGCGATGATGCAGCCGGCGTTGGCGCGGTCGGCGAGCACGATGTCGATCAAGGTATCGCGCGGATCCTTCTTCTCCTCCGCGGCGATCGAGGCGATCGTCCTTCCCTCGTAGGGCTTCAGCTTCGGATCGAGGACCTCCGCGACCATCACCCCTTCGGCGCCGCCCGACCCCAGGTACTGGTTCTCCCACTCCGTCGTCTCCTTCGCCATGTCGGATTTGACGCGCGCGCGCGTGGCCGGATCCGCCAGGCGCTTGAGCAAAGCCTCCCGCCCTCCCTCACGCACCCAGGGCGGCAGGCAGGCGTCCAGGCCGTTGGAGGCGCGGTTCCACGGGTACACGTTGGCGGCGACGTCGAGCCCCTCGGCGCGCGCGTCCTCGATCTTCTTCAAGATCTCAGGCATCCGGCCGAAGTTGGGTTTATAGGCTGTCTTCAAGTGCCAGATCTGCGTGCGGACCTTCGCCTCCCGCGCGATCGTGAAGACCTCGTCGAGCGAGGCGTCGAGCCTTCCCGACTCCGAGCGCTGGTGCGTGAAATACGCCCCGCCGTAGCGCGCGGCGACTTTCGCCATGGCCACGAGCTCCGCCGTCGAGGAGTAGATGTTGGGGATGTACTGGAGAGAGGAGGAGACGCCGAGCGCGCCCTCGCGCATCGCCTGTTCCAGGAGCGCCTCCATGCGGGCAAGCTCGCCTTGCGTCGCCGGCCGGTTCTCGCGGCCGACCACCATGGCGCGCAGGCCCCCCGAGCCGACGAAGGTCCCCAGGTTGATCGCCGTCCCGCGCCGCTCGAGAGAGGCGAAGTACTCGACGAGGGTGCGCCAGTCCGGGCGGACTCCGTACTTCTTGTAGACGTCCTCGTTTTCGGCGAGGAGCTTCTCGTCGATCGGGGCGATCGACTCCCCTTCGCCCGTGACCTCCGTCGTGATGCCCTGCGTGATCTTGGAAGCCGCCCGCGGGTCGACGAGCACGTTGTACTCCGACTGGCCGAGCAGATCGATGAACCCGGGCGCGACGACGAGGCCGGAGGCGTCGATCACGCGGACGGCGCGTCTTCCGGCGAGCCCGCCGACCGCGGCGATCTTTCCGGCGCGGACGGCGACGTCGGCCACGAACCATGGAGCGCCCGTCCCATCCACGACGCGGGCGCCCATGAAGAGGATGTCGTCGAGTGGCTCCTTCTTTGCGGCTGGCGCGGGAGCGGAGACCGACAGCACGGCCGCGAGCAGCAGAAGGTATTTCATGCAACGAGTCTATGATCGTTTGATGTTTTTCGGACGGCCGCCGGCATCGGCGGGGAGGCCATGAGCGTGGCTGGCGCCGGCGCGCGCGCCGTCGAGCTGCTCGAAGAGCTCGTGGCGATCCCTTCGCTCACCGGCTCGGAGGGGCCGCTTCTCGACTTCCTCGAGGAGCGCTGGCTCGCCCGCGGCCTGACGGTCGAGACCCAGGAGGTCTCCAGCGGCCGCCGGAATCTCTTCGTCCGGCGCGGCGAACCCGAAGTCGTGTTCACGACGCACGCCGACACCGTGCCGCCCTTCTTTCCGCCGCGGCGTCAGGGAGACGTCCTCTTCGCGCGCGGGGCGTGCGACGCCAAGGGAAGCCTGGCTGCGCAGTCGATCGCCTTCGAGGAACTGTCGCGCGAAGGCGCTGCCGTGGGACTGCTCGTGCTCGTTGGGGAGGAGCGCGGCTCCGACGGCGCCCTCGTGGCCAACCGCGGGCCGCGCGGAGCGCGGTACCTCGTCGGGGGCGAGCCGACGGGCAACCGATTCGTGGTGGGCTCGAAAGGGTGCCTGCGGATCCGCGCGGAGGCGCGGGGGATCTCGGGGCACTCCTCGGCGCCGGAGATCGGCCGGTCAGCCGTGCTGCCGCTGCTCGACTTTCTGGCCGGACTGCGCGCAACGAAGGTCGCGGCGGACCCCGTTTTCGGAGAGACGACGATGAACATCGGCGTGCTCGAGGCCGGCACCGCGCCGAACGTGATCGCCGACTCGGCGCGCGCCGAGATCCTCTTCCGCACCGGGCTGCGGGTCGAGGCCCTCCTCTCGCTCATCGAGCCGCGTCCGGGCGGCGGCGTCCGCCTCGAGGTCCCCTACCGCTCCGATCCGATTCTTTTCCGCGTTCCCAGGGGGCTTTCGCCGAAGCCGGAGGTCGTGTCCTTCGCCTGCGACCTGCCCCTCCTGCCGGCCTGGGGGGAGCCCCTCCTCGTCGGGCCCGGGTCCATCCTCGACGCCCATGCGGCCGAGGAAAAAGTGGACCTGGCCGAGATCGAATCGGCGGTGGCTCTCTACGAAAAAACCGCTCGGGGATTGCTGGAACACGGCGATGAGTACCTCGAACCGAAG
>Ga0153915_10002317_pt1 | contig 17414 bp, 17 predicted proteins | sample Opewatmetagenome_2_FD_107003 | JGI IMG/M metagenome (GOLD analysis project Ga0153915, IMG submission 107003) | Freshwater wetland microbial communities from Ohio, USA - Open water 3 Core 3 Depth 3 metaG | ecosystem: Environmental > Aquatic > Freshwater > Wetlands | place: USA: Ohio, Lake Erie...
CAATCAGCTCAAAATAATCAGAAAATGAATGCTCATTTAATGTGAAAATCAACATCAATGATCGTGACTGCCGAGCATGTCCGCCTTGCTGCCACTGAAATATTTTAACGTTTATTGAAAAGTAAAACCGAGGTCGATTCTTCCTTATCGGCCTCGGTCTTTTTAATCCGGAAATCCGGTAATTAGTCCAGAATAATCAGATATCATTAGTCAATTTAATTAGGAAATCAACACCTTACAAGGTATCTCAAATCACTTACGGCTTAGCTGCATTCGTCATTGTTCCGCCCGGGCCGGTCAATGTATATATCAAATTGCCGGCACTATGTGTTGATGTTATTGTATAATTAGTAGTATTAGCACTGGTAACAGTGACTGTTACATTTGCTGAGTTTTGGAAACCATAAGTAGCTCCATCTGTAAGAGCGGCAGCATCATATTTTTGGTTATCTGTATAATATACTTCTTCCGCAATGGCGGCGTTTCTTAGGTCTGCCATTGCTGCCGCATTATAGGTCATGACCCTGTTTGCGCTGGACTGGATGGCAATTGACGCCAGCAGGATGCCGATAACTGCAATCAGGCGGATTACTTCACCTATAATTAAAGCAGCAATGCTCACGCCGCCAGTAACGGTTATGGCATCTTTCTGTGTCTCTGGAGCGGAATGCAGTTGCTTTATTTCAAGGAGTTTTCTCTTAGCATGCTTGTAATACATGTAATTGGCGACTATTGCCCAACCGAACATTGCGACAACCCCAACAAAAGGGATAATCCCAAGAAAGAAAGCTAAGATGGCCCAGCCATAGCTCTTTCTGTATAGCAGCCACGCAAAAGGCACGAAGAACGCAGGCCAATGCCATGTTGCTTTAAAATTGTCTATTCCCCCTTCATTAAATTTGGCAAATTTTCCTAAGTACTTCTCCGAATTATTTCCAACGAAGGCTTTAAAATCCTCATTTGTTAAGCCTGAAGACACACTGGAAGTTTGCATGCTGCTTGGCGTTGCTGACAAACTCCCGCCACAATGCTGACAAAAAGAACTCCCTTCCAAGACTTCCTTACCGCACTTTGAACAATAATACATAGCAACCTCCATGGTTTTATTTGAAACAATTTTTGAAATAGCCTTTTTCTGTGAGTTAGAGGAAATTACAATGAAAAGCAAGATGCCACCGATAGGCAGAAAAAGGATGACATTCAACTATTTTGCACACATCTTAACTGTCAAAAAAAGCTTGCACTGTGGATTGAATAAAAATGAGTGCCAAGAAGGATAGCGGATATTTTTTCATCTTTCATGCATCCTATTTATTATGAGAAATAAATTAATGATATGCAGAAAAAAATATTTTATTTCGATAGAGCAGGATCAATGGAGAGGTATGATAATAATCTTTTGTGGGATTTACAACAATTATATTTGCCGGATTATTCAAAGGGGACGAGATCTATCATCTACCACAATAATCTCACCGCTGATTCCCCATGAAGTGAAAGAGGGGACGTTGTTGACTATCGTGACTAACTATGATAGGGTTTTCGTGTTAGATAAAAAAAGGGGGGGAGAGACAAAAACAATGTCAAGACAAGCGCGACTGGATACTCCTGGAACACTTCACCATGTCATAATCCGTGGGATAGAAAAGAGGAATATATTCGATGATAAATATGACCGGGCGAATATGTTGATTCGTATGGAGGATCTAGTAAAAGAAACCGGGACAATAATATATGCCTGGTCATTGATGACAAATCACGTCCATATACTACTAAAGAGCGGTCCCTATGGGTTATCAAAATTCATGAGGAGACTTCTTACGGGATACGCCATAACCTATAACCTCCGTCACAGACGTTATGGTCATCTCTTTCAGAACAGATATAAATCAATTATATGCGATGAAGACGCCTATTTTCAGGAACTTGTCAGATATATACACCTTAACCCATTGAGAGCAAACCTTGTTAAGAATATGTCTGAGCTTGATCGATATCCGTGGAGCGGACATAGCGCGCTTATGGGGCATAAAAAGCGGGAGTGGCAGGATGTTGATTATGTTTTATCGTGGTTTGGAAAAACGAAAGTCGGGGCCAGGAAAAAATACCGTCGTTATGTAGAAGACGGGATAGAAGAGGGCAAGAGGGATGATCTTGTGGGAGGAGGGCTTATACGGACATTGGGAGGATGGTCACAGGTAGTATCCCATCGAAAAAATAATCAAAAGGTCGCTACTGATCAACGAATACTTGGTCAAGGTGATTTTGTAGAGCGAATAATTGGAGAAGCGGAAAAAAAGATTAAGAGCCAGATTTCAGATAATGAAAGGCAAGTTAAATCTGAAAAAAAGATTCACGAGGTTTGCAAAGGAGAAGGAATAAATATAGAAGAATTAAGAGGAGGAAGCCGAAGGGCTCATATTTCTGACTTGAGGGCGCGATTGGCAATAGAACTCGTTTCAGAGAATGGTTTAACTTTAGCGGAATCAGCCCGTCAATTGGGAGTCTCGACTTCTGCTATTTCAAAAATAATCATAAGAAAAAATAAGGCAAATGGGAGTTAGTCACGCTAGTCAACAACGTCCCCTCTTTATGGCATCTAATATGCATAATATTTTTTCCGGAGCTGATTTAAAGAAGCGGGTTTTGTAGAATCAAAGCGGATTTAAAATGACGGAAGATAAAATCAAAAAGGCGGTAGCGCTTAAATACAATAAATCCAGGGACAGGGCGCCGCGCGTGACAGCAAAGGGCTCCAGGATGATAGCGGAGCGCATAATTGAAATTGCAAGGGAAAAGGGGATACCCATCTCGGAGGATCCTGACCTTGTGGGGGCGCTCATGAAGCTGGACCTTAGTGATGAAATACCTCCCGAATTTTACCAGACCGTGGCGGAGATACTGGCGTTTGCCTATCGGCTTAACAGAAAGATGATGGAAGGGAAGAAACGATAACTGATTGTAAGAGCGGTCGCTCATTTTTCCAAGAGAGGTTCCGGATGTCTTCGACGATTAAATTTGCGAAAAAGGTGTGTATCGTACTGGGTGTTATTTTTTGCCTGGTATCGGCCGTCTTTGGAGGGGACCAGGGCATGGCTAAAATGTCAACTATAGGCATAGCCATGGACATCGAAAGTTTTGCCCCAAATCTGGAGGGGTTCAAGACCGGCATGGCAGAATTAGGTTATGTTGAAGGCAAAAATATCAGGTATATTTATTATGGCGTCGTTGAGGATGATGATAAGATTTTCGATGCTGTAATGAAAAAACTTATATCCAAAGATGTAGATATTCTTGTAGCTATAGGAAGCCATTCAGCCCTGCGGGCCAAGGAGGTTACAAGGGGAACCGCTATGCCGGTTCTTATATCCGGGTTCAGCAATGACATTGCCGGAGGAAGGATTGTGGAAAACCTGAACCACCCTGAAGGCAATATGACCGGTGTCCGAATGGCGGATAATATGCCCAAGGCGTTTGAGTGGCTGGTAAAGGTAGTCCCCGGGACAAAAAAGATTTATCTGCCGTATAATCCCGTTGATGAGGTCTCAGCTCCTTTTTTGCCTATTGTGAATAAGGCAGCCGATCATCTGGGCATTGAGCTCGTTTTCCAGAAGATCCATTCAGTCGAAGAGACAGTCGCCGCTATTGAGACCCTGCCAAAAAATATAAATGCCATATTCAGGATTCCTTCGGTTACACTTGACGCGAGGAATAGCGAATTGAGCCGGGCAGCCATCAATAGGGGCCTCCCCATGGCAGCAGGGTTTCCGATGGATGAAGCGGTTTTGTTAACCTTTGGGCCTGATCTCTTTAACTCAGGCAAGCAGGCGGCACGGTTAGCCAACCAGATCCTTCATGGAATAAAACCTGCCGATCTGCCGGTTGAGGCAACTGAGATATTTTTAACCATTAACCTCAAGACAGCTGAAAAGATCGGACTTCATATCCCTGATAATATCCTGTTGCAGGCAAATAAAATTATTCGTTAGTATCCATCCATATCTTGAATATAGGCAATATTTTCCTATTGATCGGAAAATGGAAATTATTTCCTACGATAAATTCCGTGCAAAATTTTCCGGATACATATTAACCGGTAAAATTTTAGGCTATCCCTATTACCCTTTGATCATTCAGGCATTCCGGCTAAAGCCCCGGGCATATTGTCCAGGGGTTCAACATATAATAAAAAAAGGTCGGCCATGTCGGCAGGTTTATGATTTTGGTACGGATATTGCTTGTAAATATAATATCGATTATCGCCTTCAAATACAGGAGCAAAGAAAATGATAAACGGGATGCTTGAAGCCTCAAGGGGTTGTTTAAAAGAAGAGATAAGGATGGACATCCTCTCAAATAATCTCGCAAATGCCAATGTAATAGGATTTAAAAAGGACAGGCTATCTTTTCAGCAGATGCTGGATCAAAGCACGGCAAGCGATTCAGAACAGGTCTCAAAGGAAGAATCTTCATCCGATTCCCTGGGAGTGTCCATAGTTGTGGATATGGGCGAGGGCGATATTCAAAGCACAGGGAATAGCCTGGACCTTGCTATTTCAGGAGAGGGATTTTTCAAGGTCAATACGCCTGACGGCGTGCGTTATACAAGAAAGGGAAATTTCACCATCGACGAAAGCGGGAATCTCGTAACCCAGGATGGATTCACAGTCATCGGCAAAGGCGGAAACATAAATATCTCCGGCAAGAATATAGTCGTAGGTGACAAGGGGGAGATCTCGGTTGATGGGTCTCAGACCGGCCAGCTGGATCTGGTGACCTTCGACAATATGAAAGACCTTGTAAAGCTTGGGGAGGGCCTCTTCAAGAATGGTTCCGATAACCCCGAGGCTGAAATAGACGACGATACGAAAATTGAGCAGGGATATATCGAGCTTTCAAATGTCAACATGACCGAGGAGATGGTGAGCATGATCAACTGCATGAGGGCCTTTGAAAGTTACCAGAAGGCCATGAAGATACTTGATGACCTGAATTCAAAGGCCATTAACCAGGTCGGAAGCCTGAGGTAGGGCCGGTTGTAGAAGGATCGTCAGTTACCCGGTCAGATAATGAAAAACAACGATAAGAAGGAGAAAATAAAATGTTAAGAAGTCTTTGGACAGCTGCGTCAGGGATGTCGGCACAGAAGCTGAATATGGATATTATAGCCAACAACCTTGCCAACGTGAATACCAGCGGTTTTAAAAAGAGTCGAGCAGATTTTGAGGACCTCCTCTATCAGAATCTTAAATCACCGGGCGCTGAAACCAGTTCAGGGGGAAAGATCCCCACAGGGATCCAGGTCGGTATGGGCACAAAGCCTGTCTCTGTCCAGAAGATGTTCTCGCAGGGCGATCCCGTGCAGACCTCCAATGAATATGATCTTGCCATTCAAGGAAAGGGGTTTTTCAAGATATTGAGCAACGGCGAGGAGATGTACACCAGGTCAGGGTCCTTCAAGGTGGATAACGAGGGATATCTGGTTACTCCCAATGGAGACCGGCTCCAGCCCGAGGTCGCCATCCCGTCGAATACTGCAACCTTTACGGTAGATGCAGGCGGGAACATGGTCGGGATGGCCTCTGACGGAAAGACTCAGACCATGAGCAGCCAGTTGACTATCTATAACTTTACAAATCCTGCCGGTCTCCTGAGCCTGGGCGGCAATAAGTTCCGGACCACGGCGGCCTCGGGCGATCCGGTTGAGGGGAACCCGGGCGTGGACGGTCTGGGGACCATATCTCAGGGTTATCTTGAGATGTCCAATGTTGATGTGGTTGAAGAGATGGTCAATATGATATCAAGCCAGCGGGCCTATGAGATTTCATCAAAATCCATCAAGGCCGCTGATGAAATGATGCAGATAGCAAATAATATAAGGAGTTAAGATGCTGATGAAGACTCTCCTTAACGGACATAAAAAGGCATTTATTCTTTTAATCTCCCTTGCCCTGGTTTCAGGGGCCCTTTCACCTGTATTCGGCCTTGAGATAAGGGTAAAACAGAATGCGATTGTCAAGGGAGATACGATACTTTTGGGCGATATAGCCCAGTTCGATCCTGAAAAGGATGCCCGCGTATCACGGCTTAAAGACATTGAGATATCGGCATCTCCTGTTCCGGGTTCGGATGTTGCCATAAACAAAGACCTGCTCATCTACAAGGTAAATCCCTATCTGTCAGGGGATAAAGACATACTGATCAAGCTGCCGGAGAACCTTGTCGTTAAAAGGAGCGCCCAGTTTATTAAAGCCGTTCAGATGCAGGAGATATTCATGGAGTACGTAAGGGATAACTCCTCATGGTCCGAAGAACAGTTGCGGTTTGACGATATAAATGCGCCGGCGACAATCGCGCTTCCGGAGGGAAAACTGCGGTGGGAGGTCCAGGGCAAGGACAACGGCGACTTCACAGGCAGTATGTCCATCACGATAGGTCTTTTTGTCGATGAAAGGCTGGTTAAAAAGGTGCAGGTTTCGGGCAAGGTCGGCATAAACAGGGAGACGATCAAGACGGCAAAAAAGATAGAACGGGGTCAGGTTATCACTGCGGATGATATTGCAACGGTTAATGAAAACACCCTCCATTTCCGGAAAGGCATGATCATTAACAGGGAGGAGGTCATCGGAAAGAGGTCTCTTCGCACTATCCAGGCTGATCAGGAGATCCTCTCCAGTATGATAGAAAATCCTCCCGTCGTCAAAAAGGGCGACAGGGTCATTATCAAGGCTGAAGATTCAGAGATGAAGATTACGGCCTCCGGCGAGGCGCTTCAGGACGGCCAGACAGGCGATCAGGTAGAGGTGCTTAACCTCCAGAGCGGGAGAAAGGTTTTTGCTACGGTAAAGGGTTCCGGTCTGGTGGAGGTATTTTTTTAATAAAGGATTTTCATGACAATAGGTGATTGAAGTTTCAGTATGATTGTCCGCCTGGTTTGATGTTTAGAGGGTAAAGATTAGAGGATAAAGGAGATAGATATTATGACAGGAAAGATTTCAGGGTTATGCATCATCATTTTACAGCTTGCGCTTACGGCCTGCGCTGTCGTTCCGCAAAGATACGCTCCGCCTGCCTCCGGCAATCCTGCAATCCAGGAAAGCGAACCGCTGGTAAGCCTTCCTGTCAAGAAAACTACAGGGGCAAGTCTTTTTAATCAGGCATCCTCAAGGAATTTTTTTCAGGATCTCAGGGCCTATCAGGAGGGAGATCTGGTAACGGTCAATATCGTTGAAACCTCATCAGCCAGTAAAAATGCCAGCACGAAGACCGGACGGGAATCGTCCATTGACGCCGGCATCGATAATGTCCTGGGCTGGGAAGATAAAATGAAATATCTGACCTCATTAGGCAACAAAAATGTGGGCAAGGCCTATGACAAGAGCAGCCTTTTAAAGGGTTCCATGACAAACAGTTTTGACGGGTCCGGCACAACCTCCAGGAACGAATCAATGACCGCATATATTACTGTAAGTGTTATGGAGGTAATGCCTAACGGAAATCTCTTTATTAAAGGCACTCGCGAAGTAACAGTAAATAATGAGACTCAACACATTATCCTGTCCGGCACAATAAGACCGTCAGATATATCTCCGGATAACTCCGTGCTTTCAAGTTATATAGGCGATGCCAAGATAGAATATACAGGGACAGGGGCCTTGAGTGACAAGCAGAAGCCCGGATGGTTGACAAGGGTGGTGGAACTTGTCTGGCCCTTTTAAAGGAGGATATAAGAATGAAGCTGTTATCAGGAACATATAAAGTATTATTGATTTTCCTTTTTGTCTTTGCGCTCTTTGATTGTCCTCCTGCATCAGCGGCAAGGATAAAGGACATATCATCCTTGAAGGGAGTCAGGACAAATCAGCTCATAGGATATGGTCTGGTTGTGGGCTTAAACAGCACAGGAGACGGGTCAGGCACAAAATTCACGACCCAGTCCCTTGTAAATATGATGGAGAGGCTGGGCATCCATTCCGTGTCGGGCAGTGTCAAGGTGGCTAATGTGGCCGCGGTTATGGTGACAGCCGATCTGCCTCCCTTTGCCAAAGAAGGGAGCAAGCTTGATGTCCTTATCTCTTCCATAGGAGATGCAAAAAGTCTCCAGGGCGGGACCCTCCTTATGACCAGCCTTAAAGGCGCCGACAATAATATCTATGCAATCGCCCAGGGCCCGTTGATTGTGGGCGGATATGCCTCTTCAGGGACCTCCGGCACCGGGACGTCGAAGAACCATCCGACAGTTGCAAGGATACCTAACGGGGCCTCCATTGAGAAGGAGGTAGCCTTTAATTTTAATGAACTTGAGGACCTGACAATCGATCTGAATGAGCCCGACTTTACGACGGCCCAGAGGTTATCCCAGGCTATAAATCAGGGGCTTAAGGCAGATATTGCATCACCCGTTGATGCGGGGACCATCAAGGTAACTATCCCTGAATCATACAGGAATAATATGGTTGATCTCGTTGCCTCTCTCGAACAGATCAATATTGAACCCGATAATGAGGCCAAGATAATCCTTTCGGAACGTACAGGCACAGTTGTCATGGGCGCCAACGTCAGGATATCGGCGGTTGCCATTGCCCACGGCAATCTCAGCGTCCAGATAAAGGAAAAGAGCGATGTGAGTCAGCCTGCCGCCCTTTCCACGGGGCAAACGGTTGTTACGCCTGACTCTGATGTGGCCGTCCAGGAAGATAACAAGCAACTCCTTATAGTTGAACCGGAAGGTGCAAGTCTGGGCGCGGTGGTCAAGGCGCTAAACGCCATAGGCGTCTCGCCGAGGGACCTGATAACGGTCTTTCAGGCGATAAAGGCAAGCGGGGCGCTGCAGGCCGAACTGGAGATCATATAGGGATATGTCCATAGATTCAACAAGCTCTGTAACAGACACAAGCCTCCGGCAACAAAGGAATAAGGAGATTAAAAAGGCATGCCAGGAGTTTGAGTCTGTTTTCACCTATGAACTGCTCAAGAGCATGAGACAGACCGTGGATAAATGTGATCTCTTCAGCGGCGGAGAGGGGGAGGAGATATATGAATCACTCCTGGACCAGGAGTTGTCCAAAAGAATGACGGGATATGGCAGCAACAGCATTGCAGAACTCCTTTACCGGCAATTGGTCAGGATAGATGCCTCTTCCAGCGCGGGTCAGGCAGCGGATTCCAAAACAGATGTTTCTTCCCGGGCGGTTAATGCAGCGGATTCCAAAACGGATGCTTCTTCCATGGCGGTTCAGACAGCGGATTCTAAAACAGATATATATTCCGGAGCGGGTCAGGCGTCGGATTCCAAAACAGATGTTTCTCGCCAGCCGGATCAGGAGGTGTATCCGGAAATTCAATCCGAACCTGATGTTTCATCAACTGAAAACTTGCAACCGGCCTGGCCGATGAAATCCGTTATATCATCAAAATTCGGATTGCGGAAAGATCCCTTTACCTATGGAAATAAGTTCCATTCCGGGATTGATATCGCTGCTGACGAGGGAACGGAGATAAAGGCGGCATTGTCAGGAAAGGTGATAATGAGCTGTAAACTGGAAGATTACGGAAACGTAGTCGCGGTTGATAACGGGGAGGGGATTGTCACACTCTATGCACACAATGAAAAAAACCTGGTTAATGTAGGAGATCATGTGGAGCAGGGGTCGCTCATTGCCATGGTAGGATCGACAGGCAGGAGCACGGGGCCTCACCTTCACTTTGAGGTGAGAAAAGACGGAACAAAAATCGATCCCCTGAAATTTCTCGGGGTCGTTTGATGGCGGATGGAAGTGCTGTTACGTCTTTATAAAATTATGGCTATCAAGATTTATCGGTGTTTTGTCGATAACTGATATAGGGAGGATTCATGCAACAAAGGGTTAAAGATATTATAAATACTTATTTAAGAAAAAATTCTCTTTTCCAGGAACTGCTGAACTGCATAATTCGTGAGAGAGATAACCTGATTAATCAGGATATTAAGGGCATATGGGCTTCTCTTGAAGAAAAGCAGACAATACTGGAATCTATCGAGGAGACAAAACATTATCTTAACGGCATATCCGGGAGAGATATCAATTTCCGCGATATCCCGCCTGATGACAGGGATAAAATAATGGAACTCTCAAGGACCCTTATCCGTCTCAGGCAGGAGATAAAGGTGAGAGTAAAGGAGAATGTGTCTTTTATCAACGAGACACTTGAATTTTTCAATGAAATGATCTCGGTGATGACAATGAATGAGGCCGATAAATGTAATTCCTATGGACCTTCCGGAATTTCCAGAAGAGGCCTCAGGAGTGTTATATACCAGGGTGAGGTCTGATCATGAGCGGAATAGGACTTGTTCTCAACGTAGCCAAGGACGCCCTTATGACACAGCAATATGCCATTGATGTGACCAGCCACAACATAGCGAACGTCGATACGGAAGGTTATTCAAGACAGACTCCGGTTATCTCTGCTAAACAGTCAGCTCCATATGGAGGTTTCACATTCGGCCAGGGCGTTGAGCTGAAGGATATTTTCAGGAACACCGACGCTTTTCTTGAGAAAAGACTCCAGAGCGGCCAATCGGATTTGAGCTCAGTGTCTGAACAGACCACATATATGAGCGTTCTGGAATCAATGTTTGATGAAAGTTCGGACCAGAGCTTGAGCACTCAGTTAAATGATTTCTGGAGCGCATGGAATGATCTCGCGAACAATCCCTCTGGAAGTGCAGAGAGGAATTCACTGGTTGAAAAGAGCACCCTTCTTGCAGAGAGCTTTAATAATTTAAACAGCGACCTCAATAAAACATCCGATGAACTTAATAACTCTATTAAGGCCGGGGTGGACAGCATCAATCAAATTCTGACCCAGATTGCGGATATTAATAAACAAATAGTGGCTAACGGGTCCACAGGGAGCGCCAATGACTTAAGGGATCAAAGAAATCAGCTGGTCACTGACTTGTCGAAATACATTGATGTCAATACCTATGAATCTAATGACGGCAATCTGGTTGTCAGCACAGGGAAGGGATATCCCCTGGTCAACAGGGGCGATACATACTCCATTAATTTTGACGGCGGCAAATTAAAATGGGAGGGTTCAGGCTCATCTGAGGTTGATATAACAGGCACCATAACCGGCGGAAAGATGGGCGGATGGCTTGAGATGAAAGACAATGTAATTCCGGAATGCATGGCCAATCTCGATGAACTTGCAAAGTCCATTACATGGGAGGTAAACAAGATACACAGTCAGGGAGTAGGGCTTGAGGGCCTTTCATCAGTAACCGGCACCGATGCTGTCTCAGACAACGACAAGGCATTAGGATCGGTTGACTCAGGCCTGACCTTTAACGACAAAATCACTGACGGCAGTTTCAAACTATGGCTGTATGATGAAAACGGTTCAACTGTAGGCTCAACAGACATAGCCGTTGATGCCGATGCCATGACGATGAATGACCTTGCCGGTGAAATTGACGGCCTGTCGATAAACGGCGAAGACGCCTTGAACTCGATGATAAAAGACGGGAAACTTTACATCGGGACGGACTCCTCCCATTCAGGATATTCCTTTGCCTTCTCGGATGACACAAGCAACGTCCTGGCCGCCCTGGGGGTAAATACCTTTTTCCAGTCCTCCGGTTCCAGGGATTTCGCGGTAAATGACAGCATCATAAACAATAAAAATAATATCGCCTCAGCAAGGATAAGCAATAATGTGGGTCCTGCCGTAGCTGCATCCGGCAACACCTCGACCGGCATTATCACAACGGATGGACCTTATACAGGGGACGCCGACGCTGCCTATGAGATTAAGATCCTGGACTCCACTCAATTTCAGTGGAGAAAGGACGGCGGCGACTGGACAACCGGCGTTATAGGAAGTTCAGTCTCTATGAGCGACGGCGTTTCAGTCAACTTTAACGGGAGTTTTGATGCAGACGATTCCTTTTCAGTTGATGTAACCAAATCATCAGGAACCTACGGGGAATTCGCGCTTGGCGATAACAGCAATACACTGGCCATAACCGATCTCCAGAACCAGGGCGTAAGCATAAAACAATGGTCCTACAGCGGAGAAGGCGGGGCTATATCGGATGATGCCGCAAATGCGACTATCGATGAATATCTTCACATGTTTGTCAGTTCTATCGGGATCAAGAGCCAGAGCGTACAGCGGGAAGAGCAATATAAACAGACTATTCAGGATCAATTCACTACGACAAGAGATAATATATCCGGTGTATCGCTTGACGAGGAGATGGCAAATCTGATCAAATTCCAGCAGGCCTATACAGCGGCGGCAAAATTGATCACTACATCCCAGGATATGCTGGATGCCTTGATTAATACGGTAAAATAGGAGGAAAGATGAGGATAGCGAGCAAAACAATTTATGAGAGGGTTGTCAGCAGTCTGAGCACTTCCTATTCGGAGATGTGTAAGGCACAGGAAGTTGTAAGTTCATCCAAGAGAATAAACAAGCTCTCGGATGATCCGGTCGGTCTGGTTACAGTGCTTGATATGCGGTCGTCTCTCTCCAATATCGATCAGTTAAGCAGGAATATTTCAATGGGGAATTCATGGCTGACGGCCTCCGAATCGGCGCTTGGCCAGGTTAATGATATCCTGACAAGTGTAAAGTCACTGACCGTTCAGATGTCAAGCGCTTCAACCGGATCCACAGAACGGGCAAACGCGGCAGGGGTTGTTGAAGAAGATCTGAATCAGATCATATCTCTCGCCAACTCGCAATCCGGCGGAAGATATATATTTTCAGGGACCGATACTGATAATGCGCCTTTTAAATTAAACTCGGATGAAACCCAGGTTGACTATAATGGGAATGACACGGCCTTTTCTGTCAAGATCGGTGCCACTTCAAATATTGCTGTCGGAAAGGTCGGATCAGAAATCTTTGGAAAAGATTGGGACAGCAGCAATATTTTTAAGACATTGATCGATCTCAAGACATCTCTTAAGAATAATGATGTAACCGGGATACAGGAGGCTATGGGAAACCTGGATCAACATATGAGTAAAATCCAGGATGAGATATCGGATATCGGCGGTAAATCCAACAGGATGACAGTGAAGGAAAATATTATTGCCGATCTTAAGCTGAATTATACCAGCAGGAAATCCGATCTGGAGGATGCCGACGTCTCACAGGCGATTATAGATCTCAACTCGAAGCAACTGGTCTATAATGCAGCCCTGACTTCCGCATCAAAGGTCATGCAAAAGACTCTGGTTGATTATTTATAAATTTTAAAAACAAAATTATTGTTTTAATAATCCGAGATGGCGTTGATCTCAAGATGTTCCCTGCGGGATTAACGCTCCAAATCCCGGAGCCATGGAGGGTTGCCGGTGTTAGTATTAACCAGGAAGGTTGAAGAAAGTATAACAATAGGAAATCATGTTACGGTATCGGTCCTGGAAGTCAAGGGCAATCAGGTAAAACTTGGCATCAGCGCCCCGAGGGATATTGCTGTAAACAGGACGGAGATTTTTGAGAGCATAATAAATGAAAATATCAAGGCCTCGGAAGCGCCCATGGACCTGGGAATGCTTTCTGAAACCCTTAAGACCGGCAGCGGTGAATAAACCTGGAGAAATATGGATAAGATAAAAACCACACGATTCGGTGAGATAGATATCGACAAAAGCAAGGCGCTCCATTTCAACGACGGCTTGCTGGGATTTCCCGATAAAAAGAATTTTGTCATCCTTGAACATAACCCGGGGTCTCCTTTTCTGTGGCTCCAGTCGATGGATGCCCCTGAACTTGCCTTTGTAATGATAAATCCGTTTTTAATGAAGGAAGATTATCTTCAGGATATCTCTCCGGAGGAAGAAGCGCTTTTAAAAGGTGAAGATGACGATGAGATCATGGTCTTCTCGCTGGTAACTATCCCCAGGGGCGAGGTTCAAAAGGCTACTGTTAATCTTATGGGACCTGTAGTAATCAAAACCGGATCAAGAAGCGCGAGGCAGGTAATCCTTGCCAATTCAGGATACAGCCACTGCCATCCCATGGCCTTCCGATGATGTGCCTTTTTTCCTGATAAAGTTATTCTTGAATTAACCTCAGGTGTGTGTTAATTATAATATAAACATATGTCCGAGGATTAAAAGTAATGACCATCCAGACTGAAATGGCCATAGTGCCGTTTCGAAGCATTATTCAGCCTGTCCCTGTAATTGAACGCAAGGTAATAAGCTATTCCGGAGAAAGCAGGTCCAGCCATGATGAGATGGCCTTCTCTGATCAACGTTCCGATCGGAACGGATTTTTATATGGCAGGATCGGAAAGGAATCAAAGACTGATTATTCTCTTGGAAATAACATAGATATATATATCTGATATCCACCCTGAGACTGCCGTTTAAAGATGCCTCCTCCATCCCTGCAAAACCATGCTTTTAATAACCCGCTTAAAATCAAATTATTATTTGGTCCCGTTATGATCCGGGTCAATCATTTTCCAGGAAGATCCTGTTTTGTAGAAGTCTTCTCTGACATGAATATATGAAATTCCTTAGATGCCGGGAGGATTAGAAAGGAGCTTTAACTATGAGCGGCGGAAGATATCGGAAATTGCTGGAGTCTGGCTATATCGGTTCCGTGTACATTAAAAGACGCTTGATAAAGACAGGATCGAATCCCGGTTTCTACACATATGAGGACGGAAATGTCCCGCATAAGATCATTGATTATTACGAAGCACTGGCAGCGGGCGGCGCAGGTCTTGTTACTGCAGGCGCCGGAGAGATAGACTATCCCATCGGTACAATCCCGGGTTGGGGCTATCGCATGGACGATGAGAGATACGTCCCCGGCCTTAAAAAATTGTCCGAGGCAATACACAGGCATGACTGCCCGGCGTTTATACAGGAATTTCATATGGGGCCGATGCATCCGGAGATCGTCTCCGGCCATCAGCCTATAGCCGCATCATCCCTGTCAAAGGAGGAACTCCCCAGACCCGATTTTTCTGTTGCGAGGGAGATGACCATTGAAGACATCCTGAGGGTAAAGGAAAGGTTTGTCAACGGCGCGGCAATAGCCGGAAAGGCCGGGTTTGACGGCATTGAATTGAACGCTGCCTGTAATCACCTTATAAACTCCTTCCTGTCCCGCGCATGGAACAAACGTCATGACGCCTATGGCTGTGACACCCTTGAGAACAGGGGGAGATTCCTGGTAGAGATCATACAGGATATCAAGAAGGCCACAGGCAAGGACTTTGCCATAATGACCATGATAAACGGCCTTGAATCAGGGCTTAAGAACGGCATTACCCTGCAAGAGAGCAAGGCATTCGCGAAGATGATTGAAAAGGCAGGCTCCGATGCCATCCATGTAAGGGTGGAGTTTTACACGAATCCGAGAGAGCTGATGAAACGCGACAGCACACATTTCCCGGATATGGTCCCTTATCCCAGCGAACCGCTGGGACTGGAAAAGGAGATCGATATGCGCCTCCATGGTCAGGGCGGATGGGTTCCTGTGGCCGCCGAGATCAAGAAGGCAGTCTCAATACCTGTTATAACCATAGGAAGACTGGACCCGGACCTCGGGGAAAAGATAATAGGCGAAGGCAAGGCGGACTTTGTCGGCTACAACAGGCCTCTCATGGCAGACCATGACCTTCCCAATAAAATTGCTGAAGGCAGGGAAGAGGATATCGCCCCGTGCACCTCATGCATGATCTGTTTTGATCGTGTTGAACACGGGCAAACTCCCGGGTGCAGGATCAACGCCGCACTGGGAAAAGAGAAGGAATATGAGATAAAGCCCGCCAGGCAGAAGAAAAAGGTCATGATAGTGGGCGGCGGTCCTGCCGGTATGGAGGCTGCAAGGGTGGCCGCATTGAGGGGACATGATGTCTCTCTCTATGACAGGATGTGCAAACTGGGCGGATCCATGCTTGTTGCCGCAACGTTAAAGGGCGTTGAAAAGGAAGACCTCCTGGGTCTTATAAAATATTTTGAGACACAGGTCAGGAAACTCGGGGTCAAGGTGCATCTTGGAACGGCTGTTACGCCGGGGCTTGTAAGGCAGGTCAAACCGGATGTCCTTCTCCTGGCAGCAGGAGCAAGGCACAACATACCCGATATCCCGGGGATCAACAGCAGCAAGGTCATGACGAGTGAGAAGCTGCATCATGTGCTCAAGTTTTTACTGAAATTCGCAGGCCCGAAATTTTTGAGATGGGGCGCCGGGTTTTTCATGCCTGTCATGATGGGCAAGGATGTTGTCGTCATAGGAGGCAGAATGCACGGATGTCAGACAGCGGAGTTCCTGGTAAAGAGGGGCAGGAATGTGACAATAACGGATACATGCAATGATGAACGGATCGGCGAGGGCCTCCTTGAGACATTCATGAAACCCTGGCTCCTTCTCTGGCTGGATGAACATGGCGTCAGGATAATCTCCGAGGTCAAGTATGAGGATATCAATAAGGAAGGTCTTGTAATCACTACAAAGGACGGCAGGAAACAGACCCTCAAGGCCGACACCATAGTTACGGCAATGCCTATGTTGCCTGACATTGAGTTCTTCAACAGGTTCAAGGATACGGCAAAGGAGATTTATGTAATAGGCGATACAAGAGATCCGGGTTATATAATTGACGCGGTCGCGGACGGATCAAAGATAGCGCGTACAATTTAAAAAAAGATCATTTATCACTTGCCCGGAAAAATACTGGAAAGGATAAACTTCTATATTGTCCTTCGTTTTCAGGATCGGTCCTTCGGGATAAATGATTATCCTCCGTTGAAGCCCCTTAAGCTGTGATATAGCTTTAAGTCCTTAATAATAACCCATCTGTCAGCAGCAACCGCTCGCAGTTCATCTGCAAAAAGTCCCGGCGACGCAAGAAGGCGTTGATAAATTTTTTCCGATAAAAGGTCGATAAAATGTGCATCAGGGAAGGTGCTTCGAAGTAGGTGCTTTTTCCTGAACCCCTGGGGCCAAATAAAAAAAGCTTTGTTGTGGAGGAGTTAAGATTCTTTGAAGCATTTTGATCACCATGTCGTCATTTTACTTTGAAAATTGACGACAATATAGATAATCTACCAGGAAAAGTCAATACATTCCATCCATTAAAACCAGTCAGCGAGTTCCCGCTACAATATCCTGCGGCTGAATTTACCTTTATAATATAACCACAAAATATCTATATTACGTCCATAAAAAAGCATGTTCTTATAATCTATCTGCGGCTGAATTTGTCTTGACATACAAGTGCAAACTTTATATATACCGTTCATCAAAAAGCATGTTTTTATCTGCTCAACTTCGCCCCTTTTGGCGGTGGGGTATTAAAAAATGCATCTCAAAGTAAAAAAACTCCGTCCTGTTTCTAAGGCGCAGGAGAAATGGAAGTCATCAAGTCAAGAGGCTGAAAGAGGACA
>Ga0153915_10002318_pt1 | contig 17409 bp, 13 predicted proteins | sample Opewatmetagenome_2_FD_107003 | JGI IMG/M metagenome (GOLD analysis project Ga0153915, IMG submission 107003) | Freshwater wetland microbial communities from Ohio, USA - Open water 3 Core 3 Depth 3 metaG | ecosystem: Environmental > Aquatic > Freshwater > Wetlands | place: USA: Ohio, Lake Erie...
CCCTCATGGCCTCGTTCATGGCATCCTTAAGGGTCCTTGATCCGTCCTTTACCGGGACAACGGTCGCGCCGAGCCGTTCCATCCAGAAGACATTGGGTCTCTGCCTCTCGACATCCACCTCTCCCATATATACCGTGCATTCAAAGCCGAACTTGGCGGCCATGGTTGCAGTGGCAACGCCGTGCTGGCCCGCCCCTGTCTCGGCGATGACGCGTGTCTTGCCCATTCGTTTGACAAGAAGACCCTGTCCCATGACATTGTTGGCCTTGTGCGCCCCGGTATGATTCAGGTCTTCCCTCTTTACATAGATGCGCGCCCCTCCAAGGTGGGCGGTCAGATTTTCCGCAAAGGTAAGGGGCGTGGGCCTGCATGAGTATGAGGTCATGATCTCCTCATACTCCTTCCAAAAGGAGGGATCGGCCTTGGCCGCTTCAAAGGCCTTTACCAGCTGTTCAAATGTGGAGACAAATATCTCCGGGATATAGGCCCCGCCGAACTCGCCGTAATATTTTGGTTCAAGCATATACAAGCTCCATTTTTGTTTTATTGCTCAAGTTAAAAGGTTCGCGGTTCAAGGTTAATTCACAAAAGGATTAGAGGGCTTTTGATTCCGGGTCTTATGCCGTAAACCTTATGCCTTCTCTTCCTATTCCCTTAATCTTTTCAAACAGCTCTATAATCAGGGAACGATCTTTTTTCCCCGGTCTTTCCTCAACGCCGCTGTTTACATCTATCGCGTATGGTCTTACGATGGAAATGGCCGCCACGACATTTGAAGGCTTAAGACCTCCTGCAAGCATAATGGGCATTCCCATCTCTCTTATTTTTATGGCCAGATCCCAGCTAAAGACCTTGCCTGTGCCCCCTGCCATCTTTTCCGAATAGGTGTCGAGTAAAAGCCCTCTTACCTTTCCGCGGTAGGATGGGATATCACTAAAAACGGAATCGTCTTTCACAGGTATTGCCTTAATGATCCGGGGCATGAACTGTTCACAGATATCAGGGGATTCCTTTCCGTGTAATTGGATAAGGTCGATGCCGCAATAAGAAACGAGCTCTTTTATCTTTTCAGGGGTCTCATCAACAAAGACCCCTATGGTTTTTATAAAGGGGGGCAGTCTCCTGATTATGCTGCGGACGGTCCCCGGCTCTATTTTCCGCGGGCTGTCGGCAAAGATGAAGCCAAGGGCATCCGCCCCTGATTCAGCGGCAAATAAGGCATCCTCATAATTTGTTATCCCGCAGATCTTAACCTTTACCATGTATTGCCCGTTAACGATAATATTAATGTTTAGCAACTCGGAGATCCCCCCTGATCTCTCTCTATTGTGCCTCCCGGGGAGGATTTATATAGCGTCTCCTTTTGTCCCGGCTTTTGCCAAGCCCATTGTTATACCTGCAATGTCATCATTTTTCATCAGTGCGGAACCAACCAGCGCCGCGTTGACGCGGGTTCCTTTTAATGCATGGATATCCTTTTCATCATTGATCCCGCTTTCACCGACAATTACGCAGTCTTCAGGGATTAAAGACGCCAGACTGAATGTAGTATTGATATCTATATCAAAGGTGTCGAGGTCACGGTTATTGATGCCGATAATGTCCGCACCGCACTCAAGGGCCTTTTCGATATCAGTCCTGTCATGGACCTCTGTCAAGGGAACAGGTCCAAGTTCCCTGCATGCCTTGATAAGCTCCTTTAATTGCAGTGTGGATAATATCCTTGCAATCAGCAGGACTGCATCCGCCCCGCAACATGATGCCTCTTCCACCTGGATTCCATCTATTATAAAATCTTTGCGCAGAATAGGCAAAGATACGGATCTTTTAAGGGCAGGCAGATAGGAAATGTCCCCCTGAAAGAATTTTCTGTCAGTAAGAAGCGATATCGCGGAGGCCCCGGCATGTTCATAGATTTTCCCTATGGCAGCCGGATCAGTCTTTTCACGGATCATTCCTGCAGAAGGGGATGCAAATTTTATCTCTGCAATAAGGTTTATCCTTCCCGGCCTTGAGATTGCGTCTTTGAAATCCCGCAGGCCTGGGATCTTGCCTTCAGGTGGAGTGATCCCGTCTCTTTTAAGTCTGTCCACCTCTCTTTTCTTTTCTTCGATAATCTCTAATAACTTTTTGTGCATAGGAAACCAATCGTTATATTTCTTCTTCAATGTTGGATCTTCAACGTTTATCTTTTAATAGACCCATGGATCAGCACCTGCCGGTAAAATCAATCAACCTTTCAAGTCGTTCATATGCCTTGCCTGAGTCTATGGAATCAGCAGCCGCGCTGATGCCTTCGGGGATATCGGCTGCCCGTCCTGCTGCAGCAAGGGCTGCTGCGCTGTTCAGGAGTACCATGTCGCGCCTGGCGCCCTTTTGTCCCTTCAGGATTCCTTTAAGGATCTTCGCGTTTTCCTGCGCATCTCCGCCTATAATATCACTAATAACCGCACTCTTGAACCCATATTGTTCCGGTGTTATCTCAAAGGTCTTTATATTGCCGTTTTTCAGGTGAGAGATCCTTGTGGGGCCGCATATGCTTATCTCGTCAAATCTTCCCTCGCCGCACACGACAAATGCCTCTTTTGTGTCAAGCCTTTTTAAGACATTAGCTATTTTTTCTGTGAGGTCAATGCCGTATACGCCCAGAAGCAAGACATCTGCCCCTGCCGGATTTGTCAAAGGACCAAGGAGATTGAAGACGCTCCTTATTCCTATCTCCTTCCTGGGCCCTGCCGCATGCTTCATTGCCCCATGAAAGACAGGGGCAAACAGGAACCCTATTCCTACAGACTTGATGCATCTTTCCACATCACCACTTTTGATGTTGAGATTCACGCCCAGCGCCTCAAGCACATCAGCCGCCCCGCACATGCTTGATACGGCCCTGTTTCCGTGTTTTGCCACTGTGACTCCGGCGCCTGCGATTACAAAGGCCGATGTGGTGGAGACATTGAAGGTCTTTGATTCATCGCCGCCGGTTCCCACTATATCCAGGATCACTCCGTCAGACGGCTTATGATCGGCCATGATCCTTGATGCCTTAGCCCTCATGGTTGTTGCCGCGCCGGCAATCTCATCAACTGTCTCGCCCTTTAACCTCAAGGCGGTGATAAAGGCGCCTATCTGTGCAGGGGTTGCAATACCCGACATGATCTCGTCCATTGCCTTTTCCATCTCTTCCTGCGTCAGGTCTTCCAACCTTACTATCTTTGAAATAAGTTCTTTTATCATTATGCAATACCCCCAATAGAAGAAAAATTCTGTAAAAGCGTTGCCCCTTCGAACGTCAGGATCGACTCCGGATGAAACTGGACTCCTTCAACCTTGTATTCTCTGTGCCGCAACCCCATTATCTCACCTTCTTCCGTATAAGCGCTTATCTCCAGGCAATCAGGCAGCGAGGCCCTGTCCACAATAAGTGAATGATAACGTATCGCCTCAAAGGGATTGGACATACCCTTAAATATGGTGCGGCCGTCGTGAAACACCCTGGATGTCTTGCCGTGCATTATGCGTCCGGCCCTCACGACCTTCCCTCCATAGGCCTCTCCGATTGACTGGTGCCCGAGGCATACGCCAAGCACAGGCATTCTATTTCCAAAGGATTTAATTGCCTCAATGGATATCCCTGCCTGATGAGGCGCGCCGGGACCCGGAGAGATCATCAGGGCTGAGGGCGCAAGGGATTCGATGCCTGCGATATCTATACGGTCGTTTCTGAAAACCTTTACCTCCTGCTTCATATCTTCAAGAAGTTGAACCAGGTTGTAGGTAAAGGAATCATAGTTGTCGATTAAAAGGATCATCTTTTATTTACCTTTTCTATGGCCTTGAACATGGCCCCTGCCTTTCTTAATGTTTCCCTGTACTCCTCTTCCGGCGATGAATCGGCAACGATCCCGGCCCCCGCCTGGATGGAGAGCTTATTATTCATTACAGTAATAGTCCTGATGGTGATGCAGAAATCCATGTTTCCGCTGAAACCGAAATAGCCGACGGCGCCCGCGTATGGCCCCCTTTGTTCCTGCTCCAGTTCGCTGATTATCTCCATGGCCCTGATCTTCGGCGCCCCGCTTACCGTCCCTGCAGGAAATGCGGACATGAAGAGATCAAAACAGTCTCGGTCTTCCCTTAAGGCGCCTTCCACCCTGGTTACAATATGCATTACATGGGAATAACGCTCCACCTCCATCAGCCTCGGGACCTTCACAGTGCCCGGCGCCGCAACCTTCCCGGCGTCGTTTCTTCCAAGATCAACGAGCATTATATGTTCCGCGCGTTCCTTTGGATCGGCCATGAGGTCCTTTTCCAGGGCGAGATCCTCCTCTGGCGTAGCGCCCCTCGGCCTCGTGCCCGCTATGGGGCGCAGTTCGATCTTTCCATCGGTCAGGCGGACAAGGATCTCGGGAGAAGCACCGATGAGTTTTATGCCCCCGAAATCGAGATAAAACATATAGGGAGACGGGTTAACGCTCCTTAGCCTCCGGTATAGAGAGAAACCCTCGCCCGACATCTCCGCCGTAAACCTCTGGGAGAGAACTACCTGTATGATGTCTCCTGAAACGATATATTCCTTTGCCTTCCTGACGGCCTCTTCAAAATCCTCCTTTTTAAAATTGGATTTGAGCTCAGAGACTGTCAGCCTGTCTTCCATGGCGGCTTGAGGGATCGGTCGCTGGAGTTTTCTTATGGTCTCCTCCACCTCAAGACATGCCTTATTATAGATATCGTGCAGATCATCGCCTTCTTTTAAAAGGGCGAAGCTTGCGACCTTTATCTCATGGGTAAGATGATCAAATATTACAATAACCCTGCATGCCATGAATATGGACTCAGGGGTCCCGCAGTCAAGGGGGGAGATCCCCGGCAGTCTCTCCCATTTTCTTATCATATCGTAGTTGACGTATCCCACGAGCCCTCCCTGAAAGGAAGGAAGTCCTTCCGCTGCAACGGGATTGAATCCTTTTAAGAGTTCCCGCAGGACAAGCAGGGGATTTTCAATATCACTGAAGACCTCTCTTTCATCGCCCTTTAACACCTCCACCTCATTATCCCTGGACAGGACCTTTAAAAACGGCCTGATCCCGATAAAACTGTAACGTCCCCACCTGTTCCCGCTGTCGGCGCTTTCAAGGAGATAGGAATAGGAGTCTTCTCTCAACTTGAGGTACGCAGAAACGGGCGTCTCGGTGTCTGCCAGGAATTCCTGATACACCGGCATCAGGTTTCCTTTAAGGGACATCTTTTGAAATTCTGAAAAAGAAGGTTTTATGGTCATCTGAAACTCCAAATAAAAAGGCCGCAGGATTTGAGTCCCACGGCCTTTTATATTAATATTCTGTGGGACCTGCTGGAGGCGCCCACGGTTTAAAATAAAATTATTTTACCAGGCTCTCCTCCGTGAAAGAGTTGAGCCGCCACCATTGTGAAGGCAAGGTATTGATAATATTTTTCTGTAAATTTTCCATATGCGCTTTATATTTTTAAAAGTGCAGGATGTCAAGATCAATTTTAAGCTGACGATTCATCCTTTATGATAAAAATTCTACCGGTGTTGATCGGGATCAGACAAAATCCGAACGCATACTGTATATGCTGCCTCCCAGGGCGCTCTCTACCTTTCCGTTAAGCTTGTGCATAACCGTCTGCATGGTCTTGTTGGTTGTATGTATCTCAGCGGTAAAGCCTCGGATGCCATCTTTCTGGGCGATCCTTGCAAGGTATTTTATCATGAAGGACCCGATGCCCTTGTTCTGCCATTCATCCAGCACTACAAGCGCAACCTCTGCCCTGTTGCTCTTTTTGTCCAGATAATAGCCGCCGAAGGCGATAATTACCTCGCCCGTCGCCTCAGGGATTGTTCCAACAATAGCGACCTCATTCCTGTGATCGATATACACAAAATCCTGGATCTGCTTCTGCGGAAGCCTTTTCATCTGCCATCCGAAACGATAATAGATGGTGCCCTCTGAAAGCTTGTAAAAGAGATCTTTCATTTTGCTGGAGTCTGTAGGGTGAATAGGACGGAATTTGATCTTTATCCCATCGTCCATGAGCATCGTTGTGGTAAGTTCCTTGGGATACACAAAGAGTTTACCTTCCACGCCGGCCATCTCAGGGACTACATATCCGAATTCAACGGCCTTCTTTAGCAGTTCCGCCCGATAATCCGGATGGGCGATGCTGATAAGTGCCATTGCGCGATCCTGTATGCTCTTGCCGTGCAGATAGGCAGTGCCGTATTCCGTTACCACGTAGTGTATATCTCCGCGTGTTGTAACGACACCGGCGCCCGGAGTCAGGTAGGGTGCAATACGGGATACGGTTCCGTTTTTGGCGGTTGAGGGGAGTGCAAGTATGCTTTTTCCGCCTTCAGACCGGTTTGCTCCCCGGCTGAAATCAGCCTGGCCGCCTATGCCTGACTTGAATTCTGTGCCGATGGAATCGGAACATGCCTGGCCGGTAAGATCGATCTCAATGGCCGTATTAACGGCGACCATCTTGTTGTGCTGGCCGATAATCCTCGGGTCATTTACATACTCGGTGCGTCTGAAGGAAAACATTTTATTGTTATCGATAAAATCATACAGCTTTCGGGTTCCAAAGCAGAAACTCGTCACGATCTTTCCCCGGTCCAGTGATTTTCTCTTTCCTGTAACGGCCCCGGATTTCACCAGATCCACCATCCTGTCCGAGAGTATCTCGGTATGCACTCCCAGATCTTTTTTATCTTTAAGGTAATCCATGAGCACCTGGGGGACCTTGCCCACACCCAGTTGAATAGTCGATCCATCTTCTATCAGCGCGGATATATTTTCACAGATCTGCTGTATTTCTTCGGTCACTTCACTTACCGGAGCTTCTATAAGCGGCTCATCAACAGGGACAAGAACGTTTATCTCATAGATGTTGATAAGGCTGTCTCCATAGGTCCTCGGCATCTGCGGGTTTACCTGCGCTATTACCAGCTTGGAATTTTCAACAGCCGCCTTTACAACATCCACGGAGATCCCGAGACTGCACATGCCCTCGTCGTCAGGCGGCGAGACCTGGATAAGCGCCACATCAAGCGGCACCTGTCCGTTGCTAAACAGCCTGGGTATGTCCGAAAGCAGTATGGGCGTATAACTTCCAAATCCGGCCTTCACGATATCATGTATGTTTTCGGAGATAAAGAAACTGTTGACCCTGAAGCTGTCCGCCAGTTCCCTCTTTGCGTAAGGCGCTTCCCCCATGGTAAGGAGCTGTATAATTTCCACATCCACAAGCTCATCGTGACGGGCAGTCATGGCCTTGACAAGCCTTAAGGGCTGCCCGCATCCGGTGGCTATAAAGACCCTGTGACCCGGGGCTATCCTCTTTACCGCCTCTTCCGGGGGCTCTACGATGACATTAAACTTGTTTTTCCAATCAAGTCTATTTTTATTATTCTTATTTTTTGTTTCAGCCATTTTTCACCCAACTTTCTGAAAGTGTTATTCTTCCGTCAGCGGCAAGGGAATGAGTCCCTACCGGACCTACTATAAAGGGATTGATATCCATCTCAACGATCTGGGGGAAATCAGCCGCCAGCTGACTTATATACTGCAAACCTGCCGCTATTGCATCTATGTCCACGGCCGCCTGCCCCCTAACGCCCTTAAGGAATTCATAAGAGCGTGTGGATTCCAGCATCTTCAATGCCTCTTCCTTTGTTACGGGCCCAAGATGAAAAGCGACATCCTTCATGACTTCAACAAATATTCCGCCGAGCCCGAACATCATCATTGGCCCGAATTGCGGATCCCTTGTCATGCCCAGGATTACCTCGCGTCCCTTGGGGGCCATCTGTTCCAGATAAACACCTTCAAGATGGGCGTCGGGCATCCTTCGTTCCACGCGCAGCATCATCATGTCATAGGCGTCTTTGACTGCGTCAGCGTTCTGCAGATTGATCATAACTCCGCCCACATCGCTTTTATGAATGATATCCCGTGAGACAATCTTCATGGCCATAGAGCTGCCTATTTGGTCCGCAAGCTCCGCCGCCTGGTCTGCTGACCTGCATATATCTCCCTTGGGGACTGAGAATCCATAGGCCTTAAGGATCTTTTTTGCATCGGCTTCCCCCATCTGTATCCGCCCCATCCTCTGATAGATTCCCAGGATGCGCTCCACGCGACGCTTGTTGACCGTGAAACGTTCCAGAACTCTGGGGGGCCTGTTTCGCCAGAGGCTGTAATCATACATGGCCCTGAGCGCATCAACGGCCCTTTCAGGGCTTGAATAATCAGGCAGGTTTCTCGAAACCAGTTCCTCCCTCCCGGGGATGACGTTTTTCCCGCCCATGAAACATGCAAGAAGGGGTTTCTTGCCTTCCGAACAGGTTGATATGACCGTTGCAGTCTCCATGGGCTTTGTCATGAGTTGCGGGGTAAGTAAAGTAATAACGGCATCTACTGCGTCCGATTCCATAGCTGCCTTCACAGCCACTGCGTAACGTTCCGGGTCCGCATCGCCCAAGACATCGATGGGGTTCCCGATGCTCGCGGCATCGGGCAGCTTTTTTTTCAGGGCAGTGGCGCTCTGGGTATCAAGCTGGGCCACCCTCAGGCCGGAGTTTTCAACGGCATCGGCGCAGATGATCCCGGGCCCGCCTGCGTTCGTTACAATGGCAACTGATTTGCCCCTGGGCAGGGGCTGCATGGACAGGGCAGTTGCAAAATCGAACAGTTGCTGAAAATTATCCGCCCTGATTATGCCTGACCGCCTGAAGGCAGCGCCATAGGCGACATCTGCCCCGGCCAGACTTCCTGTATGGGAAGACGCGGCCTTAACGCCTGCCGAAGTAGTTCCGGCCTTAAAAATGACGACCGGCTTTTTTGACGTTACCTTTTCCGCGGTCCTGATGAACTCCTTGCCGTCAATAATATTCTCAAGATATCCTACTATTACCTTGGTCTCTTCGTCTTCTCCCAGTGCCTCCAGAAGATCTATCTCATTTAAGTCCGCTTTGTTCCCTATGCTTATAAGCTTGGCGAGACCCAGACTTCTGGCATCGGCCCAATCCAGTATAGCGGCGCATATTGCGCCTGACTGTGACATTACCGAGATGTTGCCTCTTTTGGGCATGTTCCTGGCAAATGTCACGTTCAGGGAATGATAGGTGTTTATGAGGCCCAGGACATTCGGTCCTAAAAGACGGACGCCCCCGGTCTTGCATAAACCCGCGATCTCCTTTTCGAGCTTCGCGCCTTCTGCATCAACCTCCTTGAACCCTGCTGTTATAACTATAATAGACTTTGCCCCGGCAGAGATAGAGGACATGACTGCGGCCTTCACTGCCTGTGTAGGTACGGCGATAACACTCAGGTCTATCTTCTCGCTATAATCAGCCAAATCCTTATAACATCTTACGCCAAGGATATCTCCTGCCTTAGGATTCACCGGTATAATCTGCCCTTCATATCTGCCGTTTATAATATTGGAAAGCACCGCATATCCGACCTTGTCGGGAGTCGCAGAAGCCCCGATAATGGCAACAGAAGAAGGTTTAAAAAAATGATCAAGCATATACTTATTAACTCCTTTGCTGTATATTGGTTAATGTCCATCAGGCAATAAGTTTTCTTGGATGGACCATGAATTGAAAAATTAAATAGCTATTTTGTAATTATGCAATATCCTTACCATAATCTATGATTATCCACATAAAAAATCATTTTTCAAGCATTATCAACTTTTTTTATTTTTATATTAAAATTGAACGGAGGCAGCAGGAGGGCAACAGGGGGGTTCTTTGTGAAATTGCTGTGTCAAAGGGCTGACAAAAGGAGTTATTTATGACACCTTTTCAAGGGCCCAGTCTTCTATCTCGATTTCCAGGGATCTATGAAGGAGGTCAATGGATACAACAATCTTATTGTCCTGGCCTTTAGAACGGAGATAGAATCCTATAAGGCCTTTCAGGGGCCCTCCCATTATCATTACCCTGTCCCCTTTGTTGATATACTCTCTGTTCTGGACTGTCCGGTCTGTCCCATCCAGTATCATCAGGGAATTAATCTCTTCGTCTCTTGCCGGCACAGGTTTGCCTTCAAACCCCACAAGACGAACCACGCCGACGGTTTTAAGGATCTTCAGATATTCCGCAGGCTCCATGGAGGTGTTCACAAAGACATATCCCGGCAGAAGCGGCACAAGTATCTTTTTATGCCGGTCTTTTCTGCGGCTTATAATCTGAATTCGCGGTAAAAAGACCTCGATTGATTTGCTGTAAATCCCGTCATACACCTTTTGTTCAAAACGGCTCCTGGTATGAACGGCATACCATTTGCCCGGTTTCTGGTCCATAATAATGGCCCTTTCATGATCTGTTGATTAAATTATATTTTTTCGAATGATCAATAATTGCAGGGAATTCGTTTGTCAAGGGGAATATGGAGAATGTTTAAACAGATGCCAACCCTTTCTTGACAAAAGGGTTTTCCGATGTTAATAAAAAATTGCCGTTTCGGTAATAACATATCGCATTTTATCGGCCTTTTCGGAAAACCTCAATGAAATATCGGAAATATAAGGGAGAATCAAAATAGGCATTCCGCATCACCATATTGTCATTGAAGGCCCTCTGGGCGTGGGCAAGACAAGCCTGGCAATCAAGCTTGCCGAGAGGATTAACGGGCAGGTCTTGCTGGAAAATACCGAGGACAACCCGTTCCTCAATAAGTTTTATCAGAACCCGAAGAGATACGGCTTTCAGATACAGATATTCTTTCTTCTGCGAAGATACCAGCATTCCCTGGAACTCGGTCAGAAGGGCCTTTTCAAGAGCGCCATCGTCTCAGACTATCTTTTCGACAAGGACAGGATATTTGCCGGGGTCAATCTGGACGATAAGGAGTTCTGGCTGTATGAGCAGTTGTTCCAACTCCTGAAGAGGAGGGTGCCCCCGCCTGATCTTGTCATATTTCTTCAGGCCAAGACGGAGGTCCTGATGGAGAGGATAAAGAGACGGGAAAAGGATTATGAGAAACCCATAGGTTTCAAGTATCTTGATGAGATAAACAAGGCGTTTAATGACTTTTTTTTCCATTATACGGATTCCCCGATCCTGGTTGTCAATGCCTCCAACATCGACTTTGTGAATATCCCGGAGGATTTTGAAGACCTGGTTAATGAGATCAGAAGGACGAGATCCGGGACTAATTACTATGTGCCTCTGAGCGCCAAAGGAAAATAGGAAAGAGGATATAGAAAATAGGGAAAGCCATGCACATAATAGAAAAAGTTGCTCCAATGCAGAAAACGAGCAGGCAGATCAGGTCTTCAGGCAAGACCATCGCCTTTGTGCCTACAATGGGTTTTCTGCACGACGGTCATCTCGAACTTTTAAGACAGGGAAGAGAGCGGGCTGATGTGCTGATTTTAAGCATCTTCGTGAACCCGACTCAATTCGGACCCGCAGAGGATTACGCAAAATATCCCAGGGACATGGAGGGAGACCTGAAAAAGGCGGAAAGCGCAGGCACTGATATTGTATTCACCCCTCCGGTCAGCGAGATGTATCCTGAAGGATCACAGACAACGGTGAAGGTCAAAAACCTCCCTGAGCACCTTTGCGGCCTGTCCAGACCGGGGCATTTTGAAGGGGTGGCCACTGTTGTAACAAAGTTGTTCAATATCATAATGCCCCATGTCGCCATTTTCGGTCAGAAGGACTTCCAGCAGTTGGCTGTTATCCGCAGGATGGCGGCAGACCTTAATATGGACCTGGAGATCCTCGGCATCCCGACCGTGAGGGAGCCGGACGGACTCGCCATGAGTTCGCGAAACAAATATCTGAATCCGGAGGAAAGAAAGTCTGCCCTGTGCCTTAAAAAATCTATAGATATGGCCATTGCCATGATAAAAGATGGGGAAAGTGATGCTGAAAGGATCAAATCATCCATCAGAAAGCTTATAACAAGCCATCCCTTTACGGATATTGATTATATAAGCCTATGCGATCCGGCGACCCTCGATGATATAAACACTATTAATAAAAAGACTCTTCTGGCGATTGCTGTAAGGGTCGGAAAGACCAGATTGATTGATAACCGGGAAATAGAGGTAAAGTCATAGGGATAAGGCTTAGGGCAAAAGGGAAAAGTCTTCTGTCTTCCGCCCCTTTTAGGGGAGGATTGAGGAGATGTATCAAAGTGCCAAAGGAGTGAGCTTTGAAGTATTGAGATTTTAATGCGTTGTATTAAATCACGAAGTTCGAAAGGAGCATCAAATGAAAAAATCAAATTTTTTATTCACATCGGAATCGGTCACGGAAGGCCATCCGGATAAGGTGGCGGACCAGATCTCGGATCATATCCTGGATAGGATACTTGAAAAGGATAAGGCTGCAAGGGTGGCCTGTGAGACACTTGTAACGACAGGAATGGCGGTTATAGCCGGCGAGATAACGACCGAGGCATATGTGGATTTCCCAGAGGTGGTCAGAGACACCATAAAAAGCATCGGCTATAATAATTCTTCCATGGGCTTTGACTGGGAGACATGCGCGGTGCTCTCTTCTATTGACAAACAGTCCCCTGATATCGCCATCGGTGTTGATACGGGCGGGGCAGGAGATCAGGGGCTTATGTTCGGATTTGCATGCAGGGATACGGCCTGCCTGATGCCTATGCCCATATTCCTTGCCCACGGGCTTACCCAGAGGCTGGCCCATGTGCGAAAGTCAGGGAAACTGGCATGGCTGAGGCCTGATGGAAAATCCCAGGTCACAGTGGAGTATGTGGATGGGAAACCGAAAAAGGTCCATACGGTGGTTATAGCCGCTCAGCACAATCCTGATGTTGATTACGACGTCCTGAGGGAGGCCGTTATTGAAGAGGTTATAAAGGACGTAATACCTGCTGAGATGCTGGATAAGAATACAAAGTTCTTTATAAATACAACAGGCCGTTTTGTTGTTGGCGGGCCGTTGGGAGACTGCGGTTTGACGGGCCGCAAGATTATCATGGATACATACGGAGGCTTCGGATATCACGGCGGCGGGGCATTCTCAGGCAAGGACCCCTCAAAGGTGGACAGGAGCGCCTCATACATGTGCCGCTATATAGCCAAGAATATAGTCGCGGCAGGCCTTGCCGAAAGATGCGAGATACAGGTAGCCTATACGATAGGACAGGCTGATCCGGTTTCGGTGCAGGTTGGTACAGACGGAACAGGGGCGCTGTCCAACACCGAGTTGACCAAGATCGTCAAAAAGGAGTTCGACTTAAGACCTAAGGCCATTATTGAAAAGCTGGATTTGAGAAGGCCTATATTCAGGAAGACCACTAACTACGGCCATTTTGGAAGAGAACTGCCGGAGTTTAAATGGGAAAAGACAGACATGATGGAGACACTTAAAAAGGCGGTGAAATAGATGATGAATTACGACATCAAAGATATCAAGCTGGCAGAAAAGGGCCGCCTAAGAATCGAATGGGCCGGCATGAGCATGCCGGTATTAAACAAGATCCGGGAGCGGTTCCTGAAAGAAAAACCACTTAAAGGACTGAGGCTTTCAGCCTGTCTCCATGTAACTACCGAGACAGCCGGGCTTGTCAAGACATTGAAGGCGGGAGGGGCCGATGTTGTGCTTTGCGCCTCAAACCCCCTTTCAACCCAGGATGATGTGGCAGCATCCCTTGTGGCGGATGATAAGGTGCCTGTCTTTGCCGTCAAGGGCGAAGACCATGCAACCTATTACAGTCACATACTGGCGGCATTGAAACATAAGCCCCATATGACAATGGATGACGGCGCCGATCTTGTGAGTTCTCTCCTCTTCGTTGCGCAGAAACGATGGGATGACCTGGAACCCTCTGTGGGAAAGTGGGCGAAAGGCCTCTCCGTTAAGGAAAGAAATGATTTTCTTTCCAATATAGTGGGCGGCACAGAGGAGACCACTACCGGCGTCATCAGGTTAAGGAGCATGGAAAAGGACGGGGTCTTGAAATTTCCTATTATCTCCGTCAATGACGCAGATACAAAGCACCTCTTTGACAACCGTTACGGCACAGGCCAGAGCACGGTCGACGGGATCATAAGGGCAACAAACAGGCTCCTTGCAGGATCAAAATTTGTAGTGAGCGGTTACGGCTGGTGTGGAAGGGGCGTGGCATCACGGGCAAAGGGACACGGCGCAGACGTCATAGTATGCGAGGTCGATCCCTTAAGGGCGCTTGAGGCGGTCATGGACGGGTTTCAGGTAATGTCCATAGCCAAGGCCGCGCCGATCGGTGATTTCTTCTGCACGCTTACAGGAGATATAAACGTGATCCGCAGGGAGCACTTCAAGGTCATGAAGGACGGGGCGATAGTATCGAACTCGGGACATTTCAATGTGGAGCTGGATCTGGTGAGCCTGGACAGGATGTCCAAAGTCCGTCGCTATGTGAGGGAGTTTGTGGAGGAGTTCACATTAAAGGACGGGCGGAGGATATATGTCCTGGGCGAAGGACGCCTCATAAACCTTGCCGCGGCAGAGGGCCATCCCTCAAGCGTAATGGACATGAGCTTTGCAAATCAGGCGTTGTCCGCCGAATACATGGCCAAGAACCATGCCAAGCTTGAGAAGAAGGTCTATCCTGTGCCCACGGATATCGACAAGGAGATAGCCCGGTTGAAACTCCTGTCCATGGGGGTGGAGATAGACATCCTGACCCCTGAACAGGCAAAGTATCTCTCCTCTTGGGAGATGGGGACCTGATAACCAGATCGCAGGGTGTAAACATATAAGAGCCGTGCCTTTCCAGCGCGGCTTTTTTTTATGAAGCAATCTTAAAAGCCCAAGAACCTGAATAATTGATAGGCCCCCATCCCGCCCAGGTAGGAAACAACCAGGGTGATAATGATCGTTGCGAGAAACCATCTGTTATTGTTCATTTCCTTTCGGAGCACGGCTATAGTTGCCGAGCAGGGTATGAATAGCATCATCACAACCAGAAAGGCGGCAGCGGAGGATGCGCCCATGACGGCGGGCAACGCAGCGGTCAGGCCGTCCTTTCCCACGGAATAAAGCACACCCAGGGTGGCTACGACGTTTTCTTTTGCAACCAGGCCGGTCAGCAGCGCTGTAATCATCTTCCAGTCAAGGCCCAGGGGCGCGCCCAACGGTTGTATGAATCTGCCCAGGGAGGCCAGAAAACTTTGCTCCACATTGCCGGTGGGAAAATAGGACAAAAGCCAGATGATAAGCGAGACGCCCAGGATGACCGTGCCGGCTTTGCGAATAAAGGAATAGGTCCTTGACCAGACGACCATTCCGATCGTCTTTAAATCCGGGGTGTGATAGATCGGCAATTCCATGATAAAGGGCGCGTCCTGCTTTGAGATGGTCTTGTTGACAAAAATCCCGGCAATGCCCAGCGCAAAAATGTTCAATGCCAGGATACTCCATGATACATAAACGGCCTGTTCTTTAAAGATGGCAGCGGAAACCAGCGTCAACACAGCCAATCTGGAGGTGCAGGGGACAAAGGGGATCAGAAACAAGGTTATCAACCGCGCCTTGCGCGTCTCAATGATCCTTGCGCCCAGAACGGCCGGAACGTTGCAGCCGAATCCCAGACACATGGGAATGAAGCTTTTACCGTGCAGGCCGACTAGGTGCATGATCCTGTCCATCACAAATGCCGCGCGCGCCATGTAGCCTACATCCTCCAGGGCCGCCATAACGGCAAAGAAGATAAGCAGGACGGGGAGAAAAGAAATGACAGACCCCACGCCGCTGATGATTCCGTTTTGCAGCAGGCCGCTAATCCAGCCAGGCCATCCGGACAAAGACGGTTGAATGGATCCGGCGAACAGCCGGATGCCTTCGTTCATCAAGTTTTGCAGCGGCACGCCGATGCTGTAGGTCAGGAAGAAAACAAACGCCATGATGGCCAGAAGGATCGGGATTCCGAAGACCGGACGCGTCAGGACATGATCAATCCTGTCAGTCAGGACGACCTGTCCCATTTTAAAGTGCGATACCGCCGCCCTGGTCATCTTTTCAATCCAGTCGTAACGTCCGTTGACCACTGCATGCAGGGCGTCTTCATGCTTGATCAGCAGGGTCATAATGTTATCCCAGGCGGTTTTGTCAATGCGCTGCTCAACCATTGCCGAGACCTCGGGGTCGCCTTCCATGAGTTTGACAGCCACCCACTGGGGCGTGTAGGGCGTCTGAATATAGGGACGGACCGTCAGCAATATCTTTTGGTAGATTTCCTGATGGTCGGCTGAGACCTCAGGAAATTCGGGATGGAAATTTTGTTCGCAGGAGGCCAGTTCCGTTATCTGATTCACGAGTTCTTTAATGCCGCTGTTGCGTTTGGCAATCATGGGGATAACGGGCAGGCCCAGCGAATCCTGCAGGGCTTTGGCGTCAATCTGTGTACCCTGTGCCTCCGCGACGTCCAGCATGTTGACGGCTACGATTACAGGGGTGTTTAAAAGCAGAACCTCCGCCAGAAGATAGAGGCTTCTCTCTAGTGCCGCGGCGTTGAGCACCAGGACTGCGAGATCAGGCTTTTCGTTGATAATGAAGTCGCGAGTGACTCTTTCTTCTTCAGAAAAGGAGGTTAGGCTGTAGGTGCCGGGCAGATCAACAATCCGAATCAAGGTAGAGTCTGTGCGATGCACACCCTCTTTCTTCTCCACGGTTTTTCCCGGCCAGTTGCCTACATGCTGAGAAAGTCCTGTCAGGATGTTAAACACCGTGGATTTACCGACATTGGGCTGGCCCACGAGTGCGACGAATATTTCCTTTTCAACAGGCGGAAGACACGTTTCATCGGAGGGATCAATCCTGTAAACCATGATTTTTGAGGCCTCGCCGCGTCCCAGGGCAATGCGGGTTGACCCAACTGAAACAACAACCATTCCGCCGCTGACCTGGGTCATTCGGAATCTGGCGCCTGAGACAATCCCCATGCCGGCCAGGCGGCTGGTCAGGGCCGCGCCCCCTTCAATTGAATGAATTATCCCCTGATCACCTTCCTGTAAATCGGTAATAACAAACAAGTTGCTCATGAAACCCTATCTTTCAGACTGATGACGGATTAATAAAACAGGTTATATCAATGGATTTTCGATCAGCACGCCCCTTATTATCTGGCCATGATTAAGATCTTCCGTCCAGATTTTTTCACATCTTGCGCCCTGTGCCGCAGATACAATAAGCGCGTCCCAGAAAGAGATCCTGCTGATAATGCTGCAATCAATGGCCTCATTAATTGTCTCCGGCGTTATTGTTACTGTTTCAAATCTATCCAGAGAATTAAGTATATCCTTCACTATCAGGGGATCTGCATTCAACTTTTTGGTAGCTGTTATATAAAATTCCTGCATTACCTGAGTTGATATTACCCCTTGCAGGTCATGATGGGCTTTCCTTAA
>Ga0153915_10002319_pt1 | contig 17409 bp, 15 predicted proteins | sample Opewatmetagenome_2_FD_107003 | JGI IMG/M metagenome (GOLD analysis project Ga0153915, IMG submission 107003) | Freshwater wetland microbial communities from Ohio, USA - Open water 3 Core 3 Depth 3 metaG | ecosystem: Environmental > Aquatic > Freshwater > Wetlands | place: USA: Ohio, Lake Erie...
GACGACTCCCCGAGCTTGGCGTACCAGTCCAGCGTGAGTCCCTTGATCGGGAAGGAGAGGGTCTGGTTGGCGCTGACCGAGAAGAGGAAGAGGAGGCCGATCGGAAGGTAGAGCAGTACCAGCAGGACGACGTAGTAGGCAAACAGCGGGACCCGGGTTCGCCCGATCCCGGCGCTGCCGACCTGTGATCTCATTGAAGCGCCAGCCGCCGAACGTCGACCAGTCGCGCGGCAATGGCCACCAGCGCCACGGTGACCAGCAGCATGACCACCGACAAGGCGGCCCCGAAGGGCCAGTTGACCGCCTTGGTGAAGAAGTCCTGGATGATGTTGCCGTACATGCTGCCGCCACTGCCGCCGACCAGGAGCGGGGTCACGTATTCACCCACCGTCGGGATGAAGCACATGAAGAACGCGGCCAGCACCCCGGGCAGGCTGAGCGGCACGGTGACCCGCCAGAAGCGGCTCCATGGATGCGCCCCCAGGTCCGCGGCCGCCTCGAGGAGCGCCCGGTCGACCCGCTGCATGGCCGCATAGATCGGCAGCACGGAGAACGGGACCCAGACGTAGATGAGGGTGACGATCACCGTGCCGCGGTTGTAGAGCAGGAAGTCAAGGGGATGGTCGATCAGCCCCGTCCAGCCGAGAAACGAGTTCACTGCCCCCTCGGACCCCAGCATCAGCTTCCAGGCCATCACCCGCAGCAGGTAGCTGGTCCAGAACGGGATGAGCAGCAGGATGAGGAAGAGGCCAGCGCGCTTGCCGGCGCGGAAGGTCAGGAAGTAGGCGATCGGGAAGGCCAGCGCCGTCGCGGCGGCGGTGACCGCGAACGCCATCAGGGCGGAAAGCCCCAGCAGGCGCAGGTAGGTCGGGGTCGCCCAGACGCGCTGGTATTGGTCGAGCGAAAGCTTCGAGAAGTCGAGCACGTGAGCGCCCAGCCCGGGACGGAGGCTGATCGCCCCCATCAGGACCAGTGGCGCGACGAAGAAGAGAAGGAGCCAGAGGAGCGGTGGCAGGCACAGCAACCAGAAGGTGCTGCGACGGCCCAGCATCGCTCCTCCGGCTCCGCCGGTCAGATCGGCAGCGCTAGTTGCCTGCCTTCACCTCCGCCCACATGGCGGTCCACGCATCGCGCTGCGCGGCGGTCACGTTGGGGGTGAAGTTGGTGTGCTGCAGGATGTTCGGATCATCCAGCGAGAACGCCTGCTTCAGGGTTGGATCGGTGATGCCGTTCATCACGTTCTGGTTTGCGCTGCCGTAGTAGAACAGGTCGACGACGTTCTGGCTGGTCTTGTCGGCCAGCTTCTGGTCGAGGAACCGGTAGGCCAGGTCGCAGTTGGCGGTCCCCTTGCGGATCCCGTAGACGCCGACCCACGAGTTGCGGCCTTCCTTTGGATTGGCGTACGCGACCGGGACTCCCTGGCCGAGCAGGGTGGCATAGGCGCCCTGCCAGGCGTAGGCGGCCCACACGTCGCCGCTGGCCATGGCCGCGGTCAGCTCAGGCTCACCTGCCCAGTTGGTCAGGTTGATGTTCGCCTGCTGATCGGTCCATTCCTGCTTGATGGTGGCCAGCTGAGCGTCTGTGATCTTGGTCTCGTCCCAGCCATGGATGTAGCTGGAGGTGGTCACCGCCGCCGGGCCGTCATCCCACATCGAGATGTGCTTGGCGTACTTTGGGTCGAAGAGGACGCTCCACGAGTCGACGCTGGGCACCTTGTCGGTGCGGTACAGGATCGAGCTGAAACCCCAGTCCCACGGGATGAAGTACTGCTTGCCGTTGACCTGGCCGATCTTCTTGAACGAATCCGGGACCTTGTCCCAGTTGGTCAGCCGGCTGGTGTCGATCGGCTCGACCAGGTTGTTGTCAACGTAGAACTGCAGCCAGCCGGTGTACGGATGGAAGACATCGGCCTGGTCACCGGTCGACCTCTTCGAGAAGATGTCGGCATCCGACTCGCCGATCTCGAAGCCGACGTTGACCTTGGGATAGGAAGTCGCGAAATCGGTCCAGAAGTCCTTGGCGTCGTAACCCGCCCAATCGAGGACGGTCAACGAGCCGGTCATGTCCGCAGGTGAGGTCGTGCTCACGGCACAGCTGGGATTGACAGCCTCGCTGGCGGCGGCGCTTGAGCTGGCGCCGGCACTGGCGCCCGGGCTGCCGGACTGCGCGGAGCAGGCGGCCAGAAGCAGCGCGACTGCGGGCAGCAGGGCGAACAGTTGACGTGGGCGGGGGGACCGGATACTCATGCTCGGAGAACCTCCCTTGGGTGCCGGTGGTCGGGGTCCCACCTGAAGCACCACTGCAGTGTGGGATGGTAGGCCGATGGCGCGACGCGCGTCAATGGCTGTAGCGCTGCTTCAGCGATGTCGTGCATGGCCGAGTCGATAGCCGAGCAGCCGGGGAAGGCCGGCAAGCAACCGGACGAGCAGGTTGGCCCGGCGCCCGGCGTCGCTCGCCTCGTCGGCCCGGATGAGCGCCTCGCGAATCACCCGTGCGCCGACGTAGCGGAACGGCTCGGGTGGGTAGTGGCGGGCCCGACGTCCGACGATCGCGAGCCTGGCGAGCGGATCCGTCCCACCGTCAGCCAGGGCGGCCAGGATCCGGCCGGCAAGATGCGCGGGGCCGACGCCATTGCCCGAGTAGCCGTGGGCGTAGTGCACGCGCCCTCCTCGCAGCGAGCCGATCACCGGCAGCCGATCCGGCGAGACGTCGATCGGCCCGCCCCACGCGTCCTCGATCCTCGCCCCGGCCAGGCTCGGGAAGATGCGATCCAGGCTTGCGCGCGCGCGCTGCTCCGCCGCCGGATCGCTGTCGAATCGGCCGTCGACCCGGCCGTCATAGCCCGCAGCGCCGACGCCTGCTCCGAAGGCCACCCGGCCATCGGGCGTGGTGCGGAAGTAGGAGACGGTGAAGCGCGAGTCGGTGATCGCCTCGCCGCCGGTCCAACCAAGCTCCGCGATCAGCTCGGGGACCGGTTCCGTCAGCACGATGTGGCTTCCCCAGGCGAGCACCGATGAGCGGAACTGCGGCCAGCCAGCGGCCCAGGCGTTGACCGCCACCACCACCTGCGGCGCAAGGACTCGACCATGATCGGACTCCAGGAGAAGCCCGCCGTCGCGCTCGCGCATCCGGTTGATCCGCGTCAGCTCGTGGATCGTGATGCCGCGGCCCAGGAGGGCGCGCCGCAGGCCGCGAGCCAGGCGAGCCGGCTGCACGGTCGCTGCGCTTGGCATGAAGGCGCCCCCGCGCAGGATCGGCGACGCGCAACGCGCCAGGACCTCTTCACGCGTCAGCTCGACGAGCTGATCGGCAACCCCCAGCCTCCGGCAGGCGTCCACAGCCTGGTTCCAGTCGCCGTCGTGCGCCGGCGCGGCGCTCGTGCGCAGATAGCCACTGCGCCGATACCACGCGTCCACGCGGTTTTCGACGCAGAAGGCGCCGATCGCGCCGACCGACTCATCCGAGGCGTGGGCCAGCTCCAGCGCGTGATCATCGCCGTAGCACTCGACGAGGTAGGGCAGCTGGTCCCACCAGCCGTGGACGAACCCGCCGTTCCGCCCGCTGGGCCCCGACCCGCAGGTCCCCTGCTCGAGGATCACGATCCGCACCCCGGGCGCACGCTCGGACAGGTGCCAGGCGGTCCAGAGGCCGGTGTAACCGCCTCCGACGATCGCCACGTCGCAGTCAAGGGTGCCGATGAGTGGGGCCGGGTAGCGCGCCTCGGGAATCTCGGCGGACAGCGCCTCCCGCAGCCAGAAGCCAACCGAACGGGGAGCGGGCATCATCGGTCCTTAAGTGGCACTTCAGCGGCATGGATCGTACGGGCGCACTGCGGCCGCGGTCAACGGCGCGATGGCCGTTCGGCTGAAGCGGTGCTCTAGAATCGTCGCATGGAGACCGATGAGCTGCTGATCGGCCAGCGTCTGCGCGACGCCCGGAGCGGGCGCGGCCTGACCCTGCGTGTCGTGGCGGAGCGCGCCGGAGTCACCGAGAGCTTCCTGTCGCAGGTCGAGCGCGACGTCGCCAGCCCGTCGATCGCCACGCTGCGACGCATCGCAGTGGCGCTGGGAATGTCGATCGGCGCAATCCTCGACGAAGCGGCGCCGCGCGGCGGCCTCGTACGGGCCTCGGAGAGAAGGGTGGTCAACTATCCGGGGCTCCGCGCGCGAGACGAATTCCTGACCGATGGCGCCAACGCCCGACTGCAGGTGATCGTCTCCTCGATCGAACCGGGCGGCGGCACCGGTCCCGAGGCCTACGCGCACGAGTCCGACGAGGAGTGCCTGGTCGTGCTGGAGGGGCGATTGGAGCTGTGGGTCGGTGATGCGCACTACGAGCTCGAGCAGGGAGACGCCATCCGCTACCCGAGCCGCGTCCCGCACCGCAACACCAACCCTGGCCCGGGTCAGGCGCGGATCCTGTTCGTCCTGACGCCGCCGAGCTTCTGACGCGCTAGCATCCGCGCTGATGCGCCAGACCGATCCCGCTCACAGCCCGGTGGTTGTTGATGGGCTCCGCACGCCGTTCGGCCGATACGGCGGCGCGCTGCGCGAGGTCCGCCCCGATGATCTTGCCGCCCACGTCATTCGCGCACTGCTGAATCGGACCGGGGTCGATCCGGCGACGGTCGACGACGTCATCCTTGGCGCGGCCAACCAGGCTGGCGAGGACAACCGCAACGTGGGACGCATGGCGGCCCTGCTGGCCGGCATGCCGGTCGAGGTCGGCGGTCAGACCGTCAATCGGCTCTGCGGGTCGGGGATGCAGGCGCTCATCAGCGCGGCCCATGCCATCGTCGCCGGCGACGGCAGCTGCTTCGTGGCCGGCGGGACCGAGTCGATGACCCGCGCGCCGCTGGTGATGGCCAAGCCGTCGGCCGCCTTCCCGCGCGGCGAGCAGACCCTCTACGACACGACGCTCGGCTGGCGCTTCACCAACCCGCGGCTCGCCGAGGCGTACTACCCGTACTCGATGGGGGAGACGGCCGAGAACGTGGTCGAGCGGATCGGCGTCAGTCGCGGGGACCAGGATGCGCTTGCCCTGGAGTCGCACCGGCGCTGGGCGGCGGCCCATGCGGCCGGTCGCTTCAAGGACGAGGTCGTGCCGATCGAGGTGCGCGCGGCAAAGGGCGCCACCACGACCGTGGACCGAGACGAGCACCCGCGCCCAGACACGACGTTGGAGCAGCTCGCAACCTTGAAGCCGGCGTTCAAACGGGACGCGACCGGCACGGTGACCGCGGGGAACAGCAGTGGCATCAACGACGGCGCTGCGGCGCTGCTGGTCACCTCGGAGACGCGCGCCAGTGACCTCGGCCTGCGACCGATCGCCCGGCTGATCGCCAGCGCCGTCGCCGGGGTCGATCCGGCGACAATGGGCCTGGGACCGATCCCGGCCTCTCGCAAGGCGCTCGAACGCGCCGGCCTGGCTGTCGCCGACCTTGACCTGGTGGAGCTCAACGAGGCCTTCGCCGCGCAGGCGCTGCCGTGCATCCGCGAGCTGGGCCTCGACCCGGAGAAGGTCAACGTCAACGGGGGAGCGATCGCCATCGGCCATCCGCTCGGCGCCTCAGGCGCCCGCCTCGTCGCGACCCTGCTCCACGAAATGCGGCGGCGCGGCGCGCGCTACGGCCTGGCCACCATGTGCATTGGGGTCGGCCAGGGGATCGCGTCGGTCTGGGAATCGGTCGAGTAGCGGTGGCGGTCCGCCTCAGCGGGCCGCAGGTCATCCCGTCGAACGGCCGGTGTCGGACTGAGGCTCAGCCCAGCCGCAGCTGCGGAAGGACCCGCTCCCCGAAGGCACTGATGAACTCGGTCTGGTTGCGCCCCACGTTGTGGAGATGGACCTCGTCGAATCCCATGTCCACGAAGCGCTGCAGGTGCGCAGCGTGCTCGTCGAGGTCGGCCGAGATGAGGACCCGGTTCACGAAGTTCTCGGGCCGCACCAGCTTGGCCATGTTGGCGAAGTCCTCTGGGTTGCGGATGTCCTGCTTGGGGAACGGCATCCCGCCGTTGGGCCACTCTCGCAGGGCGTTGGCCTCCGCCTCCTCGCGGGTCTCCGCCCACGAGATGTGGATCTGGAGCAGCTTCGGCATGGCGTCGGGGTCCTTGCCGGCCTCGCGCGCCCCGTCGGCGAACTTGCCCCACAGCATCTCGATCTTCTCGTCCGCAGCCCCGACGGTGATCATCCCGTTGGCGAACTTGCCGGTGCGCCTGGCGTTGACCGGTCCGGCGGTCGCGACGTAGATCGGCACCGGCAGCTCAGGGCGGGTGTACAGCTTCGCGCTCTCGAGGGTGAAGTACTCGCCGTCGTGCTTCACCACACTGCCGGAGAAGAGCTTGGTGATCAGCTCAATCGCCTCGAACATCATGGCGCTGCGGACGCCGATCTCCGGCCATTCGCCCCCGATGATGTGCTCGTTCAGCGCCTCCCCGGCTCCCAGTCCCAGCCAGAAGCGGCCGGGATACATCGCGCCCAGGGTGGCCGCCGCGTGGGCGATCACCGCGGGGTGGTAGCGGAAGCCCGGGCAGGTGACCGCGGTGCCGAAGGGGAGCGAGGTGCGCTGTCCCAGCGCCCCCATGAACGACCAGGCGAAGGCGCTCTGGCCCTGCTCCGGCGTCCATGGATGAAAGTGCTCGCTGACCATGAACCCGGCCGAGAAGCCGGCCGCCTCTGCCTCTTCGCACCAGCGCAGGAGGTCCGTGGGATGGAACTGCTCCAGGGTGGCGGCGTACCCGATCTTCGTCATGACGACAAGGGTACGCGACGAGGCCGTCCCACGGCGCGCAGGACGACCTCGCTCAAGGAGTGGATCGGTCGGTCAGCCGCCCAAGATGCGGAGGCCAAACCCTCCGAGGCGCGGGAAGCTGCCCGACTTCAGGGCGTCGCTCAGACGCGTCAGGAGCGCATCGGCGCGAGCCTGGGTCAGCCGACCGGCGGAGACCAGGGCGTCGAGATCGGCCCTGGCGGCATCGGTGATCGCCTTGGTCACCGTGTCATAGCTGACCTTCTGGTCGGCGGCGATCTGCTTCAGCGAATCGCCAGAGCGGATCGCCTTGATCAGGTCCGCGGGGGTCATGTTGAGCGCTCCGGCCGCGGCACCGACCAGGTCATGACGAGCGTCGGCGCGAATCCCGTGGCCGGCGATCCCGTGCAGGAAGCCACCCAGCAGACGGCAGCCGTCCCCGTTGGCCGCGTTGACCTGGGCCTTGATCCGATCACCAACGTCGGATGGCAGATCGCCGTTCTTCACCGCGGCGTCAACCGCGGCAAGGGTCGCCGCCTTGGCGGCGGGCACCAGCTTGTCGACGCTGACGCCCAGCTCGGTGGCGAACGTCTGCTGCCAGATGGTGCAGTACTTCGCCCCATCCGCAGTGTCGTTGGCAAGGCCCGGGGCAGAGGGCGCGCTCGACTTCGAAGGGGCCGCGGATGCGGCGTTGATCAGGGTTCCGCCAATGAGCGCCGCGGCGACGAATCCACCCGCGATGCCCAGGGTCTTGAGGCTCTTCATCGGTCTGGTGTTCCTCTTCGGGTCGCTTGGTTGCGACCTCTCACCGCGGAGCATGGCTGCTCCGCGTGAAGATCGGGTCAAGATCGAGGCGAAGGGTCTTGACATCCTCTGAACAGCGGCCCGTCTACGATGCAGCCATGGTCGCCGCCCGCATCCTGATCGTCGAGGACGAGCCCCAGCTGCGAGCCCTGCTGCGGCTCTACCTCGAGCGCGATGGCCATCGGGTGACCGATACCGCAGATGGAGCGGCCGCACTGGAGGCGTACCGGCGCGACGGCGCCGACCTGGTGATCCTGGACCTCATGCTTCCCGGCCTGCAGGGCGAGGCGGTGCTGGAAGCGCTGCGCGAGATGAGCGATGTGCCGATCCTGGTCACCAGCGCCAAGCGCACCGATGTCGAGCGGATAGCCGGCCTGCGCCTGGGCGCCGATGACTATCTGGCCAAGCCGTTCAACCCGCATGAGCTCACGGCCCGGGTGGCCGCCATCCTGCGCCGCACCCATCCGGGCGCCGCGGTCGACGGGGCGATCCTTTCCCTGGAAGGGGGACGCCTGGTGCTTGACCCGGCATCGCGCCGATATACCCTGCGGGGCAGCGAGGGCGGCCGTCTCACCCCGGGCGAGTCGGCACTGCTCGTTGCACTCGCACGCAGGCCCGGCGCGGTCATCTCGCGTGACCAGCTCCTCGAGGCGGTCGCGCGCCGCCCCGATGAGGTGTACGGCCGGGTGGTCGACGTCCACGTCGCCAACCTGCGCCGCAAGCTCGGCGACGACGCCGGCGACCCCTGGCTCATCGAGACGGTGCCGACGACCGGCTACCGGCTGATTGCCAGCCGGGACGCTCCATGACCATGCAGTCCGGGCAGCCGCTGTCGGTCAGGCTGGCGCTTCTGCTCTCGGTCGCCGTCGTCTCGGTCCTGCTCATCACCGGCCTGGCGGTGAATCGCCTGGTGAGCGCCCCGCTCGAGGCGGAGCTCACGGCGGTGCAGCGCGACCGACTGACGGTCGTGGCAGGAGCCGTCGGGGACGTCGACTGGACGACGCCACGGGGCAAGGCGGCGGTCCGGCTGGTGCTCCGCCGGGTGGCCGTGGCGGCGAACGGCCGGGCCAGCCTGGTCGACGCGAACGGGACCGTCCTGCTCTCGGAGGGATCACTGCCCGCGGGGGCGACCACCCAGCGGGTGAGCGAGCCGATCGCCGGTGGAGGCAGCCTGGTGGTGGAGGTCCCGGGTACGGATCGCTCCTTCCTGCGGGTCTTCAATCTCACGCTCATCGGCGCGGGCCTGATCGCGGTCGTCGTCCTGGTCGGCGTTGCCGTCTTCGTCTCTGATCGGGTCACGCGACCGCTGCGGGGCGTGACCTTGGCCGCCCATCGGCTCGGAGCGGGCGACCTCGGCGCCCGCGCCAGCGGTGGATCGGACCGGGAGTCCGCGGAGCTGGCGCTGGCCTTCAACAGCATGGCCGATCGTCTCCAGCGCTCCGAGATGCTGCGTCGCCGGGCAGCCAGCGACATGGCGCATGACCTGGCAACGCCCGCGACCGTGCTCGAGTCGCAGCTGCAGGCGATGGTGGACGGTGTGGTTCCGGTCGACCGCGCCCAGCTCGACCAGGCGAGGGCGGCGGCCGGCGCGCTGTCCGGCGTGATCGGACAGATGCGGGAGCTGGTCGACGCCGAGTCGGCCGTGCTCAACCGGCGAGCCTCGAGGACGGAGATCGGTCCAATGCTCGCGGAGCTCGAGCAGGCAATGCAGCCGCTCTTTCGCGAGCGCGGACTGACCCTGGCACGCGATCCAACGCCAGCCGGTGTCGTGGCGCTGATCGACGCGACGCAGGTGGCGCGCGCGCTGCGCAACGTTGTCACCAATGCCGCGCAGCACTCGCCAGCCGGCGGCGAGGTGCGCATCGGCGTCGAGGCAGTCAGCGACGAGCTGCGGATCCGGGTGCGCGACCAGGGCGTCGGCATCGCCGCTGCTGACCTGCCGCACCTCTTCGAGCGCTTCTACCGCGCCGATCCGGCGCGCGGCCCGGCAGTTCCAGCGCCCGGAAGCGGGATCGGCCTCACCATCGCGCTCGAGCTGCTGACGGCCAACGGCGGGACGATCGCGGTCGAGAGCACGGGGCCGCAGGGCACCACCTTCGTGCTGCGACTGCCGCGGGCGGCCTAGGGTCCGCCCAGGTCCCAGCTGCGCGGCCGTGGCAGCGCCAGCCAGTCGTCGCGCACGATCGACATGAGATGGACATCGTGGAAGCTCCCGCGATGGAATCGCGCACGGCGCAGGAGGGCATCGGTCTGGAATCCGGCCTTCTCGTAGGAGCGCATCGCGCGCACGTTGTAGTCGAAGACCTCCAGCTCGATCCGCTCCAGGCGGAGCTCGCCGAACCCGAAGTCGACCAGCGCGTTGAGCGCGTCCGTCCCGTAGCCCTTGCCGAGGTAACGGCGGTCGCTGATGAAAATGCCCACGACGCCACTGCCGTTCATCTTGTCGACCCCGCGAAGGAAGATGGTGCCGATCGGACGCTGTTCCCCGAGCAGGCAGATGGCGTACGGATAGCTGGTCTGGCCGACCTGCGACATGATCTCGCCGGCCATGCGCTCGGCGGCGGCGCGGCTCATCGGGCTCTTGACTCCCAGGAAGTGGCCGACTTCGGCATCGCCGGCGAACTGGCTGTCCTCGATGACGTCGCCCGGCTCGGTGGGGCGCAGCCAGACGCGCTCACCGCGGAGCATGGGCTGCGGGGCGGGAGCCTCTCCTTCGACCATGACCGGCATCATACCGGCCGTATCGTAGGCTGGTGACCAGGGCGTCGGTTGCGCCGAGTGGCGGCCCCAAGTACCGTGGCCGCCACCATGGACCCCGCGCGCGCCAGCTGGTACGCCCGCTTCCCCGAGGGCTGGTGGGGATACCATTGGAGCCTGCCGCGGCCGATGAGCGCGGTCGAGCTGGCGCAGAGCGGCAGCCTCGACGCGCGGCTGATGGCGACCCTGTGGGCGGTGGTTGCGCGGCGCCGGAGCGTGATGCTCGCCTCTGAGGCGCCGATGGCCGGCAAGACCACCACACTGTCCGCCCTCGTCGACTTCCTGCCGCTCGGCAGCGTGGGCGTCTTCCTCCGCGGCTGGCAGGATGACGACAGCTGGACCGATGAGATCGGGCCCGAGCGCGGCTACCTGCTGGTCAACGAGATGAGCGATCACCTGCCGATCTACGTCTGGGGTCGCAACGCCCTGCTGGCCCTGCGCCTGGCGGGGAGCGGCTATGGGCTGGGCGCGACCATGCACGCCGACTCGCTGCCGGAGGCATTGAGCCTGCTGCGCGACGACCTGGGTGCCGCTGACGCCGACCTGGGCGCGCTCACCATCTACCTGCAGTATTCGGCGTACCGCACGCCGGCCGGCATGTACCGACGCGTCGAGGAGGCCTGGCACCTTCGGACCGATGCCTCCGGTGCCCTGGCCCCTGTCCGCCTGGCGGCGATCAGCGGCGATCGCTCGCCGAGCCTGACCGGCGCGCAGCGTGAGCCGATCCCGCCGCTGCTGCGCACCGATGGCGGCCGAGCTGAGCGTCTCCTCGAGCACGACGCCAAGGCCTACGGGGTGCTTGCCACGTCCCTGGGAATCACCGGCGAGGCGCTCGAAGTGGAGCTGGCCGAACGAGCAGCCTTCCTCGACGAACTTGGCGCGCGCGGCCTCTGCGACCCGTGGGATGTCGCGGCGGCCGTGGCGGACTATCCTGCCCTCCCCGCTCAAGGAGCAACCGCGTGACAGACCATCCGGCGATCGGGACCCTCGGCGAGCTGCGAGCGGCTGGCTATCGGTCCCGGACGGTGAAGGAGGAGATGCGCGCGAACCTCGTCGCGCGGCTGCGTCGGGGCGAGCCGCTGCTGCCGGGGATCATTGGCTACGACCTGACCGTGGTGCCGCAGATCGAGAACGCCATCCTGGCCGGGCAGGACATCATCCTGCTCGGCGAACGGGGCCAGGCCAAGAGTCGCATCGCCCGCTCGCTCGTCGGCCTGCTCGACGATTGGATGCCCGCAGTCGCCGGTGCGGAGCTCCATGACGACCCGCTGCACCCGGTCAGCCCGTTCGCCCGCGCGCTGGTTGCGGAGCGGGGCGACGCGACGCCGATCAGCTGGGTTGGGCGCGAGGACCGCTATGGCGAGAAGCTGGCCACCCCGGACATCAGCATCGCCGACCTGGTCGGTGAGGTCGACCCGGTCAAGGTGGCCGAGGGGCGCTACCTGTCCGACGAGCTGACCATCCACTATGGCCTGCTGCCGCGCACCAACCGCGGCATCTTCGCGCTCAACGAGCTGCCCGATCTGGCGGAGCGGATCCAGGTCGGATTGCTCAACCTGATGGAGGAGCGAGACGTTCAGATCCGCGGCTACAAGGTGCGGCTGAACCTGGATCTGTTCGTCGTGGCATCGGCCAACCCGGAGGACTACACCTCCCGCGGGCGGATCATCACCCCGTTGAAGGACCGTTTCGGCGCGCAGATCCGCACGCATTACCCCGAGGATGCCGAGACCGAGATCGCGATCATGGAGGCGGAGCAGCTCGTCTTCGACGATGAGACCGCGGCATCGGTCCCGGTTCAGGTGCCGGGCTTCATGAAGGAGATCGTGGCCGAGCTGTCGCAGCTGGCCCGCCGTTCTTCCGAGGTGAGCCAGCGCTCGGGAGTGAGCGTCCGCGTCTCGATCGCCAACCACGAGACCCTGCTGGCCGCCGCGCTCAAGCGTGCCGTGCGACTCGGCGAGCCGGTGGCGGCGCCGCGCATCAGCGACCTCGATGCGGTCGTCTCCTCGACGGCCGGCAAGATCGAGCTGGAGACCCTCGGCGACGAGACGCGCGAGGAGAAGGTGATCGAGAAGCTGGTCCAGCGCGCGGTGGTCAACGTCTTCAACCGGCATTTCTCGCTCACCGAGCTGGCACCGCTGGTCGAGCGATTCGAGGCCGGCGGGGAGGCGCAGGTCGGCGAAGGGGTGGCCTCGAGCATCCACGAGCGGCTGCTCGGCGAGATCCCCGAGCTGGACCGGGCGGTCGCACGGCTCAACGTCGGTGAGGCCTCGGCGGGCAAGGCGAGCGGGGTGGAGTTCGTCCTCTAGGGGCTGCACCTCAACCGTCGCCTCAACAAGGAGCGGCGCGGCGGGCGCGTGCGTTACGCGCGCTAGGCCGATGCCGGGCCGATGAGCCTGTACCGCTACTCCGCCTGGGACGGCAGCCAGGCCCTGCCGCCCTTTGACGCGGATGACGTGCTCGACGCGCTGTCGGACGACCTCATGGCCGAGGGCGACATTGGGCGCGCGCTCCAGCGCCTGATGCAGCGCGGCATGGCCGGTCAGCGCGGTGGCGATGTCCCCGGCCTGCGCCGGATCCTCGATCGCCTGCGCCAGCGGCGAGCCGAGGAGCTGGCGAGAGCCAACCTGGACGGCATCTTCAAGGACCTCGGCGAGCGCATCGCCCACATCGTTGAGCAGGAGCGCGCCGGGATCGAGCAGCGGGTCCACGATGCCGAGCAGCGCGCGCTGGACGCGGCACCGGGCGAAGCGCAGGAGCAGGCCCGACTGGCGGACGAAGTCCTGCGGCGAGCAGCCCAGCAGCACCGCGACCGCCTGGCTGATCTGCCCCCCGACCTTGCCGGGCGGCTCCGCACCCTGGCCGACTACGAATTCATGGACGCCGAGGCCCGAGACGCCTTCCGGGCGCTCACCGACGAGCTGCGCCAGCAGCTGTTGCAGACCTACTTCACCGGCCTCAAGGAGGGCGTCGCCGGAATCACGCCGGAGGACCTCGACGGGGTGCGCGCCATGGTCCGCGATCTGAATGCGCTGCTCGAGAAGCATGCGGCCGGGACCGATACGCCGGCGGATTTCGATCGGTTCATGGCGCTCCACGGACGATTCTTTCCGCCGGGGATCGGCAGCCTCGAGGCGCTGATCGATCATCTGCATCGCCAGGCGGCGCAGATGGCATCGCTGATGGCCAGCCTCAGCCCGGAGATGCGCGCCGAGCTCCGCGACATGATGGATGAGCTGCTCCGCGACGATCGGCTGAAATGGGACCTTGCCCGCCTGGCGGGAGCGCTCCAGGCGTTGCGGCCCGACGGCTCCTTCGGGGAGCCGTACCCCTTCAGCGGCGATCAGCCGCTCGGACTGCCGGACGCGCTGGATGCCATCGACCGCCAGCAGCGCTACGAGGCCATGGAGGGAGAGCTGCTGGCGGCCCGCGATCCGGATGGGCTGGAGCGGATCGACGCGGAAGCGCTGCGCGACCTGGGCGGCGACGAGGCGTCCGACGACCTGCAGCAGCTGCGCGAGCTGACTCGCTCCCTCGAGGAGGCGGGATACCTGCAGCGCGATGGCGACCAGCTCGAGCTGACGCCGCGTGCCGCGCGCAAGCTCGGGATGCGCGCACTGACCGACATCTTCTCCCGTCTCCGCCGCGAGTCGCTGGGCGGCCACCCGCTGCCGTCGCCGGGGAGCGGTGGCGAGCCGGGCGACGAGACGAAGCAGTGGGAGCACGGCGACCCGTTCCTGGTCGATTTGAACCGCACCCTCTTCAATGCCATGGCCCGCACCGGCCCGGGGACCCCGCTGCAGATCGGCCCGGCGGATTTCGAGGTGCATCGCTCCGAGGAGACGACCGTCTCCTCGACCGTGCTGTTGCTCGACATGAGCCGATCGATGCTGCTGCGCGGCTGCTCGACCGCCGCCAAGCGCGTGGCGATGGCCCTGCACACCCTGATCCACACCAAGTACCCGCGCGACCGCCTGTACGTGGTCGGATTCGCGTACTACGCCCGCCAGATCAAGCCGGAGGCGATCGCCACCCTGTCACCGTACGAGTTCGAGTACGGCACCAACCTCCAGCACGCGCTGATCATCGCGCGACAGCTGCTGGGACGGCGCAGCGGTGGCAACAAGGAGATCGTGGTCATCACCGACGGCGAGCCGACGGCCCACATCGCCCACGGGCAGGTTGAGTTCGCCTACCCGCCGACGGCGCGCACCATGCAGTCGACGCTGCGAGAGGTCGGTCGTGCCACGCGAGAGGGAATCGTGATCAACACCTTCATGCTGGAGCGGTCGCGGTACCTCTCGGAGTTCGTGGACCTGATGAGCCGCATCAACCGCGGACGCGCCTTCTACGTCGAGCCGGAGCACCTGGGCGAGTACGTCCTTGTCGACTACGTGAACAAGAAGCGCAAGCGAGTCGCCTGAGAACGGCCGCCGACTGGCACAATCGGCCTGATGTCGGTCTCGAGCTCGCCGGTCGCCTCGGTCGTCGAGGCTCACGGCCTGACCAAGCGATATGGCCGGACCATGGCGCTCGATGGCCTGGATCTCGAAGTTCGCCGGGGTGAGGTCTTCGCGCTGCTGGGAGCCAACGGCGCCGGCAAGACGACCGCGGTGAAGATCTTCCTCGGGCTGACCTCGCCGACCGGTGGCGAGGCGCGCGTCCTTGGTCTGCCGCTCGGCGATCCACTGGCGCGCCGGCGGGTCGGCTACCTCCCGGAGCTCTTCCGCTACCAGGGCTGGCTCAGCGGCCGCGAGGTCCTGCGCCTGCACGCCGAGCTGGCCGGGCTGCCGCGTGAACGCTGGTCGCGGGAAATCGACGCAGCCCTGGCCCTGACCGACCTCCGTGAGCGGGCCGACGGCCGCGTGAGCACCTTCTCCAAGGGCATGCAGCAGCGCCTGGGCCTGGCCGTCGCCCTCCTCGGCAGGCCGGAGCTGGTGATCCTGGACGAGCCGTCGACCGCCCTGGACCCTCTTGGCCGGCATGAGTTGCGGGGAACGATCCGCGGCCTTCGCGATGATGGCGCCACGGTCCTCCTCAACTCCCACCAGCTGAGCGAGGTCGAGCAGGTCTGCGACCGGGTCGCGATCATCCACCGCGGCCGGCTGCTGGCTGTTGGCGCGCTGGCCGAGCTGCTCAGTCCCGGAGGAGTGCGGCTGCGTGCCACCGGGATGGGCGACCAGGCCACCGATGGCCTCAGCCGATTCGGCGAGCTCGAGCAGGACGGCGCCTGGCTGGTCATTCGTGGCGCCCGGGAGGAGCAGATACCGGCGATCGTCGAGCTCGTCATGCATGGCGGTGCCCGCGTCTACGGGGTCGAGCTCCTCCATCCAAGCCTTGAGGATCGGTTCCGCCAGCTGCTGGAGGACGCCTGAGCGATGGGCAATGTGCCAGGCACCTGGACGGTGGTGCGGGTCACGCTGAGGGAGGGCCTGCGGCGACGGTTGCTCCTGGCGCTGGGCGGCCTCTCGCTGGTAGCCGTGCTGATCACGGCATGGGGCTACGCGCAGCTCCCCAACCTGCCGGCGGGCAGCAGCGGACCGCTGACCACCCCCCAGATCCAGCTCCTCGCCTCGCAGCTGCTCATCCTCGTCATGTTCATGTTCGGGTTCGTGCTCGCACTGGCCGCGGTCTTTGCGGCGGCGCCGTCGGTCGCCGGCGAGCTGGAGAGCGGCGAGATGCTGGCCGTCCTCGCGCGTCCGGTGCCACGGCGCTCGATCCTGATCGGCAAGTGGCTGGCCCTCGCGATCGTGGTCGTGGTCTACGCAGTGGTGGCAACCTCGCTGGAGTACCTGGCGGTCGGGACGACCACCGGATACCTTCCGCCCCACCCGCTGGATGCGTCGCTCTACCTCGCCGGAGAGGGCCTCGTGATCCTGGCCCTCACCATGGCGCTCAGCACGCGACTCTCGCCGGTCACGGCCGGAATCGTGGCGATGCTCTGCTTCGGCCTCGCCTGGTTGGGAGGCGTGGTCGGTGGGATCGGCTCCGCCTTCGCCGATCCGGTCACCGCGCAGCTCGGCACGGTGACACGCCTGCTGCTGCCGACCGATGGGCTGTGGCGCGGCGCGATCTTCAGCCTGGAGCCGTCCGCGGTGGTCCTGGCCGGCAATTCGGCGGGGCCGCAGTTCGCCGCGTTCCCGTTCTACGCCTCCGCGCCGCCGAGCCTGGCCTACCTTGGCTGGAGCGCCGCATGGGTCGTCGGAACCCTCGCGCTGGCGGTGGTGAGCTTCGGCCGAAGGGACCTTTGACCGCTACCATCAACCGATGCCTCGCCCCTTGAAGGTCGGAATCCAGCTTCCGGAGGTCGAGCGCCAGGTCGGCTGGCCCGAGCTGCGCGAGATGGCGCGCCAGGCCGAGGGGATCGGGCTCGACTCGATCTGGGTCGGCGACCATCTCCTGTATCGCGGGGACGGACGGCCACCGCGCGGTCCGTGGGAGGCATGGACCACCCTGGCGGGGCTTGCCGCGCTGACCGATCGGGTCGAGCTTGGCCCGCTGGTGGCAGCGACCAGCTTCCACAACCCGGCGATGCTGGCCAAGATGGCGGCCACCGTCGACGAGATCAGCAACGGGCGTCTCATCCTTGGGCTGGGCGCCGGCTGGAATGAGGCCGAGTACCTGGCCTACGGCTTCCCGTTCGATCATCGGGTCAGCCGATTCGAGGAAGCATTCACCATCGTGCGCACGCTGCTGCGCGAGGGCCGCTGCGATCACCACGGTACCTACTACGATCTCGACGATTGCCAGCTGCTGCCGCGAGGACCGCGACCAGCCGGCCCGCCGCTGATGGTCGGCTCGGAGGGGCCACGCATGCTGGCCATCACGCTGCCGCACGTCCAGGCCTGGAACGCCTGGTTCACCTGGTACGGGAACACGCCCGAAGGCTATCGGCCGATGCGCGAGATGGTCGATGCCGCGTGCCGCGCGGTTGGGCGCGATCCATCCGAGGTGGAGCGCACGGTGGCGCTCTTCGTCGCCTTCCCGGGTGGCCAGGGACGCCAGCCGGGTGACCGCACCGATCCCGAGTTGGAGCCCATCTCCGGTGATCCGGCCATCCTCGCCGCGGCGCTGCGCGCCTTCGCGGCAGAGGGCGTGGCGCA
>Ga0153915_10002320_pt1 | contig 17404 bp, 15 predicted proteins | sample Opewatmetagenome_2_FD_107003 | JGI IMG/M metagenome (GOLD analysis project Ga0153915, IMG submission 107003) | Freshwater wetland microbial communities from Ohio, USA - Open water 3 Core 3 Depth 3 metaG | ecosystem: Environmental > Aquatic > Freshwater > Wetlands | place: USA: Ohio, Lake Erie...
CCCGCCGACATCAGCTTCGTGGTATTGACGTAACCGTCCAGATAGGTGGCGGTGCCGCCGGAGACGTCGATCGCGGCGCCGTTCATGAATCGCGCGTCACCGGTGGAGGTGATGTTCACCATGCCGCCGGTCGAGGTGCGTTCCGCCACCGTCTTCTGTATGTTGGCGACCGCACCCGAGATGTCCAGCAGCGGCGTACCCTGGCGCAGATCCACGTTGACGGTCTGACCCTGCAATACGCCGCCGCGCTGTTGCGGCACGTCGGCCAGTTGCGTGCCGCGTACTTCGACCTCCAGCGTATTGCGTTCCATCGGCAGGACGACATCGTTACCGGAGACGTCGATCAGGCTGCCCGGTTCCAGCTGAATGCGCACGTTGCCGTCATACGCGACCGGCGTTCCGTTATTCAATGCCCTCTGGTCGTTGAGCGGATTGGCCATGGCCGTCAGTGTCACCTGCCCGCCCTTGGCCGTGATGCGGCTGCCGCTCGTCATGTGAATCTGCTTACCCATGACATCGACGCGCGAGGGCAATTGCGTCACCGCGTCCACCGTGGTCTCGGCGCTGGCCGTGTCCGGCAGTACTTCGGTCACGCTGCCGGCGCCGAATTCGACGCTGCCGGTCCGCTGCGCGGTCATGGGGTTCGTGCTCGTGCCGAGCTGGCTCGGGTCGACGCTGATCGTGTCGCGCGCCACCAGCCGGATGGAACCGTTCGCCTGCACCGACGTCGTGGCCTGCACCAGGCCGTCCTGGTTGACCGCGAGCCCAATCAGCGACACATTGCCGCGCTCGGCGATGACCTGCCCGAGGTTCTGCACGCTCCCGCCCGAATCGACTTCGACCAGCAGCCCGCGCAGCTGCGGATCGTTGCTGGCGGTGACGTAAACCTTCTGGCCCGCCGCCAGCACCGCCTGGCCGTCGGGCGTGCGGATCTCGCCGCCGTTCACGATCTGCGGCGCGAGGATCATGATCTTGCCGCCATGGGCGGATGCGAGCTTGGCACCGTCCTCGATGGTGATGGAGCCGCCGCTGCCCTGGAACGCCGGGTTCTGTTTCTGCACATCTATCGCCGAGAGGATCCCCTTGTTGAAAACGTCATCGCTGATATCCAGCGTCGACGCCACCAGCGAGCCGACGTTCACCTGCGCGCCGCGGCCGAAAACGACACCGTTCTGGTTGATGAGATAGATCTGGCCGTTGGCCGTGAGCCGGCCGAAAATCTGGCTCGGCCCGTTCGCGGCGTTGATGCGGTTCAGCGCCGTGGCATTGGCTCCATACGCCTGGTTGAAGTTGACCGAGGCGGCGGGGCCGATGTTGAAACTGTTCCAGTTTAGAATCGCGTTCTGCGACTGCTGGGTGATCTCCAGCTTGTTGACGGCCGGGGCAGCGAGCGCCGCCTGGCCCGACGTCACGAATTGCGCCGCCGCCTGCGGCAAGGCGTTCGGATCGAGCGCCAGCGCCGTGCGCCCGTGCAGGACCACGGTAGCGCTCCCCAGCGCCATCACCGTCCACAGCGCCAGCGACTTGCGCCGCGGCCGCGACATCTCACGGCGCCTCCACAAAGTCCGGGTATTCTTTTTAGCCGACCAGGGATGGCTCATGCCGCGCTTCCTCTAAAATCCGTAACCCAGGCGGAAGTGCAGGCGTGTGTCGCCCTTCTGCACCGGGCCGGAATCCTTGAGCGCGCGCGCCCAATCGAGGCCAAGATTCATGCTGCGCCACGCCGTCGCACGCATGCCGACCCCGGTGGAGGACAATATGAAGTTCGATTGCTGGTCCGGGAGCGGTTCGTGAATCCCGAGCTTGGCGCCGTCCATGAACAGCAGCAGGTGCAGGTCCTGCAGGCTGTCGGCGTTCGCGGGGCCGAGGTACGGCGAGCGCAGCTCGATCGTGCCCTGCACGCCGTAATCGCCGAGCTGCATCGCCTCGGGATAGCCGCGCACGCTTTCGGCGCCGCCCGCGCTCATCTGCTCGTTGCTGATCAGCGGCGAATCGCTCAGCTGCGCGTCGAGTTTGGCGTACAGCATGGTGCCGCGGAACCACTTGTGGGTGTTCTCGACGTTGCCGCGCAGGTAGAGGTAGTTCGGCCGCGCGTCATAGCGCTTGTCGGCGAATTCCTGCTCGTCGTTGCCCAGGCCGCGCACGCCAAAATTGGGCCCGACGCTGAAGCGCGTGGTGTCGTTTTCGCCGATGCGGCTGCCGCTGTAAAGCACCGAGAAACCGGTGTACTGGATCGGCGTGTTGAGCTGGTCGGCGCCGAGTATGACGCTTTCCTTGAAGTTCTTGCGGTCGGCGCCGAACACGAGGTTGTGCGTATAGTTCTCGCGCACGGCGAAGGGAACGATCAGGCGCGCGCCCGCGATATTACCGTTGCCGACGACGTTGATGTCGCCGAGCGTCGCGACGTTGCTCTCGGAACGCACGCCATAGAACGCCAGCAGCTTGTCCGAATCCGGCAGGTGCATCAGGTACGTCGCCGATAGCGCCTTGACCTCGTTCGTGTTCTGCGGCGAGGTTTGCATCTGCATCGCCAGGCTGTGCTCGCGTTGCCACAGGTTGTCGTAACGCAGCGAGGCGTTGAGGCGTTCATGCGTCGTGCCCTCGGTGTAGCGGTTGTTCGCCTCGATGTCGCCGTGCAACGGCAACTGGTCCTTCACCTTGAGCTCGACTTCCACGGTTCCCGGCGACTTGCCGGGGCGCATCACCGGAATCACGCTGCGATCGGCGCTGTCGCGATTGAGCGCGGCGAGTTGTTCCTGGGCCTGCGGCAGGTTGGGAACGGCGTCGGGCGCGAGCGCCGGGACTTGCTCGCGGATGCGCACCGGCGAGAAATAGCGCGAGCCGGTGACACGCAGTATTTCGATCTTGCCTTCTACGACGCGCAGGCGCACGACGCCGTTGCGCACCTGCTGTTCCGGGATGTCGACCAGCACCGTCGGATAGCCGGCTGCGCGGTAGCGCTGTTGCAGTTCTTTGCGCGCGGCTTCCACTTGGGCGATGCTTTTTTGCGGCCCCAGATACGGATACACCGCGCGTTCGACGTCGATCTTCGGAAGCAGCGTGTTGCCTTCCACCCGGAACTCCCAGATGTCGAAGCGTTGTACTTTTTCGGTTTCCGTCGCAGCCGGCTTGTCCGGCGCCGCATCGTCCGCCCACGCGACGCCCAGCGCGGAAACGAGCCCCAAGAACAGCGCGGCGCCGAGCCACGCCTTGAATACGAGCGACGCCGGTTTCATGCCATTCGCACCGTCGGCACGAAGAACATCTTCATCCGATTTTCATGAAGCCCGGGTCCGGCGTTGTGCACTTTTTGATTCCGATTGTTTGTAGCGCGAGAACGCCGGGAAACGGCTTCAACATCGCCTCGACGAAGTGTGCGTATGTTAAGAACGGTTTTTGACAATGGAATGACACAACGATGACGCGGCGTCCGGAAGCCGGGCAACGAACGCTGTGCGCGAACCTGACACACCAGGCGAGGTTGTCGTTCGAAGACGGTGCGAGCGTGCACCGCGTGAACAACGCGCCTGGTTTGACACAAAAAAACAGCCCCGTTTCCGGGGCTGTCGTGGGGGGTCCGGGCGGGGCGGCGTTGCACCACCCCGTTCCGGTTTGCTGCTTCAGGAGGGCGAATTACGGATTGTCTTTGTTGAGGATGACGTTCTGGCAGCTGTTGCCGTTACGCGTGCCGCGCATGGTCGGATAGTTGGCCGGGTTGTCCCAGACCCAACCGTTGGACGACAGCGCCGCGACACCGTTGATCGGCACGGAGTTGATGGTCGCGGGGTTGCCGGCAACGTCCTTGAACTTCGTCAGAATGGTCAGCTGCGAACCGGACGGACCGCCGTCGGCCGTCTTGAGCCACTGGATCGACTGCTCGAACCAGTAGTTGTAATCGCCGCTGATGGCGTTGGCCACCGTCGGCGATACGCCGTCGATCTTCACGAAGTCATAATGATCGGGCGTGGCACCGGTGTGGATCGGGTGCGGCGTGGCGCCGGCGTTGATCTCGATGCCGGCGAAGCCGATACCGCCGTGCTGGATACCGAGAAAATCCACCGTGCCGGAGGCGGCGGTGAAGTTGGTGGCGCTGTAGGCGTTGTTCAAGCACGTCAGCAGGTCACCCGTACCGGCGTTCTCGACCACCTGGTAGCCCGGCTGCGAAACGCTCGCTCCAACCATCGACAAGGAGCCCGGAACCAGGCTGCCGCCGCGGCAGGGACTCTCCAGGAACCTGGCATTGGCGCCCGCCAGCGTGCCGGAACCCGCGGTACGACGGCAGAATGCCATGGCGCCGAAGGTGCCGCCCGCGTTGGCGAAACCCTGATTGACGTCTTTCCAGTTGGTGAAGTCGCCCTTGAAGATCGAGGTCGCCTGAGCGGTCGTGAGGTTCGGACGCTTGGCCTCGCTCCAGTCCGTCGGATCGGCGGAACTGGTGTAGGTCACGAGACCCTGGGTCTGCTGCATGTCACGATACACGTCCTCGGTCGCCAGCAGGCCGAAGATCACGCCGTACTCGCTGAACCGGTTGGTGCCGAAGGTGAACTTGGACTGCTCGCTGGAGCTGAGCGCGGTCCAACCCGAGGGCAGGTTCGGCGGGATGAACATCGCCGGATCCACGTCGGAAATGCCGCCATCGGACTTGTGGCAGAACAAGTCGAAGCCGGTGCGCGCGTTCACCGCGCCGGTCTGCTGGCACTCACCGCTGACGATCGGGCCCGCGTGGGTGCTGGCGGCGCAATTGTAGATACCAGGAGTGCTGCCGGAAGCGGCCGATACCTGGGTGCAGTTGCCGTTGTTGATGTTCATGTACTCGACGTTCCACGCGCGGTTCACCGGGACCACGCCCCAGATCGATCCGCCCTTGGCGCGGTTATGGAACAGCATGTTGCCCGATACCCCGCCGCTGGTGGCCGGATTGAGGGTGCAGAAATAAGCACGCCAGCTGGGACCCTTGGTGCCGTCCAGGTAAATGTCGAGCGTGGTGTTGCCCGAACCGTCGTTCGCGCACATGGACTGCACGATCTGGCCGAGCGAGGCCTGCTGCGCCGACGAACCCGAGGTGAACAGTTCGACGTTGACCGGCGCGGTCGGACCCAGCGCCAGCGCCTGCTGCGCGAAGGGCGCGGTCACTAGCAGCGCCCCGGCAGCGATGTATTTATGGAATTGCATTACCAAATCTCCTTAATGAATGAAGTTTCGATCTAAACGACGCCTGAATGTCTTAGGCGTGGTGCACGCGGCGACGCGCGATGCCAACCAGACCGAGCAGGCCCGAACCGAACAGCCACACGGCCGCCGGGACCGGAACCGCGGAAACCGCGGCGGAATACGACAACACGCCGCCCTGGCTCAGAGTCCATTTACCGATGCCGGTGCCGGTGCCCGAGGTCAGGCCGTTGGCGCCGTAGAACTGATACAGATCGGTACTGGATGTATTGCAGGTCACGCCGAAGACGCCGGTACCGCAGGTCTCCGAGGCCAGCATGAAGTAAAGGCTGCTGCCGACCGCACCGGTGCTGTCGAACGGCGTGGAATTGTTCCAGTTGTTCTTGAGCACGCTCCAGAAATTCGCCGGGTCGGTCCCGACCACGTAGTTCGAACCGTCCGCCAGCGTCGGATGCGTCCCGGCCGTGTTGATAGCGGTCCAGTAGTTCGTGAAGTTACCTCCCGCGCCAATGATATTGGAATTGGTGCCGGCGGTTGGGGCGAGGTCGCCCACGGTGGTCAGAATACGGGCACCGGCCTGGGGGACCGTGGAACCGCTCACAACGGTGTCCGCGGCATTCAAGCTCCACACCATGCCGCTGTTCAAGCCGCCGGCGAAGGCCGCCGTGAAATTCGCGTCACCGGCGAGGTTGTAGCTGTAGCTGCCGGCGCCGTTGAAGCCGTTGAAGGTGATGCCCAGGTCCCTCGAGTAGCTTGTTAAGGATACCGGATCGTAAATGCTCAACACGACTTCGCTGCCGCCGGTGTTGTTCACGTCGCTGTTGGGCGCGATGATGCTCGCGTGCGCCGCGCCGGTCGCCATCGCCACGGCGGCGGTGAGCGCGGTTAACGTCAGTTTATGGACTTTCTTCATAGACAGATCCTCTTAGGGTCTCCCCTGTTCGTGTCATGGATGGATACGTCACGCCTGTTGCTGCCTGCCCTGTCAGTTCAGAAGCATTCACCGAACGCTCCTCCCTGCTCCGTCCCGTCTGCCTCGCTGCGTACCCAACCGCCGCCAGCGCCAAAACAACGGACGCCGCCGGCAAAAACAAAAAAGCCGGGTTGCACCGATCAACGGTGGCAACCCGGCTGTCTCTCGAATCCTGCTTAAGACCCGTGGCTTTCCGGCCCCGCCTCGCAGCGGGTGTGGCTTTGTCGATACCGCATCCTGCTCACGAATTCCAAGTAGCCGCCGACTCGACAAACCGCTGTCGACGGTTCCTGAAGTTCGCGACGGGCAGCCTAACGACTTCCTGTGTCACGCGAGTGAATCGATCGAGAAACTTTTGTGACGCGGCGGTCGCCAGTCCTGCGCGCGAACGAGACCGTACACGCGCACTATTACGTGCGCGTGAATGATTTATGAAATGTGATCCGGTCCGAACGCGTGAAACGACAGTGGCGGGCGATCTGATTTTTTATTTCTTCGGGTTCCGATTATTTCCTGATGAACTTCATGAGGTCATGCTGACAACGTGACAAGCCGATTAGAATCGGCAGCAATCGCGTCGCCATCACGCGATGCACCGTTGGCGATCTTCATGCGGCAGCAACTGGGAGCGCCATCCGCTCGGATCTTCTTGTCGTTACTGCGCTTTGAGTAATTTCTGCACGGCTTCGCTCAAGCGCTCGTACGGCTGCGCGCCTTGCACCGCGATCACCTCGCCGGTGCGGTTGTTGCGCAGAATATTGCCCGGCGTGCCCTGGACGCCGGCCTTGGTGCCGGTGTCGACGTCGTGTCGAATGCGCGCGGCCATCCGGCCGCTGTCGAGACATTGGCGAAAGGCCCCCTGCTTCAGGCCGATCTCGACGGCGAGCGGCGCGAGGTTCTCGACGGGGAAACCTTTGCCGTTGGAACGGGTGCGTGCATAGATGGCGTCGGCGAACTTCCAGAACGCATCGTTGCCGCCCAGCTCGGCCACGCACTCCGACGCTTCCGCTTCCTTTTCCGCGCCCGGATTGTGGAAGTCCAGAGGGAAATGGCGGTAGACCAGATCGACCTTACCGCCGGATCGGTCCACCAGCTGCTTCGCGGTGTCGTGGAAGCGCTTGCAATAGGGGCATTCGAAATCGGAGTACTCGATCAGCGTGACGGGCGCGGCGGGATCGCCGTAGACGTGATCGTCCTTGGACGGCGGCGGCACGTTGCGGGCGAGCCGGTTCGGCCGTTCCTGTTCCTCGCGGCGCTGTTTGTCGATGAAGGCGACGATGCCGCGCTCGACCCGGGCGTTGAAATCCTTATCCGACAGCTCAGGTCTCGGTTGCTGAGCGAGACGCTTGTCGATCATGGCGACGATGTCCTTTTCTGTAAGGGCATTGGCTTGCTGCGCTGGTTGCTCCTGTTTCTTTTGCGCATTGAGGCGGTCCTGGATCAGCGCCAGCACGCGCGCCTCGTCCGGACGTGACGCGAGCTCTTGCGCGAAATATCCCAGGGCGGCGGCGATGAGCGCGGCGGCCAGGACGATAGCGATGATCACGGGCTGATTCGGCTTCATGTTCATTCGGTATTCCTCAGTGACTCATTTGTCCGGGCGTAATGGCACCCGCCCGATAACTTGCGTCGGTTAAACCGGCGGAGGACTCCCGTCTTGATCTCTTCCTGATGTATCTTGCTTCACCGTGTAAAAAACCATACGGCGTCCTACCCAGACGAAACTGGTCGCCGCCTGGTAGCTCCATGGACATTGCGCGCGGGATTCCTCGGGTTGGTTCGTCGGAATGACAACTTTAGCGGCTCGAAAACTGCTTTGAGGCGGTTTCCTGAAAATCGTTCCCACGAAATGATGTCCCCGCGAAAAACGGGGGCGGCAAATACCGGGCAGGGGAATACAGGTTTCAGATCCGACGACCGGGGCAGCCATACTCCACTGCCCCGGTCCTTACCCTTCTCAACATCACCAACTTCCACTCTTCTGCACGGATACTTCATCTGCGATGGCTTGCTTCTGCACTTAACCGCTGTCTCTCTACACGACTGCAACTGCTGCTACGATCACATCTTGATTTTTGTTCACGCAAGGCATCGTAGCGATCCAACTTGTCGCACCGATGAATAAGGCGAGAATCTTTTGTGACAATGACCGCGGTATCGGTGCGCTTCCTCCTGGCCAGCCACTGTTGCGCGCGTGGCCGTGCCGACGAGCGGCTGGACAGAAGCGCCGCAGAGATTTATGTACGTCCGCTGCGTCAAGCCTGTCGCCGTCTCGAAGAAAGCCAGCGTGAAGACGTCCGGAACCTGCGCATCCGGCTCTGAACGATTAATCGTGTTCCGGCGTTCCGTGCCCGCATACACCGGTGGCGGCGCCCAAGCGGCGTCAAACGCGCTGTCACATTACTGTCACTTTTTTTTCGAATCAGAAGACGTATATTATGCTCCGCGTGATTTGGAAGCGTACGTGCAAGACAAAGATTCCGCGCTGCGTCAACGTCCATCCGGGAATACAAGGGAAGAACTATGGTGGATAGCATCCTGTACGACGACGAGAAAGAGCATGCGCTGCATCGCGGCGCGATTTACGAGCTGGCGCGATCCAGCGGACTGCCGGAAGGAGAGGTTGGAAGAATTTATGAACGCGAGCTGGAAAAACTGAAAAAATCGGCTCGAGTGAAGGATTTCCTGCCCGTGCTCACCCATCGCCTGGTCAAGGATAATCTGCGGCATCACTCCTAGTCGGCTTGTTCCCCCCTCCCCCGTACAACGCGGTACACCGGACGACGCCTACAGGCGACTCCGCCATGACGTGCCGCCGGTCATCGAGATGTCACGTTTCGTGCGTATGTTGCGTCCGTCGCGGCTGAAAAGGCGCGGGCCATTACTCGCCATGACTCGCCGCGCACCCGGGCGATGAAAAATCCGCATCCCGATGCTCCGTTACGGCATGGGATGCATCGAGGTCGATGGTTACCCGAGTTTGTCTCGCCAGGGCAACATGACGACATGCGACGGAGACAAGCGAAATGAAACATCCTATCGAGCAGCGTTGGAATTTCCGTAAACCGGTAACGACCGAGGTCATCCTGCATTCTCCACGGCTGGGCGTGGTTCGGGCGCGCACGCGCGATCTCAGCTACGGTGGCATGCGGGTAGACGCCATGCCTGCAACCCTGGGCCCGAACAACTGGGTGCGCGTGACTTTCCTCGTGCATCATGACGCCGAAACCCTGCGTCAGTCGGTCGATGCGCGGGTGATACATACCGGCCCCCACGGCTGCGGTCTCATGTTCGTCGACTTCAATCGCGATACCTTCATGCTGCTGCACGCGTTCATGTTCGCCGGGAACGATACGAGTCAGCAGCCGGGCTCTCTGGCCGCCTAGACGGCTGGTGAAAAGCAAGAATTCCGGCAACGGATCGAAACAATCCCGCCCTCACTCTGGGCGCCGGGCTGTGCTGCTGCAGCCGGTAGCCCGCCGGCGCGCCCGTAAAGTTCGGCGGACGTCGCCATCATTCTGTCACGTACGAACTTTATTCTGCCGACCAGCCCAACTGCGAACTCATTTACACTCAAGAGCGAGGTCATTTATGGACGAAAGCAAAAAACCGCTCGTTTCCGTGCGGCTCTGCCACGCCGATATCGAAAGGCTGGAGACGATCGCCGGACGCTTGCGGGTCAGGGAATCCGAGATCATCCGTTTTGCGCTGCGGCTGGCGTTCGCCAAGCTCGCACCGCTGCTCGATGAAAACGCGAAAGGCCGGGATCTGATTCCTATCTTTCTGGAATGCGGGCCCGAGTTGACCCGCCATTTCGACCTCGACCCGCGCACGCTCGATATCATCGTGAACGGCGCGCTCGACGATCCGCAGAAAAAGGTCGACAGCCAGGATCTCGAGCTCATCGCCGCATTGCATATGCCCGGTTGTCACCCACGCGCCAAACCGCAGGGTGCGCCCAAGCCGGGGATCGGACAGCACAGCTCCCCGGGCGCGCTGCAACATTACCTGTACCAGAAATATATCGAACCGGATAGCAGCCACGCCGGGCTTAACGAGCGCGGTAACTGCCTCCAGATTCCCTTGTGACCGGCCGCCGCGACGGGTCCTGTCACCGACCGAAGTTGCATCAGGTTACAGGTGGCCGGTCTCCTTCAGCCGCTTGCGCTGTACCGTCACCCACACGCGCAGGCGTTCGGAAATCTCATTGTGCACACGTCGGAATACCGCCATCTGTTCGGCCCGGGTTCCATTCATGGCCGCCGGATCCTCGAATCCCCAGTGAATGCGTTCGTTGTCGCCCGGAAAGGTCGGACAGCGGTCGTGCGCACGGTCGCAGACCGTGATGATGTAGTCGAACTGCTGACCGAGGTAGCGTTCGAGCGACTTGCTTTGATGGCCGGAGATGTCGATGCCGATCTCTCGCATCACTTCGACGGCCAGCGGATTGAGTCCCTTGGGGTCGGTGCCGGCGCTGTGGATCTCGAAGTCACCGCCGCCGAAGGAACGCAACAGGCCTTCGGCCATCTGCGAGCGGGCCGAATTGCCGGTGCAGAGGAACAGGACGCGGATCGGATAACGCATAGCAACTCCTAGTCAGCTGCGATAAAACCGGGGCATGAATATATTCGTTTGACGATATATATGTCCAGGCGTATATTTTAAACAATGACTGCCGACGAATTCTTTCCCGCGCTGGCCGATCCGACACGGTTGCGTTGCTTGTTGCTGCTCGCGGCCGAAGGCGAATTGTGCGTGTGCGAACTCACCCACGCCCTGGACGAGTCGCAACCCAAGATCTCCCGCCACCTGGCGACGCTGCGCGAGGCCGGGATCGTCAGCGACCGGCGCGAGGGTCTGTGGATCCACTATCGCATCAGTCCGGCACTGCCGGACTGGGCGCACGAGATTCTAACCACCGCGGCCAGAGCCAACACCGCTGCCAAACCCTTTGCGCAGGACCGCAGGCGCCTGCGCGGCGCGCCGAACCGTCCGCCGGTGCGCTGCTGTGCCTGATGGCCGTCAACCCGATGAAAGCCGGATAACATGAATCACCGCGCGTACGAAATGCCACGGGGCCGGGCCGAGACCCTCAACCAGACCTGTCACTGCGCGACATTGGATCGCGCGGCGCTCACGCGTGGCCTTGAGGCGGGCGGCAACGAGGTAATGTCTCTGGACACAATCCTGCAGACACGCCCGTACCTGTTTTCGTCGACCGCGGTGTTCGCAACGCCCGATCAGATCTCCGACATGTACCGGATCATCCAGGCGGTGGAGAATGTGGTCGCTCTGCCGGCCTATCGCCGACATGTCCTGGCACAGGCGCCGGCGATCGCGCAGATCGATCCTGGTGCACACGGCGTGTTCCTGGGTTACGACTTCCACCTGAGCGACACCGGCGCCCGGCTCATCGAGATCAATACCAACGCCGGTGGCGGGCTGCTCAACGCGCTGTCGGGAAATGCGCAACTCGATTGTTGCGCGGCGATGCGTGGTGAAAAGCAACTGCCCCGCGAGTCGGACCTGGAGCAAACTTACCTCGACATGTTTCATGCCGAGTGGCGCCGGGCGCGGGGCGAAGCTCCGCTCGCCACGATCGCCATCGTCGACGACAAACCTGCGGAACAGTATCTCTACCCGGAGTTCCTGCTGTTCGAACGCATGTTCCGCAGGCACGGACTGCGCGCACGGATAGCCGATGCCGCGGCGCTCGAATATCGCGACGGCGCGCTGTGGCACGATGATGTCAAGATCGATCTGGTATACAACCGCCTGACTGATTTCTATCTCGATGACCCGGCACACGCGGCCTTGCGCGGTGCTTACCTGGACGGAAACGTGGTGCTGACGCCGCATCCGCGCGCGCACGCGTTATATGCCGACAAACACAACCTGGTGCTCCTGAGCGATCCCGCGTTCCTGCATTCACTCGGGGTCGGGGCCGAGACGGTGGCGCGGCTCGCGAGCGGGATTCCGCGCACCGTCGCGGTGGACGCCGCGCACGCGGCGGAATTGTGGGAGCGGCGGCGCGAACTGTTCTTCAAGCCCGCGCATGGCTACGGGGCCAAGGCAGCGTATCGCGGCGACAAGCTGACCCGGCGCGTGTGGCGGGAAATCCTCGCCGGCGAATACATCGCCCAGGAAACGGTGCCGCCGAGCGAACGCCGCCTGAACCTGGCGGGCGCGCCGGTAACCCTGAAACTCGACGTACGCAATTACGTCTACGGCGGGCAGGTGCAACTGCTGGCCGCGCGGCTGTATCAGGGCCAAACGACCAATTTCCGTACCCCGGGCGGCGGCTTTGCGCCGGTACTCTGCCTGCCTGAAGGAAACCTCGTGGATGCCTGCGCCGCTTGAGCGCACTATCGGCATATATAAGGAAACGGCAATCAACAACAACGAGATCAAGAGAAATGTATAAACACAAAGCAAGAATACTATTCCTCTGCACCGGCAATTCCTGCCGCTCGCAGATGGCCGAAGGCTGGGCCAACCATCTGGGCGGCGAATGGCTCGAGGCGACCTCGGCTGGCATCGAGGCGCATGGCAAGAACCCGCGCGCGATCGCGGTCATGCGCGAGGCCGGCGTGGATATCTCGCATCAGGAATCCACCCGCGTGACGCCGGAAATGCTGGAACAGGCCGATCTCGTGGTCACCGTCTGCGGTCATGCCGATGAGCATTGCCCGGTGTTGCCACCCGGCGTGCAGAAGAAACACTGGCCGCTGGAAGATCCCGCGAAGGCCACCGGCACGGAAGAGGAAATCATGGCCAAGTTCCGCGCCACCCGCGATGAGGTTAAAAGCCGGGTCGAGGGTCTGATCGGCGGGCTGAAAATGATGGCGCGCAGCGACGAAAATATATCACTCGGCCAAGGAGCACCATCATGAGCGCGCAATGCGAAATTACCGCGAAAAGATCCGCGGGCGCCGCGATGGGTTTCTTCGAACGCTATCTCACGGTCTGGGTATTCCTGTGCATCGTCGCCGGCATCGCGCTCGGGCATCTTTTCACGCCGGCCTTCCAGGCGGTTGGGCGCCTCGAGATCGCGCGCATCAACCTGCCGGTCGCGGTGCTCATCTGGCTCATGATCTTTCCGATGCTGCTCAAGGTGGACTTCGCGGTGCTGCACCGCGTCACCGCCCACTGGAAGGGCATCGGGGTGACGCTGTTCGTGAACTGGGGCGTGAAGCCGTTCTCCATGGCGCTGCTCGGCTGGCTGTTCATCGGTTGGCTGTTCCGCCCGTGGCTGCCGGCGGAGCAGATCAATTCTTATATCGCCGGCCTCATCCTGCTGGCCGCCGCGCCCTGCACCGCGATGGTGTTCGTGTGGAGTCATCTGACGCGCGGCGAACCGAATTTCACGCTGACCCAGGTGGCGTTGAACGATGTCATCATGGTCGTCGCCTTCGCGCCCATCGTCGGACTGCTCTTGGGCCTGTCCTCCATCACCGTACCGTGGGACACGTTGCTGCTGTCGGTCGCGCTCTACATCGTTGCGCCGCTCGCGGCCGCCTGGCTCGTTCGCCGCGCGATCCTGCGCCACGAGCACGGTGAGGCGCGCCTAACGCAGGTGATCAAGTACCTGCACCCGGTTTCGCTTGCCGCCCTGCTTGCGACACTCGTGTTGCTGTTCGCCTTCCAGGGCGAACAGATCCTGCGCCAGCCTCTGGTGATCCTGCTGCTGGCGGTGCCGATCCTGATCCAGGTGTTCTTCAACTCGGGGCTGGCGTACTTCCTCAACCGCGCGCTGCGCTCGCCGCACTGCGTCGCCGGTCCGTCGGCGTTGATCGGGGCCAGCAACTTCTTCGAGCTGGCCGTCGCCACCGCGATCGCGCTCTTCGGCTTCGAGTCGGGAGCGGCGCTGGCGACCGTCGTGGGCGTGTTGATCGAGGTACCGGTGATGCTTGCGGTAGCCAAGCTCGTCAACCGCTCCCGCGGGTGGTACGAGCGCCGGCCCGGAGTGCCCGGATATGCCGAGTGCTGCCCCGCGACCGGACGTTGAGGCCGGTCGCCGCAAAACCCTAAATTCAAGGGGTAGCGCGCGCAGATGACAGTTGTCTCCGTCGTGTCACAAAAAAGAAACATTATTTCATCAAACTGTCACAAATCGCGCGCATCATGCGCCGGCTTGCTTCATGTTTATTTCATTTAACACATCTACACATTTGGAGACCAATACATCATGCATTCCTTAAAACCTCTTAAGCACTTGTTGTTTGCGAGTGCGGCCGTGCTCGGACTGACGGCGGGAGTGGTCAACGCGGAGACAACCATCAATGGCGCCGGCGCCACCTTTCCCTATCCGATCTACGCCAAGTGGGCCGAAGCCTACAAAGCCAAGACCGGCATCGGATTGAACTACCAGTCGATCGGCTCGGGCGGCGGCATCAAGCAGATCAAGGCCAAGACCGTGGACTTCGGCGCCTCGGACATGCCTCTGGAAGTCAAGGACCTCGATGAGGCCGGCCTGATGCAGTTCCCGATGGTGATGGGCGGCGTGGTACCCGTGGTGAACCTCAAGGGCATCAAGGCCGGCGAGCTCAAGATCACCGGCCCGGTGCTGGCCGACATCTATCTCGGCAAGATCACCAGCTGGGACGACGCGGCCCTCAAGAAGCTCAATCCGCACGTGAAACTGCCGAAGGAAAAGATCACGGTAGTGGCGCGTGCCGATGGTTCCGGCACCACCTTCATCTTCACTCATTACCTCTCGCAGATCAGCGGCGAGTTCAAGGACAAGGTCGGCAACAGCACCTCCGTGCAGTGGCCCACCGGCGTGAGCGGCAAGGGCAACGAAGGCGTGGCCTCGTACGTGCAGCGCCTGAACGGCGCAATCGGCTACGTCGAGTACGCCTACGCGCTGCAGAACAAGATGGCCTACGCGCTGATGCAGAACAAGGACGGCCACTTCGTGAAGCCGGACAGCGATTCGTTCCAGGCCGCCGCTGCCGGTGCCGACTGGAAGGGTACGCCGGGCTTCCGCGTGCTGCTGACCAACCAGCCCGGCGCCAAGAGCTGGCCGATCACCGGCGCGACCTTTATCCTGGTCTACAAGAAGCAGGACAAGCCGGAAACCGCGCAGCAAGTGCTGAAATTCTTCGACTGGTCCTACCACCACGGCAGCAAGTTGGCCGAGGAACTCGACTACGTGCCGATGCCGGCGAGCGTGGTGAAACTGGTTGAAGAAACATGGAAAAAGGACATCGCGAACGCCAGCGGCAATGCCGTCTGGACCGAGGCCATGGTCCAGAAGTAAGATTCACGGCAACAAACAAGTAGTACCGATAGCGGGGTCCTTCGGGACCCCGCTTTCTCTTCGCATCCAATGGATAACGTCCGTTCACATATCTCCGACACCATCAGCGCGCGGCAGCGCCTGATGGATCGATCGTTTCAGGCGATCACCACGAGTTTCGCCTGGTTCGTGCTGGTGATCCTGGCCGGGATTATCGCGTCGCTGTTCATCGGCGGCTGGCAGGCGCTCTCCACCTTCGGCCCGGCGTTTTTCGTCACCGACGCGTGGAATCCGGTAACCGAACGTTTCGGCGCGCTGGTACCGATCTACGGTACGCTCGTGAGTTCCTTCATTGCATTGATTATCGCGGTGCCGATAAGCTTCGGCATCGCGCTGTTCCTGACCGAGATCGCGCCGCAATGGTTGCGGCGCCCCGTCGGTACCGCGATCGAGCTTCTCGCGGCCATTCCGAGCATCATCTATGGCATGTGGGGACTGTTTGTGTTCGCCCCGATTATGTCGCAGTACGTTCAACCCTGGCTGCAGAATCATTTTGGCGAGATGGCGTTCATTGGAACGCTGTTCCAGGGCGCGCCACTCGGCATTGGCATGCTGCCGGCCGGAATCATCCTCGGCATCATGATCATTCCCTTCATCGCATCCATCATGCGCGACGTGTTTCTCACCACTCCCAAGTTCCTCAAGGAATCGGCCTACGGCGTCGGCGCGACCCACTGGGAAGTGGTGTGGAACGTGGTCCTGCCTTACACCCGCGTGGGCGCGATCGGCGGCATCTTTCTTGGCCTGGGTCGCGCCCTCGGCGAGACCATGGCCATAACCTTCGTCATCGGCAACACCCACCGGCTCAGCCTGTCGCTGTTCGAACCGGGCAATTCGATCGCCTCGACGCTGGCGAACGAGTTCACTGAAGCGGTCGGCGACATGCATACCTCGTCGCTCATCGCTCTCGGGCTGGTGCTGTTCATGATCACGTTCATCGTGCTTGCGGCTGCGAAGTTTTTGCTGCTTTCGCTCGAAACACGCGAAGGCGCGAAGACCTGAAGGAGACGGGATGAACTGGCTTTACTTGCGGCGACGCAGCGTCAACATCGTAAACCTCACCGGTTCGGTGCTGGCAACGCTGTTCGGGTTGTTCTGGCTGTTCTGGATTCTCTGGACCACCCTCAGCTACGGCATCGCGGCGTTCGACTGGAATTTATTTCACCAGAACACGCCAGCGCCGGGCAGCGCCGGCGGACTGGCTAACGCTATCGTCGGCAGCCTCATCATGGTCGGACTGGCCACCGTCATCGGTACGCCGATAGGCATTCTCGCGGGCACGTATCTCGCGGAATATGGCGGCCGCACCTGGGTGGCCGGCAGCATCCGGTTTATCAATGACATTCTGCTGTCCGCTCCCTCGATCATCATCGGCCTGTTCGTCTACGAGCTCGTGGTGCTGCGCATGGGCCACTTTTCGGCGCTCGCGGGTGCGGTCGCGCTCGCCATCATCATGCTGCCGGTGGTGATCCGCACGACCGAAGAGATGCTCAAGCTCGTACCCAACACTCTGCGCGAAGCGGCGCTGGCGCTGGGCGCGCCGCGCTGGAAGATGATTTCTCTCGTGGCCTATCGCGCGGCGCTTTCCGGCATCCTGACCGGCGTGCTGCTGGCGGTAGCGCGCATCGCGGGCGAGACCGCGCCGTTGCTGTTTACCGCGCTCAATAACCAGTTCTGGAGCACCGACCTGATGCAGCCCATGGCCAACCTGCCGGTGGTGATTTTCCAGTTCGCCATGAGCCCGTACAATGAATGGCATACACTGGCCTGGGCGGGCTCCCTGCTCATCACCCTGAGCGTGCTGGGCCTGAGCATTATCGCGCGCACGTTGCTGCGCAAGGTACGAATGGACCAATGATGACGAACCTGTCCCCTGAGCTGAGTGTTAAGAGCAAAATTCAGGTGCGCGACCTGAATTTCTTTTACGGCAAATACACGGCGCTCAAGAAAATCAACCTGGA
>Ga0153915_10002321_pt1 | contig 17401 bp, 10 predicted proteins | sample Opewatmetagenome_2_FD_107003 | JGI IMG/M metagenome (GOLD analysis project Ga0153915, IMG submission 107003) | Freshwater wetland microbial communities from Ohio, USA - Open water 3 Core 3 Depth 3 metaG | ecosystem: Environmental > Aquatic > Freshwater > Wetlands | place: USA: Ohio, Lake Erie...
AGCTCGTCGTCGGCACGGGCGAGCCGGTCGATCTCGCCGCTCGTGAGCAGCAGCTTGCGCGTCACGTCGAGCCCGACGAGCTCGGTGGGCAGCTCGGCGCGCAGCACCTCCGCCAGGGCCTCCGGATCGCACCAGGCGTTGAACTCCGCGTAGCGGGTCGTGTTCCCCGCCGCGCGCAGATTGCCGATCATCGCGAGATGGCGTTTGACCGTCCGGCGCACCACAGCGGGATCGCGGCGCAGGGCCAGCGCGAGCCCCGTCACCGGGCCCAGTGTCACCAGCGTCACCGGCTCAGGTTGTTCGGCCAGCAGGCGATCGAGCGGCTTCACGAAATCGAGAATGACGCCGGCGGGCGGCACCGCCGCCAGGCCGAGTCCCGTGGGGCCGTGGGTTTCGAGCGCCACCGCGAGGGCCCGCTTGAGCGGCCGGCGCGCGCTCACTCCGAGGGTGAGCCGCCGCCCCACGCGGCGTAGGATCTCGACGCAATTGCGGTAGGCGTGCTCGACGGTCGTGTTGCCGTAGGATAGCGCGATGCCGCGCACGTCCAGTTCGGGCGAGCGCAGCGCCAGGAGCAGGGCCAACGTGTCGTCGATCCCCGGATCGGTATCGATGACGACGGGTAGCGGAATGCGTGGAGGAAACGGCGCCGGGACGGGCACGGCCTCAAGCCTACGGGCCCCCTACGACCTTTGCAATAGCCTCAGACCAGGTGCTTGGATTGTGCGTAAAGGATCAGGTCGACGCGGTTCTCCACCTTCAGTTTCCGGTAGATGTGATGGAGATGGATCTTCACCGTTCCTTCGCTGATGTTCATCCGCTCCGACATCTCCTTGTTCCGCAGACCGCGGGCCACCATCCCGACCATCTCGAGCTCGCGCGGGGTCAGAACGCTGCCTGCTTCCCGTTCCCCGGCCTCGCGCCGCAGCAGGGTCTCCAGCGCGCGGCCGAACGCCTGCTTCTCGAGCCACTGCTCCCCCGCGTGGACCTTCCGAACGCACTGAACCACCATCTGGGGCGCCAACTCCTTCAACACCATCCCGCGCACCCCCAGGCGAAGCGCCTCGAGGACCTCCTCTTCCTCCAGGGCCGCCGCCAGCAGCACCACTTTCACGGCGTGCTGCTCGCGATGCAGCTCACGCAAAACGGTCAGGCCGTCTTTGCGGGGCATGCGGAGATCGAGGACCAGCACGTCCGGTTGGTGGCGGCGTACGGCGGCCAGACATTCCTCGCCGTTCACGCAGCGCGCCACGACTCGAAAGTCGGGCTCGAGGCGGAACAGGTTCTCCAGGCCATCGAGCACGATCGGGTGATCGTCACCCAGCACGAGGCGGATCGGCACCTATCGGTCCCCGCTGTCCCGTGGCAGGCGAATGTCGAGCTGCGCGCCGGCCGGGGTCGATCGAATCGACACCGTTCCGCCGAGTGCCTTGACCCGCTCTTTCAACATGACCGGCCCGAGCTGCAGCGCATCGAGCTTGGTGTGGTCATAATCGCCCTCGAACGGAAAGCCGCGACCGTTGTCGGCCACGGAAAGGTGCACGTGTCCGTTCTCCTTGGCGATCGCCACCCGCACTTCGGAGGCGGCGGCGTGTCGCGCGGCGTTGACCAGCGCCTCCTGGACGATGAAGCAGATGTCGTAGGCGAGTGCGTCGGACGCTCGATCGTCGTGCTCCAGGTGCAGCTCCACCCGGAGCCCCCACAGACCCTCCAGCCGCGAGACCAGTTGGCGCAACGTGGTGTTCAGGCCGACGTTCCCCGCCGCCAGCCCGAACGGTGCGAGCTTGGAGACGCGGACGAAGAAACGGAGGTCGCGTTGCTCGTCCACGATGAGTCGCTGGATCGCCGACAGCCGTTCCCGGGCCGCCGCCGGCTCCGTCTCCCAGAGGCGCTGCACTGTCTCGAGCTGAAGCGCCGCTCCGGTGAGCGACTGCAGCACCCCGTCGTGCAGATCGCGTGACAGGCGGTTGCGCTCCTCGACCGCGGCCGCGTGCCGCAGGCGCCGAGAGAGCACCGATTGATCCATCGAGGCGGCCACTTCGTGGGCCACGACTTCGCCGAGCAGCAGGTCGTCCGCCGTCATGCCCGGCTTGTCCAGCGCGAGGAGATGGCCTTCCACGCATTCACTGCGCAGCGGGAGGCAGAGCACCGAGGTCATGGCGAACCGCGCCTGGAGCGCGGGGTGGATCGGAGCGCCGTGCCAGCCCCGGGTGACGTGCGGCTCGTGGTGCAGGACGATGGGAGCCGGCGCGCCGACGTCCTTCGACAGAAACGCCAGGTCGGCCAGCGGCTCGGCCACCACGGGCTGGAAGGTCTCCGGCGCTTCACGCCAGGTGCGGGTCTCGCCATCGGTCCACGTGGCGAGGTGCAACCAGGGCTCATCCGGCTCCTCCCAGGCGAGCAGGATTCGCCGCGCGCTGAGAATGCGCGCGGCACTCTCGAGCACCTCGGCCTGAGGCAGCTCGGAGGACCGTTCTCGGTGCGGCGGCCAGTCGGCGAGCTCGGACATTTCGCGGCGGCGCCGTTCTTCGTAGGCGCCGAGGTAGCCGAGGAGGCCGGCCATGACCGCGAGATACACGCTGCGGATGACGAACCGGTTCTCCTCGAACGCGGGGTCGTTCATCACCTCCGCCGCGAACACGCCGGTGCCGTTGAACAGGATGAGGGCGGCGGCAGCGGTCCACAGCGCGCCGCGCCACTGCCAACGGAGCGTCGCGGCCACCATGGCGAACGTGAAGTACGTGAAGAACGGGCTCGTCGGCCCTTCCGTCAGATAGGTCAACACGGAGAACAGCAGAAGGTCCAGAGTGTGCGTGGCCACGCCGAGCCGGCGCACGGGCCCTTGGGCCAGCCAGACGACCGCAGCGACGATCAGTGAATAGGTCGAGTAGCTCAGCAGCAGGACGTGGATCGTCCGCTCGTGAACGTCGGATGTGTAGGGATCCAGCCAAGCGGCCACCAACGAGAAGACCGCCAGCACCACGCGGCTGGTCGCGATCAGCCGCTCGGCGCGGATCCGGGGGGCGTAGTCCGTGCCCACCAGCTTCCCGCCAGCGGTAGCCGCGGTGATGCCGGCGCCCCAGGGTCCGTGCGGTGTGCGAACGTCCATCGTGGCCGTCAATCGCCAGGTGGAGCAAGATACCGGCCGCGCCGGAGGGCGGTAAGCAGTCTCCTTGCTGTGGCGCCACGGCCGCAGTGCTGCGGGCGTTCGGCAATAGAGCCGCTCTCCGACAGTTATACGAGGCTGTATCCCGCCGCCTATAGTGCGACGGGGTGAGTGAGACCACCGTTGCTCGCCCGATGGAGCTAATTCCGTGGCATCGAGGGATGAGTCGAAATCCGGATGAGTATCTCCCCGGATACTCCTCGCCGAGGCCGTCCAGGTATGCGAAGCGACCTGAACGATCAGCGCGGAACTTGCGGAGGGCGACCGGGGCGGCGGTGTGAATACGGCGGGCGCGTCTCCGCAACGATCGGTCGTCGGCAACCAACGTCGAGGCGGCATGAACCAGCACCATCGTGACCTCAATCCCTGGCGCCTTCCTCTGTGGTCGGCGCTGCTGCTGGCGAGCCCCGCCGCGGCGCAATCTCCGGCAGGCCGGCTCGTCTTCGTTGTGCAGCCAAGTGCCGCGGCCGCGGCGCAACCGATCAGTCCCCCGATCCAGGTGGCCCTGCAGGACGCAGCCGGCCAGACCGTCACGAGCTTCACAGGAGTCGTGACGCTGACGATCACCGATGAGACCGGCGGCGACGAGTCCGAGCTTTCCGGCACCGCCGCGGTCGCCGCGATCGCCGGCGTCGCCACCTTCACGGACCTCAGCATCAACGAAGCGGCCACTGGCTACACGCTCACTGCCACCGCCGACGGTTACGCCGACGCCGTCAGTGCCACCTTCGACATCACCGCCGGGTCCGCCGGCGATCCGATTCCCGCCGCGGCCCTCTCGGCCACCGCTCCCGTGACCCGGCTCGTGTTCATTCGCCAGCCGGGTGCCACGGCCGCCGGCGCGAAGATCAGCCCGGACGTGGCTGTCGCGGTGCAAGATTCCGCCGGCCAGACGGTCACGAGCTTCACGGGCAACGTGACCGTGGAGCTCACGGACGGAACGGGGAGCGACGAGGCCGAGCTGTCCGGCACGACGACGGTGATGGCGGTGGCCGGGGTCGCCACGTTTTCCTCTCTCAGCATCGACGTGGATGCCCACGGGTACACGCTCACCGCGACCGCGATGGGGATGGCGGATGTCGCGAGCTCGGCCTTCGACATCACGGCCGGCGCCAAACGGTCAGTGCGCGTCGCGGCCTTTACCGGCGCCTTGCGACTCGATGGCCGGTTGGACGAGGACGCGTGGCGCACCGCCGATTCGATCGCCAACCTCACCACCATTGAACCCGTGGAGGGCGGCGTCCCGGCCGGGCAGACCACGGTGAAGATCCTGGTCAACCCCAACGAGATCGTGTTCGGGGTGAGCTGCCGCGACAGCAACCCCTCGGGGATCGTCGCGTTCGCCAAGACGCGCGATTTCGATCTGGAGCTGGAGGACTACGTGCTGCTGGTGCTCGATCCGTTCCAGGACGGGCGATCGGGCTACGTGTTCGCGGTCAACCCGAACGGAGCCCGGTTCGACGGCCTGGTCGCCGAGCGGGGCGAGGAGGTCAACACCGATTGGGATGCGATCTGGGAGGCGGCGACGTCGCGCGATGCAGCGGGATGGAGCGCGGAGATCCGGATCCCGATCAAGAGTCTGAGCTTCAAGCCGGGACTGAATGCCTGGGGATTCAACGTGCAGCGCAGCGTTCAGCGGCTGCTGGAAACCAGTCGTTGGGCGGGGGCCAATCGCGACTACGAGATCTATCAGACCAGCCACGCCGGCCTGCTCACCGACCTGCCGCAGTTCGATCTCGGCCTGGGATTGAGCATCCGCCCCAGTCTGGTGACCAATGCCAACAGGCCGGCCCCCGACGAGGACCGCGTCTACAAAGCGGAAGGCAGTCTGGACGCGACGAAGAAGCTGGGCTCGAACCTGGTGGGCTCCCTCACCATCAACACGGACTTCGCCGAAACCGAGGTCGATGCCCGGCAAACCAATCTGACGCGCTTCGACCTGCTGTTTCCGGAGAAGCGCACCTTCTTCCTCGAAGGGGCCGACATCTTCGACTTCGGTCTCGGCACCGGGGATGACCTGATCGCGTTCCAGACCCGCCGCATCGGCCTCCAAGGAGCAGAGGAGGACCAGTTGGAGATCCCGATCTCGGTCGGGACGAAGGTGAACGGCCGGGTCGGCAATACCAACGTCGGGGCGCTGGCGGTGCATACCCGCCGGGCAGACACGCTGAACACCGATGCGACGATGGGCGTGGTGCGGATCAAGCAGAACGTGCTGTCCGAGTCGTCGGTGGGCATGATCGCGACGGTGGGCGACCCGCTGCGCCTCCCGGGCAGCTGGATGGGCGGCGTGGACTTCACCTTCCAGACGTCCGAATTCCGCGGCGACAAGAATCTGCTGCTCGGCGCCTGGGGACTGCAGAACCATTCCAACGATGGCTCGGATGAGGCGTTCGGCGGGATGCTCGACTACCCCAACGACCTGTGGGACGTCGCGGTGGCGTACAAGTACATCGGTGAGGACTTCACTCCCTCGCTGGCGTTCGTGCCGCGCACCGGGGTGCAGATCTTCCAAATGGAATCCGCCTTCATGCCGCGGCCGGGGTGGCCGCTGGTGCGCCAGATGTTCTTCGAGTTCAATCCCTCGATCGTGAGCGACCTGGGGGGCCACTGGGAGAGCTATCTCGTCGAGATGAAGCCACTCGACTGGCAGCTGGAGAGCGGTGATCGGTTCGAGTTCAGCATCGAACCGGAAGGCGACCGGCCCACCGAGGACTTCGAGGTGTTCAGCTCCGATACCAAGACGGTGGTGGTGCCCGCAGACATCTACCGCTGGACCACGTACAACCTGCAGATCGCGCTGGCGTCCAAGCGCCGGTTCAACGGCGAGGCCACGTTCACCACGGGGGGCTTCTACGGCGGCACGCTGAACAGCGCCGAGCTGACGCTGCGCATGAAGCCGTCGGCCTTCCTGACGGCGGAGCTGGGGATGGAGCGCCATAGCGCCCAGTTGCCCGGAGGCGACTTCATTCAGCGGCTCTACAGCGGCCGGGTGCAGGTGAACGTATCGGCCGACCTGCAGGTGGCCAGTTTCGTCCAGTACGACAACGAAAGCCGCAGTCTCGGCACGAACACGCGGCTGCGCTGGACGTTCAATCCACTCGGCGAACTGTTCGTCGTGTTCAATCACAACATGCTGCGCAATCTCAACAATCGCTTCGCCTTCGATTCCAACCAGCTGCTGGTGAAGGCGCAATATGCCTACCGCTTCTAAGAAACTCGGGGGAGGGCCGGTCCCATGATGCGCTCGCTCGTCTCGTCGAGCCTGAAGTACCGACTCCTCGTGGTGGCGGTGGCCGCGGTGACGATAGCGCTCGGCATCAGGCAGCTCCGCAACATGCCGGTGGAGGTCTTGCCTGAATTCACGCCGCCGCACGTGGAGATCCAGACCGAAGCCTTGGGACTCTCCGCCGAAGAAGTCGAGCAGTTGATCACGCTTGGGCTGGAGCAGGACCTGCTCAACGGTGTGCCGTGGCTGCAGAGCATCCGCTCCGAGTCGGCTCCCGGCCTGTCCTCGGTCGTCTTGACCTTCGAGCCGGGGACCGACCTCATGCGTGCACGGCAGATGGTGTCCGAGCGGCTCAGCCAGGCGTTCGCACTGCCCCACGTGTCCCGGCCGCCCACGATGCTCCAGCCGTTGTCGTCCACCGGCCGGGTCATGCTCATCGGTCTGTCCTCGAAATCCCTGTCGCTGATCCAGATGTCCGTGCTCGCCCGGTGGACCATCGCCCCACGGCTGCTGGGCGTTCCCGGGGTGGCCAACGTCGCGATCTGGGGGCAGCGCGACCGGCAGCTGCAGGTCCTGGTCGATCCCAACCGGCTGCGCGCTCGGAACGTCTCCCTGCTCCAGGTGCTCGAGACCACCGGAAACGCTCTGTGGGTGTCGTCGTTGAGCTTCGTCGAAGCATCGACGCCAGGGACGGGTGGCTTCATCGACAACGCCAATCAACGGCTTGGGATCCGGCACATCCTGCCGATCGTGTCGCCCGAGGGCCTGGGTCAAGTGCCGATCGAGGCCTCTGGAGTGCGCCTCGGAGACGTGGCGAGCGTCGTGGAAGGACATCAACCGCTCATCGGCGACGCACTCACCAACGACAACTCCAACCTCATGCTGGTCGTCGACCGGTTCCCGGGCACGAATGTCCGGGAGGTGACGCGCGGTCTCGAAGACGCGCTCGTGGAGCTGCGCCCAGGTCTGGAGGGCCTGGAGATCGACCCCAAGATCTTCCGACCCGCGGATTACGTCGAGTCGGCGATCGACAACCTGACCCTTGTCGCACTGCTGGGGTTCGTGATGGTGGCGCTGGTGCTCGCCGCGTTCTTCTTTGACTGGCGCACCACGGTGATCAGCGCGGTGGCAATTCCGCTGTCGTTGCTGGCCGCCATCCTGGTGCTCTATCTGCGCGGTGCCACCGCCAATCTGATGGTCGTGGCGGGACTCCTCATGGCCCTCGGCGTCATCGTGGACGACGCGGTCATTCATGTGGACGCCGTGGCACGGCGTCTCGGCCGGTTACGAGAAGGCGGCGGTGCGCCCTCCGCGGCGACCGTCATCCTCGAGGTCTGGGGCGAGACGCGGGGCGCCCTCCTCTTCGCCACGTTGATCGTCCTGCTCGCGGTGTCGCCGGTCCTGTTCGTCGGTGGGCTCCCCGGCCCGTTCTTCCGGCCGCTCGTCGTGTCCTATGGTCTGGCGGTGCTGGCTTCCATGGCGGTGGCGCTGACCGTCACGCCGGCGCTGTGCTATCTGCTCCTGGCGCATGCGCCGCTGGAGCGCCGCACGTCCCGGCTGGCGAGTTGGCTGCAGCAGGCCTACGCGGGGGCCTTGTCCCGCTTCCTCGGTCGTCCCGGCATGGCGCTCGGCGGCCTGGCCCTCATGGTGCTGTTGGGGGCGGTGGTCTCGCCCCTCGTCGTACGCTCCGTGCTTCCCCAACTCAAGGAGCGGGACCTGCTGATCCACCTGAGCAGCATGCCCGGCACGTCGCAGCCGGAGATGAGCCGGATCTCGGCCAGGATCAGTCGCGAGCTGCGGTCCATTCCCGGCGTCCGCAATGTCGGCGCTCACGTCGGACGCGCCATCTTCGGGGATCAGGTGGTCAACGTCAATTCCGCTGAGCTCTGGGTGAGCATCGACCCGGCGGCGGCCTACGATCCGACCATCGCGTCCATCGAAGAGGTCGTCCACGGCTATCCGGGGCTGCGCTACGACGTGCGGCCCTATCTGAAGGACAGGAGCAGGCAGGTGGCCGAGCGCACGGGCGACTCGATCGTCGTCCGTCTCTACGGCAGCAACGACGATGTGCTGCGCCGCGCTGCCGGGGATGTCCGGGGCGCCGTGTCGGAGATCGCCGGCATCGTCGCCACCCGCCTGGACCTGCCGGCGCAGCAGCCGGTTCTCGAAGTCGAGGTCGACCTCTCGGCGGCTCTGCGCCACGGTATCAAGCCGGGCGATGTCCGCCGCGCCGCCGCGACGATGTTTTCCGGTCTCCAGGTCGGCAATCTGTTCGAGGAACAGAAGGTGTTCGACGTGGTGGTGTGGAGCACACCGGCTACGCGCCAGAGCCTCAGCAACGTGCGCGACCTGCTCATCGAAACCCCGGGCGGCGGGCACGTGCGCCTGGGTGACGTGGCGCACGTCCGCATCGTAACGAGCTCGAGCGTGATCCGCCACGAAGCGGTCAAGCGGTACGTGGACGTGATCGCGGCGGTCCGGGGAGCGGATGTCGCCGCGGTCGCGGCCCGGGTCAAAGGGCGTCTCGGGCAGGTGCAGCTCCCCCTCGAATACCACGCCGAGGTGCTCGGTGAATACGCGGAGCACCGGGCGGCTCAGGGTCGCCTCTTCGCCGTCGCGGTCGCCGCGCTGATCGGGATCTTCTTCCTGCTGCAGGCCGTGTTCACGAGCTGGCGCCTGGCCGCCCTCTCGTTCGTGACTGTGCCGGCGTCGCTCGCGGGGGGGGTGCTGGCGAACTTCGCAGCGGGCGGCGTGCTCTCGCTCGGCTCGCTGGTCGGGTTGCTGGCCGTGTTCGGGATCGCCGCCCGCAACGGCATCGTGCTGATCCACCACTATCAGCGTCTCGAGAATCACGAGGGCCAGACCTTCGGCCCGGAGCTGGTGTTGCGCGGGTCGCGTGAGCGGCTGATCCCGATCGCGATGACCACGGTGGCCCTCGCGCTGGCGCTCGTGCCTGCGTTGTTCCTGGGCGACACGCCGGGACTCGAAGTGGTGCGCCCGATGGCCGTCGTCGTGATGGGCGGCCTGGTGACGTCTACGCTGATCAACCTGTTCGTCGTCCCCGCGCTCTACGTGCGATTTGGCGTGCGCGGGGTGCACGATCTCGATCTGGGGATGTCCGGCGACATGTTGGAAGCCCGCGCCTAGTCACGCGGTAACCAGGAGGAAACGGTGAAGTCCAGCACTCGGTTGGGAATGGTCGGGATGGGCATCGCCTGCCTGCCGCTGCTGGCGTGCGGGCGGCCGTCGGTCTCGGAAGAAGCGGGAAGTCGAGCCGTCAAGGTGGAGCATATCGAAGGAAGCGATCTCAGCCGGGTGACGGTGACCGAGCTGGCGGCGAAACGGCTCGACATTCAGACCGCAGTCGTCCGCACCGTGCTGGTACGCGGGACGCTGCGCAAGGTCATCCCCTACGCCGCGATCCTGTACGACACGGAGGGGCGCACGTGGGCGTACACGATGGCGGCTCCGCTCACCTTCGTGCGGTCGCCGGTCAGCGTGGACTACATCGAGGGCGACGTTGCGGTGCTGACGGAGGGCCCGGCGGTCGGCGTGGCGGTCGTGACGGTTGGAGCGGCCGAGTTGTACGGATCCGAGGAAGAGTTCGAGGAAGAATGACCACGCGGGGAGGGCTCCAGCCGTGATGCGGTGGATCGTCGGAGCGGGCCTGAGATACCGGTTCATCGTGCTGGCTGTCGCCGTCGCGATGATGGGCTACGGGATCGTGCAGATCCCCCAAATGCCGGTGGACGCATTCCCCGAATTCGCGCCGCCCCGGGTGGAGATTCAGACGCCGTCCACCGGCATGTCCGCGGATGAAGTGGAGGGCCTGGTCACCGTCCCGTTGGAGCAGGCGTTCAACGGGATCGAGGGGCTCGATCTGATGCGATCCAAGTCGATCCCAGACCTGTCGTCGATCGAGCTGTTGTTCAAGCCCGGGACCGACGAGCTCCTGGCCCGACAGCTGGTGCAGGAGCGCCTGGTCACCGTGCTCACCACGATGCCGACCTGGGCGGCTCCGCCCGTCATCATGGCCCCGGTGTCATCGACGGGCAGGGTTTTGAAGATCGGGGTCTCGTCGGATCGCCTGTCGGTGATGGACCTGTCGATGATCGCCTACTGGACCATCAGGGCCCGACTGCTGGGCGTCCCGGGCGTGGCGAACGTGGCCATCTGGGGCGAGCGCATCAAGATGCCGCAGGTGCAGGTCGATCCGCAGCGGATGCGCCTGCACGATGTCTCGCTCGACCAGGTCATGGAAGGCACCGCGGACGCGCTGGATGTCGGGATCCTGCAGTTCTCCAACGGAGCGGTGATCGGGACCGGGGGCTTCATCCAGAGTCCCAACCAGCGGATCAACATTCGTCATGTCCTGGCCATCCAATCGCCCGAGGACCTGGCGCAAGTGCCGCTCGCCGGCCGCCGCAATGCCGACGGCACCGCGCTGCGCCTGGGCGACGTGTCGAACGTGGTCTGGGATACGTGGCCCCTCTTCGGCGACGCGGTCGTCAACGACGGGCCCGGCCTCATGCTCGTCGTGGAGAAGTTCCCCTGGGCCAACACGCTCGACGTGACGCGTGGCGTGGAAGCAGCGCTCGACGAGCTGCGCCCCGGCCTGCCGGGGATCGCGATGGACCCGACCATCTTCCGGCCGGCGGATTTCATCCAGGTGGCGGTCGACAATCTCACCCGGGCGTTGATCATCGGGTGCATCCTCGTGATGCTGGTCATCGTCGCGTTCCTCTTTCAGTGGCGCACCGCGCTGATCAGCATGGTCGCGATCCCCCTGTCGCTCATGGCCGGTGCCCTGGTGCTCTATCTGAGCGGGGCGGTCATCAACACGATGATCCTGGCCGGGTTCGTGATCGCCATCGGGGTGGTCGTCGACGACGCGATCATCGACGTCGAGAACATCACCCGGCGCCTGCGCCTGGCGCGCAAGGACGGCACCCGGCTGTCGGTCGCGAGGATCATCCTCGAGGCGTCGCTCGAAGTGCGACAGGCGATCGTCCATGCGACCATGATCGATGCCGTCGTCGTGCTGCCGGTCTTCTTCATCGGGGGGCTGTCGGGCGCGTTCTTCCAACCCATGGCGCTCGCATACGGTCTCGCGGTGCTGGCCTCCATGCTCGTGGCGTTGACCGTCACCCCGGCGATGTGTCTGTTGCTCTTGTCGAAAGCGCCCACCACGGACCGTGGGCAACCGTTGGTGCGGTGGCTGCAGCGGGCCTACGAAGCTGTGCTCGCCCGGATCGTCCGGCGGCCGAGCCCGGTCTTTCTCGCCACGGCGTCCGTCATGGTGATCGGCGTTGCGGTGGTCCCCACGCTCGGCGAAGAGCTGTTCCCCCACTTCAAGGAGCGGGATTTTCTGATCCACTGGATCACCAAGCCCGGCAGCTCGGTGACCGAAGAGCGGCGCATCGTGACGCGCCTCAGCCGGGAGCTGCGCGCGATTCCGGGCGTGCGCAATTTCGGCTCCCACATCGGACAAGCGCTCCTGGCCGACGAGATCAACGGGGTCAATTTCGGCGAGAATTGGATCAGCGTGGAACCGGATGTGGACTACGACGAGACGATCGCCGCCATCGAGGGAGTGGTCTACGGCTATCCCGGGCTGTTCCACAACGTGGAGACCTACCTCAACGAGCGCATCGACGAGGTCCTGTCCGGATCGAGCCAGACCTTCGTCGTGCGCATCTACGGTCCCGACCTGAAGGTCATCCACACCAAAGCCGAGGAAGTCCTTGACTCGTTGAAGGGGATCCCCGGCATCGTCGATTTGAACGTGCAGCTCCAGTCCGAGGTGCCGCAGATCCAGGTTGAGGTCGATCTCGCGGCGGCGCAGCGCTACGGCCTCAAGCCCGGCGACGTGCGCCGCGCGTCCGGGACGCTGTTCGCCGGAGAGGAGGTTGGGGACATCTTCCGTGACGGGAAGGCGTACGATGTGAACGTCTGGAGCACACCCGCCACCCGACAGAGCCTCACCAGTGTGCGCGACCTGCTGCTCGATACACCGAGCGGGGGACACGTACGGTTGGGCGATGTCGCCCGTGTGCGTATCCAGCCGGCGCAGAGCGTGATCTATCGGGAAAACGACTCACGGCGCATCGACGTGGGTGCTGAAGTCAGCCATCGAGATCTCGGCTCCGTCATGGACGAGGTCGATGATCGCCTCGAACAAATCCAGTTCCCCCTGGGCTACCGCGCGGTCGTGCTCGGCGAGTGGGCGGAACGGGAGGCAGCCCAGACACGGCTCTCGCTCTTCGCCCTCGCCGCGGCGCTCGGGGTGTTCCTGATCCTGCTGGCGTCCTTCGAGAATATGCGCGTGGCGGTGCTCGGCTTCCTGACCCTGCCATCGGCGCTGGTGGGCGGGCTGCTGGCGTTGTCCCTGACCGGCGGGGTCGTCTCGCTCGGCTCGCTGGTGGGCTTTCTCACGGTGTTCGGGATAGCGGCGCGCAATCAGATCATGCTGATCAGCCACTACCAGCACCTGGAGCGCAAAGAGGGCGAGACCTTCGGTCCAGCCCTCGTCCTGCGCGGGGCGCGCGAACGGCTCTCGCCCATCCTGATGACCGCGTTGGCCACGGGCCTGGCGCTGGTACCTCTCGTGATCACCGGCGACATCCCGGGCCACGAGATCGAGTATCCGATGGCGATCGTCATTCTGGGCGGTCTGATCACTTCGACCCTGCTCAACCTGTTCGTGGTCCCCAGCCTGTACCTGCGATTCGGGAAGGCGGCATGATGAAGCGCACGCTTGCCACGTTGCTGTCGCTGTCGGGCCTCGCGGGCGGCGCCGCGGCGCAGACCTGCGATCTCACCGCCACGTTCGACCAGGGACGGTTCTCCACCCCGACCCGGATCGCCAACCGGTGGATGCCGCTCGTGCCCGGCACGCAGTTCATCCTGGAAGGCCGCTCCAACCGCGGCGGCGGGACGCTGCCCCACCGCGTGATTCTCACCGTCACCGACCTGACCAAGGTGATCGATGGCGTGCGGACCGTCGTCTTGTGGGACCGCGACATGAACGAAGGCGAGCTGGAGGAGTCGGAGCTCGCGTTTCACGCGCAGGACAACGACGGCAACGTGTGGGGGCTCGGGGAATACCCGGAGGAGTACGAGGACGGGAAATTCCACGGTGCGCCGAAGACCTGGATCGCCGGCCAGCAGGGCGCCAAAGCGGGGCTCGCTATCCCCGCGGACCCGCGGATCGGGTCGCCCCCGTATCTCCAGGGGTTGTCGGAGCGAATCGACTTCTACGACTGCGGACGGGTGCACGAGATGGGGCAGCACGTCTGTGTCGCCGGGACGTGCTATGACAGCGTGCTGGTGATCGACGAGTGGAGCCCGCATGACCCCGCGAGCGGTCACCAGCGCAAGTTCTACGCGCCCGGTGTGGGGAACGTCCAAATCACCGCCGTGGACGATCCCGAGGATGAGACGCTGGTCCTGGTGAAAGTGGTGCAGCTGAGCCAGCAGGAACTGGCGGACGCCCGCGCGGCGGCGCTGGCCCTGGAGCAACACGCGATGCAGGTCAGCGCCGTCTATCGGCTGACGGCGCCCGCGGAGCACACACAGTGAACGCCCAGAAGGGAGATCCGACTCATATGCAGACCGGGACCGACGTCTTGGTGGCCGAAGGCCTGGCGAAGCACTATGGCCCGCGACACGCGCTGCGCGGCCTCTCGTTCACCTTGAAGGCGGGACGCATGCTCGGGTTTCTCGGGCCCAACGGCGCCGGGAAGACGACCTCGATCCGCATCCTGACGACGATCATGGAGCCCGACGCCGGGCACTTCACCGTGGACGGGATCAGCCACAAGCAGCCCGACCAGATCCGGCGGCGCATCGGCGTCTTGCCGGAGAGCTTCGGGCTGCCGAAGCAGATGACCGGCATCGAGTATCTGACCTACTTCGGCCAGCTCTATGGGCGGACGGCGAGCGACGCCAAGGCGATCGGCCTGCGCCTGATGGAGGAAGTGGGTCTCAAACAGCGGACCCGGTCCCTCGTCAGCACTTACAGCCACGGCATGCGCCAGCGCATCGGTATCGCCCGCGCCCTCGTCAACGATCCGGTGGTCGTGTTCCTCGACGAGCCGACCATCGGTCTCGATCCACGAGGCCAGCAGGAGCTGCTCGGACTGGTGCAGCAGATCGCCAGCGACCGCGGCGCCGGCGTGATCCTGTGCAGCCACCTCCTGTCCGAGGTGGAGAGCGTGTGCGACGACGTCGTCATCCTCAGCTCGGGCGAAATCGTCGCGTCCGGTGCGGTGAGCGAAGTCATTGGACGGACCGAGCAGAACGTCATTCGCATCCGTGTCCCCACCGGCGCGATCGACGACGCGAAGCGGGAACTCGAGGCGATCCCGGCCGTGCGCCAGGTCCTGCCCACCAGCGGGCAGCCCGGCTGGTTGCGCGTGGAATTGGATGAAGGCGCTTCGGACGACCACCCGATCAACAACCGGATCCTGGAGACGTTGATCCGTGCCGACATCCCGATTCTGAGCTTCGAGCCCGAGGGTGGACGGTTGCAGGACGTCTTTCTGCAGCTCACCGCCGGTGCCATCAAGTGAGCTCGTCCGGCGCTGCGCCGGTGTGGCGGATCGTCTTGTGGCGGGAGCTGCGCGATCAGTGGATCGGGGGGAAGGCCCTGTCCATGATCCTGATCTACACGATCCTGCTGGGCATTTATGCCTATCTGTTCGCCAGCAACTCGGAGCTGAACCTGCTGCCGTTGAACCAGATGGTGCTGGAGATCGTCAAGGCCGCGATCTTCGTCGGGTTGTTCATCTGCCTGATCATCGGAGCCGACAGCGTCTCGGGGGAGCGAGAGCGCGCCACACTCGAGGGGTTGCTCCTCACGCCGACCAGCCGGCGCGAGATCGTGGCGGGGAAGTTCCTCTCGGCCCTCGCCCCCTGGCCCATCGCCCTGGCGGTCGCCATTCCCTACTGGGTGGTGCTCTCCAAGGGCGAGCCGGTGCTGCGACAGGCGCTGCTGTGGGGGCCGCTGGTGGGCACGCTCCTCGCCCCCGCGTTCGCGGGCCTCGGCATGCTCGTGAGCGTGTGGTGCAATTCCAACAAGACCAGCATGCTGGTGAGCGTCGCTCTCTACCTCGTGCTGATCCTGCCGGCGGAGTACTCGGGGCCGGCGACCGTGACCGTCAGCCCGCAGGCGACGGAGCGCTCCAACCTGTTCCAGCTGGCCAATCCTCTGGCCGCCAGCGATCGATTGCTGCATGAGGTCATCATGGGCAACGCGCCGGTGCACCAGGTATGGCTCTGGGTGACGACCCCGGTCGTGTTCCCGATCATCGTGCTCGCCGTCCTCTTCCTGTATGCCGGCCCGAGTCTCCGGCTGGAAGCCGGCATGAAGTGGCTGCGGCCCAGGACGATATGAGCCGCGATCGCACGTTCCGCTCCGGCCCGGGTCTGTTGGCGTGGTGGCTGGTGGGCCGCCGTGAGCTGCAGGAGCTCTGGGTCGGGGGTCGAGCGCTGATGCTGCTGCTCGTGTACACGGTGGTGATCGGGGTGATGACGTATCTCATGGTCAGCAGCAGCCAGCTCGACCTGACGCCGCCCAAGGAAATGGTCTGGTCGACGCTGCAGACCTGCATGTATGTCGGCGTGTTCATGGGCCTGCTCATCGGTGCGGACACGCTCAGTGGCGCCAGAGATCGCGCCGCGCTGGAAACGCTGCTGCTGACGCCCGCGAGTCGGACACAGATCGTATTCGGCAAGTTCCTCGCCAGTATGTCCCCGTGGCCCGCCGCCATGGCCGTCACGTTCCCGTGCCTGCTGGTGGTGTCCCAGGGAGACGCGATCCTGTATCCCGCGCTCAAGTGGGTCGGATTCGTCGGAACCCTGCTGGTCATCGGGTTCACCGGGCTGGGCATGCTCGTGAGCTTCTGGTCCACCTCCAACAGGACCAGCCTGTTCACCAGTCTCACCATCTACCTCCTGTTTCTGCTGCCGGCGCTGCTGCCCGGGCAGGCTCAGAAGGGACTGGTGGGGAAGTTCTTTCAACGGTCGAACCCCCTGGCAGGAGCCGACGAGTTCCTGGAAAAAGTCATCGTGAACAACCGCAGCCTGCACGACTACGGGTCCTGGCTGCGGGGACCGTTCGTGTTTCCGATCATCGTCATCGTCCTGTTGTTTGTGATCGCCGGCCCGCGACTCCGCCTCGAGGCGGGCGGGGTGAGTCTGTCCCGGCTGCCCTGGGGCCGCACGGCGCGGCTGTCTACGACCCGCTGAGGCTGGAGGACCGCGAATGAGTGACCGAGCGCAGCCCACCGGGGCGGCGTCACCCACATGGTGGATCGTGTTCCGGCGCGAAGCCAAAGACCTGTGGGTCGGCGGCAAGGCGCTCTACCTGATCCTCATCTACATGATCCTGTTGGGGATCTACTCCTACACGCTGGCCGGGAACGCCGAGGTGAAGTTGTTGCCGATCCGGGAGATGATCTCGGAGATGGTGAAGCACTCCATCGCCCTCGGCCTCTTCATCTGCGTGATCGTGGCGGCGGACACGTTCAGCGGCGAGCGGGAGCGCGGCACCCTCGAAACCATGCTGTTGACCTCGGCGAGTCGGCGCCAGGTGGTGTTGGGCAAGTTCCTCGCGGCCCTTTCTGCGTGGGTCGCGGCCTTGATCGTCGCCATCCCCTACTGGGCCGTGCTGGCCAAAGGGGATCCGGTGTTCGGCCAGGGACTGCGCTGGGGCATCGCGGTGGGAACCGTCCTGGCCCTGGCGATGACGGGCCTGGGGATACTCGTCAGCATGTGGTGCGACTCGAACAAGACGAGCATGCTCGTCAATCTGTGCCTGTTTCTCCTCGTCTTGTTGCCGACGGAGCTGTCTCGACCCGGCATCGTCCAGTCGGCCATGGAGGCGAGAAAGGCGTTTCTGTATGCGTTGGTCAATCCCTGGGATGCGGGGTCGAGTTTCCTGGTCAAGACACTCGCCGCCCAGACACCGCTGGCACAGGTGTGGTACTTGCCGATCCTGTGCGCCG
>Ga0153915_10002322_pt1 | contig 17396 bp, 15 predicted proteins | sample Opewatmetagenome_2_FD_107003 | JGI IMG/M metagenome (GOLD analysis project Ga0153915, IMG submission 107003) | Freshwater wetland microbial communities from Ohio, USA - Open water 3 Core 3 Depth 3 metaG | ecosystem: Environmental > Aquatic > Freshwater > Wetlands | place: USA: Ohio, Lake Erie...
ACACCGAAGCCTCGCAGCATCCCGCGGACCGCTCTCTGCCGGTGGACCTGGTGCGCATTGACGCGATCTACAACCCGGTGCGCCGTGCCAACTTCACGGTGGCGGAGACCCGGGTGGGCCAGCGCACCGATTTCGACCGGCTCACGCTCACGGTGGAAACCAACGGTGCCATCACCCCGGAAGACGCGGTGGCCTACGGCGCGGCGCTGCTGCAGGAGCACTTCCGCTACTTCGTGGACTTCGGGCGGGTGCCGATGGTCGCGGCCCAGGGGAACGGCGATACCGGTCAGGACACCGCCCGGCTCCGGGACCTGCTGGCCAAGCCGATCGATGAATGCGGATTGTCGGTGCGCTCCATCAACTCCCTCAAGAACTCCAACATCAACACCCTGGGCGACCTGGTCCGCTACTCGGAAGAGGACATGCTCAAGGTGAAGAACGTCGGGGAAAAGGCGCTGGGGGAAATTGCGGAGCTGCTGCGCCGCGAAGGGCTCAACTTCGGGATGGCGTTTGAGGAAGCGGAAGGCAACCTGGTGGTCACCAATCCCGGTGCGGCCCCCACGGCGCGCGCCGCCGTGGGCGACGAGGTCTAGTGCGTCACCGCGCCCGCGACCGACAGCTAAGCCGCACGGCGACCCATCGCCGCGCCACCCTCGCCAACCTCGCCACGGCGTTGCTGGCGCACGATCGCATCGTCACTACCGAGGCCAAGGCGAAGGAGCTGCGCCCCTACGTGGAGCGCCTCATCACCATGGCCCGGCGTGGCGGGCTGCACGCCCGGCGCCAGGTGGAGCGGCGGCTCAAGGACCGGGTGGTGACGGGGCGGCTGTTCAAGGAGTTGGGGCCGCGCTTTGCGGCGAGGCCGGGTGGCTACACCCGCATCGTGAAGATGGGGCATCGGCCGGGTGACGGGGCCGAGATCGCCCGCATCGAGCTGGTCGGCGAGTGACGCGGCCGTTGATCTGGAAAGCACGACGGGGACCCGAGGGTCCCCGTTTTTTTTTCGCTGCTACCGGAAGCGTGCCGCGGTCAGGTGCCCGCCGCCGCCCCAGCCCCGCGGGGCGCTTTCTGGACCCGGTTCGACTTGATACACTCCGTGCACACCCGGAGACGCCGCGGCTTGCCGTCCACCAGCACGCGCAGGGCCTGGAGGTTGGGATACCAGCGGCGCCCCGTCTTATTGTTCGCGTGGCTCACGTTGTGGCCGAAGCGAGGTCCCTTGCCGCAGATGTCGCAAACCCGGGCCATGACATTCTCTCTTGAGGAAATCACACCGTGTCCAACTACTTGCGAGGCCGTAAGCTAGCGGCATCCGGCGGGGCCGACAAGGCCGGCCGCAGGGGGAAACCATGCCGACCGCATTGATCACCGGGATCACCGGCCAGGATGGGTCCTATCTGGCGGAATTTCTGCTGGCCAAGGGGTATCTGGTCGTCGGAGTGGTTCGGCGGACCTCGCATGATTCCTACGAGCGGATCGGGCACCTGCTGGATCGGGTGACCATCCTCCCGGCCGACCTACTGGACCAGCACTCGCTCACCATGGTGATCCGGGACGTCAAGCCGGACGAGATCTACAACCTGGCATCCCAGAGCTTCGTGCCCACCAGCTGGTCGCAGCCGGTGCTCACCGGCGAGTTCACGGCACTGGGCGTCACCCGGATCCTGGAGGCCATGCGGCTGGCGCATCCGGAGTCGCGCTTTTACCAGGCCAGCTCTTCGGAGATGTTCGGGAAGGCGCATAAGGTGCCACAGGACGAGGCTACGCCGTTCTATCCCCGCTCCCCGTACGGCGTGGCCAAGGTCTACGGGCACTGGATCACCGTGAACTACCGAGAGTCCTACGGCCTCTATGCGGTGAGCGGGATTCTCTTCAACCACGAGTCCCCGCGCCGGGGGCTCGAGTTCGTCACCCGCCGGGTGTCGGACGGCGTGGCCCGGATCAAGCTGGGGTTGGCCAAGGAGCTGAAGTTGGGGAACCTGGATGCCCGGCGCGACTGGGGATTCGCGGGCGACTACGTGCGGGCGATGTGGCTCATGCTGCAGCAGCCCAAGCCGGATGACTACGTGATCGGCACCGGGCGGACCCATTCGGTGCGGGAGTTGGTGGACCTGGCGTTCCGGCACGCCGGCCTGGACTGGCAGCCCTACGTGAAGGTCGACCAATCACTGGTCCGTCCCGCGGAGGTGGACATCTTGCAGGCCGATCCCGGCAAGGCCAAACGGATCCTGGGCTGGGCGCCCGAGGTTTCGTTCGAGCAGTTGATCGCGATGATGGTGGACGCGGACCTTCAGCGGTTGTCCAGCCGGCGTTGAAGGTCCTGGTCACCGGCGCCGAGGGCTTTGCGGGGTCCTGGCTGCTGCGCCGGCTGCAGCGCGAGGGGCACTCCGTGATCGCGGCCGCGCGCCCGGGCGCGCCTGGGGCGGCCCGGCTGGCGGCGGATCCCAGCGTCCGTGCCATGCCGCTGGAGCTGGGGGATTCGGCCTCGGTGCGAATGGTGGTGGAGACCGGGCCGGACGCGGTGATTCATCTCGCGGCGGTGGCCTCCGGGGTGGACGCGCGGCGGGATCCGGTGGGGGCGTGGGAGGTGAACGCGGTGGGAACCGCGCGGTTGGCGGAGGAGCTGGGGCGAACGGTGATGGACCGGCGGGGTGATCCCCTGTTGCTGCTGGCCTCGACCGCCGAGGTGTACGGCGCCGGGCCGGCGACGCCGCGGGTCGAGACGGACTCGGTGCGGCCGGTCTCCGCCTACGCAGCGTCGAAGCTGGCTGGCGAAATCGCCGCACTGGAGGTGCACCGGCGGACCGGCTTGCGCGTGGTGATCGCACGGGCGTTCGCGCACACGGGGCGCGGCCAGGACGAGCGGTTCGTGTTGCCGGCCTTGGCGCGGCGGCTCCTGCTGGCCAAGCGGGTCCGGGCGCCGGCCATCAAGGTGGGGAACCTCGACCCGGTGCGGGAGTTCATGCACGTTTCAGACGTGGTGGACGCCTATTGCCGGCTCCTGACGCAAGGACAGAGCGGCGAGGTGTACAACGTGGCGAGCGGGAGAGGAATCCCGCTGGGCGAGCTGCTGGAGCGGCTCATGGATCTGGTCGGGTACCGGGTGGTGACGGAGGCCGATCCCGAGCTGGTGCGGCCGGCCGACATCCCGTACCTGGTGGGTGACGCCGCCAAGCTCCGCGCCGCCACCGAGTGGTCCCCGCGGATGGCCCTGGACGACGTCCTGGCCGAGGTGGTTGATGCCCAAGCGAACTGACCTGGAGACGATCCTCATCATCGGCTCCGGCCCTATCGTGATCGGCCAGGCGGCCGAGTTCGACTATTCGGGCACCCAGGCGGTGAAGGCGCTCAAGGAAGAGGGCTACCGGGTGGTGCTGGTGAATTCCAACCCGGCCACCATCATGACGGACCCCGAGCTGGCCGACCGCACGTACATCGAGCCGGTGACGCCGGAGTGGGTGGCGCGGGTGATCGAGCGAGAGCGGCCCCAGGCCGTGCTGCCCACCATGGGCGGCCAGACCGCGCTCAACGTCGCCATGGCGCTGGCGCAGGACGGCACCCTCGCCAAGTATGGCGTCGAGCTGATCGGGGCCGATCAGCGGGCCATCCGCATGGCGGAGGACCGGCAGGAGTTCGCCACGGCGATGGTCCGGATCGGGCTCAAGGTGCCCCTAGGGAGGGTGGTCGGGTCCCTGGAGGAGGCCTTCGAGGCGATCGAGACGATCGGCTACCCCGCGATTCTGCGGCCTTCGTTCACCCTGGGCGGCACCGGCGGCGGCGTCGCCTATAACCGCGCCGAGTACGAGGAGCGCATCAGTCGCGCGCTGGATCTCTCCCCGGTGCATGCGGCCCTGGTGGAGCAGTCGGTGCTGGGCTGGAAGGAGTTCGAGCTGGAGGTCATGCGCGATTGCCGCGACAACGTGGTGATCGTGTGCTCCATTGAGAACTTCGATCCCATGGGCGTCCACACCGGCGATTCCATCACCGTGGCGCCCGCCATGACGCTCACCGACCGCGAGTACCAGGTCATGCGGGACGCCGCGATCGCCATCATCCGGGAAATCGGGGTAGCGGCGGGTGGGTGCAACATCCAGTTCGCGGTGAGTCCCGTCAACGGCGAGATGCTGGTGATCGAGATGAACCCCCGGGTCTCGCGCTCGTCGGCGCTGGCGTCCAAGGCCACCGGATTCCCCATCGCGCGCATCGGCGCCAAGCTGGCCGTGGGATACACCCTGGACGAGCTGCCCAACGACATCACCAAGACCACGCCGGCATCGTTTGAGCCGGTGCTGGATTACGTGGTGGTCAAGTTCCCCCGGTTTGCCTTCGAGAAGTTCCCCCTGGCCGACGTCACGCTCACCACCCAGATGAAGTCGGTCGGGGAGTCCATGGCGATCGGGCGCACCTTCAAGGAGGCGTTCCAAAAGGGCATCCGGGCCCTGGAGATTGACCGGCCCGGGTGGGTCGTGGGCCAGACGCTCAAGGATGACCGGCTGGAGGCCGACGACCCGGCCAGCCTCAAGGCGGCGATGCGGACGCCCACGCCCGAGCGGATCTATCAGATCAAGCGGGCCATGCTGGCGGGCATGAGCGTCGCGGAGATCGCCGAGTGCACCGCCATTGACCCCTGGTTCCTGAGCCAGCTGGCGGAGCTGGTGACCGCGGAGCGGGGCTTCGCGGCGGTCCCGGCGGTCGACGCGGCCAACATCCGCAGCATGAAGCGCATGGGCTTCTCCGACCGGCAGCTGGCGGATGGCCGGCGCATGACAGAGGACGCGTTCCGCTCGGAGCGCTGGGCCCTGGGGATCCACCCCAGTTACAAGATGGTGGACACCTGCGCGGGCGAGTTTCCTTCCAGCACACCGTACCTCTACTCCTGCTACGACGATGAGAATGAGTCGGAGCCGCTGGGGGAGCTGGGCATCGTCATCCTGGGCAGCGGGCCCAACCGGATCGGGCAGGGGGTGGAGTTCGACTACTGCTGTGTCCGGGCCGGCCTGGCGTTCCGGGAGATGGGTTACCGCACCATCATGATCAATTGTAACCCGGAGACCGTGTCCACCGACTTCGACATCTCCGACAAGCTCTACTTCGAGCCGCTCACCCTGGAGGACGTCCTGGAGATCGTTCATCGGGAGCGGCCCAAGGGTGTGGTAGTGCAGCTGGGCGGGCAGACGCCGCTCAAGATGGCCAAGGGGCTGGAAGCCGCGGGCGTGAAGGTGCTGGGTACCAGCCCGGAGGCCATTGACCTGGCCGAGGACCGGAAGCGTTTCGAAGCGCTGGCGCGCTCGCTGGGGGTGGCCCAGCCGGCCGCGGGAACCGCAATGAGCGTGGATGAGGCGGTGGGTGTCGCGAGCCAGATCGGCTATCCGGTTCTGGTCCGGCCGTCCTACGTACTGGGCGGCCGGGCCATGGAGATCGTCTACGACGAAGGCTCGCTCCGCACTTACTTCGAAACAGCGGCTCGCGTTTCGCCGTTGCACCCGGTGCTGATCGACCGGTTCCTGGAAGACGCCTTTGAGGCGGACGTGGACGCCATCTGCGATGGGCGCCGCTGCGCCATTGGCGGTGTGATGCAGCACATCGAGGATGCAGGGATCCATTCCGGCGATTCCGCGTGCGTCCTGCCGCCCTACTTGATTCAGGACGCGGCGGTCTCCCAGATGGAGCACTACACCCGCCAGTTCGCGCTCCGGCTCGGCGTGGTGGGGTTGATCAACGTGCAGTATGCCATCAAGGGCGGGGTGGTGTACGTGCTGGAGGTCAATCCCCGGGGGTCGCGCACGGTGCCGTTCGTGAGCAAGGCCACAGGTGTCTCTCTGGCCAGGCTGGCGGCCGCGGTAATGGTGGGAAAGACGCTGGATGAGCTGGGGGTGGCCGACGCCGTGACCATACCCTACGTGGCGGTCAAGGAGGCCGTGTTCCCCTTCGCCAAGTTGCCCAACGTGGACACCCTGCTGGGCCCGGAGATGCGGTCCACCGGCGAGGTGATGGGGATCGCGGATTCGTTCGGGATGGCCTTCGCCAAGGCGCAGGTGGGGGCGGACGGGGCGCTCCCGCTGGAGGGCGGGATCCTGGTCACCGTCAACGACCTGGACAAGCCCACGGTGACTCCCATCGTGCGGCGGTTCCACGAGATGGGGTTCCGGATCCTGGCGACCGAAGGGACCGCCGCGTACCTGAACCGGCACGGGATCCCCGCCGAGCGCGTCCTCAAGGTGTACGAGGGACGCCCCAATCCGTCGGACTTGATCGTGTCGGGAGAAGTGCAGCTGCTGATCAACACGCCGCTGGGCAAGCTGACCCAGCGGGACGATTACTACATACGCCGGACCGCGTTGCAGCACCGCGTTCCCTACACGACCACCATGTCGGCGGCCAGCGCCGCCTGCGATGCCGTCCTGGCGCTGCGAAGCCGGCGGGGGATCGTGCGTTGTTTGCAGGAGTGGTATCAACTCGCAGCGAGTCGAGGGGGTGGGATCGCGACTCGCCGTCTCGGAACGGCCGGTGTGGCCAGGGTGGAGGGGTGAGGTCATGAGTGATTACTTCGTACATGAAAGCTCCTTCGTTGACGAGGGAGCCAAGATCGGCAAGGGCACCAAGATCTGGCATTTCTGCCACATCATGCCGGGCGCCGAGATCGGCGAGCGGAGCAGCCTGGGGCAGAACGTGGTCGTGATGCCGGGCACGCGCATCGGCAACAACGTGAAGATCCAGAACAACGTGTCGATCTACGAGGGTGTGTTCCTGGAGGACGACGTGTTCTGCGGGCCGTCCTGCGTCTTCACCAACGTGCTGAACCCGCGAAGCCACGTCTCGCGCAAGAGCGAGTACCGCCAGACCCTGGTCAAGCGGGGCGCGTCCATCGGCGCCAATGCCACCATCGTGTGCGGCGTGACCCTGGGTGAGTACGCCTTCATCGGGGCGGGTGCCGTCGTCACCTCGGACGTGCAACCGTACGCCCTGATGGTGGGGGTGCCGGCGCGGCGGGTGGGCTGGATGTGCCACTGCGGAGAGCGGCTTCATCTGGCCGGGGGGCGCGGAACTTGCGCTCGATGTCAGACCGCATATGAAGAGCGGGACGGGCGTCTCCGCCCGAGTTGACCCCCTCGGGGGGCCGAGCTAAGCTTCGCTGCTACTTTAACTTGGAGCTTCTGTGCCTGTGCCGCTCCTGGACCTTCGGGCCCAGTTCGACACCATCCGGGACGAGGTCCTGCCCTCGCTGCTCGCCGTGGTCGAGCGGCAACAGTTCATTATGGGCGACGAAGTCGGGAAGCTGGAACAGGCGGTTGCCGGCCTGTGCGGGGTGCCTCACGGGATAGCCTGCGCCAGCGGCACCGACGCGCTCCTGTTGTCGCTCAAGGTCCTGAACCTGCAGCCCGGCGACGAGGTCGTGACCAGTCCCTTCACGTTCTTCGCCACGGCCGGAGCCATCGCCAACGCCGGCGGCAAGCCGGTGTTCGTGGATATCGATTCCCGCACCTTCAACCTGGACCTCGATCAAGTGGAGGCGGCCATCACGCCCAGGACGCGGGCGGTGGTGCCGGTGCATTTGTTCGGCCAGATGGCGCCGATGGCGTGCCTCCTGGAGATGAGCCGGCGGCACGGCCTGGCCGTGATTGAGGACGCGGCCCAGGCCATCGGGGCCCGTCAGCGCGTGGACGGGACGTGGAAGATGGCTGGCCAGACCGGCACCACGGGGGCCTTCTCGTTCTTCCCCAGCAAGAACCTGGGCGCCTGGGGCGACGGCGGCATGATCGTCACCGGCGATGCCGCGCTGGCCGAGCGGCTGCGGCGGCTGCGGCTGCACGGGGGCGCCAAGCAATACCACCACGACGAAATCGGGACCAACAGCCGGCTGGACACGCTGCAGGCGGCGGTGCTGCTGACCAAGCTGCCTCATCTGGCGGGCTGGAGCGCGGCGCGGCGGCAACGGGCGGCCCGCTACGACCAGGCGTTCGCGGGGCTGGTGCAAACGCCGTTCGTGGCGCCCGAGAACGAGCATATCTACCACCAGTACACGGTGCGGGTGGCGCGGCGAGACGCCCTGAAGGCCCATCTGGCCAAGCTCGGCATTGGTTGTGCCGTCTACTACCCCACGCCGCTTCATGTCCAGCCGTGCTTCGCTCCGCTGGGATACCGGCAGGGGCAGTTCCCGGAGGCGGAACGGGCGGCTCGCGAGGTCCTGTCGCTGCCCGTCTACCCGGAGTTGACCGATCCCCTGCAGGATCAGGTGATCGAGGCCGTGCGGGGGTTCTACCGGTGAGCCGCCTCAAGGTGGCGGTGATCGGCGCCGGCGTCTGGGGTCGCAATCACGTCCGTACCCTGGCGGCGTTGCCGGAGGCCGAGCTGGTGGCCGTGTGCGACCTCCAGCCCAAGCGGCGGGAAGAAGTCGCGCAGCGTTATCCCGGCGTGCTGGTGACCGATGCGCTCGACGATGCACTGCGGTCTGCGGAAGCGGTCGTGGTGGCGAGCGCGGCCGCGACGCACGCGGAGCTGGCCGTGGCGGCCATTCAGCGGGAGCTCCCGGTGCTGGTCGAGAAGCCTTTCGCGCTGTCGGTGGCCGACGCCGAGCGGATCGCGGCCCTGGCCGACGCCCGCCGGGTGCCCGTGGTGGTGGGGCACCTGTTGCTGTTCCATCCGGCGGTGGAACGGCTTCGCTCCATGATGGCCGCCAAGGAGTTGGGCGACATCTACTATCTTTACAGCCAGCGGGTCAATCTGGGGCAGGTACGGCCCGATGAGAACGCACTGTGGAGCTTTGGGCCGCACGACGTCTCGGTGGCCATGCATCTGCTGGACGCGTCGCCCGTGCGGGTGGCGGCGCACGGCCGGAGCTACCTGCAGCCGGGTATCGAGGACGTGGTGTTCCTGACCATGGAGTTCGAGTCCGGCATCATGGCGCACGTGCAGATGTCGTGGCTGGATCCCCACAAGGAGCGACGCCTGACGGTGGTGGGCTCCAAGCGCATGGTGGTGTTCGACGACATGAGCCCCCGGGAGAAGCTGGAGATCTACGACAAGGGTGTGGACCGGCCGCCGGAATACCGGTCCTATGGTGAAAGCCTGTCCATTCGCGAAGGGGACATCTACCTGCCGCGTATCCCCAACGTGGAGCCGCTGACGGCAGAGTTGCGCCACTTCGTTGCGGTCGCCCAGGGACGGGCGGTGCCGCGGGCGGGAGCCGAAAGCGGTGTAGAGGTAGTGCGGGTTCTTGCCGCGGCGAGTCAGTCACTGGTCCAGGGCGGTCAGCCCCTGGCCATCGAATCGGCGAGGTCGGTGACACGATGACGGTCGAGCGTGATCTCATTGCGAAGGCGAAAGACCGGAAAGCGGTCTTCGGCGTGATCGGGCTGGGATACGTGGGCTTGCCCCTGGCGGTGGAGCTCGCGGAGGCAGGGTACCGGGTCATTGGCTTCGATGTGAGCCGCCGGGTGGTGGACGGGATCAACGCCGGCTGCTCGCACATCATGGACGTGCCGTCCGATCGCCTGTCGCCCTTCGTGGCGAAGGGACAGCTGGTGGCGACCGACGATCCCCTGAAGCTGGCCGAAGCGGACGCGGTCTCGGTGTGCGTGCCCACACCCCTCTCCAAGACCAAAGATCCCGACATCTCGTTCGTGATGGCGGCGGCGCAGTCGTTGGACAAGGCGGTACGGAAGGGCCAGCTGGTGGTGCTGGAAAGCACGACCTACCCCGGGACCACCCGCGAGCTGTTCCTGCCGGTGTTCGAGCGACACGGCCTCAAGGTGGGGGTGGATGCGTTTCTGGCCTTCAGCCCCGAGCGTGTGGACCCCGGCAACCCGCAATGGCACACGCGCAACACCCCCAAGGTCGTGGGCGGCCTGACCGACGCCTGCCTGCGCGTCGCCCTGGCCATGTACGGGCCGGTGTTCGACCGGCTGGTGCCGGTGTCGTCACCGGAGGCGGCGGAGCTCACCAAGCTCCTGGAAAACACCTTCCGCAGCGTGAACATCGGACTGGTCAATGAGATGGCGATCGTCTGCGACAAGCTGGGCGTGGACGTGTGGGAGGTGATCGAGGCGGCTGCGAGCAAGCCATTCGGGTTCATGAAGTTCACGCCGGGACCCGGACTGGGCGGCCATTGCATTCCTATCGACCCGCATTACCTGGCCTGGAAGATGCGCGGGCTCAACTACAAGACCCGGTTCATTGACGTCGCGGCCGAAGTGAATTCCGAGATGCCGGTCTTCTGGGTCCGCAAGGTGGCTGAGCGCCTCAACCAGGAAGCGAAAGCCCTCAAAGGGTCTCGGATCCTGGTGGTGGGCGTGGCGTACAAGAAGGACATTGACGACCTGCGGGAGAGCCCCGCGCTGGACGTCATTCGGCTGCTGGCGGTCCAGGGGGCAGAGGTGCAGTACCACGACCCCTACGTCAAAGAGCTCAGGGAGGATGGGCGTACCTGGCGCTCGGTGCCGCTCACGGGAGAGACCGTGCGGTTGATGGACTGCGTGGTGATCGTGACCGATCACTCCTCCTTGGACTACAACCTGATTCGGACGCAGGCGCGGGCGGTGGTGGATACCCGCAACGTGCTCCGTGCAAAGGCCTGACGTGTGAAAGTCGCCGTCGTAGGTAGTGGGTACGTGGGCCTGGTGGTCGGCGCCTGCCTGGCGGAGGCAGGGAACACCGTGGTGTGCGCGGACGTGGTCGAGAGCAAGATCGCCCAGCTCAAGCGCAACCAGATGCCGATCTACGAGCCCGGCCTGGAGCCCCTGGTGGTGCGCAATCAGAGCGAGGGGCGTCTCCATTTCACCACCGACGTCGAGGCCGCGGTGCGGGAGTCGGAGGTGGTGTTCATCGCCGTGGGCACGCCGCCGGGCGAAGACGGCTCGGCGGACCTGAAGTACGTGCTGGACGTGGCGCACACCATCGGCCGGAACATGAGCGGGCCCAAGGTGGTGATTACCAAGAGCACCGTGCCGGTGGGCACCGCGGCCAAGGTGCGCGAGGCCATCGCGCAGCACACCAAGGAGCGGTTCCACGTCTGCTCCAACCCGGAGTTCCTCAAGGAAGGGGCGGCCATCGAGGATTTCATGAAGCCGGACCGGGTGATCGTCGGCGTGGACTCGCAGGAGGCCGCGGCGGTCCTGGCCGAGCTGTACGCCCCGTTCGTGCGGACCGGCAATCCGCTCATCTTCATGGACATCACCTCGGCCGAGCTGACCAAGTACGCGGCGAACGCGATGCTGGCCACGCGCATCTCGTTCATGAACCAGATCGCCGAGTTGTGCGAGAAGGCGGGTGCCGACGTGGGGCTGGTGCGGAAGGGGATGGGGTCGGACCCCCGGATCGGCCCGGCATTTCTGTTTCCGGGACCGGGGTACGGCGGCTCGTGTTTCCCCAAGGACGTGCGCGCCCTGATCCGCACGGCGGAAGACGTGGGCGTATCGCTGGACGTGCTGAACGCGGTAGAGGCGGTCAATCAGCGCCAGAAAGGCCGGCTGTTCGAGAAGCTGAAGGCCTTGCTGGGGAACCGGTTGTCGGGGGGGCGGGTGGCGGTCTGGGGTTTGGCGTTCAAGGCGGAAACCGACGACATGCGGGAAAGCCCGGCCCTTACGCTCATCCGATCTCTGCTGGATGCGGGAGCGGAGGTCCGGGCCCATGATCCCGTGGCCATCCCCTCGGCGCGGGCCGCCCTGGGAGACGGGGTGTGTTATCACGAGCACCAGTACGATGCCCTGGACGGCGCCGACGCCCTGGTGATCGTCACGGAATGGCTGCAGTTCCGCAATCCGGATTTCGAGCGGATCAAGGGATTGCTCAAGCGGCCGATCATCGTCGACGGAAGGAACCTCTACGACCCGGCCAAGATGCGGGCCCTGGGCTTTACCTACACCTGCATCGGCCGGGCCCCCTCTTGATGCGCATCCTGGTCACGGGAGCGGCCGGGTTCCTCGGCTCCCACCTCTGTGACCGCCTGATCGCCATGGGACACTCGGTGGTGGGGATGGACAATCTCATCACCGGCAGTCCGCCCAATCTGGCGCACCTCGAGCACCACGCCGCATTCGCCCTGGTCCGGCACGACGTGAGCCAGTATATCCACGTGGAAGGCCCCCTGGACGCGGTGTTCCACTTCGCCTCGCCCGCCAGTCCGGTGGACTATCTTCAGTATCCCATTCAGACGTTGAAGGTGGGCGCGTTGGGGACCCACAACGCGCTGGGACTGGCCAAGGCGAAGAGCGCGCGCTTCTTCCTCGCCAGCACCTCGGAGGTCTACGGCGATCCGCAGGTGCACCCGCAGCCTGAAGACTACTGGGGGCACGTGAACCCGATCGGCCCCCGAGGGGTGTACGACGAAGCCAAACGGTTCGCCGAAGCCATGACGATGGCCTACCACCGCTATCACGGCGTGGACACCCGGATCGTGCGGATCTTCAACACCTACGGCCCCCGGATGCGGCCCCACGACGGGCGCGTGGTGTCGAACTTCATCGTGCAGGCGCTGGCGGGTGAGCCGCTGACCGTCTACGGCGACGGCTCCCAGAGCCGGTCCTTCTGCTACGTGGATGATCTCATCGAGGGGATCGTTCGCCTCTTTGAGCGCGGGGGCTGCGACCCGGTGAACATCGGGAACCCCCGGGAATTCACCGTGCGGGAGCTGGCGGATCTGGTGCTGCGGCTCACCGGTTCACGCTCGCAGGTGGTGCTTCGCCCATTGCCCACCGACGATCCCAAGCAGCGTCGCCCGGACATCGCCCAGGCCCAGCGCCTGCTGGGCTGGGAGCCGCGGGTTCCCCTCGAAGACGGGCTGCGCCATACCATAGATTACTTTCAGAAGATCGGGCGACCCTCGGGAATCTCCTGTTGAGGTCCGGCGGCAACGAGGTGATTTATGGATACCCGCCCCGCACAGCTACTCGCGCAGGCGAACGAGCGATTCTCCGTGGACGACTACTACGGCGCCATCCATTTCCTGGAGGAGCTGGTGGCCTCCGGGCGCGCCTTCGCGGATGCCTATCACCTGTTGGGCCTCTGCTACTACATGGCGGGCCAGCGGGAGCGCGCCCTGGAGGCGGTGGACCAGGCGCTGAAGCTCAATCCGCACTACCTCGAGGCATTGATGCACCGGGGCGTGGTCCTCAGCTCGCTGGGCCGCGCCGACGAGGCGCAGGATGCCTTCGCGGCGGCGCAGTCCGCGGGAGCCGCGCCCCGGGCTGGCCTGTCCGCGCATTACGCCGACAAGCTGGCGAACCAGCACGCGGAGCTGGGCGAGGCGTACCTGGAGGCGGGAGCGCTGGGGCAGGCCATCGAGCAATACCAGGCGGCCCTCCGCCTGGGGCCCACGTTCCAGGACCTGCGCTACCGGCTGGCCCGCTTGCTGCTGGAAGGCGGCCGTGTCCTCGATGCCCGTGAGGAGCTGGAGAAGCTGGTGGCGGCACGACCCAATTGGATCGAGGCCAAGGCGACGTTGGGCCTGGCGTGCTACCTCGCCGGCGACGCCGCGGGCGCCCGCGCCATCTGGACCGCGCTGGCCCGGGAGCGGCCCGCCGATCCCCGGGTCAAGGCCTATCTGGCGATGGTAGAGCGAGGGTCGGCGTGAGGGCGGTGGTGCGGCCCTGGTGGTTGGCGGTCCTGTGGCTGGCGGCGTGCGGCGGGGCGGCGGCGGACCACGAGGCGCTGGGCGATCGTGCGTACGGCGACCGGCATTTCGCGGACGCGTTGGCCGAGTACCGCCTGGCGATCAGGCTCCAGCCGTCGGCGGCCCTGCGTGCCAAGGCGGGTGCGGCGGCCCTCCATGCCGGCGACTTCGTGGCCGCGGTGGAGGAGTACCGGGCGCTGGCGCAGGAGGGCGGCTCGCGCCGGGCCAGCGAGGCGGCGGACGGGCTGGAGCGCGTGGCCCGGGCCGCCGCCGAGGGGGACGATCCCGCCGGGCTGGCAGCCGCGGTGAACGGGCTGCGCGCCGTCTCCGCTGGGCGGGCGCTGGCGTCGTTCGCGCGGCAGCTGGCGCAAAGCATTGGGCCGGAGCCGCGGTCTCCGGACGCCCTGAGCGTGCTGCCCTATGCCGCCGCGGGCGCGCCCGATGCCCGGGCAGAGGACTCGCTCATGTACGGCTACGCCACCGCACTGACGCGGATCGGCCGGTGCGGGGACGCGATGCCGGTGTTCGAGGCGGTGGCCCGGAGGGCCAGGGAGCCGGCCCTGGAGCGTCCTGCGCTCCAGGCGAGCGGCCGCTGCGCCCTGACCCTGGGCCGGCAAGCGATGGACGGGGGGCAGGCCGACCAGGCGGAGCAGTGGTTCCGCCGGGCGGCATCGGGCGGGGATGACCGGGATCCGGTGGTGCGGGCGGCCTACATCGGTATTGGGGACGTGCTGTTCGCCCGGGGATCGTTTGCCGAGGCGGCGGAAGCCTACCAGCGCGCCCTGGCCGGCGCGGCCCCCGGGGATTCGCTGGCCCAGATCGCCGCGGAGAAACTCAATCAGGTGGCCAACGCGGGAACGGTGATTCGGTGAGGACGTCCCCTGCCTGGAAGGGCGCGGCCTGGATGCTGGCCGCCGGCGTTCTAGCGTCGGCGTGCGGCGGCAAGCCGCATCCGCCGGGGCCGGTGATGCTCGCGGCGGACAGCGTGTACCGCACCGCCATGCGGCAGTATCGTCGCGGCGACTACGATCACGCCCGCGAGAACCTGGCGCTGGTGCTCACCAATCCAGGGAACGACGCGTTGGCGGCGGAGGCCTCCTACTACCAGGCGGAATGTGATTTCGCCAACGGCCTGTACCTCGAGGCGGCCCGCGAATTCCGGCGGGTCGCCGACGAGCACGCGGGCCACCGGCTGGCGCCGGATGCCTTGCTGCGGGCGGGCGATGCCCAGGCCGAGCTGTGGCGGGACCCGGAGCTGGACCCCGAGTACGGCCAGGCGGCCATGGCCACCTACCGGGAGCTGGTGGCGAGGTTTCCGGAGAGCCGTGCGGCGGCGCGGGCCGCTGCCAAGCTGGTGAGGCTGGCGGACATGTTCGCCGACAAGGACTACCGCAGCGGACGGTTCTATCAGCGGCTCAAGGCGTACGACTCCGCCATCCTGTACTTCCGAGGCGTGGTGGCGGACTACCCCCAGTCCCGCTATGCGCCGCAGGCCCTGCTGCGTCTGGTCCAGATCTACGGAGTCCTGAACTACGCCGACGAGCGCCGTGACACCTGCGACCATCTGCACCGGTACTATCCCCAGACGGCCGGGCTGCCCCAGGCGTGCCCGGCCCCGGCGGATTCCGCGAGCGGGCGTTGAAGGTCGGGGTTTTCGGCGGCTCGTTCGATCCCGTGCACATCGGACATCTGGTGGTCGCCGAGCACGCCGCGGAGCGTCTCGGGCTGGATCGGGTCCGCTTTGTCCCCACCGGGCAGCAGCCCTTGAAGGCCGGGCACCACGCCGGGGCCGAGCACCGCCTGGCGATGGTGGAAGCGGCAATCCGCGACAACCCGCGCTTCCTGTTGGATCCCCGGGAGGCCGTCCGGCCGGGCCGGTCGTACACGGTAGACACGTTGCGCGCGTTGGCCGCCGAAGCACCGGGGGATGCGTTATTCTTCCTCGTGGGGGCGGACGCGGCGCGCGAGATCGCGGCTTGGCGGGACCCGCCGGGCATTGCGGCCCTGGCCACCATCGTGGTGTTGACCCGTCCCGGCGCCGCCCCCCCGGCGCACCCGCTGGTCGCCCGGGTGCTGGAGGTGCCGGGCGTGGACGTGTCGGCCACCCAGATCCGCGAGGCCGTGCGCTGCGGTCGCTCGATTCGCTACCTCGTGCCGCGCGCGGTGGAGGAGTACATCGTGAGTCACGAGCTGTACCGTGATTGAGGGTCATGCTCAGGCAACTGGTTAAGTCGGTCGTCGGCACGCGGTTCGACCGCGAGCTCAAGCGCATCCGCCCCATCGTGGAGCAGATCCACGAGCACGAGCGGCGCCTCAAGGAGTTGGCGGACGCCGACCTCCAGGCGCAGACGCTCAAGTTGAAGGGCCTGCTGCGCGAGCAGGTGGGCGCCATCGCTGACGAGCTCGCCCGCCAGCGGGAGGACAAGCGCCGCTGCGCGGACGCCGCGGAGCGCGAGGCGATCGACAAGCGGATCGCCGATCTGGAGAACCAGCTTAAGCGCGAAACCGACCGCACCCTGGCCGAACTGCTTCCGGAAGCCTTCGCCACGGTGCGGGAGGCCTGCCGCCGGCTGCTGGGGAGCAAGGTGGTTGTCACCGGGCACGAGATGGCCTGGGACATGGTGCCCTACGACGTGCAGTTGATCGGCGGCATCGTGTTGCACGAGGGCAAGATCGCCGAGATGGCGACCGGCGAAGGCAAGACCCTGGTCGCCACGCTGCCGCTCTATCTCAACGCGCTCACCGGCCGCGGAACCCATCTGGTCACCGTGAACAACTACCTGGCCCGGCGGGACTCGCAGTGGATGGGGCATTTGTTCACGTGGCTGGGTCTCACCGTGGGGTGCATCGACGACACCGAGCCGTCCAGCCCGGAGCGGCGTGCCGCCTACGAGTGCGACGTCACCTACGGCACCAACAACGAGTTCGGCTTCGACTACCTGCGCGACAACATGGTGTTCGCGCTGGATCAGCGGGTCCAGCGGCGGCACTTCTACGCCATCATCGACGAGGTGGACAGCATCCTGATTGATGAGGCTCGGACCCCGCTCATCATCTCGGGCGCGGTGGGCAACGAGTCGGACACCAAGTACGCCGAGTTCAACCAGCAGGTCATCGGCCTGGTGCGCAAGCAGACCGCCATCGTGAACCAGCTGCTCGCCGAGGCGGAACCGCTGCTGGAGAAGGACGAGACCCAGTACGACGGAGCCGTCAAGCTGTACCAGGCGCAGAAGGGGATGCCCAAGAACAAGCGCCTGATGAAGCTCATCCAGGAGCCGGCGGTCAAGCAGCTGGTGCAGCGGGTGGAGCTGGACGTGATCGCCGACCGCAAGCTGCCGGCCAAGGAGCAGCGGCTGCGGCACCTGGAAGAGGGGCTCTTCTTCGTCATGGACGAGCGGGGCCACGCCGTGCACCTGACGGACCAGGGCGTGGAGACGATGAGCCCTAATGACCCTGGTCTGTTCGTGATCCCCGACATCTCCGAAGAGTTCGGCCGGATCGACCACGACGAGACGCTGTCGCCGCAGGAGAAGCTGGAGCGGCGGCGGGTGCTGGAGTCGGAGTACGCCATCAAGAGCGAGAAGCTGCACATCATCCACAAGCTGCTCCAGGCCCACGCCCTCTACGAAAAAGACGTGGACTACGTCATCCAGGACGGCCAGGTCTTCATCGTGGACGCGATCAACGGCCGTATCCTCCCGGGGCGACGCGGGTCGGACGGGTTGCACCAGGCGGTGGAGGCCAAGGAGGCGGTGACGGTGCGGGGCGAGACCCAGACCCTCGCCACCAT
>Ga0153915_10002323_pt1 | contig 17394 bp, 11 predicted proteins | sample Opewatmetagenome_2_FD_107003 | JGI IMG/M metagenome (GOLD analysis project Ga0153915, IMG submission 107003) | Freshwater wetland microbial communities from Ohio, USA - Open water 3 Core 3 Depth 3 metaG | ecosystem: Environmental > Aquatic > Freshwater > Wetlands | place: USA: Ohio, Lake Erie...
CCCAGGTTGCGGCAGCCGCAGACGAACGGGACGGTGAAGTCGTGCTTGTAGACGTGGTTCTCTTCGTCGGCTGGAGTCAGGACCTCCGACTCGTCGATGAAGTCCACCTTCAGCGCTTCCAGGATCCTCGCCTCGGCCGTGTGGCCGATCCGGCACTTGGCCATGACCGGGATCGATACGGCTTCCTGGATCTCGCGGATCTTCGAGACCGGCGACATGCGCGCGACGCCCCCTTCGCGCCGGATGTCCGCCGGCACCCTTTCGAGGGCCATCACCGCCGCCGCCCCGGCGTCTTCCGCGACTTTTGCCTGCTCCGCGTTGACGACGTCCATGATGACGCCGCCCTTCAACATCTCGGCCAGCCCCACCTTCACGCGGAAACTGTCAGTCTGGTTCATCGCCGCCTCTCCTCTCAAATAGGTGCCGGATGCTCGGTGTCAGGTGTCGGGGCCAAGATCGGGGCCTCCGTCCCTAACACCTATCACCCAAGACCTTCCTCATACGACCGGCACGGAATGGACACCGGATGCTCCATTGACCGCATTGACGGCTTCGGCGAGGAGGCGGATGCCACGTTCGACATCCCGCTTGTCGACTCGCGAGACGGAAAGCCGCACATTAGCTCGGTCCTCGCCGTTCGGATCGAAATCGCAGCCCGGGGTGACGCCGACCCCGCGCGCCGCCGCGGCCTCGGCAACGCGGCGCCCTGAAGTGCCCCGCGGCAGATGGAGCCAGAAGAGCGGATTCCCGATCTCGCCCCCCCACCAGAAGACATCCGGCAGAAGGCTCTTCAGGAGGCGCGCCGCGGAGATTCGCTTCGCTTCGACGTCGAAGGCCCGGGCGCGTCGCGCCCGCCGGTCCGCGCCCTCCTTCAGGAAAGCCGCCACCGCGGCCTGTAACGGAAGAGGGGTCTGGAAGTCCGCGGTCTTCTTCACGCGAGCGAGCGTTTCGACGATCCGGCCCGGCCCCGCGATCCAGCCGATCCGGAATCCCGGCACGAGGTCCTTGGACAGCGTCCCCAGCCAGACGGTTCGCTCGGGCAGCCGCGCGGCGAGCGGCGAGAGGCCCGACTCCGGCTCCTCGTAACCGTCCTCGACGAGAAGGGCCCCGCAGGCGGCCACGGCCTCCAGGATCTCGTCCCGGCGCCCGGCTCCCGCCGTGACTCCGGTCGGGTTCTGCCGCTCGGGCATGAGGTACACGAGCTTGGGCCGCGACCCGTAGAGCCCCGCCGGATCCGCCCCCTCCGCGGTCATCGGCATCTCCACGATCCGGGTCCCGGCGAAACGCGCCAGGGCAAGCGCTCCGGAGTAGGTCGGCGATTCCATGGCGACGGAATCCCCGGGGTCCGTGAACGTCCGGAAGAGAAGATCCAATCCCTGCTGGGCCCCGCTCGTGACGAGGATCTCGTCGGGCCCGCGATGGAGACCGTGCTCGGCCAGGCGCCGGGAGATCTCCTGGCGCAATTCTTCGAGGCCGAGCGGGGGAGCGTACTGCCAGAGGTCGGCTCGGCGGCTCCAGGCCTCCGCGAGTGTTCGCGTGAAATCCTCGAGGGGGAAGAACCTCTCGTCCGGCGTCAGGCGCGAAAAGTCCGCGATGAGCTCGACACCGGTGGCGGGGGAGTCCTCCGGGGAGAGGCCGGCGACCCGCTCCGAGAGAAGTTCGTCGGAGTCGAAGGGAGGGGGCGAGGCGGTGGATGTTCGCACTTCGGTTCCGCTGCCGACTCGGCCTTGCGCGAGTCCGGACTCCTGCAGAATCCGATACGCGGCGACGACGGTACCGCGATTGAGCTTCAGCGCCGCCGCGAGATCCCGGGTGGCCGGAAGGCGCGACCCCGGCGCCAGGAGGCCCGACGCAATCCTGCCCTCAATGGCGGAGGCAAGCTGGCCGGCGAGCGGCCGTCCCGAAGCCCTGTCGAGGGCGATGCCGGACGTCCAGTCCAATTGGCTCGACATGCAACCAATTGTACCTCAACCAAGTTACTAGCGTATAAGCCACGTTATTCGAGTTGTTTACGAGCATGATCCTGGATCGAGGGTGCCCGCCGGTAATTGGCGGTCGTCAAGCTCCGCGCTTGCGAAGTTCCTCTTCCAGGCTCCTGGCGAATTGAAATTCCATGTCCCGGGGGGAGATGTTCTTGCGCCGGGCGAGCGCCGTCTGCACCTTCTGTTCGATCTCGTCCAACTCCTTGTAGCTGTCGGTCAGGACCTTCACGATCGCGCGGCGCACGGTTTCGTCGTCGGCTTTTTGAACCAGGTTCATGTTCTCTTTCAGTTTGCGCAGGACGACCCGAGAGAGATACAGGATCCGGTCGGCCGAGACCTTCACGACTTCTTCCCGGCGACGAGCTCTTCGGTCAACGGATGGCGCATCAGGAGCTCGAAGACCTCGGGCGGCACGGTGGCGACGTCCGCCCCCATCAAGGCCGCGTCGAGCACATGGACGGGATTGCGCAGGTCGGCGACGAGGATCTGCGTCTGAAAACCGTAGTTGTCGTAGATGCGGATGACCTGCTCGACCAGGTCCATGCCGATCGCGCCGACCTCGTCTAAGGGCCCGACGGCAGGCGCGACGTAGGCCACGTTGGCCTTGGCCGCGATCAGGGCCTGCGCTGCGGAGTAGCAGCCCGACGCGCAGACGGCCACCTGGTCCTGGGAGAGCAGGCGCGCGACCTTCAGGCCGTCCGGCTCGATCGGGAGCTGGATGACGATGTCCTTGCCCAGCTTCGCCAGCTCCCGCGCCTCCTTGTACATCCCCTTGGCGTCACCGGACGCCGGCTCGACGCACACGGGCCCCTCCGTCACGGAGGAAAGCTCCCGGACGGCGCGCCGGTAATCCATCCCCGCCGCTTCCGCGGACGCGGCCGAGAGCCAGATGCCATCGAGGAGGCCCCATTCACGGACCTTGCGCGCCTCCTCCAGGCTCGCGCTATCGAGGAAAAAGCGCATGGAACGCGGGATTGTATAGGAGGAAGTACGACCTAATCCTCGGAAAGGAAAGGCGTGCCGGGCCCCTTGGCCGGGGCGCTGGGGGCGGGCGTCTGGGGGGCGGCGCCGGGCAGCGTCCCCTGCGGCTCCTCCTCCCCTTCTTCGGGCTCGGCCAGCTTGGCGACGGCCACGACGCTGTCCCCCTCCTCGAGGTAGATCAGCCGCACTCCCTGCGCCGCCCGGCCGGTTTCGCGGATGTCCTTGACTTTGATGCGGATCAGCATCCCGCTTTGCGTGATGAGAAGGAGCTGGTCGGCGTCGGTGACCGACTTGATCCCGGCGACGGGGCCGTTCTTCTCGGTCACCTTGATGTTGATCACGCCGGAGCCGCCGCGCTGCTGGAAGCGATACTCCGAGGCCTCCGAGCGCTTCCCGTAGCCCTTCTCGGTGACGGTCAGCAGGTGCCCCGTTTCCTCGACGACGTCCATCTCGACGGCGAAATCGTCTTCCTTCCTGAGCGTGATGCCGATGACGCCGGTCGTATCACGCCCCATCGGGCGCACGTCCTTCTCCGAGAAGCGGATCCCCTGTCCCTGGTGCGTTCCGATGAAGACCTGGCGGCTGCCGTCGGTCACGCGCACGGAAAGCAGCTCGTCCCCCTCTTCGACGTTGATCGCGATGATGCCGCCCGAGCGCACGTTCGAGTAGGCCGACAGGGCTGTCTTCTTCACCAGGCCCCGCTTTGTCGCGAACATGAGATACCGGTCCTCCGGGAACTCCTTCGTGGCGGCGAGCGCCACGATCCGCTCGTTGGGGTCGAGGTTCAAGAGGTTGACGATCGCCTTGCCGCGGGTGGCGGGACCCAGCTGCGGCACTTCATAGACCTTGATCCAGTGCATGCGGCCCCGGTTGGTGAAGGCGAGGACGTAAGCGTGCGTCGAGGCGACGAAGAGGTGTTCGACGACGTCCTCCTCCTTGGTCGTCGCGCCGATGCGACCCTTGCCGCCGCGCCGCTGCGCGCGGTAGAGCGACAGGGGAGAGCGCTTGATGTAACCGCCGCGGGACACGGTGATGACCATGTCCTCCTCGACGATCAGGTCCTCGATGCCGATGTCCGTCGCTTCGGCCACGATCTGCGTGCGCCGCTCGTCGCCGAACTGTTTCTTGATCTCGGAGAGCTCGGTGACGATGATGTCGAGGACGAGCTTCTCCGAGGCAAGGATCTCCTTCAGCTTCGCGATGAGCGCGAGGACCTCCTTGAACTCCGCGACGATCTTTTCGCGCTCGAGGCCGGTCAGGCGCTGGAGCCGCATCTCCAGGATCGCCTGCGCCTGGACCTCGTCCAGGCGGACGATCTGCTTCTCCTTCGCCTTCGGGCTGTCTTCAAAGAGCTTCTCGCCGATGAACTTCTCCAGGCCCGCGAGCGGCATCGAGACTTCGGCGATCAAACGATCTTTGGCCTCCTTCGGGTCTTTGGAGGCCCGGATGATCTTGATGACCTGGTCGATGTTGGCGAGCGCCAGCGCCAGGCCGCGCAGGAGATGGGCCCGCTCCTCGGCCTTCTTCAGGTCGAACCGCGTGCGCCGGGTGACGACCGTCTTGCGGTGGTCGATGAAGTGGCGCAGCAGATCGTGGAGCGGCAGGACCCGCGGTTGGTTCTCCACGATCGCGAGGAAGATGATCCCGAAGGAGGACTGCATCGGAGTCAGCGCATAGAGCTGATTCAGGATCACCTGGGCGTTCTCGCCGCGCTTCAGCTCGATGACGATCCGCATCCCCTCGCGGCTCGACTCGTCGCGCAGGTCGGCGACCCCTTCGATCTTCTTCTCGTTGACGAGCTCCGCGATCCGCTCGATCAGCTTCGCCTTGTTGACCTGGTAGGGGATCTCCGTGACGACGATGGATTCCTTGTCGCCGCGCGCCGCCTTCTCGACGACCGCCCGCGCGCGCACCTGAACGGTCCCGCGCCCCGTCTTGTAGGCGTCGCGAATCCCCACGGAGCCGTGGATGAAGGCCGCGGTGGGGAAGTCGGGCCCCTGGAGCTTCTTCATCAACTGGGCCAGCGTCGCGTCGGGATTGCGGATCAACTCGACCGTGGCGTCCACGACCTCGGAGAGGTTGTGCGGCGGGATGTTCGTCGCCATGCCGACGGCGATGCCGGAGGAGCCGTTGACAAGGAGGTTCGGGAACTTGCAGGGGAGCACAGTCGGCTCCTGGAGCGAGCCGTCGTAGTTGGGGGCCCAGTCCACCGTCTCCTTCTCGATATCGTCGCCCAGGAGCTCGGCCGAGAGACGCGTCAGGCGCACCTCGGTGTAGCGCATCGCGGCGGGGTTGTCCCCGTCCACCGAGCCGAAGTTGCCCTGCCCGTCCACGAGCGGGTAGCGCATCGAGAAGTCCTGCGCCATGCGCACGATCGTGTCGTAGACCGCGTCGGGGTTGTGCGGGTGATACTTGCCGAGCACGTCGCCGACGATGCGGGCGGACTTCTTGTACGGCTTGTTGTGGAAGTTGCCCTGCTCCCACATCGCGTAGAGGGAACGGCGGTGGACGGGCTTCAAGCCGTCCCGCACGTCCGGCAGGGCCCGTCCGATGATGACCGACATCGCGTAGTCGAGGTAGGACCGGCGGACCTCATCCTCGATCGTGATCGGGATCTTTTCGTCGGGCGTCAAGAGGTTGCTGCTCATGTGTTGCCGGTGCGAAGTTCTAGGTTCTAGGTTCTAGGTTCTGGTTCCGCAACGTAGAACCTCGCACCTCGAACATCGCACTAAATGTCCAGCCGGTGTGAAGTTCCAGGTTCTAGGTTCTAGGTTTCGCAACGTAGAACCTCGCACCTCGAACATCGCACTAAATCGCACCTCGAACATCGCACTAAATGTCCAGGTTCCTCACGTTCAGGGCGTTTTTCTCGATGAACTCGCGGCGCGGCTCGACGGCGTCCCCCATGAGTATCGAGAAGTACCTGTCGGCCTCGACCTTGTCCTCGACGTTGACGTGGAGGAGCCGGCGCTTCTCCGGGTTCATCGTGGTCTCCCAGAGCTCCTCCGGGTTCATCTCCCCGAGGCCCTTGTAACGGGAGATCGTCAGGCCCTTCTTGGCCGATTCGTACACCGCGTCCACGACCCCCGCCAGGGTCTGGTGGGCCTCCTTGTCCCCGTTCTTCGTCACGACGTAGGGACCGTCTAAGAAGGCGCCGATCGCCTTGGCCGTTTCACGGATCCGCCGGAACTCGTAGCTGCCGGCGAATTCCGCGTCCACGCGGATCTCGTGGGGCACTCCATTGACGCGGCGGACCATCTCCAGGGCCCAGCCGGAGTGCTCCTCGTCCTCGACGACTTCGATCTTTTCGGCGTCGAAGGCGCGGGCGGCTCGAGCGATATCCTCGAGCTTCTTCTTTTCCGCGAAGTCCGCCTTGGACGTCATCCCGCGGTCGAGAAGGGCGCGGATCAAACCCTCGGGGATTCCGCGCTGGGCGAGCTTCGCGACATGACCGCGGTACTCCTCCATCCGCTCGAGCATCCCGACGAGGCGCGCGCCCGAAACGGAAGCTCCCGACATCTCGGAGGCGAGCGAACGGTCGTCGCCGATCCGCGCGAGGAGGAACTTCGACATCGCCTTCTCGTCCTTCAGGTACGTCTCCTTCTTCCCCTCCAGCACCTTGAAGAGCGGCGGCTGCGCGATGTAGAGGTATCCCTTGTCGATCAAGGCCGCCATGTGCCGGAAGAAGAACGTCAGGAGCAGCGTGCGGATGTGCGCCCCGTCCACGTCCGCGTCCGTGTTGTGGCAGCAGAGTCCTCCCATCCCGGCGATGAAGTTCTCGTCGCCCTCGACGGAGAAGTCGTAAACCTGACCGTTGCTGGCGTTGACCCGGGTCACCGACGCGATGGGAAGCGCCATCAGGTCGCCGTCGAGCGGTTCAAACGCCCGGTTGTGTCCTTTCCTGGCGCCGGATGTGATTCGTGCCCGGATCTCGCTTGCCTTGGAGTGGTCTCTCCAGATGGGCTCGAGGCGGGCAAGATCCTCCGCTGCCGAGACAACAAGGTTCCAATGCCGGTGGCGCGTGACACAAGGACGCCCGCGCACCGCCCGTTCGACACCGTCCGGTTTATAGACGCTCAGCGATGAAACGACTCCCAGCGAAGAGAGCAGGTAGGAGACGGCGCTGGCAATATCCCGCGAGGACGTCGAAAACGAAATGCCCTGCCGCGTTGCGGTTCCATCCCCCAGGAAATAGCCCCGCAGGAACGCCAGCCGGAGCGGCTCGGATACGTTGAAAGCGAGGTCGGGGACCCGCTTGGTCGTCGAGAAGACCCCGTGGAAGCCGAAAATGTGCTGCCACACGAGAGAAGCGACCCGGTTGACGAGTTTCAACTCGGCGGCGCGGCCCTCGATTTCGTAGAACCGAGGAGCGATGCCGAAGACCTTCTCCATCGCTTGCGCCATCTCGCCCACGAAACGCCTGTTGCCGTCACCGATGGCAAGCCGAATTCCGCCGCGGTTCGAACAGGACCCCTCGGCGAGATAGAACCCCAGAAGACCCATCAACTCCGGGCCGATAGGAACATGGCGAGCAACGGCCTGATGCCCATAGTGCTCCGGCGTCAGCTCGAGATCCTGCCGGCCCTCAAACCACTCCAGGTCCTGCGTGCCCAGGTCGGAGAGACGCACCCACGGCCGCACTTTGTTGGCTCCGGATCCTCTGTATTGCGTGTCCCAGATGCGCTCGAGGTGGCTCGGTCCGACTGAAACCCGCTCCATCACGGCGGGAACATCGGCGCCGATCGCTTCCAGGTACCGCTTCCACCGAGAGAGGCTCGGCCGGGATCTTCCGTTCTCCCAGGAGTAGAACGTCACGGGCTGACGGATCCCGGCAGCGACGCAGAGCTCGGCGTTCGAGAGGCCGCTGACCTTCCGCAATGCGGCCACCTCGCGGCCGATCGCTCCGGGGACTACGACACGAGCCTCCGTCAACTCGGGCGTCCCGACGTGTTCCTCGCGCACCGCGGCCTTCCGCCAGTCCTCTACGGCCGGGCCTCGCACCCAGACCTGCGCCGCCGCGCGGGGAACCGCACGGAGGGCGCGGAGCAGGTCGATCTGCGCCGGCGCCTGCTGCGGAAAACAGATCCGGCGCGGCGCGACCAGGAGGTCTCCCGCGACGAGCTCGTCGCCGCGTTTCAACGACGGCTTTCCGTCCTTCAGAACGAAGACGCCGTGGCTCGCCGTGACCCGCACCGAACGGCCGTAGGCCGTGCGCACCTCGAAGAGAATCTCGGAGAGTGGATGCCGAATCACGCTCTTGATCGGCCGAAACCGAACCGCGTGGTCTCCCAGGCCGAAGCAGAGAACTTCTCCAAGGTCCTTCCTGGAAACCTTGCAATAGGCCTCTGATTCGGCGTCGCCGTTGTCTTTAAGGATGCCGTCGACGAACTCCCCGATCTTCAGCATCCGAACGCCCGAGCCGTCCCGGACGAAGACGTGCTCCTCCGAATCGACACTCATGACCACGACCTTGTGGTAGCGGATCTTTTCGATGTCGAAGTCTTCGCCGATGCCCGTGCCCAGGGCGGTGATCAGGGCGCGGATCTCGGCGAATCCGAGTATCCGGTCCAGGCGCGCCTTCTCGACGTTCAAGATCTTGCCGCGCAGGGGAAGAATCGCCTGGCTCCTCCGGTCGCGTCCCTGCTTGGCCGAGCCGCCGGCCGAGTCCCCCTCGACGATGAAGAGCTCGGAGAAGGCGGGGTTCTTCTCCTGGCAGTCGGCGAGCTTGCCCGGCAGGGACCCCGAATCGAGCGCCCCCTTGCGGCGCACGAGCTCCCTGGCCTTCCTCGCGGCTTCGCGCGCCCGCGCGGATTCGACGATCTTCTCGACGATCTTCCGGGCGACTCGAGGGTTCTCCTCGAGGTAGGACCCGAGCTTCTCGTAGACGACCTGCTGGACCCACGTCTTGACCTCGGAGGAGACGAGCTTGTCCTTGGTCTGCGAAGAGAACTTGGGATCCCGGACCTTGACGGACACGACCGCCGTCAGCCCCTCGCGGCAGTCGTCGCCGGAGAGACTCGTCTCCTTCAAGGCCTTCGTCAAGCCGTTCTGGTCGGCGTACTTCTGGAGCGCCCGCGTCAGCGCGGTCTTGAAGCCCTCGAGATGCGTGCCGCCGTCCCTGTTGTTGATCGTGTTTGTGAAGGTGAAGATCGTTTCGGCGTACCCCTCGTTCCACTGGAGGGCCACCTCGACGCGCTCCTTCTCGGCGTCGCGCTTGGGATCTCCCGTCCCCCCCCTGATGTCCTGGAAGAAGATGACCTTGTCGTGGATCGGCTGTTTCGTCTTGTTCAGGTGCTCGACGAAGGAGCGGATCCCCCCCTCGTAGGCGAAGTTGTGCTTCTTCTCGCTTCGCTCGTCGTGGATGGAGATCCCGACCCCCGGGTTCAAAAAGGAAAGCTCGCGCAGCCGCTGAGAGAGCCCGTCGAAGTGGAATTCCGTCACCGAGAAGACTTCGGGGTCCGGCCAGAAGGTGATCTTCGTTCCGGTCTTGCGTGACGTCCCGACGGCCTTGAGCGGCTCCTGCGGCACGCCCCGCTCGTAGTTCTGGACCCAGACCTTGCCCTCGCGGCGGACCTCGACCTCCAGGCGCCGGGACAGCGCGTTGACGACCGAGACGCCGACGCCGTGGAGCCCGCCGGAGACCTTGTAGGAGTTGTCGTCGAATTTCCCGCCCGAGTGAAGGTCGGTCATGATGATCTCGAGCGTCTCGCGCTTGTGCTCCTTGTGCATCCCCACGGGAATGCCGCGGCCATTGTCCTCGACGGTCACGGAATTGTCGGCGTGGATCGTGACGGCGACGTGGTCGCAGTAGCCCACCTGCGCCTCGTCGATCGAGTTGTCCACGAGCTCGAAGACCATGTGATGGAGGCCGGAGATGTCGTCGGTGTCGCCGATGTACATCCCTGGCCGCTTCCGCACGGCCTCCAGGCCCTTCAGGAGCTTGATCGAATCTGTGGTGTATGCGGTGCTCATTTCCCTCTCAATCGTTGACGGCGCGCGGCCGCTCGAGAACGCGGCCGGCTCGCATTTCGACGACGGTGCCGGCCAAGTGCCGCCACCGGCCCGGCTCGGAGGCCGTCGTCAGAAGGACCGTCTCGGCCGGCGGCAGCGCTTCGGCGAAGGCCTCGACCCATCCGGCCGAGAGCCCGGCGTCGAACTCGTCGACCGCGAAAAGGGGAGCCTCGCCCGACGCTCTCGCGATCGCCCGCCATTCGGCGAGCTTGACCAGGGCGACTGTCCGGGCCAGTTCTCCCGCGGAGGCCGTCTCGGCGAGCGGCTTTCCGCCGCGCTCCCAGAGAAGATCGTCCCGCTGCGGCCCGACGAGCGAATGTCCCCGCTGACGCTCGAGGGTGGACAGGCGGGCGCAGGCGGCCCGCAGGTCCTCTTCCGACTCCCCGTCTGCCCGATAATTCGCCGTGACCGCCGCGTATTCCGGCCCGGCCTCGGAGCAGAGAGGCGCGAAGAAGGCGGACCACTCTGCGAGAGCTTCACGCCGGTGGCGCCGCACGGCCGCTCCCGACACGACGAACTCCTCGTTCCAGGCCTCGAGCTCGCCCGCGGCCGCCCTGCCCCGCCCCTCGCGGGCCCGCGCCAGCAGGGCGTTTCTTTGGGAGAGGGCCCGCTCGAAGCGCGCGAGGTCCGCGCCGGCCGCGGCGCGGCAGAGCAGCGACAGGCGGTCCAGGAACCGCCGGCGCGCCGCGCGGCCTCCCGTCAGGAGCTCCCGGTGCTCGGGAGAGAGGAAGACGGCGGGCGCCAGCAGCGAGGCCTCACGGAACCCGATCGCCTTGCCGGCCCTGGCGAAGCTTCTTCCTTCGCCCGGCGCCCAGGCGACGGCGAGGTTTTCGACGGCGGGACCGCGCGCGAGGCTAGCCTCGATCGCGAAGCCGCGCTCGCCCGCCGCCATTGCCGCGGGGCTCGCCCGGCGGAAGGAGCGCTGTCCGCAGACCTGCGCGATCGCCTCGAGCAGGTTGGTCTTCCCCTGCGCGTTTTCCCCGGCAATCACAGTCGTGCCGGCGCCAAAGAAAACGGGGTCCGGGGAAAGGTTACGGAAGGAGCGAGCGGTGATCCGGGTTAGGCGCAAGGAGTCCTTTCGGCTAGAGGCGCATTGGCATGACGACGTAGAGATAGCGCGACGCGCCTTCGATATCTCCCTCGGGCCGGCAGAGACACTGGGTGTTCTCGTCCTTCATCTCCAGACGGACGTTTTCCGTTTCCGCCTCTTCCAGGAAATCGAGGAGGTATTGGGCGTTCAGGCCGATCGCCATCGGTTCGGCGTCGTAGCGGACGTCGAGCGTCTCGCTCCCTTCGCCGAGCTCCTGGCTCGCGGACGTGATCGTCAGGAGGTCCTTCTCGAAGGAGAGCTTGACCCCGCGTGACCGCTCGGAGGAGAAGAGGGCGACTCTGCGCAGCGCGCCCTGGCAGGCGGCGCGGGAGACGATGGCGACCTTGTCGTTTCCCTTGGCCAGGATCTTCGGGTAGTCGGGGAAATTCACGTCCAGAAGGCGCGCGATCAACTGCCGGCCGCCCACGGAGAAGAGCAGGTGGTTCTCGGAATGCCGGATCGAGAGCTCCGTCGCGTCGGCCCCTCCGTCCATCTTCAGGATCTCCGAGAGGGCCTTCTTCGGCACCAGCACGTCGGGCATGGCGCTCTTGGCCTGCTCCCTGGGGAAGTCGATCAAGGCGAGCCGGTGGCCGTCGGTCGCGACGAGCTCGAACTCGTCTCCCTGCGCTTTCAGGAGCGCTCCCATCAGCTGGAATCGCGTCTCTTCGGCCGAGACCGCGTAGAAGACCTTCCTGGAAAGTCGTTTCCAGAGGTTCAGGGGGAGGGTGACTTCGGCCTTCCCCTCGACCTTCGGCACGGTCGGAAAATCCTCCGCCGGCTGAGCCACGAGCCTGAAGTTCGCGCGTTCGCAGACGACTCCCAGATAGTTGTTGTCCATGAGCTTCAGGGCCACGTCCGCCTCGGGAAGGTTGCGGATCAAATCGAAGAGCTTCCTTGCCGGGACGGTCACGCTCCCCGGACGAGACACCTTCGCCTGGGCCTGCGACAGGAGCGTCAGATCGAGGTCCGTGGAAGTGAAGCTCAAGTGGCCGTCGGCCGCTTTCAGGAGGATGTTCGAGAGGATCGGGATCGTGTTTTTCCGTTCCACGACCCCTTGCATGAGCGTGAGCTCATTCAAGAAATCCCCCCTTCGAACCGTCAATTCCATGGGAGTTTCCCACCTCCGGAAAGAGAAAAAATTCTATCACACTTAGAAGCTTTCGTAGAGCTGCGGAGAAGCGCGGAGCGCGGAGAAAAGGGCCGAAAAACGGGCTTGAAATGCCTGGTCCGCAGAGTCGTGCGGCTGTGGAGGATCGTCGCGGCGAGCCCGGCGGACTCCGTGTCGTGGCGCTGCGGAAAAACGGGTCGCGGAAAAGGGAGGGCGCGGGAGACGCGACTACTGGTAGCGCTCGAGAAAAGACTCGACGACCTTGCGGAAATTCGGATCGTCTTCGGCCAGGCGCTCGATCTTCTCGACGGAGTGCATCACGGTCGAATGGTGCTTGTCGTTGAAGAGCCGGCCGATTTCCGGATAGGACAGACCCGTCAGCTTGCGGCAGAGATACATGGCGACCTGCCGTGGAAAGGCGATTGGCTTGGCGTTGGAGCGCGCCTTCATGTCGGAGACGCGCAGTCCGTAGTGGGCCGCCACGAGCTTCAGGATCTCCGACGGGACCGCCCGCGTCTCCTCGGTGCCGAGGATGTCCTTCAGTGTCTCGCGCGCGAGCTCGACGGAGATCGGCTTGCCCGTCAGCGAAGAGAACGCCACGACGCGGTTCAGCCTCCCCTCCAGTTCCCGGATGTTCGACTTGACCGACTGCGCGATGAAGAGAGCCACGTCGTTGGGAATCTCGATCTTCTCGGCCTCCGCTTTCTTCCGGAGGATCGCGACCTTCATCTCGAGGTTCGGCGGCTGGATGTCGGCGATCAATCCCCACTCGAAGCGCGAACGCAGGCGCTCCTCGAGCGTGGGGATCTCCTTGGGCAGGGCGTCGGAAGTCAGCACGATCTGCTTCTGCGCGTCATGGAGCGCGTTGAAGGTGTGGAAGAACTCCTCCTGGGTCGAGTCCTTGCCGGCGATGAACTGCACGTCGTCCATCAAGAGGACGTCCAGCTCGCGGTAGCGCTGCTTGAACTCGTGCATCTTGTCGAAACGCAGCGCGTTGATGAGCTCGTTTAAGAACCGCTCGGCCGAGAGGTAGAGGACGCTGGATTGCGGCGAACGCTTCCAGATTTCGTGCGCGATCGCGTGCATCAGGTGGGTCTTGCCCAGGCCGACGCCGCCGTAGAGGAAAAGCGGGTTGTAGGCGCGGGAAGGGGACTCGGCAACCGCGCGCGCAGCCGCATGCGCGAACTGGTTGGAGGAGCCGACGACGAACGTGTCGAAGGTGAAGCGGGGGTTCAGGATGAGGCCCCGAGAGAGGGGCGGCGCGGGAAGCGGAATCGGAGCGGGGGAGCCCGCTGCCGAGAGAGGCTGGTAGCGGATCGTGAGATCGCGAAAGCCGAGGCCTGCCGAGATTTCCGAGAGCAGCGGACCGTGGCGCGAGGCGATCCACTCGGCGTAAATGCCGTTGGGCACCGCGACCGTCAGTAGGGCGGATCCGGGGCCCTCGGCGAAGGAGAGCTGGCGCGTCGGCTCGAACCAGGTCTTCAGCTCCTTGCCGTCGAGCCTGCCTTCCAGTCGGCGGAGGATCGCGTTCCAGAGATCGTTCATCAAGAGCCCGCTTTTCCACAATGTTTTCCACAGGCTGTGGAAACAGTCCGGCCGCGGGGCGCGGAGTATATGCCTATGACCGCGCCGTTGCGCGGTCATAGCTTGACTTCCCCCGGCGCAAAACCTAGGATGCCGGCTCTTTATGAAGAGGACGTTTCAACCCAATACCCGGCGCCGCAAGCGCACGCACGGTTTCCTCGTGCGGATGCGGACGCGGTCCGGGCGCGCCGTGCTTTCGGCGCGCCGCCGCAAGGGGCGCAAAAGACTCTCGGTGTGAGCCCAGGTCCGGCCGTCTCCGAGACGTTTTCCCGGGACGACCGCCTTCGAAAGCGAAGAGAATTCGAAGAGTGCTACGCCTCCGGGGTCCGCGTGTCCGGACGCCATCTACAGCTGTTTCTCCTGCCCGGCGACGCGGGGAGCCGCCGCCTCGGCGTCTCCGTGGGAAAGCGGTCGGGCGGGGCGGTAACGCGCAACCTCCTGCGCCGCCGGGTGCGGGAAATCTTCCGGCGGAACCGTCCGGGACTCCCCGAGGGGTTCCGGGTCGTGGTCAACGTGAAACCGTCGGCGGCTTCGACGTCCTTCGCCGAACTCGCCCGGGACTACCTCTCGGCTCTCCGAAGAGGATTGTCCCGCGCCAGGGGCCGTTGAGCCTTCCCGCCCGAGCCGCCGTAGCGATCCTCGATCTCTACAAGCGGGCCATATCGCCGTGGCTGCCGCGCGCCTGCCGGTTCGAGCCGACCTGCTCGGTTTATGCCCGGCAGGCCATCGCCCGGCACGGGCTGGCAAGAGGCGGCATCCTGGCACTCCGGAGGCTCCTGCGCTGCCACCCTTTTAGCCCCGGCGGACTGGACCCGGTCCCGTAAGCGTAAACACTCATGGAGAAGAGGTTATTGCTGGCAGCGCTGCTCTCCCTGGCCGTCCTGGCCGCCTGGGAGCTGCTGCTGCCCAAACGCCAGAAGCCGGCCGCGAGCAGGCCTGCTGTCGTCAGCCCGCCCCCGGCGGCCACGGCTGCCGCGGGGCCGGTGGACCTTCATCCCGCGGCGGCGCCGCCAAAGAGCCTGCCCGGCCCCGTTGCCGGACATGAGGAGAAAACGGCGGTTCTGGAGAACGGCCTCGTGCGCGCGACCTTTTCCAGCCGGGGGGCCGTCGTCACGTCGCTTCTGCTTCTCCGCCATACCGACGACAAGAAGAAGCCGCTCGATCTCGTGCGGCAATTGCCGGGTTCAGCCGGCAAGCCCCTGGCGCTCGACTTTCCCGGCAACCCGGGATTGACGCGCCGCGTCGCCGATGCCCTGTTCGTCCTGGAGCGCCCGTCCGAGCGCGCGGTGCGCTTCTCCTATGCCGACGACGCCGTCGCGGTGACGAAGGAGGTGCGGTTCGAAGGGGGATATCTCTTCGACGTCAAGGTCTCCGTCGTGGGCCCCCGCTATACGCTCATCGCGTCGGAAGGGCTTCGCAACCTGAGCGCGGAGGAGCAGGCTTCGCGCTACGTCATGGCGCCGTCGGCGATCGCCGCGACACCTTCGGGCTTGACGCGCGAGCGCCCCGAGAAACTGGAGAAACCCCAGGAATGGGCCCTGGCCGAACGCGGGTTTGCCGGCGTCGAGGACAACTACTTCCTGGCCGTTCTCCTCCCCCGGCAGAGCGCGACCGCGGTCGCCTTCGCCGTTGCCGCACAGGACAAGGAGGGCAAGCCCGCTCCCATCATCGGCGCGGGGCTCACCGCACAGGGAGAGATCTCGGCCCGCGCCTACTACGGCCCCAAGGACGTCGAGATCCTGGAAGGGCTGAATCTCGGGCTCGAGAAGACCGTGGATTTCGGCTGGTATGGCATTCTCGCGCGGCCGCTCCTGTGGCTGTTGAAGCGCACGTATGGCTGGGTCGGCAACTGGGGTGTGGCGATTCTGCTCGTCACGCTCGCCATCCGAATCCTCCTCTTCCCGCTCATGCACAAGAGCTACTCCTCGATGAAGAAGATGCAGAAGCTGGCGCCCAAGATGAGCGCGATCCGGGACAAATACAAGAAAGCGAAGAGCGACGCGGCGCAGCGCCAGAAAATGAACGAGGAGCTGATGAAGCTCTACCAGGCCGAAGGCTACAACCCGATGAGCGGGTGTTTCCCGATGCTTCTGCAACTGCCGATCCTCGTCGCCTTCTATAACGTGCTCTCGCGCGCGATCGAGCTGCGGCATGCTCCCTTCGTTTTCTGGATCCACGATCTGTCGGCGGTGGACCGGACCTATGTCCTGCTGATTCTGATGACCGTGACGATGTACGTTCAGCAGGCGATGACGCCGACCACGGCCGATCCCGCGCAGAAGAAGATCTTCATGGCGATGCCGCTCATCTGGGGCTTTTTCCTGAAGGACATGCCGTCGGGACTCGTGCTTTACTGGCTCTTCTCCAACGTCCTGACGATCCTGCAGCAGGTTCTGATCCAGAAGATCGGGAAAGACGAGCCGGACGTCCAGAAGCCGGCAAAGTTGAAGCGCGCGCGGGCATGAGGAGAATCGAGGGAGAATCGCACCGATGAGATATGAGGGGAAGACAGAGGCGGACGCCGTCGAAGCGGCGGCGCAGGCGCTCGGGGTTCCCGCTGCCGGGCTGAAGTACCGCGTGGTTCGGGACGAGAAATCCTTCTGGGGCGGGCGGGTCGTGGAAATCGAGCTGGAGAGCCCGGAAACAAGGGCGGGGGAGTCGGGCTCCCGTCCCGAGCCCTCGCGGCCTCCCGCGGCGGAGCGGCCGGCGCAGCCGGCCGTCATGGACGAGGAGGCTTTCACCGCGGTCGAAACCACCCTGACGGAGCTGCTCTCGGCGGCGGGGTTCTTCGTCGAGATCCGGCGCCGTCCGGGCGATGAGATGCTGTTCGAGCTGATCGGCGACGACGTCGAGCCGCTCCTGGCCAGCGGCGGCGAAGGGCTCGCCGGGCTCGAGGTCCTGACGGGCCGGATCGCTTCAAAGCTGCTCGGCTCCCCCGTCTACCCGCGCCTGGACGCCGAGGGATTCCGGGCGCACCAGCGCGAGTCGCTCGAGGAGCTCGCTCTCCGCTCGGCCGAGGAGGCCAAGCGCACCCGCAGGCAGCAACTGCTGCCGCCGCTCTCGCCGGCCGAGCGGCGCCTGATCCATCTCGCGCTCGCCGAAGACCCGGATGTCGAGACCGAGAGCGAAGGGGAGGGCTTCTTGAAGCGCGTGGCGGTCCGGCCAAAAGCCAGTTGATCGGGTGATCCGTCCGATCACCCGATGACTCGATCACCCGATCACCCGATTTCCTCATGCGCCCCAGAACCGAATCCCTTCTCGACACGATCGCGGCCCTGGCGACGCCGGTCGGGCGCTCCGCCCTCGCGCTGCTGCGGGTTTCCGGCCCGGAAAGCGGCCGGATCCTGCGGGCCGTGACACAGGGCCTTCCCGAAGACTTCGAGCCGCGCCGCCCCTACCTCGTCACATTCCTCGACGCTTCGGGGCAGCCGCTCGACCGGGGGCTGGCGACCTACTTTGCGGCTCCCGCCTCGTCGACGGGCGAAGACGCGGCCGAACTCTCGATTCACGGCAGCCCGGTCGTGGCCGAACGGATGCTCGCCGCGCTCCTCGGCGCGGGGGCGCGCGCGGCCCAGCCGGGGGAGTTCACCGAACGCGCGTTTCTGCTCGGGAAGATGGACCTTCTCGAAGCGGAGGCC
>Ga0153915_10002324_pt1 | contig 17376 bp, 10 predicted proteins | sample Opewatmetagenome_2_FD_107003 | JGI IMG/M metagenome (GOLD analysis project Ga0153915, IMG submission 107003) | Freshwater wetland microbial communities from Ohio, USA - Open water 3 Core 3 Depth 3 metaG | ecosystem: Environmental > Aquatic > Freshwater > Wetlands | place: USA: Ohio, Lake Erie...
CCATGGCGAAAGGGAGAATCCTGATCGCGGATGATGAGCCGATCCTGTGTAATACGCTGAAGAAGATCCTGTTGGAGCAGGGCTACAGCATATTCGTGTGCCAGAAGGGGGAGGAATTCTTCAATCACCTTAACGAGAGCAAACCCGACCTCGTCATACTTGATATCTATCTCGGTCAGGAAAACGGAATCCAGCTTCTCAAGAAAATGCGCGTGGAAGGATGGGAAATCCCCGTCATCATGATGACAGCTCATTCCGATATCTCACTGGCAGTGAGTGCGATGAAGGAGGGTGCATCGGACTTCGTCGTGAAGCCCTTTGACCTGAACCATCTCGGTGTGCTTGTAGAAAAGAACTTGGAGCACGCGAAGTTACAGGCAAAGGTCAGGCTCCTTCAGGAAGAGTTGCAGGAGGAACGTCCGAGTCACGGCATTATCGGCCACAGTTCAGCGCTCATCCGAGTGCTTGAGACGGCTGAGAAGCTTGCCCAGGGTGACAATACGACTGTTCTTCTGGAGGGGGAAAGCGGGACTGGAAAGGAGTTGGTAGCAAGGTTTATCCATCAGAAGAGCAGTCGGGCGGACAAGGTTTTTGTCACCCTGAACTGTGGGGCGATTCCGAAAGATCTTGCGGAGAGTGAGTTTTTCGGGTACGAAAAGGGGGCGTTTACTGGGGCGACGGAGAAGATGAAGCAGGGAAGGTTCGAACTTGCAGAGGGGGGAACAATCCTTCTCGATGAGATCCGGGAGCTTTCCCTGGAAATGCAGGTTAAGCTCCTGCGAGTCCTTGAGGAGAAGAGGTTCTATCGGCTTGGTGGCACAAAGGAGATCACGGTGGATGTGCGTGTGATTGCGGCCTCGAATCGTGAACTGGCGCGTGAAGTGGATGCCGGACGATTCCGTGAGGATCTCTTTTATCGGCTGAATGTAGCCTCGATCAAAATCCCCCCGTTGCGGAATAGGAAGGGTGACATCCCTGAACTCGTGCAGGCCTTCCTACAGGAGTTCTGCAAGAAACTCAACCGGTCAGTCCCGGCAGTGACAACAGAAGCCCTTCAATATCTTGAATCACTTCCCTGGAAGGGAAATGTGCGTGAATTGCGGAACGCGATTGAACGCGTGGTATTGCTGAACAATGTATCTACACTTGCGCTCGACCACTTTACGTTCTTACGATCCGCCGGGATGGTTGCTCAGACTGGAATGCTTGTTGGGGGAGGGCGGAATTTTGTACTTGAAATCCCACCACAGGGAATTCCCATAAACGAAGTCATGCGGGAATTGATCTTGAAAACGCTCGAAATCACCGCCGGCAACCAGGTCCAGGCTGCAAAAGTCCTGGGCTTGACCCGGTCAAAACTGCGGTATCGAATGGAGCAATTGGGGATTCAACCCGAACAGCGAACCTACAGGGCCAGCGCTGAAGTCTGATGAAGAAGAGAGGCACTCAAGACAGGTCCACTCCTGCGAGCCGGAACTCATCGCACCGCAGAAAACGGTCGGCCGCCATAAACATCCCGAGTAAGACTCATCGGAGAACGGCTACCGTCGCTGCACCAGCGGTGAGCGAGGACTTCTTCCGTGCGATCGCTGATGTTGCATCGCTTCTTGTGTGGGCGACAGATGCAAACGGGCGGTTTGTTTTCGTCAACGCAGCGTTTGAGTCGTTCACTGGTCGACCCCGGGCTGAATTGCTGTCCGACAGATGGCTCGAGGTCATCCATCCTGCTGATAAGAATTCGGCGCACGAGATTTATCGTTCTGCTCTCGATGCCCGCCAGCCCTTCAAGGCAGAATTACGCCTTCTACATTCCGATGGAGACTATCGCTTTATCCAGTTCACAGCAACTCCTCAATTCTCGGGAGCTCGATTTCTCGGCTATCTGGGCACCGGAACCGACGTTTCTTTGCGAAGGCGGAATCAGGAGGCATTGCGGGACAGCGAAACACGCTATCGGGATCTTGCCGACAGCATTGGCCATCTCTTCTTTGCGGTCGACCGGGAGCAGCGAATCACCTATTGGAACAAAGCGTGCGAGCAGACGATCGGCATGCCTGCCACATCGGTGGTCGGCAGAAAGGTGGAGGAGATCTTCCCCCAGATTGCTCTTACCGCATCGGCGGGCATGTTCGAGAACCTTGTTGCGACACGGCGACAGGAAACTTTTGAATACGAACTTCAGCACGGTAGGCAATCGATTCCGATGGAGGTGTCCGTCTACCCGACTCGGTCGGGAATCTCGGTCATTGCGAGAGATATCAGCGAGAGGAAGAACGCTGAGCGAGCGTTGCGGGCATCCGAGGCGAACTACCGCAATATCTTCGAGAATGCCAATGATGCAATCGTGATCTTTGAACCGCAGACCCAAAAGATACTCGAGGCGAACTCCAAGGCGCTACAGTTATACGGCTTCACACGGGAGGAGTTCGTCGGGATGAGTCTGAAAAAGCTCACGATGAACGTTGCCCGAGGTGAACGACAGATCGTTGAGACGATGGAGAGCGGAGGCTTCACGGACTTTGAGACCGTGCAATTTCGCAAAGACGGTGCGCCGATGACGTTGGTGATTAACGCTTCGGTAATCGAGTATCGCGGTCGGTCCGCTGTCCTCAGCGTTAACCGGGATGTCTCTCATATACTTTCGGTTGAGGAGGTCCTGAAGAGTCAGGACAATGTCCTGCAGCGGCTTCTCGCAAGCAGCGATGATATCGTCTTCATGCAGGACAAGGAGGGCCGATATCTCTTTTACAATGGTTCCCCGAAATTCAGTCTAGGTACCGAGGACGTCAGAGGGAAGAACCCGTATGACTTCTATTCCACATCCATCGCGCGGAAAATGATGGAGCGGCTGTATCAGGTTATTTCCACGGGAAGGAGCGTGTCGGCGGAAACACAATTGGAGTGGCAAGGAGAAACGGTCTGGTTCCTTGATCAACTTTCGCCCGTTCGCAATGCCAGCGGGGATGTGGTATCGGTCGTAACGATTTCCAGGAATATCACGGAACGGAAGCGCGCCGAGGAGAAACTGCGGCGCAGTGAGGAACGCTACCGTGCGTTCATCGAACAGAGCTCTGACGGAATCTGGCGTGTTGAAATGCTCCGTCCCATCCCCATAGCCCTCCCGGTGGATGAGCAGGTGCACATGATTTTTGAAGAGGGATCCCTGGCTGAATGCAATGACGTGATGGTCAACATGCTCGGGCATACCGTTGCGGATGCCCTCATTGGCGCTCAGTTCGGCGTCATCGTGTCGAAGGAGAATCCACAAAGCGTCGAGGAACTTCGGCAATTTGTTCTCTCCGGCTACAGTCTCGCGGAAGCGGAATCACGGGAGGTCGACGCCGAAGGAACTGTCCGATACTTTTCGAATACCTTCACTGGGATACTCGAAGAGGAGCATCTCGTCCGTATCTGGGGGAGCAGGCGCGACATTTCTGAGCGGAAGCGAGTGGAACGGGAAATGCGGTTGCTGGCGCAAACCATCACAAGCACCAAAGATTGCGTCTCAATCACTGATCTGGAAGACCGTTTGCTCTTCGTGAATGAAGCATTCTTGGAGGCCTACGGCTATACAGAAGAGGAACTCTTGGGAAAGCCTCTTGCGACTCTTCGTTCCTCCTCCATGGCATCTGACGTGGCCCGGCAGATCCTCCCTGCGACACTACGCGGTGGGTGGTACGGGGAAGTGATCAATCGGCGAAAGGACGGCAAAGATCTCCCGCTGGAACTCTGGACCTCCGTGGTTCGCAATGATGAGGGGGATCCTGTAGCCCTCGTAGGAGTCGCACGGGATATTTCTGAGCGGAAGCGAATGGAACAGGCTCTGCGCCAGAGCGAGGCCCGGCTCCGGAGAATCACTGACGCCATGCGCGACGTGGTTACGCAAACAGATGTCGACGGGACCATCCGTTACATCAGCCCATCCGGCTTCCTGGCCCTCGGCTACCGTCCTGAAGAGACTCTCGGGCGTTCATTGTTCGAAAAGGTTCATCCCGATGACCGGCAGCAGGCTGAAAAAGCATTCCGTGATGCTCTTGCCAAGAAGTCCAGCATGACACTCGAATTCCGGCATCGACAAGCCGGCGGTGACTATGTCTGGCTGGAAGCGGTGGGCAATCTCCTTTTCGATGAGCAGCAGCTCGTTGTCGGAACAGTGTTCGGCATCCGCGATATTACCGAACGCAAGAGTGCTGAAGAGCAGGTAAAGACATCACTCCAGGAAAAGGAAGTGATGCTCAAAGAGATACACCATCGGGTGAAGAATAACTTACAAGTGATCTCCAGCCTCCTGAGTCTCCAGTCCGATAGCCTGTCGGATGAATCCGTCCGCAAAGTGCTACGCGACAGCCAGAACCGTGTACGGTCGATGGCGATTATTCATCAACGATTGTACCAGTCAACGAACCTGGCGGAGATCAATTTTGCAGGCTACATTGAAGAGCTATGCTCCCAGCTTGCTCGATCCTACGGTGCAGTTGACAGGAACATCAGATTTCGAAACAAAGCAGAGGACGTCTATCTCGGTGTCGACAAGGCGATCCCCTGCGGAATCATCATCAACGAGCTTGTCTCGAACGCTCTCAAATACGCCTTCCCGGATGGAGATGGTGGAACGGTGACAATCGAATTTCAGCAAAAGGGGAACGATGTCCGCCTGGTCGTCTGCGATGACGGGGTTGGAATGCCAGATGGTCTGGATTACCAGTCCGCGGAATCTCTCGGACTGCGACTGGTGAATATGCTGGTGGAACAGGTGGGGGGGTCGGTAAGAATGCACGCGGAGCATGAGGATTCCGACGATCGACCTGGAACACGCTGGGAAGTGAGATTTGCCATATGACAGATCATCCGCAGTCGGGAAAGGGAACCCGCCGACATCGTCGGTCGGCAACCACGCTATCTTCGCTGACCCCTTCCGCCGGTCCGACGATTCTCGTGGTGGAGGACGAACGCATTGTTGCGCGCGATCTCCAGCAACGTTTGAAAAAGCTCGGGTTCTCCGTCCCCGACATTGCCAGTACCGGCGAAGAGGCGCTCAGGAAGGCGGAGGCTGTGCAGCCACAACTAGTTCTGATGGATATCAATTTGAAAGGTTCGATGGACGGGATCGAAGCCGCGAGGATCATCGGCGATCGGCTCAAAATCCCTGTGATGTTCCTCAGTGCTTATGGCGATGAAGCGACCGTGCAAAAGGCTCGCCTGCTGGGTCCCGTGGACTACCTTGGGAAACCTTTCGAAGATCAGCAGCTGTATGCGGCATTGAACAAATTCTTTTTTCGGTCTTCTGGTCCAAAGAGAAAGTAACCTATGGCAAGCGTACCGATCCTTGTAGTTGAGGACGAATACATTGTTGGAAAAGACATCGAGGCCCGTTTGATACGCCTTGGGTATCACGTGGCAGCGGTGGTCGGGTCCGGGGAAGAGGCGATTGAGCAGGTCATGATCCGTCGTCCGGCGCTCGTCTTGATGGATATCATGTTGAAGGGGGAGATAGACGGGATCAGCGCTGCTGAGCGGATTAGAAACCTCTACAACGTGCCAGTGGTGTTTCTCACGGCGTATACGGACGAAACTACCCTGCATCGGGCACAAGTGTCCGACGCGTTCGGGTACCTGCTGAAGCCGTTCGAAGAACGGGAGCTACGCATCACCATCGAGATGGCTTTGTACAAACACCGGATGGAGTCCCAACTGCGTGAGAGCCAGCAACGCCTCGCGACGACTCTACGGAGCATCGGTGATGCGGTGATCGCCGCGGACACAGAAGGCCGCATCACGTTCATGAACCCTGTCGCGGAGCAACTGACAGGCTGGACAGAGCAGGAGGCAAAGCAACAGATTCTCTGGGATGTATTCCGTGTTTCAGGAGGAAAGATCCGCGCCTTGCTTCAACAATTCTTGAGACCGCATGCATCGGAGTCGACTCCCGTGTGGCTTGGGGAGGAAGCTGTGATCAGAACACGTGACGGCCGTGAAATCCCAATTGATGACAGCGCCTCGCCGATCCGTGACGATCGTGGTGCTGTGACCGGCGTGGTTGTGGTGTTTCGCGACGTGACCGAACGCAAACGTGCCGACCTAGCACTTCACCAGAGTGAAGAACGCTATCGCGCGTTCTTTGAGGAAGATCTGACGGGCGACTACGTTGCTTCTACAGATGGAAGAATTCTGGACTGCAATCCTGCATTTCTGCGCATCCTCGGATTTCCATCAAAGCAGTCTGCCTTGGGGGCGAACGTGCATGCCTTCTACCCCGACAAGCAATCGCGCGATCAATTCTTGACCCATCTGCGAACACGAAAGCGCCTTTCCTATTATGAGAAAGACCTCACTGCCGCCGACGGGCGTCAAGTGCACGTTGTGGAGAATGCCATAGGGATCTTCGATGAGCGAGGGGAGCTCGTCCGTTACAAGGGCTACATGTTCGACGACACGACACGGATGCGGCTTGAGGAACAGCTGCACCAATCGCAAAAGATGGAAAGTATTGGGACAATGGCGAGTGGGATTGCCCATGACTTCAATAACATCATCAATAACGTCTTGGGCTTTGCCACTCAGCTAAAGAAACATACAGATGATCCTGCGAAAGTTGTCAAGTATGCACAGACAATTGAGAAGTCTGCTGCCAGAGGAGCCGAACTCTCGGCGCAGCTCCTTTCGTTCGCTCGCGTCGGGAAACAGGAAAGCCGGCCGTTGAACGTCGGCAAGGTGATCGAAGAAGTCGGAACTCTCTGTAAAGAGACATTTCCGAAAAGTATTCTCATTGAAAAGAAAATCGACCAGAATCTACGTGCTGTGCTGGGGGATCACGGGGGGCTCTACCAGGTCTTGTTAAATCTCTGTGTGAACGCCCGCGACGCGATACAGAGTTGTCAGAACCAGCATAATGGAATGATTACCCTTGAAGCTCGCAACGCCGTTGCGGGTGAAGACATCAGCACTGAGCTGATCGGGGGAGTGGGGGCGGCCTGTGTGGAAATGCGTGTCTCGGATAATGGCACGGGAATTCCCCGCGAGATTCGTGAAAAAATCTTTGATCCCTTCTTTACCACAAAAGAGCGCGGAAGGGGGACTGGGCTCGGTCTGTCGGTTGTGTATTCGATCGTGCGAAACCATCATGGCGTCATGCTCGTCGATAGCGAGGAGGGGAAGGGGAGCACCTTCCGCATTATCCTTCCTTCCCTCGATCTCTCCACTGAAACTGACCACACAACAGAGGTTCAAGACGCCGTTCGAGGGAGCAACGAATTCATCCTCGTCGTGGATGACGAGGAATCGATGCAGGAACTTGCCCGCGATCTTCTGGAGGAGGCTGGATACCGTGTGGTGACGGCAGGTTCGGGTGCCGATGCGCTCAAGATATATAAACAGCAGTTCAGCGAGATCGATCTTGTTGTGCTGGACCTGGTGATGGGAGGGATGGATGGGGGCCGAACGTATCTGGAACTGAAGAAGATTAACCCTGCAATCAGGGCATTTTTCTGCTCCGGGTATATTCCCGACAAGTTGATTGCGTCGTTCATTGCAGAAGAGCATCTGCAGACGGTCCAGAAACCATTCCAACCGGAAACGTTTGTTCGAGTCGTGCGCGAGATACTGGACAAGAGTAACTGATGTACAGGTGACTCGGGCACGTGGCTGATATTGTTCACGAGTTCCCTCAAGTCCTCCCTTTTCCGTTGAAGATGCACACCTTTTGCTTGGCATGACGTTTGGGGCTTCTGCAGGCAGGCGTCGGCAATGGTCGGAGCGTTCATCGTCAGACCGATGACCGGTAATGAGAAGGGAAAATGAGGCTCAAGAGCAAAAACGAAACTGGTCCCTCGAAGAGGATTCTTCTCATCGAAGATGATGCCCTGGTCCGGAAGTCGATGACCCTGTTCATGGCGTCCATGGGGTATGAGGTCCTCGCTGCAGATTCCGGAGAAAGGGGGTTACAGGTTCTTGATCGTGAAAGAGTTGATTTGATGGTCGCGGATTATCAACTGCCCGGGATGACCGGGATCGAGGTTGTCCGCACTCTGCGCCAGCGGGGCATCCAAATTCCTGTAGTTCTCATGTCTGCGGACCTCAATGAAGAAACTGAGGCCCTCGCCCAGTCGGAACAGGTCAGTGCCGTCGTCAAGAAATCGACAGATCAGCTGCAGCAGCTCAAACCGACCCTGCTCACACTTCTTCACCATCCCTCCTGAGCATTCCTCCTTCCGCTTTGAAGATTCTACGCATCTTTCGCGCTCCTGGCTAAATGTAGCCATGGCAACAGCCCCAAGACGGGTCCCTGATAAGTTAAACCCACGAATCAAAGCCATTTGAAAGATTTTCGTTACTCCGCGGTGGCGAATTGCAGGATGTTCTTGGCATGGGTTTCGTGTCATGACATCATGGTATGGATCAGGCAAGCGTCCTAATTGCAGAATCTGAGCGAATCGTTGCTCTTGACTTGAAAGGGCGACTGACGAGGCTGGGGTATGCCGTTCCTGCAGTCTGCAGCACGAGCGACGAGACAATTCGTGGGGTTGCCAAGCATCACCCGGACCTGTTGTTGATTGATACCAGCGTCGGGGGGACAATGGATGGCATTGCTGCCGCTGCAGAGGTCCGTCGACGGTTTGAAATCCCCATTGTCTTTCTCACGACGCATTCCGATGAGCACACCCTGTCGAGGGCGAAGACGATTGAACCGTATGGATTCATCATCAAGCCGTTTGAGATCTATGAGCTCCGTGCAACAATCGAGACAGCACTGCACAAGCATCAGATGGAGCATCGTGTTCGAGAGAGCGAACGGCTCCTCGGGACGACGCTGAACAATATCGCCGATGCGGTGATAGCAACTGACGCAGGATGCAAGATCTCCTATTTCAATCCGAGAGCAGAAGAACTGACGGGGTGGTCCCAGTCAGAGGCAATTGGTCGGAATTGGGGCGAGGTCTGCACACTAGTGGCACCCAGTGGCGGGGATACCCCTCGCTCCCTGGAGGATATTCTGCGTCTCGGCCCTACCTCGGCGTGTCAGGATGGCGCCAATCTGGTGAACCGTCATGGTGTTACGATAAGCATCGATCGCACTGTCTCACCTATTCGTAGCCAGGAAGGAGTGCTCTCGGGTGCAGTTGTGGTTTTGCGTGACGTATCCGAGGATCGTCGACGGGCTCAGATCCAGAACCTGACATACAGGATCGGTCAGGTCGCGCTTGAGGCAGGGACCCTACAAAGTTTCTTTATCTCCATTCACCAGTGCATTGCGGAAATTATCAATGCCAGGAATTTCTACATTGCCCTCGTTGATCAATCCACTGGGATGCTAACGTTTCCCTATTTCGTCGATGAGAGCGATTCCCAGCCGCAGCCTCGCCCACGAGGAAAAACGCTCACAGACTACGTTCTCACGACATGTCAGCCGTTCTATGCAAATTCTGCAACGCTGAGAGCTTTAGCTGCGGAGGGGAAGATTGTTCTCGCGGGCAGTCCGGCAGAAGAGTGGTTGGGGGTTCCCCTCATCGCCAGAGGGAAGACATTCGGTGTGCTTGTTGTGCAGAGCTACACCCCGGGCGACTCGTATAGCGAAGCAGATATGAAGGTCATCACGTTTGTCTCTCACCAGGTGGCAATGGCAATTGACCGCCGCCGGGTTCAGGAAGAGATGGAAGAAACTGCGCAGCGACTCTTTACTGTTCTCGAGACAGTCCAAAGTGGGATAACCCTCAGCGATGAGCAGGGGCACTTCGTAGTCTTCAACTCGAGGATGCAACAGCTGACGGGATACACGAAAGAAGAAGCAAATGCCTCAATTGATTTTTCAAAGTTGCTGTACCCTGACACTGCTGCACATCATGCGGCGATGGATGGCCTCCGGGAACTCCTCGAGCACAAGCAGACCCGTGAAATCGAAACTACGATTCGTCGTAAGGATGGTGCTCAGCGAACACTTCTAGTGTCATCCTCACTATTCGATTACGGGAGGCACACATTCTTCCTGAGTGCCTATCATGACATTTCCGAGCGTAAACAGGCCGAGGGAGCGCTTCGGAAGAGCGAAGAGCAGTTCAGGCAGGTCTGGAACAAATCCTTTGATGGGATGCGCATCGTCGATGAGCATGGCACGATCGTGATGGTGAATGATGTGTATTGCAGGTTGGTCCGAAAAACCCAGCAAGACTTGGTAGGTCAACCGTACACCGTGGTCTATTCTGATATTGACGCCGATGCAATGCTAGCCTCATTCTGCCAACGAATTGTCAGCCACTCTGTCCCGCCAATGGAGGAACGTCGTTCGTCACTCTGGAACGGAGACCAGGTTTGGCTATCGTTCACAAACTCCTACCTGAATCGTGAAGGTGAAAGGGAGCTTCTGCTCACGGTATTTCGTGACATCACTGAACAGAAGCGAGCAGAAATTGCATTGCGGGAGAGCGAAAAGAGATTTAGGGAACTGTTTGACTATTCACCGGTCGGCTACCACGAGATTGATGGGAGCGGAAGCATTATCGGGGTGAACCAGACAGAAGTCGAGATGTTGGGGTTTTCCGCGGAAGATCTCGTCGGGCGAAAGGCGTGGACTCTTTCGACAGAACCCGATGCGGCTCGGGCACGGATTCAGGCGAAGCTTGCGGGAATCATTCCGGCCGCCCAGGGATTTGACACAACGCTGCGAAAGAGAGATGGTACCGCCTTGCATGTTGTCATCTTTGATAGACTCATTGTTGGGCCCGATGGCAAGCCTTCCGGTCTCAGGACCGCGGTACAGGACAACACAGAGCGAAAACTCGCCGCAGACGAGCTTGAGCGGTTTGCTCAGGATCTCTTTGAGGCGAAATCGAGGGCGGAGGAACAGGCCCGAAGGCTCGAGGAACAGGCGGAGGAATTGCGCAAGGCCCGCGAAGAGGCCCTGGCAGCGTCAAGGTTTAAATCTGAATTTCTGGCAAATATGAGCCATGAAATTCGTACGCCCATGAACGGGGTAATTGGGATGACAAGTCTGCTTCTTGATACACCGCTGTCGAAGGAGCAGCATCAGTACACGGAGATCATACGGTCGTCGGGCGAAACCATGCTCTCGATAATCAATGATATACTAGACTTCTCGAAAATCGAGGCGGGGAGGATGACGCTGGAATTGATCGATTTTGACCTTCGGGCGGCCGTGGAGGAGTCGGTTGACCTCTTGGCGAGCGAAGCGCATGAGAAGGGAATTGAGCTTGTTTCGTTTGTTGAACATGAAATCCCTGCAGCAGTGAATGGCGATCCCGGGCGCCTCCGCCAGATTCTCGTGAATCTCATCAGCAACGCCGTCAAGTTCACTGAACAGGGGGAAGTTGTTGTCGAGGCTACGCTTGACGAACGGAAAGGCGACGAGGCAATCATACGGTTCACTGTTCGGGATACTGGCATCGGTATTCCACCTGAAGCACAAGGAAAGCTCTTCCGTTCATTCTCACAGGTCGACGGATCGGCGACACGAAGGTTTGGCGGCACCGGTCTGGGTCTGGCAATCTCCCAGCAACTCACGGAGTTGATGGGTGGCCGGATTGGAGTCGAAAGCAAACCTGGGAAGGGTAGTGAATTCTGGTTCACCGTGGGACTCAAGGTGAGACCTTCGATACCCATGCTTGGCTGGATGCCACAGGAGTTGCGGGGGAAGCGGGTCCTTGTCGTGGGAGGCACTCCAGGCGGACAGGAGATCATCCAGCGGCAGCTCTCGGCTCGCGGTACTGTGGCCGAGTTTGTTCCGACCACAGGAGAGGCATTCGAAGTGCTCCGCTCAGCGACAAATGGAGAGAATTCCGTCGCAGCGATTCTGGTCAATATGAACCTGTCCGAAACGAGCGGTCCAGCGTTCGTCACGGCCTTGCAGGACGATGCCACGTTGCGGGCGATACCGGTGATCATGCTAACATCTCTGGCGCAGGGTCACACGGCGTCAAAGACCGATGCTGGAATCGTTCTCTCGATCAACAAGCCTTTGAAGGAGGCTGCTCTTATTGATGCGCTTGCTCAGGCGTTACGAGCCCGAGACTCTGCCTCCGTTAGCTGGAGTGGGCAAAGCTCGCCGGAGAGTGCCCAGGTCGGATCAAAGCAGGAACTTGGGCTTCGCATTCTCGTTGCGGAGGACAACGTTGTGAACCAGCGGGTGGTGTTCCGTATGATCCAGAAGCTCGGGTGCCGGGCTGATGTCGTGGCAAATGGGCTGGAAGCGATCTCGGCCCTGCAGCGAGTGCCGTATGATATTATCCTGATGGATTGCCAGATGCCGGAACTTGATGGCTACGCAGCCACAAGAGCGATCCGCCAGCAGGAAGGGAACAGTAAACATACCAGGATCATCGCGATGACGGCAAACGCTCTTAAAGGAGATCGAGAACGCTGCCTCGCTGCCGGAATGGATGATTACATTTCAAAACCCATTAACTTGCTTGAACTCGAACAGATCCTTCAATCCCAACCGAAATCGGCTGTGGCAAGCACGGAGGGAGAGGGAAGTCTGCTCAATTCGCAGAGGCTTGCCGATCTGGCGGAACTCGGCGATGAGCCATCCTGGCTGGAGGGAGTTCTGACACGATTTCTCGAAGACTCGCGTGCCCGACTCTCGTCCCTCAGGCAAGCAATCCAGTGTGACGAGGCCGAGAAAGTGGGAGAGATCGCCCACACGCTTAAAGGGAGCAGCGCCAATATTGGTGCAGAGGCAATGGCCCAACTGTCCCGAGATCTGCAAGACCTTGGTCGTAGTGGTTCGCTTGACGGTGCTGAAGCGCTCTTGCAGCAACTGGAACAGACATTGACACAGACCGCAGCGGCACTCGAGGCTGGATATATGAAACGAAAGCTAAGTGCATGAATATTCTAGTTGTAGAAGACGACAAGCTCTCTAACCTGGTGCTATGTAAGAAGCTGGAAAAGCTCGGCCATACTGTTCTCTCGGCAGAGAATGGAAGGGACGGTTGGTATACCTATCTCCGAGAAAATCCACGCATCGTCATAACTGACTGGATGATGCCCGTCATTGACGGCCTGGAATTGTGTCGTATGATTCGTGCAGATCGCCGGCTCAGGTACGTGTATATCATCATGCTGACTGCTCGTGGAGGCCGGGACAATTTTTTGGAAGGAATGAACGCGGGGGCAGATGACTTTCTCACCAAGCCTGTTGATATCGACAGCCTGCAAGGTAGGCTCCGGGTGGCCGAACGGGTCGTGAATTTGCAGACAGTGGCCAGTGAGCTCGAAGGTCTTCTCCCTATATGTATCTATTGCAAGAAGATTCGTGACGAGCATGATGTATGGCAACCAGTCGAACAGTACGTCGTGCAGCGAACGGAGACTTCGTTCACGAACGCAGTGTGTCCGGATTGCGGCAAGAGAGTAACTGGCACACCGATGGAGGAATAACGATGAGAATCCTGTTTGCAGAAGACGACGAAGGTTCCAGACATATCATGATCGCTCAGCTGAGGAAGCTGGGTCATGAGGTCGTTCCGGTGGTGGATGGGAAGGAAGCATGGGAGACTTACCAGCAGGTTCATCCGGACCTGGTAATCACCGACTGGAACATGCCTGGGCTGAACGGGTCGGAGCTGTGCCGGAGAATTCGAAGTGAAAAGAAGAGGAATCAGTATGCATATATTATCATTCTGACGGCAATGGATCGCAAGCAGGGATTCGCAGAGGGTATGGAAGCAGGGGCTGATGATTTCATAACCAAGCCTTGCGATTTCGCGGAACTTGTAGTCCGCCTCCGCGTTGCACAAAGGATAGTCGCATTGCAGACTCATGTGGCATCTCTGCAAGGTTTGCTGCCCATCTGTCCGAATTGCAAGAAGATCAGAGATGAAAAGAATGAGTGGCAGCCGATTGAAGCTTATATTGCAGGCCGTTCAGAGGCGACGTTCTCCCATGGGATCTGTCCGGAGTGTATGGAGTCGATTATCAAACCTCAGATGATGGAAATGAAACGTAGAGTCGGCTAGGTAGTCGAAAGTTCCACTCCGCAACATGTGGCTAATATTAGCCTTCAACGACCCTTCTCCCAATGGCCTATCATCAGTAAATATGCGTTTTGGTTTGATTTGGAGGGCTGCACCCTCTGGCACCCCTCTTGATTCACATTGACCGGAGACAAACACTTACGCGTTCACTAGCCTTCTGGGGCGACAATGCTATCAGAAACACACCATATGCACTTTGGCTTGGGAAAATTCATAGTTCTCATGGGTGTCTTGGCCACAGTAGTTGCTGCGGTAGCAATTATAGGGAACAAGAGGGTGGAGGCCCGCCAGTCCGTCGTGGTCGATGGATGGGAAGATGATATTGCAGCGTGACGCTGGGCTGGCTCAAACATGAGGTGCTCCTAGCAGCTGTTGTCAAGAGCGATTATCGACGCGCTAGGTGCACCACAAGCGTACATCCTTAGAAGAAGACATGACCCATCCGAAGCGTCCCCAAGACAAGCGGAGAGCCCCGCATCATGTACTGGAAGACGGGCTGCCTTCCCCTGTGCAATCAATTGATGGTCGTGACGATCTCAGCAAGAGCCTTCAAGAAACGATCGAAGTGCTGAAGGGGCAGATTCGTCGTGCAGATGCGAACATCGAGGGTATGCAGAGGGCTCTTGAAGATTTGTCTGCGGTGCAGTACCTCTCCAACCGCATAAGCATGGCAACTGACCAGGAGCAGCTCGTCAGTGCACTCATTGAACTGACAGGTCAATTGTTGCCCCTGAGAGACTCAGCGCTCCTGCTCTTTGGCGATTCCCATGGAAAGCTTGTACCCCTCTCGCCCAGGAGCTCTATGCGGCTACTGGACGAAGCGCAGAGGCAGAGTGAATCAGGCATAGTGGAAAGGGTGATTGCTGGACGTAAGGGGGTGATGCTACCGCATCATGATGCGACGAGCACTGATGATAAACCGATGACATTGATGATCCTGCCGCTCTTCCTTCGCAGGGAGGCGATCGGCATCTACGTGATCAAAGTGGAAAAATCAGATCAGGAGATAACAGAACAGCAGGTCCAACTCCTCGCCGTCATCGCAAACCAGGCGGCAGTGGGAATCGGACACCTGCAGGCGTGCCAAGCGCTGATGAGAGCGGACGGAGAATTGAGGGCGTCGCAAGTCCAGATGATGCAGGCAGCAAAACTTGCTGCAATCGGGGAACTTGCAGGTGATATTGCGCACGAGATGACGAACCCGCTGCAAGTCATGATGCTCCACTTAGAGCTCGTCCAATCCGGACGGGCTAGCCCGAATTGGAACGAGATGTTTCTTGCTCAGATGCAACGACTCTCGGATGTCACGGCCCGTCTGAAGGAGTTTGCGCGGAATGCGTCAAGCAGGGTAACGATGGGACCGCTCGACCTGAACGCGACCGTAATGGCCAGCGTCGACGTTATCCGACACGAATTCACCGATGCGAGGATTCAGGTGGACGTCGCATCGTGCGAATCTCCTCTTGTTGTGGTGGGGAACACAAATTACATTCAACTGGTTATCCTGAATCTCCTGCTAAATGCGCGCGATGCGATGCCCGAGGGAGGAATCGTCAAGGTTACGATTTCACGGTCCGACGACCGTGCCTGTGTTCGCGTTGCAGACACGGGCCCCGGAATACCGAAGAATATTCAAGGAAGAATCTTCAAGCCCTTCTTTACTACGAAAGGCGATGAGGGCGCGGGCCTGGGCCTCGCGATTTGCTCCAAAATTGTTGCTCAACACGGTGGGAAGATCCTTCTGGAGAGCGAGGAAGGGAAAGGCGCTGCGTTTACTGTCTGCCTCCCGCTTCACCAGGCTTCTGAGTGAGGTTCCTTCAGTGGGGGGCGAACGATCGAATCAGGAGGCAGCTTGGGAGGCCGACGCAGATTGTCCGTTTAGATAGGCATTGATTGCCGCCGCGGCCTGCTTGCCGTCGCGCATGGCAAGAATCACGGTAGCTCCTCCGCGTGACAAATCTCCGCCCGCAAAAATCCCCGGTCTACTGGTTGCCTGACTGTCGCTGGTGACGACTGTCCCGCGTTTGCCCGTTTGCAGGCCGGGTGTGGTTGCTTGGATAATGGGATTCGGTCGCTGACCGATTGCTTCAATGAGTGTCTGAATTGGGACCACAAATTCCGATCCGGGAACTGCAACAGGTCTGCGCCGTCCGCTCTCGTCCGGTTCGCCCAGCTGCATCTTTTGACACTGGACTCCCTTGACCCACCCCTGTTCGTCACCAAGAATGCTGACCGGATTTGTGAGCATCATAAACTGGATTCCCTCTTGCTCGGCGTGATGGACTTCCTCTTCGCGTGCGGGCATCTCGTGGCGTGATCGGCGATAAATCAGATACGCCTTCTCTGCGCCTAGGCGGCGTGCTGTGCGGACTGCGTCCATTGCAGTGTTGCCGCCGCCGATGACGGCAGCCTCTTTTCCAATCCGAACGGGAGTGTCATTCTCTGGGAACTTGTAGGCGCCCAACAGGTTCACGCGGGTCAGGAACTCATTCGCGGAATAGACCCCGCTCAAGTTCTCCCCAGGAATCCCGAGAAAGTTTGGAGTACCTGCGCCGGTGGCGAGGAAGATTGCCTTGAAGCCCCACTCATCCAAGAACTCGTCAATCGTCGACGTGCGTCCTACCACGAAGTTCGTATAGATCTGTACACCGAGTGCTTTGATCCTCTCAGTCTCGATATCCAATATCTCTTTGGGTAAGCGGAATTCTGGAATTCCATACCGTAACACACCACCCACGGCATGGAGCGCCTCAAAGATCGTCACCTGATAACCCATTCTTGCAAGTTCAGCGGCGCAGGTGAGACCGGCCGGACCGGAACCGACGATTGCAACTTTCTCTTCGCGATGGGTCGTGATAGCGGGCGCCTGGAAGAGTTTCCGGCGCATTTCATAATCCGCAACGAATCGTTCCAGTTTGCCGATGGCGACGGGTGTGAGTTTCTTTCCCAGCACGCAAAGCTCTTCACACTGGGATTCCTGCGGGCACACACGGCCACAGATGGCGGGAAGATAGTTGGCCTCCCGAATCTTGTTTACTGCGCCGATATAGTCTTCTTGTAACACCAGTGCGATGAACCCGGGTATATTGATACCGACCGGACAGCCGTCAATGCAATATGGGGTCTTGCACTCGAGACACCGTTTTGCCTCGATGAGGCTCCGATCATCATCGAAGCCGAATGACACTTCCAGGAAATTCGTCATCCTTTCCAGTGCCGGCTGCTCGTGCGGCTCCTGACGGGGGATCTTCATCCGCTCCGAGGGCTTGAGGGGATTGACAGAGCTCATGACGCCAACTCCTTAGCCTTGGTGGCGAGACGGCATTGATGCTGGTCGTCCGAAATCCTTTCTAAGTCCACGTACGTCCTGTTCCTCATCATCAATTCGTCA
>Ga0153915_10002325_pt1 | contig 17375 bp, 17 predicted proteins | sample Opewatmetagenome_2_FD_107003 | JGI IMG/M metagenome (GOLD analysis project Ga0153915, IMG submission 107003) | Freshwater wetland microbial communities from Ohio, USA - Open water 3 Core 3 Depth 3 metaG | ecosystem: Environmental > Aquatic > Freshwater > Wetlands | place: USA: Ohio, Lake Erie...
AGTATCTGTTCTACCCGTACAAATTGCCCATAGTGAGCACAATCTCCACAGGCTGGTACATGTCCTGGTCATATGTCCTGTAAAGGCTGGTGACCACAGGGATGTTCCTCACTTCATTCTTTACAACCTCGTTCTCGTCCCCTGCTGCCCACACCACAAGCGTTTTTAGCATGGTGCTTATATCCTGGCTGGCTGAGGGGTCTGCATATGCGAGCCAGGCTGTCCTGCCCCTTTCATCCGCAATGTTGCTGTTTACTATGCACGCGGGCAACTGCCTGCTTTTCTGGAGCAGTATTATCTTCTGCGAATTGTTGTCAGCTGGCTCGACCTTCTCATTCTGCAGGAGATTGCTGGAGAAATTGTGGGTTTCGGCAAAGGTCACGCGCACGTTGTCAAACCTTGACTGGCCGGCTTCTGCTGAAAGGCCTATCCTGGTGGAAGCCGGAATGGTTACAGGCTGGGAGGTAAAAACGTAGGAGTTGTTTACATATATCTTAAGGCTTCCGTCTGCCTTTGGGATTATTTTCGCATCATACCATCTGTTCAGGTTTAATAAATAGCTTCCTGAGCCCCTGTTCCAAACTACACCTGATGCATTTTCGAAAACAGTGATGGTGTCTGCTGCCACATCAAAGTCAACAGACACATAGTCATTGCTGTCCTGCCAGTAGATTATAAGCTTTGGATGGTTGGATTCAGGATAAATCCAAGCCCTCATGGAATACCTGTCCTGGAAGGACAGGGAGGTTATGGTTATGGCCTCTGAGACATCAGATCCCACATAATTCCCGCTGTTGATGTTCCATGTGCCTGTCTGGGCAGACCAGGCATTTGCATTGGTGAAGTTGTCCTGGAAAACAGGGATGTTGTGGAAATATTTGTAGATATTATAGTAAGGTTCCGAGCTCATGTTTGAGCGGAACTCCACGGGAGCAGTGTCTGGATTCCCCAACGAGTTGTTCCATTTCAGGCCGAATAGATCAGTCTGCACAGAATCGATTTCTGACTGGTCCAGACTGCGGAATTGCACAATACCCTTGTCAGCTGCCAGGAACTGCCTTATCTGGTTGTAATAGCTTGACAGGCCGGAATCATTAATAACTATAACATCATATTCGTGAGAAAAGGCAATTGGGCTTATCTGGGTCACGCTGAAGCTCACGGGCTGGCTGTTTATATCAAATGGGCGGAGGGCATTTGCAAGAGAGGTGGCTTCAGCAGCGGAGCATATGCAGCCAACCTTTATGCTGGGCTTCATCACGTTCCTTATTTTCAGGCTGTATATGGTGTTGTTCGAGATGAATGAAGAGATTGCTTTGTCCACTTCAGTGGAATTGAACCAGTCCACGCCTTTTTTGTTAAGCGAGAAAAGGATATCGTTAGCCTGCGTGGAAAGCTTCATGCCCGCCCAGTCTGTGTTCTGTTTGGGCACATAGGAGAACTGCAGAATCACGAGGAAGGCCATAAGGGCGACTATGACTATCTCCACTACATGAAGGAAGCCTTTCCGCATGTTATAGATATTGAAGGGGTGAAATAAATAGAACAGCTAAAGGCGGAACAAAGACTGAAGGCGTCAAGAGACGCCTTCTAACTCAGAGTCAGCTTCAATCCAGATTTGAAATCATTTCCGTTTGCGGCCTGGCTTGGATTTTGACCTGAATGCGGGTTTGGCACCTTCGTTCTTTGGCGCAGCTTCCGCATCTTTTCGCTTTGCAGGCACCCGTTTGGAAAACATATCGGTCTCTTTTTCAACAATCTTTATGAGCTCTTCCCTATTCCTGTAGTATTCTGAAACTATCCTGCCGACCTCATGGATATCCTTTACCTTGTTGTTCACGAGCCATTTCAGGACCTTCTTCTTATCCTCCAGGTCCCTTTTCACATCATTGTCATCCATGCCCGAGTACAGCTTTATGTCGTTTATCGCGCGGAATGATTTGGAAAGCTCTGTTATCGCATCTTCGGAAGCTATCCACCTGAATATGACGTTCAGCTCTATCCCCATCTGCTTCACTCCCGCGGTCGGGATGAGCTCTGCTATCTCAAGAATCCTCCTTATACCCTTCCTCCTGTCCCTGTGCATCACAACTATAAGCTGCAAACTCCCGAGAAGCGCGACAGGTATGTCTATCGGAGGGTTGACAAGGCGCCTGAAGGTCTCGTCCGCCGTGTTTGCGTGAAGGGTGGAATACACAGAGTGGCCTGTGTTTACTGCCTCGAAAAGGACTTGAGCTTCTTTCCCCCTCCTTATCTCACCCACTATCACCCTGTCAGGCCTCATCCTGAGGGCGTTTATCATGAGCTGGAGCATCGTGACCTCACCCATCCCTTCCGGGTTCGGAGGCCTTGTTGTGAGCGGGACCCAGTGCAGGTATTTTGGAAGCTGTATCTCCCTGGTATCCTCTATGGAGATAATCCTGTGGTTGGGAGGTATGAAGCATGAGAGGGCATTAAGCAGGGAAGTCTTTCCGGAAGCAGTGCCTCCGGAAACAACTATGTTAAGCTCATACTGGATTGCGAGCCACAGGAAGACGGCCACATCAAGGGAAAGGGTTCCGGTTTCTATGAAGTCGGTTATTGTCCATGGCCTCCTTGCGAATTTCCTGATTGTGAGGGTGTTGCCGCTGGAGCTTATGGGGAACAGGGTCGCGTTTGCCCTGTCTCCGGTCGTGAGGTAGGCATCCATGAGAGGATTTAGATTGGTTATCTGCGTGCCCACACGCCTGCCTATCGCGGCTGCATAGTTGTAAATGTCCGTCTCAGTCCCTATAGTTATGTTGGTCTTGAGCCAGCCAAGCCTTATGTGGTAAACCCACACAGGGCTTTTGGAATCATTTATCACAATCTCCTCGAGATTCTGGTCCTGCAGCAGAATCTCCATCTTCCCCAGCCCGAGGGAATTGTGCAGGAGTATGCCTATAAGCGTTTTCTGGTCCCTCTCGGAAAGGTTTGTCACCTGCTTCTTCAGGAGACGGAGAGCCTTTTGCGCAAACTCCTCCTTCAACTCCTTCATCTCTTTAGCGCTCATTATCTCTTCCGGTTCGATCTTCAGCTCTGATATGAGGTCTTCCCTTATGGAATCAAGCACAGCCGTCGTGGCAGTTTCCACCCGCGGGAAGATAAGCTGGTAAATAGGGACGAATTCCGCACGGTCATGCATGATTTTTATGGTTGCGGGAACCTCATCCACTACAAGCTCATAAGACTCGATAATCTCCGGTTTTTCCATCATGATCCCAATTCTTTCTTGATTTTGCCTATTTTCCCTTCTATGTCCTTAGAGCGCTTATCCTTTGGATATTTTTTCGTTTCTTTGGTCTTGTGCCTGTACCTCATCCCCAAAACCAGCCACAATGCTGTTATTATTATGAGCACAGGAGTTATAATGTTCAGCGGGTATGGCAGGAATGCAAAGAGCATTTTAAACCTCTCAATTATAATTGTCAGCTGGGAGCGTGTTGTTATTGTGAACGGATTGCTCACCAGCATTACATAGCCGAAGAAAAGCAGCAGGCCTCCTATAAGCGCTATTATTATTTTTGGTGTCTTTTTGCTTGGTTTTCCCTCCGTTCCTTTCTCTCCCTCTTCACCATCTTTCTTTGGCTTTTGTTTTTCTATCAGAATCGCAGGGCTCCCAAAAACAGGATAATGGACCTTTGCCAGCTTGTGGTCTTCAAGTATCCGGGCCCAGGAGGCTATCTGTTCCTTATCTACCCTGAATTCCCTGGCAGCATCATAAAAATTTATCCTCTCCCTCTCTTTAACGAAATCATAAAATTTGTCAATGCTGGTTTCAAGGTATGGTATCTTGGCATCGTCCTTTTTCCATTCAGCATTCGTTCCCTTGAGTATCTCCTTCTCGCTCTTGGGCCTTTTTACAGGTTTTCCTTTTGACATTTTATCATCCAATTAATAATTGTATGCACAGGGTAATTAATCTAAGGCTGAAGATAATCGAAAAGTTCGCCGGAGCACCACTGTGATGTAAAGTTTGCTATAGGGAATTCCGAAAAGGGTATGATGCAGGTCATGTTCATTCCTATGATTGTTGAGGGAACCCCAGGCGGAAGATTGACAGCGTTAAGCACCTCAAAGTAAATTGAGCATTCGTACTCTCTGCTTATATTAGTGAGGGTGGTCCAGTAGCCCTCAGGCACCCAGCGTATGTCAGTGTTTATTATCTTAGAGCTTGCGCATCCGAGCAGGTATTGGTTGGCTATGTCCTTGCAGTTGTTATCGTCAACGCCGCAGTTAAGCTCAGGTATTCCGGGAGGCGGCGCTGGGACTGGGCCCCCGTCCCCGCCTCCCCCACCACCTCCTTCTGCTGAAGGCTTTACAAAATCATAAAGCGATCCCGGGCATACAAGAGATTCGGGCTTGTCAAGCTGGGAAAGATTGGATTGGCAGGTAACATTATGGCCAACAAGATAGCCGCTTTCAGGGGCATCAAGGACAGTTTCAGTCCTTATGCACCTGTCACCTTCCCTCGTTATGTTAACCATGAGCACAATCCCGTCCCTGCCCTCCATTATTGTGGAGGATGGGATGCATTCGCTCTTTTTGGTTTCAAGGCCTTGGATGCATGAAGGGTCTTGCCCGCAGTCAAAGGTTTCTATGGGCACGAACATGTAGTAGTTCAGGTATACATAAACAGGAATTGCAGCAATAACCACTGCCGTCAGCACCAACAAAGCCGGTTTCATTTTTATTATATTCACCTTTCCCTCTTAAATCGGACTAGCATACAGCGTAAGAAAGTTCTGTAAGGTTGTACCTGTCTATTTCGGAAGGCTGAAGCCTGAGCCAGTCCTCTGTCCATCTCGCCTTCCTGCAGCCATTATAGGTCTGGTTGGAGAAGAACAGGTAGTCCACCCTCGTTTGCATGGGCTTGTCGGGAATTCCTATCTCATCCGGAACGAAGCTTTCCAGTCCCTTCCCGTCAGGCGATTCGGACAAATTGCCTTCCAGCCTCTGGAGGAAGTTGGGCCCTTTCCCCCTGTAATAGTATGTCCCTTCCGCTCCCTGGTTTATTGGAAGGAGCCACGCGCTTGCTGTGAGATTGTCTATATAGACTGTGGCGTTCTGGGATATGTTCTGTAGAGCGCCTGCAGCTCCTGAAACGAAACAAGAGACGCCTTTGGAATTCAGGTTCTCATTCTCTTCGCTAACCACACCCATGAATCCCTGGAGGGTCGGGTTTGAAATGCCTGTTGTGTTTTCCACGACAAGAATCTTGGAGGCTGCCTGCGGGTCTGTGCTGCTGTATGTGGCGTTCCCTGAGCAGTTCCCATAGTTCATGGTTCCCTGGATTTTCTTTGTGTAGTACGGAAAGCGATACTCCTTCACAACCTTCTTTACATAGCCTGAAGTGCTGAGCGGGAAAACAGGATCCTCTATCCCGTCCACGGAAACTATAACATCCTTCCACACCGTCCTGTCTATCCTTGATTTGTTCAGGCTGTCCGAAATATTGACAGTGAAGAGCAAGGATATTTTTATGTTTATCCCATCATGATTCCTTATCACAGGGCCGGAGAAATCCATATCAACAAGGAAGGAATGATTCTGCTGGAGCATCCGTGATTTCCACTCGGAAAGCGTGTTGTTGGCCATTATTATGCTGGGGGTGCCGTAGATGCTGGAGTTGGTTATGAGCTCATCAAGTCTCAGGGTGGAATTGTCCAGATAGCTGCCCGTTATTATAACATTGTTCACTGCAGCAAGCATCGCCCTCCTGCCTGTTATTTTCACAGCCCTTTCAAAATCCCTCTCTATCTGCTGCTCAACCTGGTGCTGCTGGTCAGCCACAATCCTTTCAGTTGTTCCGAACTTTATGTTCTGGGTTGCTGTCACATAGAAAGATATGAAAAAGACCACGGGTATTATTATAATTAATGTAATTATGGAATACATCTGCCCACGCTTTCTCCACCTTCTCTCTACTGTTACGACCATATTCTTATCTCCATCAGTGCAGGTCCCCAAAGGGATGGTATTCCAGAGGCCGTGACAGCGTCAAACTCCACATCAGACGTTATCTGGAGGTCAACAGGATTGGTCTGGTTCACGCCGTCATAAGGATTCCCTGCTGTGCCGTTCCCGTAAGAACCCGGATTTGCATCCCAGATAAAGTTCAGGGAATCCATCAGCCTCATGAACGAGTCATCTATAGAGTCATTCCCTGGGTCAAAAATGTCAGAAGGGTCCTGGCCGTATGCCACATCAGAATATCCGTCATAAACATTGTCGCCGTTGGTATCATAGTACACCCTCGCGGTCGCGCCCTTTGCTTTGGGGAACACATCGCTGTACTCCTCAAGCGATACCCCTCCTATCTTGAGGGTATAGATTATCCTGTCATCCCCGGATGCGCCTGTCCCGTTTCCGGAGGAGTTCAGGCCTGTGCCTATCCTTACTGAATTGTTGCCTTGGGATACGTACTGCACAGGAATGTTCAGTATGAAAGGGTCTCCGAGGCTGGTATAGTTCAGGCCGTAGTCCCCGAGCCAGTAAATCCTTGTCCATCCGGGAGTTGCAGAGCTGTTCACGTAAAGCCTGTCTGTCCAGTATTTTGAGGAATAGGAGGTTATTTTTGAGTCAGCAACCTGCATACTTTCAGGTATATAGTACCATCCTTCCTTGGTCCATGTGGAAACGTTGGTTATATTTGCAGGCCCGCTCATGCTGCTGAGGTTCTGGGACTCAAAAGTGAGCATAACCTCCCCATATCCTGCGGGCTGTATGGCCGAGGCATAATTGAGCTTTATGTAGGAATCAGGATACAGGTTTGTTACGTTCTGGGCGCCTAAAACTTCCACTGTCTGCGCTACATAGCTTGCGTTTATGACATCCAAGGCTATCTGCTGGAAGGTGTTGGCAAGCTCCGTGGCATTGCTGAAATAGTATTTCCCGCGGCCGCATTCAGCAGTCTTGTTAAGGGTGACGTTATCCACGTCTGACTCGTTCGCACCGAATCCTACAGTATAAGTTATTATCCCGTATTTCTGGTAGGCCATGCAGGAGGCATTGACAGCATCATCGCGGGCGTCTACAACACTGTCTCCTGTAAGGTCAGCTGTGGCCCTGTTCTCCGAAGCAGGGCATCTTACGTTTGCCTCGCCGTCTGTCATTAGTACTGTTATCCTCTTCCTTGAGCTGTCGCTGAGGTCCCTTGACATGTTGGTTGCCCTGTTTATGCCGCAGCATATGCATGTGTTCTGGTTAACACCATAGCTATCAATTGTGTTGTTAAGCAGGGTCCCGTTTGTCGTGAAATTCAGGTAACCCCTTATAACAGTTGAGTAATTAACAAGGCCCACCCTGTTCCCTGGGGTGCTTTCATTCAGGATCACGGCAACGAACTTCTTGTCTGCATCCTTGGCCACCGTAATTTTTGTGCTGCAGATATGCCAGCCTGAAGGGTTTATGCAGCTTCCTCCGCAAACATTGTCATTGCATTGGCCAGGATCGGATACAGTGCAGGATTTGCTTCCGAACCAGCAGTTGTACTTGCAGGTCAGGGGGGTGATGAAAGGAGGATTGTCTATGGCACACTCGTCCATGCTCCCCGAGACGTCAGTCACCAGAACAGGATCCCCTATCCCGTATATGCCTATCGTGAGGTAGGAAACGTTCTGCAGGCCTATCCTGAAGGGAGTGGTCCTGTTGCTGAGGTCCGCATAATTGAGCAGGCCGGAAAGGTATGTATTGTCCAGGGTCACGCTCTTCTGGCCCTCAAGGGAGGAGTTGCCCTCGTAAACCGTAACGTTACCAACATTCATGAAAACAGTGAAGTTGCTCATGTAATGGAGGTAAACAGACATGTTCTCCAGCGTTCCCGGAGTGTAGAAAGAGGAATAAAGGTTTATTATGCCGCTTATTCCCGGGATGCTTTCACTCCTTGTTGCATTCTGCCCGTATTCCTCGGGAGATTCTGCAAGCTTGGAGGTATTATATGTTATCTTAAGATAGCCCCCGCCTATGAACACGCTCTGGTTGGAAGTGAAGTTTATCCAGAGCGTATTGCTTCCAACAGAGAAATACTGCAGATAGCTGCTGTCTATGCTCCATTTGTCGGCGCTTATGTTATTGGCAGCGTTCTTGGTGTAGGTGTCTGCAAAGTTCCCGTTAATGTAAAGCGAGAAGCCGCTTCCAGCGCTCATCTCCATATCCGCGCTTATTATGTTGTCAAATTCCGGAAGCGTGAAGTTAACGGATATGTTGCCGTCTCCCAGGTAACCTCCGAAATAAACATAGGAGGAGGCTATGCGGTTGACCTTGCTCAGCTTTATCCTTGCGGAATATCCTGAAACAGGCTTGCCTATGTCATATCCCGAAACTATGAGGGAGAGCCTTGCCAGGTAGTTGGCGGCTGTGGTGTTTTTCTCGTGTATGAGGTCATTGTCAATAAGCAGCTGGTAGTCAAGGCTTGTTCCGTTAAGGATTTCGGCAAAAGTGGAGTTGGTGAGGTTCCTGGCCTCTGTGATGTTCCCCTCAGCCCAGAAGGAGCCTATCACATCCAGCAGGGTTTTGTTCATGTCATCCTCTATCAGAATGCCTTTGTTCAGGTAATCCTGCACAACAGGACCGCCCCTGAAGGCCTCAAGCCTCACGCTTTCCATCACATTAATCAGGTCCTTGCCGGTGTAATACATCCTCTGGTATCTCAGCTCAGGAGAAGAATAGGTGAAAGAAAGGGCTGCAAGGAAGAATGCGAGCGTGAGCACCAGGCCGAGAACTATTATTGCGTCCAGCGAAAAAACAAATCCTTTCATCAATAATTATTTTGTAATATTATATAATATGCTTCGGAACAGTCAGTTCTTCCTCATCACCACAAGCATATGGTCCTTCTCGTAAGGGTCAAGCTCTATCTTTTCGAGAATCTCAAAGCGCTTCTGGAGCTTCGCGAGCTCCTGGCTGTAAATCTCTTTCGGAGGCTTCGTGACATCTATAGAGCGGGACTTTATTGAGATTATTGCAAATCCCTTTGGCTTCAGGAAACTCTCAGCGTTCCGGATCAGGATTTCGGACTGGTCGTCTGTGGCGACGTCCTGGAAAAGCACGTCCACGTGTTCCACCCACGGATAGCCTTCAGGCTTCTTTGCGTTGGCCAGGATTGGGATGATGTTACCGCGCTTTTCAGCAACATGGTTCAGATCGCGAATGGACCTCTCGGAAATCTCAACCCCATAAATGACCCCATCCTTCCCTATTATATCGCTGAAGTGGCTTGCAGTCGTTCCGCTCGCTATTCCAAGGTACAGGACCTTCATTCCTTTTTTCAGCGGGAAATTCCTGAGGCCGCGGGCAATCGCTGCAGCAGGCTTGCTCCTGTAAGGGTTCCACACCCTGTATTCAGTCTTCCGTATCTTTACAAGCTCTTCCCCGTAAACCTTCGAGCCGGGAGCAAGATTTTCCGTAAGAATCTGGTTTCCTTTTTTCCAGATCCCCTGGAAGATTTCTTTCATATGGATATTTCGGAAGGGGATTTAATACCTTTGGATTCGGGTGGAATGGTACGAAAAGCGTAACAATCGTTACAAATCGATGCAATGGATACTCTATTTTCCAGCATAGAAACGCTTTTTAATCTAATTCTTAACAGCAATTTGATGAATTTCCCACCTTGCCCACCAACAGGGAAGTTTAGGGACGTGGGTGTTTTAAATGCAACTCGCGGTTTGCCAAATATGCAAGGACCCGGTATGGAGCTATATCTGTCCAGACTGCTTAGCAAGGGGAATAAGCGAATGGCTGCCTAGGGAGCTTTCCAGGGAGTTCAGGAAATTCAACCACTCGTTCTTGGAGCACTTCTCTTCGAGTGAAAGCAATATAACAGTTCTTCCGTGCATCCACTGCGCATCAAGAAGCGAAGTGACTTTATGCCCGTTCTGCTACATAGCCGAGGCATTCCACTGGCTGGATGAAAAAGACAGGAAGCTCGCACGGACGCTGTTCATGATGCTTCCTGTTGATTCTGACTGGAAAGTGGATGAGAACAGCGGTTGCGTCTGGAGGGATGGAATAAAGCCGATATCGTATATAGAAAAAGGCACAGCAGAGGAAATCTGCGAAGAATGCGGTGAGTATTCTGGAACTGAAGAGAGCGAAGGGAGAAGGCTCTGCAGCGACTGCAGAGGGTAGGAAGGACAGAGAGCTGGAAGCCGGACAGAAGTTCGAGAATCTGTTACCTTTATTTATATGTTTTCATCCCCGAGTTCTTCAGTTATTTCACGCATCTTGCTCCTGTAAACCCTGAGCCTCCTGAATGACTCTATTATTTCAATAAAGCCAACAATCACGATACCCCATCCGATTATGAAAGAGGTCGCGGGATTTATCTTAAATATGGTTTCCAGTATAGCAGTTGCGGCGATTATTGCGAAGCCTGCTGTGATGAAACCAAGTCCTGTCCTCATGAAAGAAAGTATTGTGCGCTCCTTGGCGAGGATGGTCTGCTCCTTCACGAAAAGCGTCCTCTCCTCCTCAAGGCTCATTTTATGCTTATTATTCTTGTGCGGGTTTGGCTTGGCGGATTTTTTCCTTGAGCGTCTGGCTTTTCTCTTGGCAGGCATTTTACCACTAAACTATATTATGGTTGGGACTGGCTTTTATTTATGCCTGTTCGAAAATGAGAAGCACCATTATAAATCATCATGCAGAAAAATAGATTATGTACTATTCAAGGCTTGCGGACACTTATGAGGAGCTGGAGAAGACGCCTGCAAAGCTGAAGAAGAGCGGGATAATAGCAGATCTCCTGAAAGGGACAGAAGCGAAGGAAATAGGGATGGCAGTGCTGCTCCTTCAGGGAAGGGTGTTTCCCATCTGGAGCGAGAAGGAGCTTGGGATTGCGAATCTCCTCATGATAAAAGCCATATCCAGCGCTACAGGCTTCCCTGTCCAGAGGGTTGAGGAGAGGTTCAAGAAGACAGGAGACCTTGGACTGGTCGTGGAAGAGCTTATAAAAAACAGGAGGCAGTCCACCCTGTTCCGCAGGCGCCTGACCATAGAGAAGGTATTTGAGAACCTCAGGAAGATTGCTGAGGTGGAGGGCAAGGGCTCCCAGGACAAAAAATTCCAGCTTGTATCCGAGATAATGGGCTCTGCTGAAGCCAAGGAGGCAAAATACATCGTGCGCACGGTTCTCGGGGAGCTGAGGATTGGAGTGGCTGAAGGGATAATAAGGGACGCGATTGCTGAGGCCTTCATTCCAGGAGAGGATGGAGCGAAAGCGATAGAATGGGCGTGGTTCCTCACAGGCGATTACGGGGAGGTAGCGGCCATAGCAAAAGAGAAGGGCATGGCAGGATTGAAAAAAGTCAGGCTGGAGATAGGGAAGCCAATCCAGGTCCTGCTTGCCGAGAAATCGCCTTCCCTCAGTGACGCGCTGGAAAGCTTTGAGGAGTGCGCGATAGAGGTGAAGTATGATGGAGCGCGAGTGCAGATTCACAAGAAAGGCGAAAGGATATGGCTTTACACCCGCAGGCTGGAGAACATAACAAAGCAGTTTCCCGATTTGGTGGATTTAGTGCGAAGGCATGTGAAAGGGAGCGAGTTCATAATAGAGGGGGAGATTCTCGCCATAGACCCGAAAACGCACAATCCGCTCACTTTCCAGACGCTCTCCCAGAGGATCCACAGGAAGTATGACATCCAGGAAACAATCAAGCAGATTCCGATACAGGCGAATCTGTTTGACGTGATTTACCTGGACGGGAAGTCTTTCTTCGAGGCTGATTTCAAGGAGCGGAGGAGGACGCTGGAATCCATAATAACAGAAGTCCCGGGGAAATTCCAGCTCGCGGAGGAATTGATAACCAAGGACCTCAAGAAGGCCGAGCAGTTCTACAGGAAGGCCCTTGAACAGAACCAGGAAGGCGTGATGGTCAAGAACCTCAAGGCGCTTTACCAGCCGGGCAGAAGGGTTGCAGGCGGGTGGCTAAAAGTGAAGCCAACAATGGAGAACCTTGACCTTGCGATAGTGGGAGGCACATGGGGAACCGGAAAGCGAGCTGGCTGGATGGGCTCCTTCCTTCTCGGTGTCAGGGACGGCGACCGCTTCCTGGAATGCGGCATGATAGGCACCGGAATTAGGGAAAAGGAGCAAGAGAAAGAATCTGAGGAAGTAAACGCAAAGGAAGGCGTCACATTCGTGAACCTCACGAAGCTGCTCAAGCCTTACATAGAGAGCGAGAAAGCCAGCTCAATAAAAATCAAGCCGAAGGTCGTGGTTGAGGTAGCTTACGAGGAGATACAGAAGAGCCCGAACTATGAGTCCGGCTTTGCGTTGCGCTTCCCGCGCGTGATCAGGATAAGGTTTGACAAGGGGATAGAGCAGGCTGACACACTTGAAAGGCTGAAAAGGCTGTACGGCCAGCAGAAGAAATAAAAAGCTTGCTGTGAATTCTGTGCTATGTTCTTGAGAAAGGGGTGCAAAAAGACCAAGCCCGGATTCAAGGCATTCTTGAAGGATCCGCTCACTTACGTAGGCGCAGGGATAATGTTGGCTCCATATGCATCTCTGCAGCTTACAGGATATAAACCAAATCCAAACGATACGGCTGCTGTGATAGGCACAGCCGCGCTCGTAGGCGGAACAATAGGGATTGGAGGAGGATGCATTTTATATTCTCTCAGAAGGCATGCTGGTTCTGCTTCATTCTCATTCTCGGATATTGTTGAGGATTACAGGTATGTAAAAATGAGAAGAAAATCCTCTGAAGCGTGGTGGAAAAGCTACACCGATTGGCTCGCCAAACTGAAAGAAGTGGATGTGCCCAACGGAAAATACAGCGAGCTGATAAGGGCGGCAGAAGCTGCCACAGCTGCCAAGGACCCCAAGAGGGCACAGAAAATTATAAGAAAAATATACAACATCGCGGATGGCTACCTGTCGCAGAAGGTTCACGAAGAAAAACTTGCGCTATCCCAAAATGAGGAAATCCCTGAAGAGATAAAACCCGTTACGGAAGAATACATAATCGCCCGCCCGAAGCATTATTCACACCTTTCCGATAATCAAAAGCTGAGAGTTAGAAACTTTATTGATGATACAAAGGGATTGCTGGGAGATGGGGAATACAAGGAGTTGCTCCGAAGCATAGGGAAATCCGAATGGTATTCCAAGGTCTCCGAGGACATAGATATTTATGCATTTTTTGATGACATAACGCTCGCCCTTAGGAGGGGAGAAATTCCAACCCAAAGCCAATTAGAGCGATACCTACGTGATTAAACTATTGTCACCACCCTTGGATAACAACATATTTAAATACTTTTCTGTCCTATATTATACACTTATAAGGAATAATAAGGAATAAAGGCAATTACCCATAGAAAGCTGTCATCAGGAGGTAGTTTATTGCCCCTTCAGGGATTTGCCACTGAACGATAGCTTTTTAAATAAAAGCTCGATTATAAACAATACTGCGTGGTTTCATGGTAGCGACAATAGAAGTGCTGGATGCCCTAAAAAGCATCGGACTGAACCTGTACGAGAGGAAGATTTTTGTTGCATTGCTAGCCAAAGGAGTTGCCACAGCGGCAGAAGTGTCAGAGATAGCTAACGTCCCTCGATCCCGTTCTTATGATGTTCTTGAGTCACTTGTGGAGAAGGGATTCGTTGTTTTCCAGGCATCAAAGCCGATAAAATATATGTCTCTCGCTCCGAAGGACGCGCTTGACAGGATGCAGCAGAACGTCATGAAGAAGCAGAACGAGATAATAGAGAGGATAGAGAAGCTCAAGCTCTCTCCTGTTATAAAGGAAATGGAAAAGGTCTACAAGGACGGCCTGAACCTCGTGGAGCCTGCTGACATGACAGGCACACTCAAGGGAGTGTCCACCATAGACAGGCAGATGCAGTCCATCTTCAAGACCGCCAAGAAATCCATAAACATAGTCACTACAGAGCAAGGATTCACAAGCCTTTACAACAGGCACTACAGGATACTCAAGAAGATAGGGAAGAGCGGGGTGAAGCTCAGGATTGCAGCGCCGTTCGTTCCCGGAAGCGAGGCCGCCAAATCCTTTGCGGACATTGCCGAGCTGAGGAACATAAAATCCACCTCAGGAAGGTTACTGACAGTTGATGATGAGCATGTCCTCATGGCGCTGACAGATGACAAGAAGGTGCATGAGACGCAGGATACGATATTCTGGGCTAATTCTCCCCACGTTGTTTCTAACATCGCGCAGCCTCTTTTCAAGCAGATCTGGGAGTCGGGATCCATCGTGAAGAAGGCGAATTAAGGGATTTTGATGCATTACAGACAGATTGCTAATTTTCAGAAATATACAGAAACCGACGTTTCCTCAATTATAAGAAAAGCGGGGATGAATCCAGCAGAGATTGAGGCAAATTTCCTACCCCACGTTGAAAGGTTACCTACAGGGAAAATGAATTTGCATCTGGTTCACAAAGGTCTGGCAGAAAGGCTATGTGGCGACAACTATATGGAAAAACTGGAGGGCAACCCAGGTTATATCTGGGAAAAGCTCCAGGAAAATACGCGCATGGCAGGGTTTGTTAATGATAAAAGGATTGAAAGGAAAAAATTGCCCATATCGCTGATTGTTGACGCCGAAATTGCGGCTGTCTGCAAGGAAATGAATAGTGGTCCACGAATAAAGAGAGTGCCGCTTGATTACAACCGTGTTTCATCCGCCTACGAAAAGGATGATCCTTTCAATACATCACATTCTCAGGAACATGCTATAGAAAATCTCTTAAGGTTGAAAGAAATCTAATACAAAAATCTCAGTCCCGCCTTCTCCTGAGCCTCAAGCTCCTCCCATCTCTTGTCCACAAGTCTTTGAATCTCTTTTGTGTTCTCGGGGGTGAGGTGCTTGAACCTTCCCTGTGGGGAGAGGTATTCTGAGACGGGTTTCCTGTCCGGGAAGCGTTTGTTAATCTTGAGGAGACCGTCCTCTATCTCATAAAGTATCCACATCCCGGTTTCAACAGCAAGCCTGCCGAGCTTGATTGTATCAGATTCGGGGATTTTCCATCCAGCTGGGCAAGGGCAGTGAATGTGCACGAATGAAGGCTGCTTCTCGAAGGCTTTCTTCATCTTCTGGACAAGGTCAGAAGGATAGGCTATTGAGGCGGAAGCCGCGTAAGGGATCCTGTGGGCGGCCAGTATCTCAAGAATGGGCTTCTTGCCCTGTTTCTTGCCTGAGGATTTCTTGCCTACTGGAGACGTGGTTGTCCATGCATCATGGGGGGTGGCTCCGGACCGCTGGACCCCTGTGTTCATATACGCCTCATTGTCCACACAGACATGCGTGACTTTCTGCCCCCTTTCTAAAGTCCCTGAAATCGCTTGGATCCCTATATCAAAAGTCCCGCCGTCTCCTGCTATTGCAAGAACTTTCCAGGGCTTGTTTAATTTTCGGATGGCCGCCTCTATACCGCTTGCGGTCGAGGAGGCAGTCTCGAAGGCGCAGTGTATCCAGGGGACGTTCCAGGAAGTCTGGGGATAAGCGGATGTGGTGACCTCAAGGCACGATGTAGCATTGGAAACTATCACATCATTCGGGCAGCCTTTGGATAGCTGGCGTATGGCTATGGCCACGCCGCAGCCTGCGCATGTCGTGTGTCCCGGAGAAAGCAGTTCAACCATAATCTCGCCTTTTTCAATTTTTGGTCGTGCATTATATTTAAGCGTAGCCCAAATAAATTCCTGATTGCCGTAACTGTTAGAAAGAAGGCGTCCGCGGACGCCTTCTGTCCAAAATCTAAATAAAATTAAAAAATCAAGAATACGCTCTTAAAGGCCTGATGTTTACTTTTTCTTTCTTTTTGGTTTGTCTTCCTTCTTTGCCTTTTCCTCTTCCTTCTTGAGCTCCTTCTCGGCCTTCATCTCGTCCAGCTCAAGCCATACCACGAAAAGCCCGAGCAGTATGAGGAACGCCGGTATGACGCCTGTGAGGACTATTATGAAGTTGTTGAACCAGTTTATTCCGAGGGTTCCCACGGTTCCGAGAATCGGGTAGACTGAGTCGATGAAAAGGCCAAGACCGATTGCTATGAAGATAAGCCCGACCAAAAGCTTTATTGCTGCATTCATATTTTCATCACTTTATATCTTGTGGCGTTTCATTTATATATCTATTGCAACATTTATTGGATATCTATCGCGGTTAAGGTTAAATACGATTATTGTACCTAACACAAAGCACATGAACCGAGTGATTTTATGAAAAGCGCGTACAGGCAGATGGAAAGAAGCTGGAAGAGCCCGAAGGAGATGGAGGGCTGGAAGGCCATGCTCATCCAGTTCAGAAGGGAAGGAACTGTGACAAGGGCAGAAAGTCCCACAAGGATAGGAAGGGCAAGGGAGCTTGGGTACAAGGCCAAGCAGGGCTTCGTGATTGTGCGAGTGAAGGTTCCCAGGGGAAGGAGAAAGACGCCAAAGCCGGCTGGAGGAAGGAGGCCAAAAGCCTCGGGTCGTTTCTATCCGCTTATGAAATCTTTCCAAGTTGTTGCGGAGGAGCGCGCGCAGAGGAAATTCCCGAATCTCAGGATGCTCAATTCTTACTGGGTCGGAGAGGACGGGATAAACAAGTGGTATGAGTGCATAATGGTTGACCCGCATCACGGCTCGATAAAATCAGATAAGAACATAAACTGGATTGTTTCCGGGAAGCAGAAAGGCCGCGCTAACCGCGGGCTCACGTCCGCGGGAAGGAAGGCGCGCGGCCTCAGGCACAGGGGAAAGATGGGTTAGATTTTATTCATATCAGTGTCAGTTTCTTTTAACTTTCCATCTCTTTTTCCTTCCTATCAGTTCTTCAAGATTGTAGGTAAAATCTATGACAGGGTCATCTATCGCCGCAAGCTTACCATCCTGTTCACTCAGAAATTCATACCTTTTAGTAAAAGGGAATATTCCTATGAAAATCTCATCGAGAAATTTTCCTACAGCCCCTTCTTTGTACGCTTTCAAGAAGCTTTCGAAACCCCTTCCTTTTACAGTTAATTTATACATGGGTATTATTCTCGCAGAAAGCTTTTTATTCGAATCGCTGAGTGCAGAAATATAAGCTTGCCCAGTCAATTATAATCAGGTATCTATGGCTCTTATGAATCCCTTCCCTGCTATGATTCTCGGGCTTGAGAAGATAGGAGTTTTCCTGTACCTTTTCCCGTTCCTTCTGACGCTGGCTGTGACTTATGGAATTCTTTCCTACTCGCTTGAGAAGCAGCTGGAAAGGTCGGCAAGGGCCCTGATATCCATAGTCATGGGATTCTTCGTGATGCTTTTCTCGCTGTGGAACCCCGGGATTGTGGTGTTCTTCGCGAATGCATTCGGGTTCACGCTAATAGTGGGGGCCGGGCTTCTTGTGATTATAATCCTTCTGGG
>Ga0153915_10002326_pt1 | contig 17375 bp, 13 predicted proteins | sample Opewatmetagenome_2_FD_107003 | JGI IMG/M metagenome (GOLD analysis project Ga0153915, IMG submission 107003) | Freshwater wetland microbial communities from Ohio, USA - Open water 3 Core 3 Depth 3 metaG | ecosystem: Environmental > Aquatic > Freshwater > Wetlands | place: USA: Ohio, Lake Erie...
CTTCAGGAGCTGTCTATTTGGCGGCCTTGATCTCGTCCCAGATCTTGATGTAGAGGGCAAGGGATTCCCCAAGGTCGGCGATGATCTCGCTCTTGGCTCTGAGCTCGGGGTCCATGAATATGCCCGGATTTTTTCTTAAGTCTTCAGCCAGTAAGGTGTAGGCTTCCTTGTTGGGGCAGAGATACTTGAGAAAGGCGATATTTTCCGCTGCCACCTCCGGGTCGTGCAGGAAGTTGATGAAGGCATGGGCCAGGCCGATTTCCTTGGCTCCCTCGGGGATGACCAAGTCGTCGACAGAAATCGTGGTCCCCTCCCGAGGGACGGCGAACCGGACATCCGGGTTCTCCTGCTGCACCTGGAGGATATCTCCGCTGTAGCCCTGGACGAGAAGGAATTCCCCCGAAGCGACGCCGGTCTTGTACTGCTCATTCTCGTATTTGGCGATATTTTTCTTCCAGCGGATGACCACCTCTTTGGCCGCCGCGAGCTCGTTCTCGTCCGTCGTGTTGAGGCTGTACCCCAGGAACTTGAGCCCGGCGCCGATTGTCTCCCGCATATCGTTAAGCATCGTCATCCGGCCCTTCAGGTCGCTCCGGTCGAACATGCCCCAGGTTGGCTCGAAATCCTTGACCCGGCTTCCCAGATAGGCGATGACCGTATTGACGATCATGTAGGGGACCGAATGGTCCATCGTTTTGTCGATGGCCGCCTTCAGGTACTCGGGGTCGACATGGACCAGGTTGGGAAGGAGCCCATGATCGAGCTTCTGGACCATCCCCTGGGAATTCATCAGGCTCACCATATAGCTCGTCGGCGTCAGGAGGTCATATCCGCCGGCCCCGGCTTTGATCTTGGCGTACATCGTCTCATTGGAATCGTAGGTGTCGATGACAACGCGGCAGCCGGTCTGCTTTTCGAACCGGGCGAGGAGAGCGGGCTTGAAATAATCGGCCCAGGTGTAGATATGAAGGAGCGGCTTGGGCTGGCCGCAGTGGGCGAGCCAGACAGCGGCGCCGATCGAAACGAGGATGGCCGACGTCCGGGAGAGGAGCGAATTTCCAGGTTGCCTTGAACTCATCTTATGCCCCCCTAGCGCCTCGCTCGGGAGAGCCTCTGGCTCGCTGCGACGGCCGTGAAGGTGACGGCCAGCAGGATCGTGGACAGCGCGTTGATCAGCGGCGGCGACCCGAACTTGATCATGCTGTAAACGCGGATGGGCAGGGTCGTCGACCCCGGCCCGGCGACGAAGAAGGTGATGACAAAGTCGTCGATCGACAGGGTGAAGGCCAGCAAGGCGCCGGCGACGAGGCCCGGCAGGAGCATGGGGATGAGGACCCTCCGGGTGGTCACCCACCAGCCGGCGCCCAGGTCCCGGGCCGCCTCGATGACCGCTTCGTCGAAGTCCTGGAGACGGGCCAGGACGGTCATGGCGACGAAGCTGATGCAGAAAGTCACATGGGCCAGGAAGATCGTGAAAAGACCCAGCTCGACCCCGGCCGCGACGAAGAGCATGAGCAGGCTGATGCCCATGAGGATCTCCGGGACGACGAGAGGCGTGTAAACAAGGCCGAAGTGGAAGCGCTGCAGCCGGGTGCGGGCGAAGCGGTGAAGGGCCAGGGCCGCCGTGGTGCCGATGACGAGTGACGCGGCGGTGGCGCAGACGGCGATGAGCAGCGAGTTCTTGGCGGCCCGCCATATCTCCGGCTCGTGGAATAGCCGCTGGTACCACATCAGCGAGAACCCCTGCCAGCCGCTCTCGAACCGGGAGGCGTTGAAGGAGTTTACGATCAGGATGATGATGGGCAGGTAGAAAAAGAGGAGGACGGCTATGGTCACGACAAACGGCCAGCGGCTGCGTCTCATCCGTTCACCTAGATAAGGGACTCCGGCTTTTCTCTTTTCCTCTGCAGGACGAGGACGGCCAGGAGCGGGGCGAGGACGGAGAGGATGAGGACGACCGACAAAGCGCTGGCCAGAGGAAGGTTGCGGTCCACAAAGACCCGCTGGGCGATCTTGTTGCCGATCATCTCCCCGCCCGGCCCGCCGACGATGTCGGGAATGACATAGGATCCCAGAGCGGGGATGAAAACGAACAGGAGGGCGGTGAGCAGCCCCCGCCGGATCCCCGGGAGGAAGACCCGGGAGAAGGCCTGGAAGGGCTTCGCCCCAAGGTCGCGGGCGGCCTCAAGCAGCTGGAAATCGAATTTTTCCGCGGCCGCGTAGATGGGCAGGATGGTGAAAGGCAGGAACGCATAGACGGTGACAAGAACGACTGCCCCGGAGTTATAGAGCAGCGATGTCTGGGGCCCGATGAGGCCGACGAGGGCGAGGGCCTTTTTGATCGCGCCCTCCGGGTGGAGGAGGACTTTCCAGGCAAAGATGCGGACCAGGAAGTTCGTCCAGAAAGGGACGATAATGAGCATCAGGAAGAAACCCTTCCAGCGGGCGCTCACCCGGGCCAGGTAATAGCCGATGGGGGTGGAGAGGACCAGGCAGATGGCGGCTGAGAAGACGCTGATCCAGACCGTCCTCCAGGCCACGGTGAGATAGTTGGAGTTGGCCAGCGCGCGGAGGTTGTCCAATGTCCAGCCCGGCCCGATGCCCCCGTAGGGATTGGCGGGCTTCAAGGCGATGGCGAAGACAAAGAGGGTCGGGATGATGAAGAAGAGACAGAGCCAGAAAAGCGATGGCCAGGAGACCAGGATTTCCTGGACCTTCTGTCGCGACTCCCTTTTCATCAGCCCGCTTCCTCAGCGCTTTTCGCCGCCGGCCTCCGGCTCCCCCACTTTTTGGGGCGGGAGGGCGACCAGGTTCTCGTCAATGGCGCGGTAGCGGTCGAGCATGAAGCCGTCGTCCCCGTGCCACCAGATCCAAACGTCATCGTTCCAGCGGATCGGCTTCTCGTCCAGGAAAAAGCGGAAGTGCTGGCGCAGGACCTGGATACGGAGGCCGTGTGTCTTCACCCAGTACTTGGTTGTCGAGCCGAGATAGATCATATCTTCGACCACGGCCGGGAGGATATTGACCTGACGGGATTCCTCGGGCCGGTCGCGCGAGATGTGGATCTTCTCCGGGCGGATGCTCAGGTAGACCGGGCTGCCCGGTTTCATCGACTTGTCGTTGAAGCAGATGACCCCGGGGATGTCGGCGATCCGGACCTGGCAATATTCTTTGTCGAGGAGGCCCGTCACCTCGCCCTCCAGGAAATTGGTGTCGCCGATGAAGGCCGCCACGAAGCTCGTCCGCGGCGCCTCGTAGATCTCCGCCGGGGAGCCGACCTGTTCGATCCGGCCCGAGTCCATCACGGCGATCCGGTCGCTGAGGCTCATGGCCTCTCCCTGGTCATGGGTGACGTAAAGGAAGGTGATGCCCACCTGGTCATGGATCATGTCGAGTTCGATGAGCATGCGCTGCCGGAGCTTGAGGTCGAGGGCGGCCAAGGGCTCGTCGAGGAGGAGGACCTGGGGCTTATTGATCAGGGCTCTGGCGATGGCCACGCGCTGCTTCTGGCCGCCGGAGAGCTGGTCCGGTTTCTTGCCGGCCTCGCCGCCCATCCGGATCAGGCGCAGCATCGCCTCGACCTCGGACGCGATCTCCTCTTTCGGCTTCTTGGCGACGCGAAGACCGAAAGCGATATTCTCCCAGACCGTGAGATGGGGGAAGAGGGCGTAGCTTTGAAAGATGGTGTTGACCTTGCGCTTATCGGGCGGGAGGTCGGTGATGTCCTGTCCGTCGAGGATGATGCGGCCGGTGTCCGGATATTCGAACCCGGCGGCCAGGCGGAGCATGGTCGTCTTGCCGCAGCCGCTCGGCCCGAGGAGCGAGTAGAATTCCCCCTTTTTTATGGATAGAGAAACCCCGCCTACGGCCTGGATGGTTCCGAAGCGCTTGGCGACCTCACGGAACTCCAGGAATTCACTCAACCACGTGCGCTCCTGATTTTGCGGCCGGTCATAGGGATCTTGCGGGAGTCCCTATTCTGAAGACAATCTCGAGATTTTTCAAGGGTGTTTTTTGCCTCAAACCCGGGGATTTCAGCGTCCACTAGGCCAGGGCGAAATCGACGGCTGCCCGGGCATGAAGAGTCGTCGTGTCGAAGAGGGGAAGGCGGTAATCCGCCGGGCTCACCAGGAGCGGGATCTCGGTGCATCCCAGGATGATCCCCTGGGCGCCCCGGGCCTCAAGCCCATTGATGATTGCCCGGAAGGTCCCCTTCGACCGCTCCTTGATTTCGCCCAGGCAGAGCTCGTTATAGAGGATGCTGTGGATCGCTTCTCTCTCCTTTTCCTCGGGGATGAGGACCTCGAGCCCGTGCCTGCGCCTCAGCCTCTCCTTGTAGAAATCCTGCTCCATGGTGAACCGGGTCCCTAGGAGTCCCACCCTTTTTAGTGAGCGCGCTTTGACAGAGTCGGCCGTCACATCCACGATGTGCAGGATGGGGATGCGGATCTCTTTCTGGACGTCGTCGGCCGTCTTGTGCATGGTGTTGGTGCAGAGGACGAGAAGTTCGGCCCCGGCCCGTTCCACTCTCTGGGCGGCGTCGGTCATGAGCCGAGTCAGGTCATCCCAGCGGCCCGCGTGCTGCTGCGCTTCCACTTCAGCGAAGTCGACCGAGTACAGGACGAGCGGTGCCGAATGGAACCCGCCCAGCCGCTCCTTGGTGTGTTCATTGATGATCCGGTAATACTCGAGGGTCGACTCCCAGCTCATCCCGCCGACCAGGCCGATCGTCTTCATCCGATTCTCCTTATAGAAATCGCCTTTGTCCGGCGCAGAAGCGCCCTCATCTTAATCAATATCGAGAAAAAATGATAACTAAAGGGTCCCGGGAGCGGCGTTAAGAACCGGAGCGGAAGCGCTGCCCTTCCCAAGTTGTCTGACGGATCCTCACGCCCTATAATGAAAGTGTCAGGATAGCCACAGGGAGGAAGACGTGACGGACAAATATAACGACCTCTTTACCGCAGTCATCCACGCCGGCCAGAGTCCGGACGCGCTTTTCCGCGGCGTCTCCGTGCCCATCTACCAGTCGTCCACCTTCGCCTTCGAGAGCGCCGAGCAGGGAGCCGCGCTGTTTCAGGGACGGGAGCCAGGCTACATCTACACCCGGATCGGCAACCCGACGACCCGCGCACTTGAGGATTGCGTGTCCATCCTGGAGAAGGGCCACGGCGGTCTGGCCACGGCCTCGGGCATGGCGGCCGTAAGTACGACTTATCTGGCTTTTCTCGACCGCGAGTCGCACCTCATCGGCACGGACGCCGTTTACGGCCCCTCGCGGACGATCGCCGAGAAAGAGCTGTCCCGGTTCGGCGTCCAGTCCGATTTTGTCGATACCTCCGACCTCGAGAATGTCCGGAAGAGCCTGCGGCCCAACACCCGGATGCTTTTTATCGAGACGCCGGCCAATCCCACGATGGCCCTGACGGATATCCGGGCCTGCTCCGAACTGGCCGGGGAGAAAGGCATCCTGCTCGTCGTGGACAACACCTTTTCCAGCCCAGTCCTCCAGAATCCGCTCGAGCTGGGCGCCCACATCGTCATTCACAGCCTGACCAAGTTCCTCAACGGACATGCGGACGTGGTCGGCGGCATGATCGTCACCAAAGAGGAGCGGCACTTCGACCGCCTGCGCAAGATCCTGACCATGATGGGCGGGACAATGGATCCCCATCAGGCCTGGCTGGTGCTGCGCGGCATCAAGACGCTGGCTCTCCGCCTGGAGAAAAGCCAGGATAACGCCATGAGGCTGGCCCGGTTCCTGGCGGCGCATCCGAGCGTCTGCTGGGTCAACTACCCGGGCCTGGAAAGCCATCCCCAGCACGCCCTGGCGAAGAAGCAGATGAAAGGTTTCGGCTCGCTTCTCTGCTTCGGGCTCAAAGGCGGTTTCGAGGCCGCGCGCAAGATGATCAACGCCGTAAGGCTCTGTACTCTGGCCGTCTCCCTGGGAGGAGTCGAGAGCCTGATCGAGCATCCGGCGAGTATGACCCATGCCGGCCTTCCCGAGGAGGAGAGGAAGGCGGCCGGGATCGGCGACGACTTGATCCGGCTTTCGGTGGGGTGCGAGGGCTTTGAGGACCTGAGAGAGGACCTCGCCCAAGCCTTGCGTCAAGCCGGGTGAGGCCGCTCGATTTCCCGGCCCCGTCCGGGGCCGATTTTCATTGGCTTCCGGGAACTCCTGGTGTATATTCTGGGACTAATAACTTGTGGCGCGAGAAAGGAGCTGCCCATGAGAAAGTGGTCTTATGGCGTCTTTGGGGCCCTCGTCCTCGTCTGGCTCGCTGCGGGCGGGACCGGCCGCGGGCGGGATACCGCGGTCCCGAGCCTCGGCGACGAGGCCTTTGATTCCTGCACCAGCATCATCGTCGGCAAAGCGGCCTCGGCCGACGGCTCGACCATGACCTCTCACTCCTGCGACAGCACCACCGACCGGACCTGGATCAACGTCGTCCCCCATATGAAACATAAGCCGGGTGAGATGTGCGTGGTCTATCACAACCCGAAGGAGACGAGGGGGCCGGACGACAAGAACCGCCTCCCGAGCGGCGAGATCCCCCAGGTGCCGGAGACCTTCGCCTACATCAACACCGCCTATCCCGTAATGAACGAGTACCAGCTGGCCATCGGCGAAACGACCTTCGGCGGGAAGATGGAGCTCCGGAGCAAAGAGGGGATCATCGATTGCCCCGAGCTCTACCGCCTCATCCTGGAGCGGGCCAAGACCGCCCGGGAAGCGATCCGGATCGCCGACGAGCTGACCCGGACTTACGGCTATAACGACTACGGCGAATGCTTCACCTTCGCCGACCCTCAGGAGGCCTGGTTTTTCGAGATCCTCGGTCCCGGAGCCGGCAAGAAGGGCGCGGTCTGGGCGGCCGTGCGCATCCCGGACGGCGAGGTCGGCGTCTCGGCCAACGCCAGCCGCATTCGAGAAATCAACCTCAGCGACCCGGAAAACTTTATGGCCTCGGCCAATGTCCACTCTCTCGCCCAGGAGATGGGCTGGTGGGACCCGGCGAGCGGAAAGCCGTTTGAATTCTGCTACGCCTACGATTCCCGCAAGAGCATGGGTTCCCGGCGCCGCGAATGGCGGACGCTCAGTCTCCTCGCCCCGGGGCTCAAGCTCGACCCCAACGGCGAGAACTTCCCCTTGTCCGTCAAGCCGGAGAAGAAGCTCACGGTCCAGGATGTCCTGAACATCTTCCGCGACACCTACCAGGGCACGCCCTATGACATGACCAGGGGCCTCATTCAGGTCAGCCGCGAGGGGAAAACTTCGCCGAGCCCGGTGGCCCACGCGTTCATGAACCGGGAGACGATGGAGCTTCTCCGAGTCCAGCCCGAGCGGACGATCGCCTGCAAGAGGGCGACCTACCTCCAGATCACCCAATCGCGAAGCTGGCTGCCCGACCCCGTAGGCGGCGTCGTCTGGCTGGGATACGATAATCCGGTTACCACGCCCCACACGCCGTTCTACTGCGGGGTCAGCCGGATGCCGGCGTCCTACACGGTCGACGGCCGGGCGGGATACAGCCGGGACAGCGCCTGGTGGGCCTTCCGGAAGGTGAGCCAGCTGGCCATGCTCTATTGGCAGCCGATGAGCCGGTCGATCGCCAACGTCTGGTCCCCGATCGAAGAAAAGGCGTTTGCCGACCAGGCCAAGGTCGAAGAGGAGGCCCTGAGCCTGTACAAGCAGAACCCGGTCAAAGCGCGCGAATTCCTGACCACCTATTGTGTCAAAATGGCCGAGGATGCGGTGGCCGCCTATCGGAAGCTGGAGGAAGATCTCTGGGGGAGCTTCACCCAGAACTTCTAGGTGCATCGCCCGGATCCGCGGACGGCAGGCCGGGAAAGAGGAGACATGAACGCGTACGACCTCATCGTCATCGGCGGGGGCGAGGCGGGGATCTCCGCGGCGCTCCGCGCCTGCCAGCTCGGGGCCAAGGTCAGTCTGATCAACCGTGAGGCTGAGTTCGGGGGCGGCTGCGTCCGGACCGGGACCCTGCCCACTAAGATCCTGGGCAACGCGGCTCAATTCCTGGAGGACCTGAAGAAGGCCAAGCGCTACGGCGTCCCCGTCGTGGAGGGGGCCAAGGCCGACTACAAGACGATCCTCGAGAGCCGGCACAAGACGACGCTTTGCGAGTTCGGGATCCTAGCCACCCTTGTCCGTAAGAATGCCATCGAGACGCTGACGGGGACGGCCATGTTCAAGGGCCCCCGGACCCTCGAGGTCCGACTCCCCGACGGACAGGTCCGGGAAATCGCCGCTCCCCGGACGGTCATCGCCACGGGCTCGCGACCTATCGCCATTCCCTCCCTTCCCTACGACGGAAAGTCAATCATCTCCACGGACGAATTGACGGTCATGGACGCCATCCCGGACCGGTTCCTGATCGTGGGCGCCGGTGTCGTCGGATGCGAGCTGGCCCTTATCTTCCGCACTCTCGGCTCCGAGGTCACTGTCGTCGAGAAGGCGGCCAGGGCTCTCCTCGGACAAGACCACGATGTCGCCGCGCTGATCACCCGGGAGTTCAAGAAAAAAGGCATCCGGCTGCTGGTTCAAACAGAGCTGCAGCGGGCGGAGGTGGTTTCGGACGGAAGGGTGCGGGTAACGCTCGCGGGGGGCGAGACGATCGAGGCCGACCGCGTCATGGTCGGCGTCGGCCGCCGGCCGAACACAGAGGAACTTAACCTGGCCGCCGCGGGCGTGACGCCTGGCCCCCGGGGAGAGATCCAGGTTAACGACCACATGCAGACCTCCGCCCCGGGCATATACGCCGCCGGCGATGTACTGGCCAGGTTCATGCTTTCGTCCCTGGCCGTGGTCGAAGCGCGGATCGCGGCCGAGAACGCCATGGGGCACGACGTCAAGATGGACTATACCTGCGCGCCCTGGGGCATCTACACGGACCCGGAGGTCGGATCGGTGGGAGTGACCGAGGAGTGGGCCCGGACCGGAGGGGGCGAGATCGTCATCGGCCGGTGTGGCTACAGCGATCTCGTTCGCTCCTGCCTTGACGCGAACGTTACCGGCTTCTTCAAGCTCATCTTCGACCGCAGGACCCGCCGCCTCATCGGCGCTCATGTGGCGGGACAGGACGCCGCGGAGATCGTGCACTTCGCCGCGCTGGCGATCAAACTCGGGGCCCGGGCTGAAGACATCAAGGACATGGTCTATAACCATCCGACAGTTTCAGAGGGGTTCGGCAAGGCCGCCGTCGACGCCCTCGCCCAGTTCTAGGGGACGTCCCCCAGTATCACGTCCCCTATTTCTCGGCGAGGATATAGACCCGGCGGGTTTGATACTCCTCTTTGTAGGGCCTTCTGACCGTGGTCTCTACGACCGCGAATCCCGCCTGGGACATCGCTCCGGCTACCTCGTCCGGTTCGAAGAGCGTGCAATCGAAGGAAACCGGGAAACCCAGCTCCTCATCTTCGTGGAGCTCCCCCTGGCCGCGGTGGAACGCGACCAGGAGAAGCCCTCCCGGCTTGAGGACGCGGGCCAGGCCGCAAAAGGCCCCGGTGAGATCTTCGCGGCGAAGGTGGATGATGGAATAGAGGGCGACGATGCCGCCCAGGGAATTTTCCCCCAGACCGAGGTCCAGCATGTCTCCGACCTCGTAGCGGACTTCCGGATAGCTCCGCCTGGCTACCTCCACCATGCCCGGCGAAACGTCGACCCCGATGGCTCTTAAACCCAGCGACTGCAGATAGGCGGCGATATGGCCGGAGCCGCATCCCAAATCGCAGACTTCAGGGGCGGGCACCCCTTGCGCAAAGCGGCGAAGGAGGTCGCGGTCAAAGGGCTTGTAATCGAGCTCCCGTGCGTATCGCTCCGCGTAGGCGCGGGCGATGAGGTTGTAGCCCTGGATGAGGTCGGCTCGGTTCTTCATGGCCCCTCCTTTATTCGGGCCCCACGCCATCAAATTCCTTTACTCCCGGCGTAATCTTCTTTCGTTCAATGGGTTGTTCAACCTCTTATTATATCGAGAGGCCGAGCGATCTCAACTTGGCACGCGGGTTGCTGTTTTTGGGACTGCTTTGACATGGGCTCGCGTCTCAGATTACCATCGTCCCCGATGAGAGAAAGGAAGGCCACATGAAATCGGGGAAAAGACCTGGCCTTGTTTTTCTGGCCGCCCTGCTTTTGGCCGCGCCTGTCTTCGGCACGAGGAGTGCGCTCGGGAACGAGGCGGGCCCGTTGCGGTTCGAGATCAGCTTTTCTGCCGCCGCCCATTCCGGCCCCATAACCGGCCGCGTTTATGTCATCGTTTCCCGGGACGGGAACAGGGAGCCCCGGCTTCAAACCGGTTTTGACACCGCGACCGGGATCCCGATCTGGGCGAAGAACGTCCAGGCCCTTGAGCCGGGCGCCGCCGCGGTCATCGACGAGACCGTCTTCGGCTTTCCCCTGGACAGCATCGCGAAGATCGAGCCGGGAGACTACTTTGTCCAGGGCTTCGTCAATATCTACACGGAGTTCAAACGGTCGGACGGACATACGCTCTGGATGCACAACGACCAGTGGGAGGGGCAGAGATGGAACGTCTCGCCCGGCAATTTATATAGCGCCGTGAGCCGGGTTCACATCGACCCCTCGGAGGGAAAGACGATCAGGCTCAGCTGCGACCAGGTCATCCCGCCGGTCCAGGTTCCGCCGGACACCGCCTATGTCAAGCGGATCAAGTTCAAAAGCGAGATCCTGACCAGGTTCTGGGGCCAGCCAATCTATCTGGGCGCCAGCGTCCTCCTGCCCGAAGGCTACGACGCTCATCCGGACGCCTATTACCCGGTGTGCTATATCCAGGGCCACTTTTCTTTGAGAGCCCCCCATGGGTTCAGCGAAGGCAGCCCCTTCCACAAGCTTTGGGCCTCGGCCGATTTCCCGCGGATGATCGCCGTCACCTTCCAGCACCCCTGTCCATCCTATGATGATTCCTACGTCGTCAACTCGCCCAACGTGGGGCCCTATGACGACGCCATCATGAAGGAGCTCATCCCTTATGTCGAAGATCATTTCCGCATCATCCGCAAGCCCTATGCGCGGATGTTGACCGGAGGCTCGACAGGCGGCTGGATCTGCCTGGCCATGCAGGTTTTTCACCCCGACTTCTTTGGCGGCACCTGGTCTTTGTGCCCGGACCCGGTCGATTTCCGGTATTACGAGCTTATCAACATCTACCAGGATGAAAACGCTTATTACCGGGTCCACAATCACATCCGGACCGAGCGTCCCGAGGCCCGCGACCCCGACGGACAGGTGTGGCACACGGTCCGCGACTCCTATTACTATGAATGGACGCTGGGGGATAAGCATAGAAGCGGAGGGCAGTGGGCCATCTGGGAAGCCGCCTACACTCCGATCGGGGAAGACGGTTACCCGAAGCCTCTCTGGGACTGGAAGACGGGGCAGATCGACCATGAGGTCGCCGAGCAATGGCGAAAGTTCGACCTCCGGCAGTACCTGGAAGACAACTGGTCCTGGCTGGGGCCTAAGCTCGTCGGCAAACTCCACGTTTACGTCGGCGATATGGACACCTTCTATTTGAATAACGCCGTCGTCCTGCTCGAGAATTTCCTGGAGAACACCAAGGATCCTTACTATGACGGCGTCGTGGAGTATGGCAATGGGAAGCCGCACTGCTGGGGCCCGAGCGGCGCCGAACTCTACCCGCTTCTCAGGGGCCACATCATGAAGAACGCGCCGGCCGGCGAGGACATTTCGGCCTGGAATTATTGAGCGGTCCGCTGAGAGATTGAAGTTCGCGGGACCTTTTGAGTTCAGGGGCTTAGTGTTCTGCGCAAGAGGGAGGAAAGAGATGGGACATAGGAAACGCATTTCACTCTTGATCGCCGCTCTCGCGGCCCTTGTCCTGGCTTTTTGGCCAGCCGTCGGACAGACCGCCCAGACTGTCGATGAGCTCCCCCTTCGGACCCAGAGGTGGAGCGACCGGGTTCTCTTTGCCTGGGTTGGGGACTACATGCAGATGATCCGGGTTGTCGCCCTCTCGACCGCCCGGGGGATCGTAGTCATCGACACAAGCCTTGTCCGGTCGGCAGACCTGAGGATTCGGCGCGCCATCGAGAAGGAGTTCGGCCGGAAGGACTTCAAGTACCTGATCAATACCCACTTCCATCACGACCACACCGCCGGCAATCAGGTTTACTCCGACGCGACGGTCGTCGGCCACAAAACAGTTCCGGAGGGCATGAAAAGCGAGCTCACCGGCGAGGGTTTGGTCAAGCTCATTGAGATGTTCAGGAAAATGGAGAGCGATTGGGGGGAAGGGCTCAAGAATGCCGCGCCGGATTCGAGGGAATCCAACTTCTTCCGGGAGGGACTCGTCCTGCTCAAGACGGCGATCGGAGAACTCCAGGAGGGTTTTCATCCGACATTTCCCACGGTCCTTTTTGATAAAAGCCTGATTCTCGATATGGGGGATATAACCCTTGAGCTTTATGCGGTGGGCGGAACCCACACGCCCGGCGACATCATGATCTTTATCCCCGAGGAGGGACTAGTGGCCATCGGGGATATGTGGCCCGACCGCATGCTGCCTTACTTGAGTAAAGAAGCGCCCTGGGACCTCGGGGAGATTCTGGAGAACTGGGGCCGGATCGTCGAGGGCGGCCGGGAAATAAAGCACGTCAACATGGCCCATTCGGACATGTCGCTTTCGGTTGAAGGATTCAAGCAGCAATACAGGTACTTCAAAACCTTGTGGGAGGGTTTAGGGAAGATGCGCCGCCGGGGGTCGACGGTCGAAGACGCGAAAAAGGCCTATACGATCGAGCGGGACTTTCCCTATTTCAAGGACAAAAGGCTCGAAATCAGAGGAAAGAACATTCACGAGAACAACATCGAGGCGATCTGGAACAGGCTGGACGAGACAGGCCGATGAAAAAGGCATGGGTCCTGGCGCTTCTTCTCTTCCTGGCCATCAATTTCGGAGCTGCGCAGGCTGTCTTTGCCGCAGAGATCCACGACGCCGTCCGGGCGGGGGACCTGGCTAAGGTCAAAACGCTCGCTGCCCGGGACCCCAAGGTCGTCAACGAAAAGGACCATCAGGGCCGGACTCCCCTCCATTTCGCGAGTTACGCGGGGAATATGCAGATCGTCGAATTCCTTTTGGCCAGCGGGGCCGACGTCAGGGCGGCCGACTCGGACGGATTCACCCCCCTTCACTGGGCGGCCTCGGCCGGACAGGCGGGAGCGGCCCGGGCCCTGATCGCGGCCGGCGCCGACCCTAATGCCCTGAGCTCGCGCGGCGTTTCCACGCTCGAATCCGCCTTCTATGGGAGGCATCCAGAGGCGGTGGGGGCTCTCCTTGAAGGCGGACTCAAGGTTGTAACTACGGGAGAAACGGGCAGAGCGCTCCTCCACCGGGCGGCCTCGGCCGGATTTCTCGGGCTGGTTGAATACCTCATTTCGCGTGGAGCCGACGCGTCGTCAAAAAACGATGGCGGAGGGACGCTGCTTCACTCGGCGGCCGCGGGAGGCCTGAGGGCTATGGTCGAAAAGCTGATCGTCGGTGGAGCGGATATAAACGCTGTCGATGAAATCGGCCAAACACCGCTCCATTTGGCTGCCGCAAGGGGACAACGCGAAGCCGTGGACCTCTTAATCAGCCGGGGGGCTGACCTCAAGGCCGTCTGCCGCGATGGACGGGACCTCCTCCATTCCGCTGCGGCCGGCGGGTTGGTCGACCTGATGGAGCGCCTGGTCAAAGCCGGATTCCCCGTTGATTCGCCCGACCGCTATGGCCGGACGCCGCTCCTCCAGGCCGCAGAGGCAGGCTCGGAAGCGGCGGCAGAGTATCTCCTCTCCCATGGAGCAAACGTCATGAGCCGCGATTATTATCTTCAAACTCCCCTCCATGAAGCGGCCTTCTCGGGAAACCTCCGCCTTCTCGACCTCCTGGTCAAGCACGGGGCCGATATCGAGGCCGTCAATGAGGAGGGGTCAACGCCCTTACTTTATGTCTCCCAAGCTGGCCAGGCCGAAGTCATCGACTGGCTCCTTGATCACGGAGCGAGGCTCGATGTCCGAAACTCCATCAATGAGACGCCCCTAACCTTTCCGCTGGCGAACGGCTTCGTAGAGCTGGTTGAAAATCTCTGGCCCCGCGCGGAGGCCTTGAAGAACAAGGACTTGATGGAGAAATACCCCCTTCATCGGGTCGCCTATCTCGGAATGACTCAGCCGGCCGCGTTCCTGCTGAGCAAGGGTCTCTCCATAGACCTGCAGGATGAATTCGGCCGCACGCCGTTCCAGCGGGCCGCCCAGGGGGGGAGCGTAGAACTCGTCCGAATGCTCCTCGACAAGGGGGCAAAGATCGATGCCCCGGACCCACAAGACTCAACGCCTCTCCACCTGGCCGTGAAGAAAGGTCGGACCGATATGGTCCGGTTCCTCTTGACGAACAAGGCAAAACCCAATACGAAGGACGGGAAGGAGCGCAGCGCGCTGGACCTGGCTGAGGAATACGGTTATCCCGATATTGCGGCCATCCTCAAGGCCGCTGGAGCGGCGCCTGCGACGGGCGCGGCAAAAATGGATGTTCCTACGCTCCTAAGCCAACCTCTCCAGGACGGCGAAGCGATTGTCTGGTCCCTGGGACATTGCGGGTTCGCGGTCAAGACCCGGAGCCGGCTGCTCATCTTCGATTACTACAGTCGCGGCTGGCCGCGGCCGGAAAAACCTTCCCTGGCCAACGGCTTTGTCGATCCGGAAGAGATCAAGGACCAGCAAGTCGTTGTTTTTGTCTCCCATGCTCACGGGGATCATTTTGACCCGATGATCTTCTCCTTGCGGCCGATGATCAAGAATATCACCTATGTCTTCGGCTGGAGGGCCGGAAAAGGCGAGCGAGCTGTGGACATGCCGGCGCCGCGGGCGGCGGTCAATCTCGACGGTCTGGAGGTCTTCACCGTCAATTGCGAGCACAACGACGTTCCCGAGGTCGCCTACCTGGTCAAACTGGACGGCCTGTCGATCTTTCATTCGGGAGATTACATGGGTCCGCTCGATGCCTGCCAGGATGACATGGCCTACCTGCTGAATAAGGCGGGGACAATCGACCTCGCTTTCATCGGGAAATTCCGGCAGGCCGAGTCGCTCGAACCCCGTGTCGTTTTCCCGATCCACGGCTATAACCGCGAATTCGTCTACGGCGCCTTCGCCCGGCAGGCGGCCGCAAAGAAGCTCCCCTCCCGCGTCATCTGTCCCGAGAACAAGGGCGACCGGTTCTGGCTAAAACCCAAGGAGCCATCATGAAAGGGCTGACTCTCTGTTTCGTCCTGATCTTGGCCATGGCCTTCCAACCGGGTGCGTCAGAAGAAAGAAATTTGACCACGCAGCAATGGCTGGAAGATCTTGAATTCGTCGTCTCGAAACTCGAATCGAACCACCCCGCTCTTTATTATAAAGTGGACAAAACCAAATTCGATTCGATCGTCGCCGAATCCCGTCGGGAAATCGCCCGATCAAAAGCGGACCTGGAATGCTACTTGGCCATAAAGAAGATCCCGGCGGTTATTGAAGACGGGCATACTGGCTTATTGGATGAGGGCGTCTTCAATCTCCTCGATTTGAGGTTTCCCTTCCGGGCGGCCGAATTCACAGACGGTGTCTACATCACGGTCATTAAAAAGGAATATGGGATGTACCTGGGCTCTCGTCTAGTCGCCGTCAACGGCCAGCCCATAGAAATAATTTTAACCTCGATAGAAAAAGTCGTGAGTGCTGATAACAAGTTCGGGCGAAGAGCCTGGGCTTTGAATGGGATTTCGTTTGCCCGCGTGATGTCCGGTTTGCAGGTCATCGATGACTCCGACCATATGGACCTGGAGTTGATCACGGAAAAAGGAGAAGCGGCGAAATTGACGCTTCGCTCAGTCTATGATGACAGCCCTATCGAGTATGGATGGGGCCAGCCGCTCCAGGTGGGCCCGACCAAGGGGGAATATGTCAGTTCCTCCGACAGGCTCGGTGAAAAGGGGCCGCTTCACTTTAGGAATCAAGGTCAGGGGCTCCGGTTCTACTGGTTCGAACACCTGGTGAATAACCGCGCCCTCTATTTTCAATTCAACCAGGTCGCGAACCAGCCCGGTGCTGAGGAAAACTTGGCCCGGTTCTCCGCCAGGATGTGGGATTATATCGACCAGCATGCCGGGAACATCAACAAGCTCATCATCGACCTGCGATATAACAACGGCGGCAACGGAACATTGATACTTCCTTTTATGAACCAAGTCATAAAAAGGGACTTTATCAATAGAAAAGGCGGTCTTTATGTGATCTCCGGCCGGAAAACGTACAGCGCCGCTTCCATATTCATGTATGAGTTCGCGGCCCACACCAAGGCCATATTCGTGGGAGAGCCGGATGGCTGCGGCGCCGACCTGTTTTCCGACAGCCGGCCTGTGGGCGTCCTGCCCAACAGCCGCTTTCCTCTTTGGATTGCGACCAAGCAGTTTACAAATAGATGGCCTTTCAGCAATTCTGAATATTTTGTCCCTCATTTTCCGGCGCCGTTTTCAAGCCGTGATTACTTCAACGGAGTGGATCCGGCCCTTGATTTGATTTTAAGTGGCGATTTGAGGTCGGTGGCCGAATTTGCGGCCGATGAGGGGGCAGAAGCAGCGGTCGCCTATTATCAACGGCTTAAAGAAAAATACCGGCCCTACGAGTGGTGGACCGCGCTGGATCCGGAAGTCCTTGAGGACAGAAACAACGATCAGGGTTATGCGCTCATGCAAGACGGCGACTGGGAAAGCGCGTTTCAGGTCTTTACCCTGAATACAATGCTTTTCCCGGACTCTTTCAATGTCTGGGACAGCTTGGGCGAATGCTGCTACGATATGAAGAACTTGGATCTTTCGCTCGAGTACTACAAGAAATCCCTGGTGTTGAACCCGGGCAATGAAAACGCCAAGCACATGCTGGAGCGGATCATCCAGGAAAAGGAAGAAAGGTCAAAGAAAGTCCCGGGCCGTTCTTGTGTGCGTGTCATGAAATAAAGAAAGGAGCGCTGTAAATGAATAGGACACCAATCGCCTTATCCCTATTCTTAGCTTTTTGGGTGCCGGCACAGCCCCAGGACGTTTTCGAATTGCTCCGCAAAGGGGATATCCCCGCCATCAAAGCCTTGATCGAGAAATCGCCGCAGCTCCTCGAGACGAGTGACGGCGACGGGGACACGCCGTTGCATCACACCGCGCTGGAAGGAAACGTCGAACTCATCCATTATTTCATTGATAAAGGGGCCAAGCTTGAGCTCCAGGACGCCCATCTCAAAACCCCGCTCCATCTGGCGGCCATGAATGACCGCGCAGAGGCTGTCGCCGCGCTCCTCAAACGGGGGGCCGTC
>Ga0153915_10002327_pt1 | contig 17374 bp, 10 predicted proteins | sample Opewatmetagenome_2_FD_107003 | JGI IMG/M metagenome (GOLD analysis project Ga0153915, IMG submission 107003) | Freshwater wetland microbial communities from Ohio, USA - Open water 3 Core 3 Depth 3 metaG | ecosystem: Environmental > Aquatic > Freshwater > Wetlands | place: USA: Ohio, Lake Erie...
GGATCTCGTCCACCGGCTCCACCGCGCGTGCGTTGATCGGCACCGCGCCGTAGCCAGCCGCCAGGGAGAGGCTCTCCTCCCGGATGTCCACCGCGAAAACGGTGAGGGCGCCGAAGACGCGCGCAAGCTGAACGGCGGAGAGGCCCAGGCCCCCTACGCCGATGATCGCCGCGGTCTCCCCGGCGCGCAGGCCGGCTTTGCGAAGCGCGTGGAACGCCGTGGCGGAGGCGCACATCAACGTGGCGCCCTGCTCGAAGGGGATCTCGGCTGGAAGCGGCAGCGCGTTGCGGGCCGGCACGGCGATGTACTCGGCAAATCCTCCGTCGGTGTAGTGGCCGATCATGAGGGCACTCGGGCAGAACTGCTCGTTGCCCGATGCGCACCAGCTGCAGCTGCCGCACGTGACATTGTAGTGCAGGCACACCCGGTCTCCGGCGCGTACGCTGGTGACCGCGGAGCCGACCTTCTCCACGACGCCGGCCACCTCGTGGCCGAGGGTCATCGGGAGGGGCCGCACCGGGGAAGTGCCGGCACGGTAGTGCGCGTCGGAGTGGCAGACTCCCGCTGCCCGCACGCGGACCAGCACGTCGCGGTCCCCGATGACCGGGACCGGGATCTCCTGCATTTCGAGCGGGGCGCCTACCTTCACCAGCCGGACTGCCTTCATGGCGTCATCGTCCTTCGATTGCCCTGGGGCCGCGCCTCAGTACCCGAGTACGTGTTCTGAGTGCCGGGCCCGCTTCGCGGGAGACGCACTCAGTCGGCCAGGGAGCCCATCGGGTCCCAGGCGGGGAGCACGATCGGCGGCTTGTCCAGCGCGGCGCGCAGCGCGGCGGGCAGGCGGTTCTTTCGGACGGCGATCTCGAACATGTGCTCGTCGAACCAGGAATCGTTCATCACGTAGAAACCCTTGCCCTCGCCTTTCTCACCCCAGCTGTTCTCCACCCGCCACTTCCGGGGCTTTCCCCGGTCCTCGTCCACGCCCGTGAAGAGCATCGCGTGGTTCATCGCGGTGCGCTTGAACAACAGGCGGTCCTCCTTGGACTCCAGCTCCAGGGGCACGCCATAGAGGCCCTGGAAGTCGAACATCTTCGCGTCCCACACGGAAAGGTCGCGGTGCAGCATCTTGCTGCAGTCACATCCGAACCAGACCGGCTCGCCCGCCTTCAGCGTCTTCAGCGCCAGGTCCTTCATCGTGGCGATGTCCACGTTGAGGTAGATGACCTGGCCGCCTTCCACGACGTTGCCCAGGTACTCCACGGTGAACGTGCGGCCGACCGGGCTGCTCTTGCGCGGGTCGTGCACGACGCTGACGTAGTCCTTCAGGGGCAGGGACACGAACTCCTTCATGAAGGACTGCGGGGCGAGTCCCTTGCGGCGGTGGAACTTCTTCTTGTCGTCCGTCCACTGCCAGTCGAAACGCTCGGGCGGATTGCCGAGGTGCATGCGAAGGATCGCGTACACGTCGGCCATCGCCTTTTCCCGCGCCTTGCGGATGTCCGCCGGCGGGTGCGAGGAGCGGGTCATGTCCCGCAGGCGCCTGGCTGCCACGCGGAGGCGGTTCACCAGGGCGGAGTTCATGCTGCCCGTGGAGGAGGAGGAAAGCGTTTCCGGCATGGCCGCCTTGGGCACCAGCCCGTACTTCAGCGCGACGTTCACGAACATGTTCCACTGGCCGCCGTCATTCACGCAGTTTTCCATGATCGTGGCCACCGTGCGGTCATCGATGTCCCGGTCCGCCGTGGCGATCATGGCCTCCAGGAAGTAGTTGGCCTTCTCCAGCTTGTCCCAGAACATGAGCCAGTTCTGGCTGAACTCGAAGCTCTTCAGCTTCAGCTTCTTTACCAGGCCCGCGCGCAGCAGGTTGGTGGCGGCGAACAGCCAGCAGCGGCCCGAGCTCTTCTGGTCCGTGATGGCCCAGTCGTCCAGCTTGATCGAAAAGTTGCGGTCGATGGACATGGCAACCTTCTGGTTCAGCGCGAGCTTGGCCGCATCGGACTCCGCCATGGCGTTCTGCCGCACCGAGGAAAGCGGGTCCTCCTCGAACCTCTTCGCCTGCTCCTCCACGAACTTCCGGGAAATCGAGCCATCTGCCATGGTGGCGAGTGTAGGAACGCGGGCCGCCGGGGTCAAGATGATGGTATCTTTTGACGCATGAGGGCACGGACAGCGCTGCGGCCGTTCCTCGCGGCCGCCGGGCTCGTGGTGGTCTGCGCGTTGGCAGCCGCGAGCGTGGTGCTGCGCGTGGTCCCGCGCGGAAATCCCGCGGCGGCCGTGAGGAAGGCGGACCTTGCGCGCGACTTCTGGACGCTCGGCGCGCCCGCGGTGCCTCCCCCGCCTGTGTCGGGACGCGGCACGATCGCTCCCTGGCGCGTGGGCATCCAGGCCGGGCACTGGCAGATCGACCAGCTTCCGGACGAGCAGCGCCGCCTTCGCCCGGACACCGGCGCTGTCTGGCGCGGTCTCGGCGAGGCATCCGTGAACCTCGAGATCGGCCGGCGCGTCGTGCGGCAGCTCGAGGAAGCGGGGGTCTCGGCGGAGCTGCTGCCGGCCACCGTCCCGCCCGGCTACGACGCGGATGCCTTCGTGGCGGTCCACGCCGACGACGGCGGAGGGCCGGTCCCCAGCGGCTGGAAGATCTCCACCCCGTGGAGGGCCTCGGAGGCTTCCCGGCTCCTTCGAGACGAGATTGCACGCACCTACGCGCAGACCTCGGGGCTGTCCGAGGATCGCTATGGGATCTCCTTCAACATGCGCGGGTACTACGGGTTCAGCTGGTACCGGTTCGAGCACGCCGTGGCCCCCACCACCCCGGCGGCGATCATCGAGACAGGGTTCCTGACCTCTGCCGCCGACCGGGCGGTGATCGTCGAGGACCCCGAGCGCACTGCACGGGGAATCAGCCAGGGGGTGATCGCCTACCTCGGGGAGCTTGCGCGCCTTCCCGCGGAGGCCCGGGTGCCGATGGCCTATCCGCCGATGCAGGTGGCAGCGGACAGCGCGCCCCTTCGCTACTACCCCGATTCCGCGGAGAGGATCCGCACCCGGCTTTCCGCCGGCACCTGGGTGCGGCCGTTCAACGAGGAGAACGGGTGGACCGAGCTCGTGGTGTGGGGGAACTTCCGGGTCTTCGGCTGGATGAAGGATGCCGACCTGAGGCCGTTCACGCTGCTGCAGCCATAGGGCAGGAGTCCCCGGCAGGGGGATCGCCCCCGAGATGTACATCCGGGGAGCCGTATGGCTATACTGTCCGTCGCAGGAGAAAGAATCGTTCGCCCGTTCGGGCATGACCGGCGCGCAAGGTCTTCCCATCGACCGCCCGACACTTCCGAGCTCACTGGTGGGAGGTGGTATCATGAGCAAAGCTCTTCGCGGAATCCTGATCGCCGCGGGATGCGTCGCGTTTCTCGCGCTGATCCTGGCCGGCGCATGGCTCGTCCTCACCCGGATGTCCTTCCCACGGATCCGCGGAACGGAAAAGCTCGAAGGCCTTTCCGGGCCCGTGACGGTGCAGCGCGACCGCTACGGCGTGCCGCACATCTACGCGCAAACCTCGGCGGACTTGTTCTTCGCGCAGGGATTCGTGCATGCGCAGGACCGCTTCTGGCAAATGGAGTTCTCCCGCAGGGTCGGCCTCGGCCGCCTGTCCGAGCTGTTCGGCGCGTCCCAGCTGCAGACCGACATCTTCCTGCGCACGCTGGGGATTGCGCGCGTGGCGAAGGCGGAGTACGAGCAGGCGGACCCCGAGGAGAAATCTGCCCTGGAGGCCTACAGCGCGGGAGTCAATGCCTACATCCTCCACCGAAGCCCGGCACGCCTGGGGCTGGAGTTCGCCGTTCTCAACCTGACCGGAGTCAAGACGACAATCGAGCCCTGGACGCCCGTGAACAGCCTGGCGTGGGCCAAGATGATGGCGTGGAATCTCGGCGACAACTGGCAGGGGGAAATCCTTGTCACCCAGGTGCTGCACACCATCGGAACCCGAGGGTTCCCCGGCCTGTTCACTCCATACCGGCCCGAGATGCCGTTCACCGTCGGCGACAACGAGCTGGGCGCTTCCCTCGGAGGGCTTCCCGGTCCCCTGGCGGTTTTCGGAAGCGAGCGCGGCATCGGCTCCAACGGATGGGTGATCGCCGGCTCACGGAGCAGATCGGGAAAGCCCATCCTGGCCAACGACATGCACCTCGACATCGGCATGCCGTCCATCTGGTACGAGATCGGGCTCCACGGGGTGAGCGCGGACGGACGTCCAGGGCGAACGAACGACTGCCCGTATGACGTGCTGGGCTACTCGCTCCCGGGGGCTCCCGGTGTGGTCTCGGGCCACAACGACCGGATCGCCTGGGGAATCACGGCCCTCGGCGGAGACGTGCAGGACCTGTACCTCGAGCGGATGAACCCATCGAACCCGGACCAGTACATGGTGAACGGCCGGTGGAAGGACCTCGACTTCGTGTACGAGGACATCCCCGTCCGCAAGGAGAGCGAGCCGTATCGACTGCGGGTTCGAATGACCCGCCACGGCCCGATCATCAGCGACCATGGCGCGCAGACCTCCCTCGAAGGGTTCCTCGCCGGCCCAGGAGGCGTCTTTCCGGCGAACGTCGAGCTCACCTCGGTCTCCATGAGGTGGACGGCCCTTCAGCCGTCCAGCGTGATCAAGGCAGAGCTCCTCCTCGATCGGGCGGAGACCTACCCGCAGTTCCGGGAAGCGCTGCGCCAGTGGCGGTCACCGTCCCTCAACTTCGTCTACGCCGACGTGGACGGCAACATCGCCTACCAGTGCGTGGGTCAGATCCCAATCCGGGAAAAGGGCTCGGGAGAAGCTCCCGTGCCCGGGTGGACGTCCGGGTTCGAGTGGACGGGGTACATCCCGTTCGACGAGCTGCCGAGGGCTCTCAATCCTGCCAAGGGGTATCTCGTCAACGCCAACAACCCGCCGGCCGGTGGCGCCTACCGTCACCTGCTGGGCAAGGAGATGGACTACGGCTACCGGGCGCGCCGGATCGTCCAGATGATCGAATCATTCTCAGGCCCGATGGGGTTGCAGGACTTCCAGGCCATGCAGGCCGACGAGATGAACCTCACCGCCCTCGAAGTGTGCTCGGCCTTGAAGGGGCTGGATCTTGGTCCCACCGTCCTGGAGCGGCGCATCACGGAGGAGAAGGAGAAAGGGCTCAGCGAGAAGGAGCGGCAGGAGCGCAGAGTCAGGGAGAAGGATGCGCTGGTGCGTATGGGAAAGGCGAGAGATGCCCTGCTCTCCTGGGACGGAAGAATGTCCGCGGAAAGTGGACCCGCCGCGCTGTACGCGCAGGTGTGGGTACACCTCGTGGCCGAGATCTTTCGCGACCAGTATCCGGAAGCTGCGTGGCCCATGGGTGCCTCCTCCCGGGCGGAAAACGCGGTCCACTACCTTCTCGGGGATCCTCAGAACCATTTCTGGGACGACGTCACCACGCCGGAGCGCGAGACCCGGGACGAGATTCTCGTGCGGGCCTTCCACAAGGGCTACGCGAAGCTGGTCGAGAAGTCGGGAAAAGATTCTACCCGGTGGCGATGGGACAGGATTCACACCGTGACGTTCATCAACCCGACCCTCGGCAAATCGGGCATTTCACCCATCGAAAAGATCTTCAACCGGGGCCCCTACCCGCTCGGTGGCGGCATGACGCAGGTCAACGCCGAGGGGTGGGATGCCAGGAAACCGTTCGGCGTCACTCACGGCCCCTCCATGCGCCTGATCGTGGACATGGGCAGCCTCGGATCGGCTCTCAGCGTGCACGCGCCGGGGCAGAGCGGACACCCGGGACACCACCATTACGGAGACTTCATCGAACCCTGGCTGAAGGTGCGGTATCACCCGGCGCTCTGGGACAGGAGGGATGTCGAGAAGGAGTCCGAGGGAAAGCTGGTCCTGCTCCCACGCTGACCGTGTTGCCGATGGTTGACCTTTGGCGTGCGCGGTCAAATTCCCCCCATCGATTTCAGGCGGAGGCGCCCTGGTAGCGCCGCAGCCCTGCCCGCCAGAACAGGCGCGCGGCCGCGAACAGGCCCACGGCAAGCGCCCACGCCCCGGCGAGGACCTGCCAGGTGAGGTGGCCGGCAAGGGCCTGCGCCGGAACGGTCACCGCGAATCCCACGGGCACGACGAACGTGAGCGCGAAGCGCAGCCAACCGGGGTAGATGCTTACCGGCCACCGGCCCGCCTCGTACATGCTCTGGAACACCACGAGGATGTTCTCCACCCGCACCAGCCAGAATGCACTGGTGGCCAAGATCACCCAGAAGCTGTAGACGATGATGCCTCCGGCGATGAGCGCGGCGGCGAACTCCAGGGCCTGCAGGAGGCCCACGTGCTCACCCATCCGAGCGAGGGCCACCGCGAGCACGCCGATGCCCAGGCCGACGTCGGTGAGCTTCCAGATCTCCACGCGCTGGATGCTGGAAACCAGCTGGGCGTCCTCGGGCTTCACGAGCGTGAAATCCAGGGTGCCATCCCGCACGGACTCGATGAGCTGCTCCAGGCTGGGCTGGAGCACGAATCGGATGGCCCCGCCGACAAGGAAGAACACCCCCACCAGCGCCAGGACCTGGTCCTGCGTCCACCCGCCCAGCCGGGAGGTGTAGGAGAAGATCACCGCGAGGCCGGCGATTGCCGTGGCCAGCTCCAGCAGGGACTCGAGAAGCTGGACGAAGAAGTTCACGCGGTAGGCCAGCTCACCCATGGCGCCCACACGGAAGAAAGTCCACAGGAGGCGAAGGTACCTCATGCGCCCACCGCCGTGAACACGCGCACGCCGGCCCGCCAGACCAGGCGCAGCAGCACGACGCAGGCAAGGATCCACGCCGCCTGCGCGCCGAGCCCCAGGAGAGTCTCCTCGAGGCCCAGCTTCCCCAGCAGGAGCTCCACGGGGAAGCTCGTGGTCCATCGGAAGGGGAGGATGGTGGCGGCCAGCCGGATGGGCGGCGGCAGGAGCGAGAGGGGCGCCATCTGGCCCGAGAGGAACAGCAGCGCCACGAAGTACACGCGGTTCAGCGCGCTCACCCGGGTGGTCCAGAACGCGGCAAGCGCCAGGGTCCATTCCATGAGGAAGCGCACCGCGAAGGCCAGCAGCACGGCGGGAACGAATGCCGCCGCGGCCCACGGCGGGGTGTGCAGCGACGGCCGGAAGATCGCGGCGAGGACCGCGGCAGCGGCCAGGATGAGGGGCAGCGTGATGATCTTGGAAGAGAGGTTGTCCGCCAGGTCGGCGTGGATGGGGTGCACGGGCCGCAGCAGCGCGAAGGAGAGCGAGCCGTGGCGGACGCGGTACTCGTACTCCCACATGATCCAGGTGTACGTGACGTGGTTCACCAGCATGAGCACGATGAAGTAGGCGGCGAACCCCGCTGCATCGTACCCTCCCACGCTCCCGCCCTGCGCGGCGGAGACCGCGGTCCACACCACGAGGTACACCAGCGGCTCCAGGAGGTGACTGATCAGCCAGATGATCAGGGAAGCCCGGTACTGCAGCATGACAGCCAGGGATGTCTTGAACTGCTGGACGTACAGCGCGGGGAGGCTCCTCATGCCCTGGGCTCCGAGAACACGCGCTCGATTACCTCCTCTATGGGAGGATCTTCCACGGTGAGGTCCACCACGGCGAGGTCCGCCAGGAGCCGCCCGGTGACCCGGGCGGTGAGCTCGCGGGGGACTCGCAGCGTGGCAGCCCCGTCCTCCCTGGAAACGACCTCGCCATATGGGGAAAGGTCCGCCTCGGGGTCTTCCAGGCGCACGACGATGGTCTTGTGCGCGGTGAACCGCTGCACGAGCCTCGCCAGCTCCCCGTCGAAGAGCAGCTTCCCGTGGTGGATGACCAGGACGCGCCGGCACAACGCCTCCACGTCGGCCATGTAGTGGCTGGTGAGCAGGATCGTGGCCCCCACGCGCCGGTTGTAGTCGGTGAGAAAAGCGCGGATGCGCCGCTGCATGGTGACGTCCAGGCCGATCGTGGGCTCGTCCAGGAACACGACCCGGGGCCGGTGCAGGAGCGCGGCGGCGATCTCGCATTTCATCCGCTCCCCCAGGGAGAGCGTGCGCACGGGCTTTGGAAGAAGCGGGCCCAGGTCCAGCAGGGCCACCAGCTCCTCCAGCGTGCGCCGGAAGTCCGCCCGGGGGATCCCGTAGATCGCCCGGTTCAGCTCGAAGGAGTCCGCGGCGGGAATGTCCCAGACCAGCTGGGCGCGCTGCCCCATGACGAGCGTGATCTGCCGCAGGAAGTCCTTTTCCCGCCGGGACGGAACGTGCCCCAGCACGGCCACCTCTCCCCCGGTGGGGTGCAGGAGGCCCGAGAGCATCTTCAGCGTCGTGGTCTTTCCCGCGCCGTTGGGGCCGAGGAAGCCCACGATCTCCCCGGGAGAGAGGTCGAAGGACACCCCGTCCACGGCCGGGACTTCCCGCACGCGGCGGCGCAGCAGGTCCCGGAGCGCGGCGGCCGCCCCGGCCTCCCGTTCGCTCACGGTGAAGATCTTGCGCAGCTCCCGGACCCGGACCGCGGGCGTTTCGTGCACGATGCGATGATACGCATTGACAGAGCCATTTTCAATTTGCAATGATCGTGCCATCCATGGAAAAGAACGAATCGGTGATGTACTGGGGTCTGCTCGCCCTGTCCCTGGCGTTCAGCGTCCTCGCAGCGGTGACCCTGGTCCCCAATCCCGCCGCTGCCAAGCCGAACGTCCTGGGCTACCGCTCCGTGTGCAGCTTCGCGCCGGCCGCCACTGCGCTCTGCGGGGTGCTTGCCGGCATCACCTGCACGGTCAGGAACCGGGTGTTCTCCCGGCGCGCCTCCTCGATGCGCTACCGGCCGCTGATCGTCCCCGCCGGAGTCGGAATCCTCCTCCTGGTCGCGGCCCTGGTGTTCGGCATCCGGTTCGGAAACGCGCAGTCCCGGTTCCAGGCCGTCATCCAGAAGACGGGGCCGACGGTGGGAGCCCCCACCTTCATCGACGGGACGCGAGACGCCACCTCGCAGGAAGGGGAGATTTTCGCCACCGTGGAGGTCACCGTGGCGGCAGGCCGGATCGAGTCGATGCGGCTGGTTTCGGGGCAGAACGTGGATTCGGCCCTGGCAGAGACGATCTTCTCCCGGGTCAAGGCCGCGGGGTCCACCTCCGTGGATGCGGTGAGCGGCGCTACCGCGAGCTGTCAGGTTCTCCTGAAAGCCATAGCTTCAGCCGCCCGAGGCCAGTAGCGTCCTTCTGAAAGCGACCGCTTCGGCAGCCGCGGGATCAACCGCGGGCTACTTCGGCAGCTGACCGAATACCTTCGAGAACCAGCGGTGAACGGAGTGGATGGAGGTCACCGGCTCGGCGAACATCATGATGCACTTCCCGCAGACCGCCGTGAGGCCCTTCTCCCGGCAGGCGGCTTCCGCGGCCGGGCTCTGGGCGCCGAGCTGGATCCATACTCGGGAAATGCCCTGGGCCGCAGCGTCCCGAACGATCTTCTCACTCTGGGTCGGCTGGGTTACGACGAGCACGCCGCCCACCTTCTCGGGAAGCGACGCCAGGTCGGGATAGCACGGCGCGCCGCCGATGCTCGTAGCATGGGGGTTCACGGCCAGAATCCGGTAGCCCTTGGATTCCAGCTCCCTGCGCATGCTGGCGCTCATGGCCCTGGGATCCCGGGACATGCCCGCCATTGCGATGGTCTTCTGGGAGACAAAGTCCTGGATATCCCGCTTCGTGTTCATCTCATGCTCCTCGGTGGGATTTCACCCTATGTAACACCAATCCGGGCTTTTCCGTTACCCCCCCTTTACCTTTGCGCAAAGCGGTGTATCCTTTATCTAGTACCATGAGGCTCCCAGGAACGCCGCGGCTGGCGGTTATCGCTGTCATCCTCGTGTGCGGCGCCGTACTTGGTTCCGCGCAGGCCATGGACCTGAACACCTACTACGCCTATCCCTGGTCCCTGGGCTTGTCGGTGGAGAACCTTTCCCCGTATGGCGGAAACCAGGTCCAGCCCAACGTCTATTACGGGGTGAACGGAATCGTACGGGTGCCCCTCCCGTTTGCGCCGCAGTTCCAGCCCTTCGGCAAGATCGGGTACGCCTCCTTCTCGGTGCTTCCCACCTCGTCCGACCTGAAGTTCCAGAACAGCCAGTTCTCGATCGTTGGGGGCATGGGCTGGTCCACGAGGTTCTCCAAGAACTTCGAGGTGGGCGCGGATCTCGGCATCGGCTACCAGATGCTGTACTTCCCCGACATCAACGTTCTCGGGGGCAGCGGGTCGGGGGCGGCGCGCACGGACAACATCCTCGCTTCCCTCGGTGCGCACGTGTCCCTGGACCCCGCCTACAGTTTCAGCATCGACATCGCGCCTACCCTGACGTACCGCTACTCCCTCCAGCCGCTCACGCAGTTCAACGGGCTCACGCTGGGAGTGGGCGCCGCGTTGAACTACCGTTTCGGCGACGATCCGGACGCGCCGAAGACCGCAATCCGCAGCGTCAGCCTGGCGGACGTGAGCTTCCCGCCGCTGTACGCGGCTATGCAGAGCTACTACGCGAAGAACCCGTTCGCCAAGGTGCAGATCAAGAACGTGGAGCGGTTTCCCCTCACCGACGTGACGGTCTCCTTCTTTCAGGCCGGCTACATGGACGTGCCCACCAAGCTGAAGACCTTCCAGACCCTGGAGCCGGGCAGGACGGTGGAGGTGCCGGTGGTGGCCTCGTTCAACGGAGAGGTGTTCAACACGAACGGCGACACCCCGCTCAACGGCGAGATCACCGTGGAGTACACCTCGCACAACCGGCCGGCCAAGCAGTCCCTCCCGGTGTCGTACACCCTGTACGACCGCACCTCCATAAGCTGGGACGACGACCGCAAGGAGGCGGCCTTCATCACCAAGGCGGACACGGCGCTGCGCAACTACGCCACGTTCATCCGCCAGGCGGTGAAGGACAGGACCCTCCCGGGGTACAGCGAACCGGTGCAGACCGCCATGGCGGTCTACTACGCCCTGAAGGAGCTGGGGATCATCTACCAGCTGGCGCTCACCTCCTCCTTCGCCCAGGCGCAGGCCAATCCCCTCACGGTGGACCACGTGCACCTGCCTCGAGAAACCCTGCAGCGGAGGGCCGGCGACTGCAGCGACCTCACCGCCCTGTTCTGCGCGATCATGGAGTCCGTCGGAATACCCACCGGCTTCATCACCGTCCCCGGCCACATCTACCCCGTGTTCGGGACCAAGGTCCCCACTGCGAACTACAAGGAGCTGCACCCGGACAAGTCCATGACGTTCGACGTGGACGGCGAGCTGTGGATCCCGGTGGAGATGACGATGGTGGGAACCAGCGATTTCCTCACGGCCTGGAGGAAGGGCGTGGAGGAATGGCAGGAGCGGGAGAAGGATCCGAAGAGCCGCGCCATATTCTTCACCGCCAAGGCGCAGGAGGTCTTCCGGCCGGTCGGGCTGAAGGAAGAAGACCTCGGGCTGCAGTACGGTGACGCGAAGAAGATCTCCGACAATTTCCGCGACGAGGCGGACAAGATCGTGGACGCCGTCATAGACAGCTACACCAAGGTCGCGGAGGACAGCAACGCGAAGTCGGACTACAACAAGCTGGGGATCATCTGCGCGCAGTACGGCCGCTGGGACCAGGCGGTCAAGGCGCTGAACACCGCCCTCGCCCTGGACCGCAACTACCTCAGCGCCGCGGTGAACCTCGGCAATGTCTACTTCCTCCAGCAGAACTACCAGGACGCGCTCAAGGTCTTCCACGAGGCGCAGGGCTCCATGGAGGCAGTTGGCCGCCAGGGGTCGTCCCTGTACGCTCGCATATTGTTGAACATCTCGCGCTCCTACTACGAGCTGGAGGACTACGGGCAGGCGGCAACATACTTCGAGAAGGCCGCCGCGGCTGACCCCGGGCTCGTGAACTCCTACCAGTACCTCAAGAGCGGCCAGGGCGGAGGCGACGGTTCCCGGGCCGCGGAGCAGTCGGGACCGCAGGTCCTGTTCGCGCCCGGCGACGAGTAGGAGCCCCGGCAGATGAGGGTTGGCCGGGAGCGGCTGCGGCGCGACCAGAACGCGCGGCGGGGTCTGCGCCGCGGGCCGTGGATCTGGCTCGTCCCTGCCGTGGCGCTGCTGGCCGCCGCGGCAGCGGTCATCCTCTTCGTCGTCCCGCGTCCGGCCTCCACGTCTGTCGCTGCGGCGGCGGCCGTCCCGGCACCCGCGGCCGCGGAACCATCCTCCCCCGCATCCCCTGGCACCGCTGCGCCGGCGCCCGCGCAGGCGGCCCCAGCTCCCGCGCCCGGCGCCCGCAAATCGGGAGCCGATACTCTGCCGCCGACGCCAGCTCCCCGAAAGCCGCCCGGGAAGCCGCCGGCACCCGTCCCGCACACGGCTTCGCGTCCGCCCGCCGTCACCGTGGTCATAGACTCTCCTGCCGCCGGAAGCCCGCTCTTCTCACGAGTGAGCTTGCGCGGCCGCTTCGACGTGCCATCCGGCTCCGTGGCCGAGATCGAGTCCGCTCGCTGGACCATCGAGGGCACGGACCGGTCCGGGGCGCTCCGCTGGACCGGGGACGGCTCTTTCCAGGCCGAGCTCCCCACGGACGGGCTGACCGCGAACCTCACCATCACCGTCAGCGCCCGCCTGCGCAGCGGAGACACCGGCCGGGCCTCCGCCACGCTGGTGGACCGGGGCAAGGGCCCGGGAATCTTCATCCAGTCGCCGCGGCCCCGGAGCGCGTACGGATCCGCCGTGCGCGTGTGGGGGCAGGTGCGCGGCCCGGTGGAAGCTCCGGTCCCTCTTGCCGAAGTGCAGTCGCTCTCCTGGTCCGTGGACGGGACCCGTCTCGGCGGGGCACTTCCCTACGGCAGGGACGGCGTGTTCGATTTCTCTTTCTCCACGGTGGGTCTGCACGGCGCCCTCACGGTGAGCGTGGTCGCCGCGGACCGAAACGGCCGCCGCTCCGTGTCGACCCTTGCGCTATCCGACCGGCCCGGCGGACCCGCGCTGCGCGTGGATTCTCCCGCCGACAAGGCCGAATACGGCGCCGCCGTCGCAGTTTCGGGACGGGTGGGCGACCCGTCCGATCCCTCGGGAACGCCGGCGGAGGTGAAGAAGCTCTCCTGGCGGATCGTGGGTCAGCCGTCGCTGTCGGGAAGGGTGCCGAGGAAGCCGGACGGCCGGTTCGCTTTCAGCTTCTCCTCCACCGACCTCGTAGGGCCCCAGACCCTGGAGCTTCAAGCGGAGGATCGAAACGGGCGGTCCACGACCTCCTCGATCGCGCTGGTTGCGCCGGTGGCATCCCGGCCGCCGTCGTCCCGGGCGACCGCTGCCGTCATCGCGCAGCAGCCGCCTTCCACCACGCCGCCGCAGCAGCCTCCCACACCGCCGCAGCCCCCCGCGGGAGAGGGGCCGGCCATCACCATCGCGGCTCCCTCCGCCGGCGGCTTCTACAGGGACATCACGATCGTCGAGGGACGCGTGCGGGCCGCGCAGGGCGCGAAGCTGAAGTCCCTGGGTTGGGAAGCCGCGGGGATGGGCAAGAGCGGCAAGGTGGCCGCGGATTCCGCCGGCGCCTTCAAGCTGCCGCTGGACCTTTCCGACGTCACGGGAGACCTGTCTCTCGTTCTGACCGGCGAGGACACGAACGGCGGCACCTCCCGCGCCACTCTCACCCTCTACGACGGGAGACTCAGGCCGGCGATCACGCTCAGCTCGCCGACGAAGGGCGGCTCCTACGGCTCGCTCATTCGCGTGTCCGGCGCGGTGGTCGATCCCTACGCCGGCAGGGCCGGGATGGAAGGCATCGATTCGGCGAGCTACCTTCTTGCTCCGGTGAGCCTCGGCAGGAGCTCGGCCCCCGCCCGGGGAACCATCACTCTCGGCCCCGGCGGCGCGTTCCGCTTCAACCTCCCTGCCAGCGGGCTGAGCGGGGACCAGGACCTTACGCTCACCGTGGTCAGCCGCAACGGCAACCGTGCCCAGGTCTCCGTCAGGCTCTCCCAGGGGGACGGCGACCTGCCCGGGTTCCACCTGGTGCCCGAGGACCGCACGGTGGTGGCGAGCTGGGAGGCGATCCCCTTCGTGCAGCGCTATGACCTGTTCGTGGCCGCCGACGGGGCGCCCTCGGACCAGCCCAGGACGATGACGGGCGTCACCCCGCCGGTGAAGGTGAGCGGCCTGGAAAACGGCAGGCGCTACACCCTGCAGGTCAAGGCCTTTTTCGACGACGACACCACGGGCCTTTCCTCCGTGGTCCGCTTCATTCCCCTCTCTCCGCAGACCCTCGCGCCGATGGTGACGGGCGAGTACCAGGAGATCAGGCTGAGCTGGAATGGAATCCCGGGAGCCGCTGCCTACGACGTGTGGCGCTCGCACGACAACGGGGCGGGCTCCGGCGGCGACTATGAGAAGGTCGCCGCGGGCCTCGCCTCCACGTCATTCCGGGACGCCGCCGTGGAGTTCGGCCGGGAGTACTCCTACACGATCTCCCCGGCGTCCATCCTCGCCCCGATGAGCGCGCCCGGCAGCGCGCGCAGCCTCGCCTTCCCGGAGGATAAGCTCGCGCTCATCGGCCACCTGTCGCTGCAGGGAGCGCGCGGGGTGACCGTCAGCGGGGGCTACGCCTTCGTCGCCTCGGGGGCCCGGGGCGCGCAGGTGATCGACGTGTCCAATCCCGCCGCACCTGTGAAGGTCGGACAGATCGACGCGGCAGACGCCTGGGACGTGGAGGTGCGCGGCAACTACGCCTACGTGGCGGACGGGGATTCCGGCCTTCGTGTCCTGGACATCTCGGCTCCCCGGGAGCCCGTCGAGATCGGCCTTCGAAAGACCAACGACGCGCGAGCCCTGGCCTTCACGGGCAAGTACGCCTACGTGGCGGACGGAGACAAGGGCCTGAAGGTGATCGACATCTCCAATGCGCGCGAGCTTCCCCGGGTGGGCCAGGTGGACACCCAGAACGCGCTGGGCCTCGCCATGGACGGCGGCTTGCTCTACCTGGCGGACGGGGCGGGCGGCCTGAAGGTTTTCAACGTGTCCAGGCCCACTGCCCCGGCTCTCGTGGGCTCGCTCGCCACCACGGACGCGCGCCAGGTGGACCTCCAGGGCACGATCGCCGTGGTGGCCGACGGCGCGGCAGGGCTGCGCGTGGTGGACCTGTCCGACCCGGCCAGGCCCGCGCTCCTTGCCACGCTGGACACCGGAATGGCCGCGGCCGTGTCCCTGGAGAACGGTTTCGCCTACGTAGCCGACGGGAAGAACGGCGTGACGGTGGTGAACGTGGAGGACCCGTCCCGTCCCTCCGCGTTCGTCACCCAGACCGCGGCCGGCGCCTCGGGTGTGGTCGTGAAAGGCAGGCTCGCCCTCATCACGGGTCGGACCGGCCTGGACGTGGTCCGGATGCAGATCATCGGCCGGTCTTTCACCGTTGCTTCCTGCGATGCCACCGGCAAGGCCTTCGACGTGTCGGTCTCGGGCGACTGGGCGTACGTGGCCTCCCACGCGGAGGGAATGCGCCTGGTAGACGTGAAGGAGCCGGGAGCCGTGAAGGATGGCTCCCTTGCCGGCGGCATCGGCACCCGGTTCGCCCAGTCGGTGTCCGTCAAGGACAATCTGGCGTTCGTGGCGGACGGCGCAAGCGGCGTGCGCATAATCGACGTGTCACCGGCATGGACCGCCGGGGGCAAGCCCGTGGACGTGGGGGCCTACCGCCCGGGCGGGACGGTGAGCCGCGCGGTCCCCGGGGGGACGCTCCTGTACCTCGCGGCGGGGGATCGCGGGGTACAGATTCTGGACGTCAGCACACCCTCGGCTCCCGCGGTGGTCTCCTCCGTCCGGACCCGGGACGCCTCGGATGTCGTGGTGAAAGACACCTGGGCCTTTGTCGCCGACGGTGCGGGCGGGCTGCGCGTCCTGGACGTCACGAACCCCGCCTCCCCCGTCATGCTGCCCGCGGTGATCCGCGGAGATGCGAACCGGCTTGCCCTCACGGGGAGCCTGCTCGTGGTGGCCGGGGATTCCGGGGTGAGCTTCATCGACGTCTCGAACCCGGGCGCGCCCCGGCTGGAATCCCGCTACGCCACCGCTTCCGCGCAGTCCGTCGCAGTCCAGGAGAGCTACGTCTATGTCGCGGAGGGATACAAGGGTCTCACGGTGCTCGACGTGTCCCGCCCCGAGCACCCGGCGGTGGTCACCACATGCGACGAGGTGTTTGCCGGCGGAGTGGCGGTCAAGAACGACTACGCGATTGTCGCTGATCCGCGCGGTTTGCGGATCGTGCAGGTGCTGATTCCCAGCTGGCTGAAGGCAAAGACCCCGTAGGGACATCCTTGGGCAGGTCGGCGAGGCACCCCGTCGGAGCACCCGGGCGGGGCAGCCCGCGGACGGCGGCCCTATCTTCCGCTTCGACCCCGGACGAATCTCATCGCCATCCACGCTCCCGCGGTTGCCAGCCCAATGGCGATGAGCCCAAGGGCCACCATCCACCAGGAAGGAGCCACGGGCGATGAGGGCGGCGTGGCCGCGGCGCGCATGACGGAGCCCTGCGCGGCAGAGGCGGTAACTGCCGGCACTCCCTGGATCGGCGCAGGGTCGCGGACCGACGGCCTGGCTACGGCGGTCAGGGCGTCTTCAACCTGGACGGGGGCAGGCTCGATGAGCTGGTCCGACCGGGTGGCCGCCGTGGTACGCGTTTCGGCCGAGGCGGCGAGGAGTGGCTCGTAGAACTGCGTCCGCGGAGCGGGCGCGCGAGACCCCGCCGCCGAGGCCGCGGAGGTGCTCTCCCCACCGTCAGCGGCGGCAGCAGTCACCGTGCTGCCCGAGGGAGCGATGCCAGATTCGAAGAACGCGGCCACGCGGCCCAGGACGGTCACCGACCTGGACGAGGCGGCGCTCTGAGTCGAAGATCCGAACATGGCCAGGGTTTTCGCGTTGTCTTCCTTCGTCGTCGAGGCAGCCGTGTTGCCTGCCGCATCCACGAACGGGGTTGCCGAAGGACCGACTCGGATCGTGTCATCGGGCGAGGTAGCAGGCGGAATGGCCCACGTCAACGTGAAGACGGCCGTGAAGGTCCCCGGGTTGTAGCTGACGAAGGTGACGGAGCTTGGCGTCGTGCCGGCGGTCGTGTCCGTGATGACGATGTCCGAAGGGCCGATCACGGCCGGGGCGCCGGCATTGCCGAAGACGTTCTCGGTGAACACGACGGTCGCTTGCGTGCTTCCGCTGTTGGCAATCGCCAGGGAAGAGATCGCCGGCTTGACGTTGTCGATGGTGTAGGACAGGTGCGTGCCGGTGGCCGGGTTGTTGGAGTTGCCCGCCAGGTCGGTGGCGGTGATCGTCACCGCCTGCGCCCCGCTGCCGGTGGTCACGTTCCAC
>Ga0153915_10002328_pt1 | contig 17372 bp, 26 predicted proteins | sample Opewatmetagenome_2_FD_107003 | JGI IMG/M metagenome (GOLD analysis project Ga0153915, IMG submission 107003) | Freshwater wetland microbial communities from Ohio, USA - Open water 3 Core 3 Depth 3 metaG | ecosystem: Environmental > Aquatic > Freshwater > Wetlands | place: USA: Ohio, Lake Erie...
TACTCTCACGCCGCCGGGGGGGCTGCCTGGCTGTCAGTCTGGGCGCTCGGAAGCACCGTCGGAAGGCGAGCAGGCGGCAGGAACCGAATAAGTGACAGATTATGTATAAGCGGGAGGGGCGGCGGCAAGGGCGGCGGCAGGGGCGGCAAGGGCGGCAAGGGCGGCAGGAGCGGCGCAAAAGGACAAGCTGCTCGAAATCATGTCGCTGGACTACTCGCCCGAGGCGCTGATACTTACGATACCGGATAAAAAAACCACATAATGAAAACACGAGGCCGCAGGCCCTTTTATTCTCAAGGAACCGTCAAATGCAACATGACGCTGCAACGTTCGACCGTCGAAGCACTTACCACGCTTGCTGGTATCATGTCGCAAACAAGTGGTAAGCCCCCATCAATTTCACTCGCCGTTGACCGCTTGGCCAGCGTCGCACTCGAAAAAATCAATAAAGAAACAAAATGAATATCGACGAAGATGAGGATGATATTCGTAATGAAAGAGAAGCCGCGCGGAGGCGCAATCGTTACGGATGGGGATTTGACGAGCGAACGGGACGATATGATTATTGTCCACGCGATCCTCAACGTCAATCTTCAGACGAAGACAAAGAGGAGGAGGATGACAATGAAGAATGAGCAAGAATACAAAGAAGAAAATGAGCGACTACGATGGCAGGCTATCGGTCAGGCAATATTACTAATTTTTGTGTATCTTCCCGCAGCACTCGGAATTGTGATTATTGCTGGATTATTGCTTATAGCAGTAACCTTAACATTCCCGTATTTCTTCGTCCCGATCGAAGCTTTAGTTTTGATCGTATTTATTTTTCTCGTATTAGCAACAAAAAACAAACAACAATAAGGTAAAAACATGTCAGAAAACGAATCCAATCTTCCGGCTCTTCCGGGCCGTGAATTGCTGCCAGAAAAAGCTGGCGCTATCACAATGTCAAATCGGGGCGTGCAACTGCGTTGCCTTGATGACGTTTACCGCATTGCAAAATACATCTGCGTATCGCAATTCGCTCCGAAGAATGCGACGCCTGAAGGTGTAACCGTGGCAATCTTGGCCGGGCAGGAAATTGGACTGCCCCCAATGGCCGCAGTCCAGAATATCGCCGTTATCAACGGACGCCCGAAGATTTTCGGAGATGTGATGCTGGGACTTGTCCGCGCATCTGGATTGCTCGAATCCTTCAGCGAGGAAATAATCGGCGAGGATGATGATTACGGCTATCGATGCACAGCTACGCGCAAGGGTGGCGGTAAAGTCATTGAGGAGTTCACCGTCGCTGATGCCAAACAGGCGGCTCTATGGGGCAAACAAGGGCCGTGGATGCAGTATCCCAAGCGGATGCTCAAGTTCCGCGCCCGTAGCTTCGCTCTACGCGATCTTTTCGGAGACGTTCTTAATGGCATGACTTCTGTTGAGGAGGATTACGTTATCGACGTGACGCCCGATCAACTGGCTGCATCTCCAAAGATCAAGCCCGCGAGTGTGTCCGACCTGATGCCCAAGGATGGCAGCAACGAGCCAATCAAGTTCCCGGAGCCTAAGAAGGCTGAACCGGAAGCAAAGGCCACGCCCGCACCAGTCATGGACGAGACCAAGGCAAAGCACGCGGAGACGATTGCCCGCCTAAAGAAGCTGATGGAACTTATGCACATGACCGAAGACATGGTGCTTGCATATGCACATTATGTCAACGCCATTCCATCAACTGCGATAAACTTGGATGAAATGGACACGGATATTGCAGCGCGTTGGGTAGCTTCGTGGAGCACTATTCAGTCCACAATCTTCGCTTTTGCTAGAGGAAAGAAGTAAACACCATGTGCGAACAACTATCAATCGTAGTAATACGCGGGGACGAGCGCGTAGCGGCCCGCAAGGAGGCTGGCACGCAGGTTACGCCGGAGACGCCAGAAACGCCCGAACAGCGCGACGCTCGTATCAAGGCTTTCGTGGAAGCCTGCAAGGCCAAAGGCGGGCCGATTACCAATGAGCAGATGACGGAGGAGGTGCTGAAGTGGCTTGAAAAACACGATGCTTATTACCATTCGCAAAACAACCTCAAAGGGGAACCTTGTAATAACGTTATCCGTAGGTATTTTATTCCAGCTTACGATGGTATGCTGCAACAGCCTTCCGACCTTAACCTTCGTCTCGGCCAAGCCTACTGGAACGAGGCCGACGCCAAGCACGACAAGTGGCTCGCAGATTGCCAGACGCAGACAACACCAATCACGCGGGAGCAGGGTAAGTTGTTGCGTGTTGGAGATGTGATTTGGCGAACATTTGATAACTCACCAGTTGTTTGCGAAATTACCCTTAACGCCGAAGCACTTCGCATTGCGCCTGCACATGGTGGGATTATTTACGATAAGTGCGCATACTTTACACGCGCCGCCGCGCAAGCCGCGCTGGACAAGCAGAAGGCGGACGCTGCCGACCCCGAGCCGCCGAAGTGGTGCGAGCGGGCCAAGGGGCTACACCCTGAGAACGGAGATGAGATTACGTTCGGGAAGCTGGATTTACAAAAAGAACACGATAGAACAACGAGTTTTACACTCTGCATGTGGACTCCTTCAGAGTCCACCAGCATATGGGATAATCGAATAGTCGGAGATGGTGGCCTTCGTGCCCGCTACCACAACCCCGCGCACATAGAGTGGGAGAAGAGGCAGGCTGCGAAGCAGGAATCCAAACAGGAAATGAAACCAACTGTAACACCCGCGAAGCCGCAGGAATATGCAAAAGTCGAGGAAACAAACGACGTTCGTCTTGCGATAGGAACTCTTCAGAGAGAAATCGTAAAGCGACTCATATTTGCGGCCACATCAAAGGAAGCTACGCCGGAACAGGTTGATCACATATCCGAACTTAGGATCGCTCTAAACATTCACATAGAAGCCATACGTATGACCTTGGAGGACTGCAAATGAGCGACTTACCCACAGGCAAAATCATCGGCCTGCCAAACGATGAATACCACGCTTGCGAAGCCATCAGCCACAGCAAGCTTGAGAAGTTCCGTGAACGCGCATCGCGTTACTACCGGCTCTACGTCTCGCATCAGGCCGAGAAAGAGGACAAAGATTGCTACGACGAAGGCAATGCCGCGCATACGCTTATTCTCGAAGGAGACGCAGAATATGCCAAGCACTACGCGGTAATGCCTGAAGGCTTGCGGCGCGGGACGAAGGCGTTTGATGCCTTTACAGCGTCCGCGCCTTCCGGGTCGACGATGCTGACGGCTAATCAAGACAAGCTATCCCATAGCCTCCGCGATTCCGTGCGCCGCCACGCGGTAGCGACGGCCATCCTGTCCGACCCCGGATTCATTCCTGAAGTCACATGGCGAGTGAAGCTCTACAATGGGATTTACATACAGTGCCGGACGGATGGATTCATTGAACACATTACCGAGGCGACGGCCAAAGCGATTGTCGGCATGCATGCAGTCGAAGGCCAGACAATTATTGCAGACCTCAAGTCCTGCGGAACGCTTAATGAGGACGAGCAAGGCTCGTTCCAGAAAGCAATTGAAAACTACGGATATCATCGGCAAGAAGCATGGTACCGAATGATCGTGTCCGAAGTGCTGGGCCGTCAGCCCGATCACTTCATTTTCATTGCGCCGGAGAAGTCAGAGCCGTTTGAGACACTTGTCGGCGCATTGCCGCCTGACGCGGTACAAATCGGAGTGGACGAGAACTTGGAAAGCTTCCGGGCGCTTGTTCAGTGCTTCCGGTCGGGTTGCTGGGACGGCGTGGCTCAAGGCCATATCGTCCAGATTGACCTGCCGGAATGGTATAAGAAAAAGGCTGACGCACGCCGTGCGCTTAATGAAAGTTTGTAAACACCGGCATTTACCAATTCCATCAACCATGTCATCGGGATACATTAAGCTCTACCGTTCAATACAGGATAATCCGGCATGGACGGCAGAGCCATTTTCACGCCAACAAGCGTGGATTGACCTACTTTTGCTGGCAAATCATGCGCCGTCATTTGTGAGAATAGCTGGCAGAAAAATTGAGATGGAACGTGGGCAACTTGCATGGTCTATCGTCAATTTGGCGAATCGTTGGCAATGGTCTTCGGGAAAGGTTTCTCGTTTCATAAATGAGTTAAAAACGATGCACCAGATAGAGCACCAGAATAAAGTTGTAACTAGCGTAATTACAATAGTTAACTACGACAGGTATCAATCTAATGATGTGTCAGATGATAGACCAGATGGACGACCAGACGGCGACCAGATAGATGACCAGACGGCGACCAGACGGTGGACAGACAAGAAGGTACAAGAAGGTACAAGAATGGAAAGAATAAGAAACACCCCCTTACCCCCCTTAAACGGGGGGAACGAAATTGAGTTGTTTTCGGATTCTCCAATCCTGAAGAAAATGCAGCCGTCATGGACGCCAGAATCCGGCTGGAAGAATATCGACCCTGCAACAATAGCGCGTTGGTCAGAAGCATACCCGGCCTGCAACATCGAACGGCAATTGAAGGTCATGAACGAATGGCTGCTCGCAAATCCTGAACGATCGCACAAACAGAAATGGCTCCGATTCATTTCAAACTGGCTTAAAAGGGATCAGGAGCGCGGGGGAGACAAGATGTCCAACCAGTGCAACAAAACGCCTCCAAGGGGCATTGTGGCCCTTTCTGTGGGCATTCAGAATGATGATCGTCCGTCAGGATGGTGGAAAAACTACATTTCTACGCTTTACGCTCAGAACGGTACGGCAAAAATCGACGAGCTTCTTTCGATTAAACAGTTCAAAGACCTTCCCTTGTCAGTTCAACAGGATTGCAACCGTGAGTTTACAAAATCACAACAAGACGATTTGAAATACTAAAATGTCAACAAACGACACCAATTCATTTGACTACTGCGATATAAATGAAAGACGCTCGCATGAACTGCCACATAATTACGATGCGGAAACCGCATTGCTGGCTTGCGTATTTATTGATCCAGCCCAAACCCTCGCCGAATGCGCACAGGCCGGAATGAACGCCGAGGCATTCTATCGTCCTGCACACGGGATTCTATATCGCATGATGTTGACGATGGCTCCCGATGGAATCGACATAATTACAGTCTGCGACAAGGCTGGTACGATGAAAATCGGTGAGCTTTCTGGATTTGAGAGGCATCCTGATGCTGAAACGTCGATCTGCGATTATATAGGCGGAATGCAGCTCTTCAGCAAGATCGCAAGCAGCATCGAAAGTACGGCTCGTCTTCAATCATGGATTGGACTTGTGATCGACATGTGGAAAAAGAGAAGACTTTTGAAAGCATGCTCAACAGCTATTGAACACGCATTCTCGTCCGCCGACACGCCAGACGAAATCGGGGCGATTCTTGTTAATGAAGTCGCAACGCTTACAGGCCAAAGTCGTAAAACGCTTCAGTCTTCATCTGAAACAGTTCCCGAGGCCATGAAAGAGATCGCGGAGATGTCCGACAAGACTATTCAAACCAAAGGAATAAAAACAGGTCTTTACGACGTGGATAAAATTCTCGAAATGGGTATGCGAGAAGGTGAGATGACTATCCTTGCGGCTCGCCCCGGAATGGGAAAAACATCTTTTGCCTTGAATGTCCTTGATGAGGTTGCTGTAAAACGCGGCATTCCTTGCTTGATGTTCACGCTCGAAATGATGAACAAGCAGATAACGCGCAATATGATACAGATTCGTTCACGTGTATCAAAGACGCGTATAATTGACGGAATTGTTACCGCTGAAGAAATGGAATCCGTTCGCCGAGCAGCTCGTGAAATTGCCAAAGCCCCAATAAGATTCGAGGAAGGAGTAAAGGAAATCGGAGGTATTTTGTCGGTAGCAACAAGCGTTGCGGCAAAGTTTCAGCGCGAAGGAACGCCGTTGGGATTTGTCATCGTCGATTATCTTCAACTCGTGAACAGCGAGTTTAGTCAAGTGCGCGAACAACAGGTCTCGGATGTATCGCGCAAGCTGAAAGGACTGGCAAAGTCCCTTCGCATTCCAATTCTTGTTCCTGCCCAACTGAACCGTGAAATGGAAAAATCGGGGCGCAAACCAATTCTGGCAGACCTCCGAGAATCAGGTTCAATTGAACAAGATGCTGATCGTGTTATCTTTCTGTATCACAATCAGGACGACCAAAGCGATCTTGTTCAGCGGGTAATGATTGCCAAGAACCGAGACGGTGCTCTTGGAGAAGCCAAGGTTATTTTCAATAAACCCATGTTCAGGTTTGATAACTACACGGAAAGGGAATTTTGACAAAATGAGCAACGACATCCCCATGCGCAGATGGTCCAACGGCCAGCCACAAGCCCCAGCAGGATCGGTTTCACCATACATCTCTCGCGGAGTGCCATCAAGAGGAATACCCCCGCCTTTGATGGGTATTGGCAAAATGACCGCCATTGAGCGCGAATACGCCGAATATCTTGAATCGCGGAAGGCTATTGGCGAAATTCTCGACTGGAACTTCAAGCCGATACGGTTTCATTTGACCGGATTATGTTACTATGAACCCAGCTTTAGGGTGACATCATCCGATGGAAAAATCCATTTCGACGACGTAAAAACAAGATTTTCGCCGAGCGATAACGCACGCCTTCAAATCGCGCGAAGGCTGCATCCATGCGAGTTTGAGCAGATAATCCAGCGCGGCGGAAGATGGATTCCGAATAAAAGCGCAGAAAATACTTGATTTATGCGCAGAAATGCGCGAGACTAAAAATATGAAAAAGTTGAGCCTTTACGTTTGGACCGATTTTTCCTGCGACTATACGAGTGGACTAGCATTTGCCATCGCCCACGATGAAACGGAGGCTCGTAATTTGATAGAATCGGATCGCGGTTATTCGGTTTACGACTGGGGTAAACTTCAAGTTTATCCCTTGACAACCCCAATAGCAAAATCTGTTTGCGGTGGCGGATAGACCGACACAATTTGTTCTTTCACAGGCCCCGCTTCGGCGGCGGCTAAAACATTTCGGGGCGCGCCAAGAGACAATTACATGGCTCGCTGGTACAATCAAGAGACTAGCACGGCGCGCCCCGAATCATCTTGACCAAGCGGCGTGAATAAAACGCGACACGAGCGCGCCAGCTATCGGATACTTATTTAGCCACGAGACTGCCATCTATGCATGGATGCGAATCAGATTCGGACGGAACATGTCGAAAGGCCGATTCGCTTGGTCAACCCTTTGGCACTCGTCAGCGCGGAAGGACGCGCAACTTGCATAAAAGTCCGTCATTTCGGCCAAGACGCTATATGCAAGCCGAGCAGCGGGAATCAAGCCCCGCACGAGTGCCAATTCAATTTGAGGCGCGACCAAAATCTCCGATCGGATAATCAGGCTCGTTGAGAAATCAACCCCGCCTGTAAGTAATCAGAGCCTCAACGTCTGGCCCGGACGTTAAACGGGCACCAATTTCCCTGCCAGCGGCAGGTAAACACCAAAGGCTCCGTCCGCCGAGCCAGTCTGACGAATCGGCGGTCTCAACTTCAACCAAAAAACACACACATGAAAACTGCATTAAAAAGAATTGAAAACAAGATTATTGGAATGCACCCCGACATCACGGGCGACGTGAACGGCATCAGGGGCAACATTGATGATTGTGAAATCACCAAAAAAGAACGTGAGAAGGGTATTCACATTAACGACTTGATCAAGCGGTAAACCGCGCTCCACCAATTTAACCAAAAAACACTATGACAAACGAACAAAAACAGAAGGTCTTGCAGCTTCTTGAACTCTGCATCGACAACAACAAGGATGGCGAATACGCCTGCGCGTTTAACGCATATCCAGCTAACGCCGGATCGGTGTCAGCGCATGTTTACATCGGCAAGCAGCGCAATTGTTTTGACGAGAGTTATCAGTGCTACCTTGACGCGACATACGAAGACGGTAATGCACTTCTCGACGCCGCCATCGAGGCCATCCGCACACTCCCGGAACGCGCCCCTGCGTTGTTTGCCGCCAAGGAGGCAGAACGCCGCGCGAGAATTGAACGCGAGTACGCCGAAATCTTTGGAGCGGTAATCAAATAACATGAATATTGGCCAAAGAGAAATTGCCGCGATTATGGCCCATCGTAAGGCTGGAAGGCCACGAATCGGATCATGGCGTTTATCATTCACAGTGCCTGACGAAATAACCATTGAATTGGACGAACGCCGCAGGATAACGAACGAGAGCCGACGGCATGCCTTGCTTGCAATAATTGACGATGGAATCAAGCATTCTCGTTCGACGCATTGGCTTGATCGTCAGGGAGCTATTGATCTCTTGAAAGCCAGTATAACAGCGCGTCTGAAGGCAACGGAAGACAAAGATGCCAAGCGCATTGCGCTTAATGCACTTATGGCGCTTGACGGAATTGAAGAATACCTAAAATCACAAGAATAATAACATGAACGAAACGTTTACTTGCAAAGAAAGGAGGGAAATAGCATGAAACCAGAAGAAATGACGAACGAGGAATTGATTATCAATGCATGCAATGGGTATGTATTTGCGCTTGGAAAGGAAGCTGTAGATGCACCAGAAATCATTGAATCTGATGAAACGAGCGGTGAGCTTCTCCGCCGCCTAAACGAACGCGACGCGCTCCACAAGGAGAACGAGGAACTGCGGAAGGACAAAGATCGTATGAATTGGCTTGCATCATGCGATGGGTGTATAGACGTTACGATACACGGAAAACAGGTAATAGGTTGCTTTGATATTTCGATACGACCCGTCATCGATAGACAACTAATACACGAGTCCGCCAAGCAGAAGGAGGCCATAAGTGATTAAGATCACACTGAAAGATTTCATGCTGGCATCAAAGATGACCAACTTCAACCCAACGCCCAAAGAGAGTGCAAAGGCTGCACACTTCTTAGAGAAGCTGGGATTGATTGAAATTGTTCCAGAAAAGAATACTACGGAGGCCAATCATGCCTAAGCGCATCCAACTGAGCCGCAAGAAGGGCTGGCGCAAGCCGGAGGGCTGCATTGTCGTGAGCCGCCAGTCATCTTGGGGAAATCCCTTTAAGATAGGGGGTTGGTATCGACGAGTCGGCGCGTCGTACTGCATCTGCACGGACTATAATGTAAGGTGGCGCGAGACCGAAGGGACTGAAATTAAAAACGCACAAATGGCGAAGGATTGGTTTCAGTGGTTTATCGGTCAACCGTCTATGATTACGGATCGCAATGAAATCCGACGCGAACTTGGCGGCCACGATCTTGCCTGCTGGTGCAGACTCGACCAGCCGTGCCATGCCGACGTTCTACTTGAGATTGCCAACAGCCCGATGGAACCGGAGGACAAGCCGTGACTAGCGAAACCATACCATACGTTATTGCAGGATTCCTGTTAGGGAGCCTATCGATGACACTCCTTTGCTGCCTGCTATTCCGCGCCGTGGAGCCTAAGCGTGACGTAACCGCCGAAATCCTAGAAGGACTGCGAGAGCCTACGTGGAAGACTACGACGACAAAAAAGAAACCGGAGGCCAGCCATGAGTGACCTGCACCTGCACGTAACCGTTTTCGCAATCAAACTGGAGAAATGAAACATGACTGAACTACATGGAAAAATCCGCGTATGCTACGCAATAAACTACGAGAAATCTTCCGACATCCCACCGTTTAAGGCGTTTCAACCAACGCTTGGTGGAAAGTTAACGGCTGTCGATTTTGATGACTGCATGACAGGGTATCAAAAGCTGCTAGATTTCGTGCAGTCCATCGCTGACAATAGTTTATCTGATTGTTCGGATGACGCATACAAGTTCCTTGAATCTCTTCGTAGCGAAATAGAGGCATCCCATGACTAACGAACGCAGAAAAGTAATCGAACTGACAATATCCGCCGACCTTGAACAGGCAGCCATGAGTGAGCATCCCATCCAGTTCAGTGGCCCGATGGTATGGGCCATAGAGTTCGAGAGAGTGGAAGGAGGGCTGAAATGAAACGTAAACCAACAGGATTTATTGCCCGTTGCCAGTGTGGGAAGATAGTCGGGGCGCTGGACTATCGCAGGACAGGCCGCGCTGAAGCCGGAAGCATCATTGGCAAATGGCTTACGGACGGTTGCACCATCGAACCTCGGTTCGGCGGCACGTGGGGTGAATGTATTGAAGTCTGCACATGCGAGGGCGAGGTGCGGTCATGATCATGTCTCTATACTGCGGCCTCATTGCCGCGATCTACGGCGCATCGGTCCTATCGAGACGATGGAGGAAGGCGTTCTTCGTCATATTCCTGTTGTTGTCGCTCGCTTGGAAGATCGTGGACGATTTCGGAGGTGCGCTATGAAATTCCTCAGCGTATGCAGTGGCATCGAGGCCGCCTCGGTCGCGTGGAATCCGCTCGGTTGGGAAGCCGTCGGATTCTCGGACATCGACCCCTTCGCTTGCGCGCTACTCGCGCACCGCTTCCCGAATATTCGTAACTATGGAGATATAACGAAGTATGCAGACTGGACAGTTGAGCCTTTCGATTTGCTTTGCGGAGGAACACCTTGCCAAGCCTTCAGCGTGGCGGGATTGCGCAAAGGACTTAGCGACCCGCGAGGGAACCTTGCCCTTGTCTTTCTTGGCTTGGCTTCACGCTTCAAGCCGCGCTGGATTATGTGGGAAAATGTCCCCGGAGTTCTATCAGACAAGACCGGAGCGTTCGCCTCTTTCACGGGGGGGCTGGCCCAACTCGGGTATCATTGCGCCTACAGGGTTCTTGACGCTCAGTTCTTCGGAGTGCCCCAGCGCCGTCGTCGCGTCTTTGTTGTCGGACATCTTGGAGACTGGCGACGTTCCGCAGCGGTTCTTTTTGAGTCCGAAAGTCTGCGCGGGAATTATCCGGCGCGCAACGAAGCGGAACAAGTCGTTGCCCCAACACTTGATGCGCGCGCTGGAAGAAATGGCGCAAATACGTTCAACACAAGCGGCGGGATCGTCGCTGGAACCCTAGACGCAAGTTCGGGCAGGCGGCGGGGTGCGGGCCAGTCGCCAGCGATGCTTACCGTAGGCACTCTTTGCGCAGACACACATCCCGGAAGTTACACTGGGCAAGATGCCTACACTGGCCGTTTGATCGCGCACGCCTTGCGCGGGGAAGGCTTTGCCGCTTCCGAAGAGGGAATAGGTAGTGGAACGCCACTTCTCCCTGTTGCATTCGACTGCAAAGCCAGTGGGCAGGCTGGCTTTGGGGTTGGTAGCATCGCCTCGACGATGTGCGCTATGGGGCACAAAGATAGTCACGCGTGCGGCGTACGCCGCTTCACGCCACGCGAGTGCGAGCGATTACAAGGCTTCCCGGACGACTGGACGCTCATCCCGTATCACGGCAAGCCCGCGGCGGATGGGCCGCGCTACCGTACCATCGGAAACTCGTGGGCCGTGCCCGTCGTCCGCTGGATAGGTCAACGCATGGCGTTTGTTGACAGCATCGGGAGTCTCGCAGCCCCAGCCTCAAAGGAGAGTGTAGCATGAGCGACGACCTCACCATTTTGCAGGGCGTAAGGGCTAATTTGAAAATACTGGAGGATACACTGGTATGACTGACGACCTATTCCCCAACTGCAAGCAGGACTCGCCGAGGCTGGCATGGATGAAGAAGCATGGCGTTTGCGTATGCCAGACATTTAAGGGTTTTTACACGACTATTCCATGTGCCATGCCATCAAATCGTACCCAATTTTATCCTACTGCCGATGAGGCATTGGCAGCATGGGCTGAAAGCTGTGGAATCAAACTCTGGAACGAAGAGGATTACAAGAAGGAACACAAATGAGCAACTACCGACCGATAACTGACACATGGATTCTGGCACGCGCCAAGTCACATACGAAGGTTCAGAAATGAATGCCGTAACTCGCCCTCTCTTGCGTTACTTCGGCGGAAAGTGGCAGATGCGCCATTGGATTGTTGACCTACTTCCTCCGCACGACTACTACGCTGAACCATTTGCCGGTGCGGCATCAATTCTACTCGCCAAAGAACCAGCTCCCCAAGGCGAGATTATCAACGACCTCAACGGCGACGTTGTGAACCTATTCCGCGTCATGCAGTCACGCGAACAGGGCGATGAATTGATTCGACGGCTAGAATGGACGCCATTTGCTCGTGCTGAACTTGAGGTATCACGAGAGCAATCCAGCGACCCAATTGAACGCGCTCGGAGGATGCTTATCCGTTCATTCATGGGCATTGAGGTAGCCGGAATAGAATCATCAAAGACGGGCTTTCGCATGGGGAATGTTGATCTTGCGCGGCTTGATCAAGAGGGAAAGGCGACGTTCCGCAACTGCGCACGAGATTGGGAAAACTGGAAGCAAGCGGCCGGTGCAATCCGCAACCGCCTGGCCAATGTGATGATCTACGAACGTGATGCCTTTGAGTTCATTGACCTCATGGACGCACCGACGTGTTTGCTTTACGTCGATCCTCCATACGCTCACGAAACACGCGCACAAACACGTTACGCCGTGGAGTTTACAGATCACGCACGGCTTGTCACGAGGCTTCTATCCTGCAAGGCTATGGTTGTCCTGTCGGGGTATGTAAACTCCGCCTACGAGCCTCTGGAGGCAGCGGGATGGGCACGCAAAGAACGGAAGTCGCGTGCCAACATGAGCGATGATCCGCGTATGGAATGCCTTTGGATTTCACCGAACGCCCAGCAACCTGAACTGATATGAGCAAGCAAAAGAATCTCAAAGTCGAGCAGGCTGACGCGCACTGGAAGCGTCACCGGAGCGGATACCATGCCTATCTGTCCCGCCGCAAGAACCGCGTGGAGCGTCAGGAAGCCAAGCGCGACCCTGAATGCCAGCCGTGCTACGGACGGTATCGCGGATACGAATCGTAATTTTAACACACACAATAATATGGAAAAAATCACAACATTCTCAGAATACAGTAAACGCGCTGCGGAAACGCAGATGGAGTCTTGCAAGAACGAGGACTATCTTCGCTTTGGACTCATATCGGAGGTGGGCGAATTGTGCGCCATCTTCAAACGCGCCATCAGGGGCGACTTCAAGCTGGAAGATAAGCGGCAGGACATCTTGCTGGAACTGGGGGATATCTGCTGGTATCTTAATCGACTCGGAGAATTGAGAGGATGGGAACTTCCTACGGCATATGACGAATCAAATATACTGGCTTTTGAAACTGGTTGTGGGGAATGGGTAAATCTCTCAGAGCCGAAGAATGTTATTTGGTTCGATGCGGCACAAATTATTATATCCGTAGTTGATCGATTCGGAAGCCCAGCCGAGCAAACTGACGCATGGATGAATATTGCGGCTGTCGCTTGTTGTTTTGACTACACGCTTACTGACGTTCTTACGGCCAACGTCGAGAAGCTGGCCAAGCGCAAGGAGCGCGGACTTATTCAGGGCAGCGGAGACCATCGAGGAGAACAATTCGGAGATGCGGCTCAATGCGGCTGCGCTGACTAGGCAATTTTTGCCTTGCAAAATGTAAAAAGCATGTTTTATTCTTATCAGGTAGATGCGGGGCAGTTGCGGGGCGATTGCTGGAAGGCTTGAGGTAATGCAGGAGTCGGACAGTTTCCGTCCCGCCCTCGCATAGTAATATACGTTGACTTTGCGCACGTATGATGCTTTTTTCGCATAGGGCAAAAGTATCACATGGGACTGATTGACAAATTCAGACGCGGGTTCCAAAGGAAAATGAACATCCTTGAAGTCGTGACCGACTTTCCAGTCGGCAGGATGGAATATCCAGCGCGTGACTTTGTTACGCTGACGCAGACTGGATACAAACAGAACGCCACAGTTCGCGCTTGCGCTGACAAGATTGCACGGGCCGTAGGAAGCGTTCCGTGGAAGGTTCAGCGCCTTCAAGGCGGAAAATGGTCAGACCTTGACAAGACAGATCGAGTCGCAAAAGACCTGATACGGTTGCTGGACATGCCGAATCTCATGCAGAACCAGCGCCTCATCAAAGAACAGGTGACGACGCATAAGCTCTGCGGAGGATTCGGTTGCCTTGTGAGGCTTGATCCGACGCAGCCGCTTTCGTCAGGCCGCGTTCACGCGACGACGAACCAGCCTTCAGGGCTGCACATTATGCCGCCCGCTAGATTCGTTCAGGAACTGGGAGCTGGCGGAATCGTGCGATACGACTACAATGGGCCATACCGCCGAATTATCTTCGACAATAACGTTTACGCGCCCGATCCATCGGGATTCTCTCTTTGTTGCCCGTTCTACATGCCAGACCCAATTGACAATACACTGGCATGTTCACCGCTTGTCGCGGCAGCGATGGACATCGACCTTGTAAACGAGGGCAAACGGGCAAACCTTAACATGCTGAAGAACGGCATGAGGCCTTCGGGAATCCTCTATTCTACCGGAGGCATGTCAGCATCGAACAAGGATGAACTGCGGGCAATGATGGCTACTCGCTATGCCGGTTCTACCAACGTGGGAAAGTATCCAGTCCTTGAAGGCAATGAAATTAAGTGGGTGGAAATGTCCGTTTCTCCTCGCGACGCCGATTGGATTAAGGGATCGAACAATTCCGAGCGCGTCATCTGCCTTGTCATGGGCATTCCGCCAATAATGATGAATGTGTCAGGCGACTCAACGTATTCCAACTACGAAGAGGCGAATCAGGCGTTCTGGATTGAGACGATAGACTACCATTGCTGGACGCTTTGCGAGGCAATCTCACCTTGGCTCTGCCCGCTTTACGGAGACGATCTGCGTATAGCTCCCGACTACGAGCATGTCACGGCGATGCAGAACGCCATGCTTGATACGATGGATCGACTCGTTGGGATTTCATTTATGACGCCGAACGAAAAGCGTCTGCGCGTTGGCCTCGACGAACTTCCCGACGACGACGCAAAACATCTTCAGAAGTCTCCTGAGCTACAAAAAGGCGAAGAGAGCGGGAAGAAGCCTGATACAAATAAGCGGGCGATCAGCACTAATTCAAACGACAAGGATGACGAAAAATGAATGCTCTTATACCGACTGGCGTCACGCTCACGTCATCCTATACTCTCAAAACGCGGGCACAATGGTCCACGGTCGAAGTCGTGTTCACAAGCCCGACAACGGCAGTCGTAAACGGCGACCGCGCCACTTCATAAGCCATGAGCATTCTAACCGCAATCGGCTGGAAAACGGGCGATAAAAAGCCCATTCGCACATTGTCGTCAGGCGACAAGCTAAAAATACCCGGCGTGACGGCTGGTAAGGTTGCCGTTATCGACGAGGATGGATGCATCGCGAGCGGGACAAACGCGCCGGGCGATCTCAACGCTGAGGTTTTGCGCGCTCAGGGGGCGGAAGGCATTCTCGCGGGTGCGATAGGCTCCGAGACGAGCCGCGCGGAGAGCGTTGAAGCAACATTGGCAACATCTGCCAGCTTGGCGTCAGAAGCCTCTACGCGGTCATTGGCGGACATTGCGCTGCAAGCCAACATAACCGCCGAGGCCGGAGCGCGCGCATCAGCCGTCAGCAATGAGGCATCAGCAAGGGCCGCAGGAGATTTAACGAACGCGAATGCTATTTCCGAAGAAACTGGAAGGGCGGAGGCCGCCGAAGCGCTTAAAGCGAATGCATCTGATCTTTCTGCACATACCGGAAATGCAGCAATTCACGCCCCTACGGCAGTCAACGATACCATGCTTGGCCACGACGGTACGGGCGCATGGATTCAGCGGTCTGCGGCACAACTCAAAACATGGCTCTCGCTCAAGGCGGCTGCGTTTCTTGACGTTGGAACAACGACTGGCACTGTTGCGGCTGGCGACGACGTCAGATTCTCTGATGCCCGTACCCCTACGACGCACGCATCCTCTCACGCCACTACTGGCAGCGATCCAATCACGCCCGCCGCTATCGGCGCGGCAACTTCAGCACAAGGGGCACTGGCGGACACGGCCCTTCAGCCTACTGGCGATGGTTCGCAGTTGACAGGGCTGACGGAGTCGCAGGTGAGCGGGCTTGTCACGGACTTAGCGGCGAAGGCTGATCTTGTGAGCGGTACTGTTCCCGCATCACAACTGCCATCATACGTCGATGATGTTGTTGAGGTGGCAAACTACGCGGCACTTCCTACGACTGGCGAGACGGGGAAGATTTACGTCACGCTTGATGATAATCTTACATACCGTTGGGGCGGAACGGCTTATGCCGAAATAAGCAAGAGTCTTGCGCTCGGTGAAACTTCATCCACTGCTTATCGCGGCGACTATGGTAAAGTTGCTTACGACCACAGTCAGTTAACCACTGGCAATCCTCACGGGACGACAACAACCGACCTTGGAGCAGTCCCGACCTCACGGACAGTCAACGGGCACGCGCTGTCGGCGGATGTCATCGTCACTAAGTCCGACGTGGACCTCGGAAACGTGGATGATACGTCAGATGCCAACAAGCCTGTTTCCACGGCGCAGGCAACGGCAATAGGACTCAAGGCTGACCTCATTCTAGCGCCGGTCTATATCGACAGTGCGACCACAACCGCCCTGACGATCACGGACGCGCACAGCGGCAAGACGCTCATCTGCAATACCACGACAGCAACGATTGCGTTAACTTGGCCAGTTCTGTCCGCCGGCGTGAGCGTTGCAGTCGTGAATATAGGTGCGGGGTTGGTAACGAACACAGCCTCAAGCACGACTTTTGACCTCACTGCGACAACCCTTTCAGGCTCAGGGACTAGCGCGGTATTTACTTACCGTTCCACGACTACAATTACAAACGTCGGGAGGTTGGTATAATGCGACCATCAGCTTATTTAGCCGCGATAGATGACCGCACGTATATCGAAATGGCCGATCAAGCCAAGGCTGCGGGCAAGATTGTGATTCCGTTGCTGGCAACGGGGACTGGTGAGGGCGTGCTCACGTTGAGGATTTACTCAACGGCCAATACTCTAGCTTACATTACTGGCACAGGTCAGTTCTACTCTGATGCGGGTGGAACGACTGGAGCTAGTCCAGTTACGAGCTTGACTGCGAATGCTTGGAAAACATTTTACGTCAAAGTTCCTAGTGGGACGGCTTATATCGTCATAAATAACGTTGCTGCGCTAACTAAGTGGGGCGCTTCTGGTTACGAATTCATCACCGAAGTCGTCAACGCACCTAAGCTAAACGGATTTAATATAGAGTATCTTGACGCTACTAGTGTTACGTCTATACGAATATATGCAAACTTGGGTTATAGTTCGGTTTCAGGCAGTATCGCCGGACTTACGCTGCTGACATACTTGCATCTCGCCGGAAGCGCGATAACAGTCTCCGGCAGTATCGCCGGACTTACGCTGCTGACATACTTGCATCTCGCCGGAAGCGCGATA
>Ga0153915_10002329_pt1 | contig 17360 bp, 19 predicted proteins | sample Opewatmetagenome_2_FD_107003 | JGI IMG/M metagenome (GOLD analysis project Ga0153915, IMG submission 107003) | Freshwater wetland microbial communities from Ohio, USA - Open water 3 Core 3 Depth 3 metaG | ecosystem: Environmental > Aquatic > Freshwater > Wetlands | place: USA: Ohio, Lake Erie...
AATGCTGGCTGCAATCGGACACGAGTACCAGGATTGTCAATACGGTCCGAGCGGTCAGTAAGGAACGTGGGATTCCGGTTTACTCAACGTACACTCACTCGGGATACCTTCGCAATCTCGTCATTCGGAACAGCGAACGCACGGGAGAGTTGATGGTAAACCTGGTGACGTTCGATGACCGCCCTGACCTGATGAAAACCCTTCAGGAGAGGATTCTCGCCGATGTTCCTTCTGTCACAACCATTGTCAACAACATCACGCAGCGAAAGTCGCAGGTTGCAGTTGGGGAGACGGAGAAGATATGCTACGGCCCCGGCTACATTACAGAGCGCATCGGGAAACGAATGTACCGGATCTCGGCGAACTCATTCTTTCAGACAAACACGGCTCAGGCGGAGCGACTGTACGATGTGGTACAGCGCATGGCCAGACTTTCGCAGGAGGATGTGGTCTTCGACCTGTATTCGGGAACCGGTACGATCGCACTGCATATCGCCGATGAAGTGCGTTGGGTCGTAGGGATCGAATCCGTCGCTTCTTCAGTAGAAGACGCGCGCCGCAACGCAACCATGAACAATACGAAAAACTGCTCATTTCTCCTGGGTGACCTGAAGGATGCTCTCACAGCCGCTTCACAGGGGGAACCTCATCAGAATCTCCCTAAGGCTGTTATTGTTGATCCCCCTCGAGCAGGAATGCATGAAAAGGTCGTGCAACAGCTCAGGCTGCTCCAGCCCCGCCGCATAGTATATGTGAGCTGCAATCCCGCCACACAAGCACGCGACATCAAGATGCTCTGCGCAGAAGGACTCTATGCGATAGAGGAAGTCCAGCCTGTGGATATGTTCCCCCATACCTTCCATATTGAAAACGTGGTGGCTCTTTCACGTTGATTCTTGGCTGGAAAGGCCATCGCAAAGGTCCGGCACGCAAATTTTCCACTCCCACACGTTGATTCATTGCGAAGGAACCCCTATACTTAGCTATTATCCCCGTCTCTACATCCAGTCTCCTCCAGCACGAGATGATCACCCGCTCACATTGCGTGCTTGCCCTGATGGTTCTTGTTGTATCGCATCTGCTCGCAGGCACCTCGGGCAAGACGGTTCGCGCTGTCCGGATCGCTGATCCTCCACTGATCGATGGGGCCCTGACGGACCCCCAGTGGCGCGATGCCGACGCGGTGCTCGATTTCATGCAATACGATCCGGACGAAGGAAGCCTTCCCACCGAGATTACATCTGTGCGCCTACTCTATGACGATCATGCAATCTATGTCGGCGTTATTTGTTATGATTCGGAGCCTCGCAAGATCGTTCATCAGCTGACTCGTCGCGATCGCACGGGTGAGGCCGATCGCTTCAGCGTGATGATCGATTCCTATCATGATTACAAGACAGCATTTCTCTTTTCGTCAAATGTCTCCGGCGTTCAGGGCGATGGTGTTCTCTCGCAAGATGGTCTTGTGTATGACATTACATGGGATGCGGTCTGGAGTGTTAAGACCCGGGTCTACCGTGATGGATGGTCCGCAGAATTCGCCATACCGTATAATGCGCTTCGATTTTCTCGAGCTGACAGTAGCGCCTACGCATGGGGAATTAACTTCCGTCGCTACATCAGCCGAAAGCGAGAGACCGACGAATGGGTAATGGTACCTCGCAGTGAGACTACGCCGGGAACGATCTCTTCCGTGTCTCAGATGGGTCGGCTGGTCGGTCTCGCAAACATTGATCCGCCACTGAATCTCAGCTTGATTCCATACGCATCAGGCAAGTCGCGGTTTGAGTCCGCAACCCCACTTATTCAATCGTCAACACACCTGAGCGGCGAGGTAGGACTTGACGTGAAATACGGCATCAGTCCGAATTTCACTCTTGATGCGACAATCAATCCCGATTTCGGTCAGGTTGAAGTGGATCAGGCGGTTCTGAATCTTACAGTCTTCGAGACACGGTATCCTGAGAAGCGGCCATTCTTTATTGAAGGGTCGCAACTGTTTACATTTGGCTCGAGCATTGACAATTCAAGCCAGACGACAGGCATTCCTCTGGCTCTCTTCTTCTCGCGAAGGATCGGTAGAAAGCCATCGGGTAGCTCGTACGTTGCATCGCTTCCCGACAGTACGGTAGATGCAAATCCTCTTGTCACAACAATTCTTGGTGCTGCCAAGCTGACGGGCAGGTCAGACGGTGGTTTTTCACTTGGCCTCATCTCGGCGGCGACGGGTGAAGAGAATGCGCGACTAAAAGATGCGGCTGGGGCTATTGCGCCATATCGTACCGAACCAAAAGGGTTGTACAATATCATCCGGATGAAACAGGATTGGGAGGGAGGATCCTGGGTGGGGGCGCTGGCAACAGTGACATCAAAAGAATCCAGGTTGCCCGCAGTCACCGGCGGTGTCGACTGGAATCTGCGATTAGGTGATGGAAGCTTTGCCATGGACGGCCACCTTGCCGCAGCTCGTTCCTCCCGGATGGATATTAGCCGTGATGGTATTGCGGGTCGTCTCCTCTTCTCTCGTATCAAGGGAGAACATTGGCTGTATACGGTTTCTGGTGATTTCTATACCAGAGCGTTCGACATTAATGATGCCGGATTCTTTGCCCAACCGCGCGACGGCGGCGGCTATGGCCAGGTGATCTATCAGGAAAATTTCGGGTCGGGTGTCTTCCGAAGGTATCTTCTGAGCCTGAATCCAGAGGCCCGCTGGAACTGGGATGGCATTCAGACGCACGGCCAGGTTGAACTCTCGCTGGTCGGTCTGTTGTCAAACTTCTGGACGTTCACCGGTGCCTACGATTACCTCACATCTGCGTTTGATGATGTGCAACAGGGAATACTGGGACTCTACCGCCGACCGATGGGACAACGGGTCAGCGTGCAAGTGGGTAGCGACACGCGGAGAAATGTTTCCGGTACTCTCACAGGTTCCTATGAAGCTGACAATCGAACCAAGAGGACGTTGATGGGTACGGTGGAATTCACACTTCGCCCTGTATCGTGGTTGGAGATTGTGCCATGGATGCTCTTCCAGCGTGTGCGGGGAGAAGAAGCGGCGATATTCAGTCCGTTAAACGGAGGGATCATCAACCAGACGGTCGGCGGGGTCGAATATACGCTCTTTGGTGACCGTGATGTTGATGAGCTGGATTTTGCGCTGCGAGGCACCGTGACTTTCACCCAAACGCTTTCGCTACAGTTCTTCTCGCAGGTATTGATTGCCCGTGGTACGTACCAGAACTATCGTCGGTTAATCGGCGCAACAAGCTTTGATGCAAACGGTGCCCCATCTGGTGCATATGGTTTCAATCAGACAACCTTCAACGCAAATGTCCTGCTGCGGTGGGAATTCTTGCCGGGAAGCAGCGCATACCTGGTGTGGACGCAAGGGCGATTCGGTGACAGCGGTGATTACAGCACATCGTTCGGGCGAAGGGTACGTGAAACCTTCGCGCTGCCACACGAGGATGTCCTTCTTGTGAAGATCAGCTACTGGCTCCCCCTTTAGAACCGTCTGGAAGGCTTAAGCAAGAGCGCGATCAAAGAATCCGATGATCCTTCTGTAGTACTCCTCTCCACCTACCTCTGCCATGTTACTGTGTGACGCCCCCTGTATAAGCCAGAGTTCCTTAGGCTCATTTGCCTGAGCGTACACCCGTTCAGAGTAAGTGAATTTGATTCGGTCGTCAGCTGTGCCATGAAGAATAAACAACGGGACATGGACATCTCTGGCGGCCTGCAACGGTGACACTGCGCTTGCTTTGAAGTGAGCGAGGACTTCCGAACGCTTGATGACAATATTGCGGAGGTAATGCCAGGGGAGCTTAATCATCCGCTTTTGATAATCGTCAAAGATGGTTCGGAGTGTTGCGAAACCGCTCTCAGCTACTACCGCAGCGACCCTCTTGTCGAATGCGGCAAGCTGGATCGCGACTGCTGCGCCCATTGAACTGCCAAATACACCGATCTTTCCGGTCTGCATATCTTTCCGTTCGGTCAGAAACGTGATGGCGCGGCTCGCGTCATGTTTCTCATAGAACCCATACGTGCAAAAGGTTCCGCCGCTTTCTCCATGCCGGCGTGCATCATACAGGAATACGTTGTATCCCCTGTCATGAAGCCGCTTCGCCAGGGGAAGCCCGACAATCCTGCATTCACTCACGCCATGGAGATGAAGAATGGTGCCACGCGGAGTTCCCGGAGCCTTGATGAGCCACGAGTGCAGCTCGATGCCTTCCGGCGACTTGATAACCATTTCCTCATTAGGAAGGCCGAGATCGGAGGGATGCAGAAGTGCTGTGTGCTTGCGGTAGTACTCGACGGTTCGGCGGTGGGGCTGCAGGAGCATCACCGGTCCAATGACGAGAAGGACAGCGGAGACAAACAGCATGAACAGTACGGCAAAAACAATGAGGATGACAACGATGGTCATGCGTGCACGTAACCCGAAAGTATTCTCTCCAATATACTCAGCGATTGCGAGCGATGCAACATTCCGTTTTCGGGCGCCGACCGGTTTTGCTTGTCCACCCGCTTCTTTGTATATTGCCCGGCCAGTATGCTCCATATGCATCCGCCCAAGCGCATAGCGATCGTTCATGAGTGGTTTACCTCCATGCGGGGAGGTGAGAAGTGTGTTGAGGCGATCTGTGAGCTCTTCCCTGATGCAACACTGTTCACATTGCTTCACGTCAAAGGATCAGTCTCCCCGACGATTGAGAAGATGCAGGTCAGAACGTCGTTTGTGCAGCGCCTGCCGGCTGCTGCTCGGCTATATCGCTACTATCTTCCGCTGTTTCCCACTGCCATCGAACAATTCGATCTCACCGGCTATGACCTGGTGATCAGCTCGAGCCACTGTGTTGCCAAGGGAGTCCGCGCCGTAGACGATGCGCTCCATATCTGCTATTGCTACACGCCGATGCGCTATATCTGGGTGCAGCGTGAGGAATACTTCGGCAAAGGACGCGCGGGAATGCTGACTCGACTGGGGTTCCGTGCCGTGGAACAGTATCTCCGCCGCTGGGACATCAGGACCGCAGCCAATCCGCACTTCTTCGTGGCGATTTCTGAAAACGTCCGCGGTCGGATCAAATCGATTTACAGTCGTGATGCAGATATGATCTATCCGCCGGTCAACACGGAGGCATACCGCCTCTCTCAGCGTGACGACGGGTACTTCTTAATTGTGAGCGCTCTGGTGCCCTATAAGCGGGTGGATCTCGCAATTGAGGCGTTCAACCGAACCGGGGATCGTCTTGTAATTGTTGGTGACGGACCGGAAACTGAAAAGCTCCGTCAGCTTGCCAGACCAAACATAGAGTTCATCGGATGGCAGCCCGACGAGAAGCTCCGCGACTATTACGGCGGCTGCACTGCCGTCGTCTTTCCAGGTGAGGAGGATTTTGGGATCGTTCCGGTAGAAGCGATGGCAACGGGGAAACCGGTGCTTGCCTATGCCCGTGGGGGAGCCCTTGAGACGGTCCTCGATACCCCGACGCTGCGCACCGGGGTTCTGTTCACCGAGGCGACGCCAGAGGCGCTGGTTGATGCTATTGTCCGGTTCAAGCGATCTTCGTTTGATCCCTTTGTGCTGCGATCATTTGCCCGCAGGTTTGACCGGGAAGTCTTTAAGCGTCAGATCAAGGAGTACGTTGATCGGCGCTGGACAGAATTTCATAGCCGGCCGCCGCAAGCCTCGACGTAAGAAAGGGTTACAGCAATCCTTCGTTGACATTCCGACCCCTTTTCCGTATATTTATTGTCCAAATTTCTGGAACCTGAAATGTCGAAGGGGGAAGACCGGCGCAGGAAGAAGCCCCGCCTGTATGATATTCTCATCGTTCCGATCGGGGAGATCGCTCCAACGAGGAGTTTCCGCGCAAGCCGGCTGAAGCTCATTCTGCTTGGAGTGATCGGATTCCTTCTCTGTGTCAGTATCACGCTTGCAGTCCTGATGTACACGCCGGTGGCGATGTACGTTCCGATTCCCAACCCTGCGCTCGAAGAACGCTATGGCAGACAGATTGTCGGCCTTCAAGAGCGGCTGAACAGTCTCGCTGAAGATGTCCTCCTGCTTCGTGATTATAACACTCAGATGCGGAAGGCGCTTGGCGAAAATGTGGCGAAGGATTCATCAACAAAACGGCTGCCATCGCTGATTGCTGAAGAGACTGTTCTGACGCCGCAGAGAGGATCCGACGCTGCAGAACGGCCAGGCCCGGGCAGGAGTACCCAGGGGGATCTTGAGATAAGTTCAGAGCAGCTGTCATCGGCCTACAGTGCAGTTATGACCGCTACGGAAGGGACGCATGCTGCATTTCCGCTGATAACACCGACTGAAGGGATGACCACACAGGGATTTGATCCTGCGCTTGGCCATTTTGGTCTGGACATAGCGACGCGGAAAGGCATGCCGGTGTTCGCAGCAACAGACGGGTACGTACTTTTCGCCGGCTGGACATATGACGATGGCAACATGTTGATAGTTGCTCACGGTGGTGGATACGTGACGGTGTACAAGCATGCGCAGTCATTATTGAAGACGGCCCACACAGTTGTCAAGCGGGGTGAACCGATCGCTCTCGCCGGGACCACAGGCAAAACAAGTCTCGGGCCCCATCTTCATTTTGAGGTGTGGAAAGACGGCATGCCGTACGATCCCAACGAGTATTTGCTAAGCCCATCCAAGATTCAGTAGTATTCGCAAGGACGAACCATGGCTGAAAAGAAGCAGGGAAACGCTGAGCTGAGCCTTATCAGCTCCGGAACGGTCGTTGAAGGGAGCGTCAAGACCGAGGGAAATGTCAGGATCGATGGAAAGCTCGTCGGTGACGTTGTTGCGAAAGCAAACGCGGCCGTGGGCATCTCCGGTGTTGTGGAAGGGACAGTCCAGGCGAAGAATATTTCACTTGCCGGTAAGGTGCACGGGACGGTAACGGCAACAGAGAAACTGATTCTGGAATCCAAATCCGTTATACACGGAGACATCCGCGCGGCACTACTCGTCGTTGACGAGGGTGCAATCTTTGACGGCGAATGCTCCATGACCTCACCCCCGACGCCAGGTCGAGCCACCGGACAGCGCGAATAAGCATATGAGTGTGAATGCCCCCACAGGGCAGAACGACCCTGCAAGCGAGGGTCGAAGTTGGATGAAAACTGCCGGTCCATTCCTTACCATGGGAATGCAGCTGGCAATCTCGGTTGTTGTCTTCTTCTTCCTTGGACGCTGGCTCGATAGTACGTTTGAGACGTCGCCCTGGCTCACAATCGTTGGAGTTGTTGTGGGGGTAACGGGGGGCTTTGTCAGTTTCATCAAGAAAGCAATCGATATCGGAAGAGAGGAAGATCTCGAGACGCAAGAGCGAAGGAAGAAGGAAGAACACCGTGAAGGTTGATCGGCGGTTTCCGCTTCAGATTCTCGCGACGCTGGCAGTTTTTGGCATTTTGTCTGCGTATCCCCTTGCCCGTTTTGGTTCCGGGGAGATCATTCTGGCGGCAGTGATAGGCGCGCTGTTGAGCACCCTCAACGTGGTGCTGGGGTTCCTGACAATTGAGTATGCATTCGAGAAGTCGTATACCACGTTCCTCAAAGCAGTGCTTGGAGGGATGGGGATACGAATGCTTCTGATCTTAGGCTTACTGGTCGGCTTGATTTTGCTGGCACACGTGGATGCGATTGCTCTCGTCGTGTCATTGCTCGCTTTCTACATGGTCTATTTGATCCTCGAGATACTGTACCTCCAGAGAAAGATGCTTGCTAAGAATCAGAAGTAACCATCCGCCAGGCGCATAATGATTCAGGAAACACTCGACACGCTGGTCACGACAGAGCATGGTGTGCTGGATACTCTTCACGCGACCACGGTACATCAGGGAGGTCCTGGAGGTGACCTGTTTACAGATCTCTTGCATCACGTGCAGGATGCCCATGAACTGGAAACACCATTCGGGCTGGTGAACCTTCCTCACGTTGCGCCATTTCAAGTTGCCGGCATTGCTTTTGACATGTCGATTACAAAGCATGTGGTGTTTCTCTGGATTGCCGCTCTTCTGCTCTGTGTCATAGCAATCACCGTTGCACGGATCAACACCCGCAAGGCGGTGCCCCGGGGGTTCGGAAACCTCTTCGAAGTCCTCATTGTGTTTGTCCGCGACGAAGTGGCAGTTCCGAACATGGGATCCGGCGGCCTACGGTATATGCCGTACCTGTTGACGACGTTCTTTTTCATCCTGATGATGAATCTTCTCGGCCTGATCCCATTCGGGGCATCAGCCACCGGGAACGTGAACGTCACCGCAGGTCTGGCAATTGTTGCGTTCGTTATGATTCAAGCGGCGGCGATTAGAGCACAGGGGTTCGGGCACTATCTCGCACACCTGACAGGCGGCGTGCACTGGGCGCTCTGGCCCATCATGATACCGATAGAGGTACTTGGGTTGTTTACGAAGGCGTTTGCGTTGTGTATTCGTCTCTTCGCCAACATGATGGGGGGGCACACCGTTCTGGTGATCTTTCTCGGGCTCATCTTTTTCTTCAAATCGTATCTTGTTGCCATTGGTCCTGTCGGCTTTTCTGTGGGACTGTTTTTCCTCGAAATGTTTGTTGCGGTTTTGCAGGCGTACATCTTCACTATGCTCACGTCTCTATTCATGGGCCTCGGCATGCAGACTGACGGTCACGCGGAACAGGATGGGCATGCGTGATAATTCGGAAGAGTAGTTCACGAAGGCACCTAAATCCACCGTAAGGAGAATCATTATGGATCCCAAGGCATTCAGCTATTTGGCGGCAGGTTTCGGCGCGGCAATGACGGTCATCGGCGCAGGTATCGGAATCGGAAAGCTCGCGGCTGCGGCGATGGAGGCAAGCGGCCGTCAGCCGGAAGTTGCGGGTCAGGTTCGAACCTCAATGCTAATCGCTGCCGCTCTTATTGAGGGTGCAACGTTCTTCTCCCTCATCATCTGTATTATCCTGGCCACAAAATCATAGCCACAGAATAGTCACACCGGGAACATGTTATGCTGGAATTCAATCCAGGGCTGATCGTCTGGACGATCATTACGTTTATCATCGTGCTGGCGATTCTGCGCTTTACAGCGTGGAAGCCGCTGCTGGCGGCGCTGAACGCACGCGAGGAGAAGATTCGCTCATCACTGGACCAGGCAGATCGTGCGCAGAAAGAAGCCGAACGCCTGCTCGAGGAGAATAAGCGTCAGCTTTTGCAGGCCGAGGAGCAGTCACAGCGGATCATGCGTGAAGGTCGCGAGATGGGAGAGAAACTGAAAGCGGAGATTGTTGACAAGGCAAACAGCAGTTCACGCCACATGGTGGAACAGGCGAAAGAGGAAATCCGCCGCGAAAAGGAGGCAGCGCTGGTACAGCTGCGCGCAGAAGTGACCGACCTTGCAATTGGCGCAGCTGGAAAGATCCTCGAAGCGAACCTTGACAACGCTGCACAGCGCAAGCTTGCGGATGCGGCAATCAACGAACTCAGCAAGCGGCCGAACGCATGAAGAATCTCCGCGCAGCACATCGCTATGCTGTGGCTCTGATGGCCGTTGCAGAGGAGCAGCACGTCGTCGATCGCGTGGCTTCGGATCTTGAACTTGTGGGAAGCGTGATTCGTGGCTCCCGTGAAGTTCAACTCTTTATCGCGAGTCCAGTGATCTTCGTCGGAAGAAAGAAATCCGTGTTCCGGGCTCTCTTTGGAACACGGGTTGGAAGGGAGACACTCGCATTTCTTGAACTGCTGGTGACGAAACGGCGCGAAGCACTGATAGCGAATATCGCTGAGCAATTTGCCACGCTGCGGGATGAAAAGTATGGCATTGTCAATGCGGACGTGACATCGGCCGTTGAACTTGACCCGCCGCAGGGGCAAGAACTCAAGGAGCATCTCGAACGATTCACCAAGAAGAAAGTTCGTGTCCGGTTCTCACTTGACCGCTCGATCATAGGTGGTCTACTTGTACGGATCGGAGACACGGTACTGGATGTCAGCGTGAAACATCAAATGGAGCAATTGCGTCAGAGATTTCTTGAAGGCGGACCGGAGCTGAACTGAGGTAACGGGGATATCACAGACATCCCCACCCCGTCGAACACATCAGGTTTCTTACCAGGCAGAACAGGACAAGAGAATGGCAGAAGTGAGACCAGAGGAAGTATCTGCGATACTGCGGAAGCAGCTTGCCGGTTTTGAAAAGGAGGCAGACATCTACGATGTCGGCACCGTGCTTCAAGTCGGCGATGGTGTGGCGCGTGTGTACGGCCTGACAAAGGCGCTGATGAGCGAGCTCATCGAGTTCCCTCACGGTGTCTTTGGAATGGTGCTGAACCTCGAAGAAGACAACGTCGGGTGCATCCTCTTCGGCGAGAGCAGCGAAATAAAGGAAGGCGACGTGGTCAAACGGACGGGGCGCGTTGCGTCAATGCCGGTTGGCGAGCAGATGCTTGGACGCGTCGTGAATCCACTTGGGCAGCCGACAGATGGGCGCGGTCCCATCAAGACCGAAAAGGTTATGGAAATCGAGCGGAAAGCGCTGGGCGTTATCCAGCGACAGCCGGTGAAGGAACCGCTACAAACGGGGCTGAAAGCAGTGGATGGAATGATCCCGATCGGTAGGGGACAGCGCGAGCTCATCATTGGTGACCGCCAGACCGGAAAGACTGCAATCGCAATTGATACGATCATCAATCAGAAATATACACACTCCGAGAAAGCAAAGAAAGAGGGAATCAAGCCGGTCTACTGCATTTACGTCGCCATCGGCCAGAAAAGCTCCAATGTGGCACAGGTTGTTGACAAGTTGCAGCAGGAGGGTGCGATGGAGTATACGACAGTGATCGCGGCGACTGCAAGCGATCCAGCACCGATGCAGTTCATTGCTCCCTACTCCGGCGCAACGCTCGGCGAATTCTTCCGTGACACTGGACGTCACGCTCTCGTCATCTACGATGACCTGACCAAACAGGCGCAGTCCTACAGACAGGTATCATTGCTCCTTCGTCGTCCCCCTGGACGCGAGGCGTATCCCGGAGATGTATTCTATCTCCATTCACGCCTGCTTGAGCGGGCCTCCAAGTTGAACGAGGAGCTCGGCGGCGGAAGTCTGACCGCGCTGCCAATCATTGAAACTCAGGCAAACGATGTCTCTGCGTACATTCCCACAAATGTTATCTCCATTACAGATGGGCAGATTTATCTTGAACCTGGCATGTTCAACTCGGGCATCCGTCCGGCGATTAACGTTGGTATTTCTGTCTCGCGTGTCGGTGGAAATGCACAGATCAAGGCGATGAAAAAGGTGGCGGGTCGTCTGCGCCTTGAGTTGGCACAGTACCGTGAACTCGAAGCGTTTGCCAAGTTTGGATCTGACCTTGACAAGGCCACATTACAACAGTTGCGACGCGGGTCACGACTTGTGGAGCTCCTCAAGCAGGGACAGTATGTGCCCATGACGGTCGAAAAGCAGATTGTTAGTATTTTCTCCGGCACGAACGGATATCTCGATGAAATACCACTGGAGCATGTACAGCGATTTGAGAAGGAGTTGCTCGAGATGACGGAGCTGAAACATGTGGACATGCTTGCAGAAATAGCAATGACAAAAGATCTTGCGGAAGACTTGACGAAGAGACTTCACGAGATACTGAAGGGCTTTACGGAATCGTTCAAAGCATCGGTGAAGGTGTAGATCGATGGCCACGCTTCGCGAGGTCCGGCGGCGTATTGCTGGCGTGAAGACAACGCAGAAGATTACAAGGGCAATGAAGATGGTCGCCGCGGCGAAGTTGCGCCGCGCTCAGAGCTCTGTGGTTTCTGCACGGCCGTATGCCCGCAAAATTCGGGAGCTTCTAGAGCATCTCGTGTCGAACGTCGGCCTGGAATCAGGAAGTCTGTTCGTTGTGCGTCCCATGTCCAGGGCGGCCCTGGTAGTGGTAACGTCGGACCGGGGGATGTGTGGGGCGTTCAATTCAAACGTCATCAAGACTGTGGAGCGACGCATTGCTGAGAACGCCGGGCAAGATCCGGGCCGACGCAATGTGACGCTCTTCTGTGTCGGGAAAAAGGGCGCAGACTATTTCGGGAAGCGACAGTTCGATCTCTCCGGTAAATACATCGGCGTGTACAACGCGCTCGTGTTCGCACAAGCGAAGAGGATCGTGAAGGATATCGTTGAAGGGTATCTGCAGGGAAAGTTCGACCGGGTCGACGTGATCTACAATGAGTTCAAATCGGTTGCGCAGCAGCGAATCATAACGGAGCAATTCCTGCCGATTCCAGCTGAGGCGGCGGTTGCGGGAGAAGGGACACGACACTCAAGGACTGACTACATCTACGAGCCCTCGAGTGCAGCCATTCTCCAGGCTCTGGTCCCGAAACACCTGGATTTCCAGCTCTGGCGCGTGTTGCTGGAATCCAACGCCGCAGAGCAGGGTGCCCGGATGGCCGCCATGGAAAACGCTACGGAGAATGCCGAGGAATTGATTTCGACACTTCAGCTACAGTACAACAAAGCACGACAGGCATCAATTACGAGAGAGCTCCTCGAGATCGTATCCGGTGCGGAAGCATTGATGAAGGCAGGCTGAAATCCACTCCTCGTCCTGCAAAAGCCCGGTCTCGCGTGAGGTCGGGCTTCTCGTTTCATAGTGGGGACCCTTTTAACGAAAAACATGTGTTGAATGGGCATTTCATGCCCCGAGAATTCAAGGGATTCCTTGCGAAAGAGGGGGTTTTTGCGTACATTTTATGCCCGCTTCGATTTTTGGGGAATGAACAATTCAGTGCAGAGTCGGGTGACCAATGTTTGACGATCTGAGTCGGAAGCTGGACGCCGTCCTTAAGAAACTACGGGGTCAGGGGAAGATTTCAGAGGCAAACGTTGCAGAGACCCTCCGGGAAGTCCGCCGTGTTCTTCTCGATGCCGACGTTAACTACAAAGTTGCCAAGCAGTTTGTCGATGATGTTCTGAAGCGTGCTGTCGGGCAAGAAGTCCTCCAGAGTATCACACCCGGGCAGCTGATCGTCAAGATCATTTATGACGAGCTGGTGAAGCTCCTTGGCTCAGCAAACGTCGGGATGAATTTCTCGCCGTTACCGCCGACAGTGATACTTGTTGCAGGGCTTCAGGGGTCGGGGAAGACAACCTTCTGTGCGAAGCTCGCTCGTTACCTCCGAGCGCAGGGGCGTCATCCACTGCTGGTAGCAGCAGATGTCCAACGCCCTGCCGCAATCGACCAGCTGATAACGCTGGGGAAGCAGATTGACCTTCCCGTGTACAGCGAACGGGGTGCGGGTGCTGTGGCAATAGCTGCGCATGCTGTTGAGCATGCTCGAAAGAACGCCCGTGATACAGCGATTGTCGATACGGCTGGCCGGCTTCACGTGGACGAGGAGATGATGAGGGAAGTGGAGGCGATCAAGGCTGCGATCGCTCCCCACGAAATCCTCTTCGTTGTGGATAGTATGACCGGGCAGGATGCCGTCAACACGGCGAAGGCATTTCACGACCGGTTAAATTTTGATGGCGCTGTCCTGACGAAGATGGACGGTGATGCTCGAGGCGGCGCGGCAATCTCGCTGCGCGCAACGGTCGGCACCCCGATCAAATTCCTGAGCACGGGTGAGAAACTTGATGCTCTCGAGATGTTTCACCCCGAGCGGCTCGCATCACGCATCCTCGGAATGGGGGACATCGTCACGCTGGTCGAGAAGGTGCAGGAGCAAGTCGACCAGGACAAAGCAGTCAGGCTCCAGCAGAAGCTCCGGAAGTCAGAGTTTACGTTGGAGGATTTCCTCGATCAGCTGCTCGAAGTGAAGAAGATGGGTCCGCTCAGCCAGGTGCTCGGGATGATTCCGGGAATGAGCCGGCTTCCAGAAAATGCAACCGTCGATGAGGGAGCTCTTGGCAAGATCGAGGCAATTATTAGGTCGATGACACCGCTGGAACGTCAGAGACCTGCAATTATCAATGGCAGCCGACGAAAGCGTATTGCATCGGGAAGCGGAACCAGGGTTCAGGATGTTAACCGTTTGCTCAAGCAATATGAACAGATGCACCGGATGATGAAGACGTTTGGCAAGGGCGGCAAGCTCGGGCGGTTGATGAAGGGGATGCAATTGCCAGCGTAAGATCAGAGCTGCAGCGAATTACAGAGAACAAAAGGAGAACAACAGTGGCAGTACGTTTGAGACTACGGCGCATCGGCAAGAAGCAGATGCCGATGTACCACATCGTATCGGCCGACTCGCGGACAGCGCGGAGCGGAAAGTATCTTGAGGTTGTGGGCCGCTACGAGCCGCTTCAAAACCCGGCACTGATTTCTGTAAAAGAGGCGCGACTCTTTTATTGGCTGAAGAACGGCGCACTTCCTACGGATACCGTGCGTAGCCTACTGCAGCGGAGCGGTCACTGGTTGAAGTGGACGCTGGTAAAGCGGGGAGTCGAGGAGTCGAAAATCGCGTTGGAGATGGAGAAGTGGCAGATGGCACAGGAGGAGAAGCGGAAGCGTGATGAGGAACGCAAAAAGCGTCGTACAGCGGCGCGACGCAAGACGAGAAAAGTAAAGGGAAGCGAGGCCGCGCCGGCTGCTCCGGCCGAGGCTGCTCAACCGGCTGCTCCGCCGCAAACGTAGTCGGCTGCTTTTATTCTGTTCGTTCTTTGTATATCGGGCGTTCAAAAGCCCAAGGACGCTGGGGATTGTCACCGTTCAATCAGGTGACAGGCTGCAACGTTTGAGACTTGAGTGTGGGTTGGACGACTTCCTGGAGGAGGACGTGCACTATGAAGGAATTTCTCGAGTTCATCACGAAGCACCTTGTTGATCACCCCGAGTCGGTGGTGCTGGAGCCTGAAGTGAAAGAGGACAGAATCGTGTTCCGGCTGAAAGTGGACGGCGCCGATGTGGGCAAGGTGATCGGTCGGAACGGTAAAACCGCCACTGCATTGCGTACACTTCTCACCGCAGTTGCGGCACGGCAAGGAAAAAGAGCAATACTGGAAATTGTTGATTGAAGACTACCGGGCGGGAGTTGCTCGCTGTCGGAAGAATTGAAAAAGCGTTCGGCATCAAGGGTGAGGTGATTGTCGACCCGATGACTGATTCGCCAGACCGCTTCCGGACGTTGAAAAGGATCTATATTGGCGCTGTCGATGCAGATGTTCGAGAATCTGCAATTGAGCGTTCGTCGGCAGAGCCCCGTGGTGTGCGGGTGAAACTGAAAGGAATCGAGACAAGAACACAGGCGGAGCATATCGTTGGCTTCCTGTTGTTCATTGACGAGACGAATCGCATCCGCTTGCCGAAGGGGCGCTATTTTGTCCACCAGCTGATCGGCTTTACCGTCGTTGACCAGTCCGGACGTGTGGTTGGAACATTGAAAGAGGTAATGAAACTCCCAGCACAGGATGTGTATGTGATCGATCGGAAGGGACGGGAAATCATGTTGCCGGCGGTAAAAGAATTTGTGACGGACATCGATGTCGGCGCCGGAACAATGACTGTGAAGCTCATCGAAGGGATGCTGGAAGAGGAATGAGGATTGACGTTATCACGGGCTTTCCACGGCTCCTTGACAGTCCGTTGAATGAAAGTATGATCAAGCGGGCGCAGGAGCAGGGCCGCGCTGAGATCATCGTTCACGACCTGCGGGACTACTGCACCGACCGTCATAAGACGATTGATGATACCCCGTTCGGTGGCGGAGCGGGAATGATTCTGAAGGCGGAACCGGTGTTTTCTTGTGTTGAGAGCCTGCAGCGCGAGCGCGAGTACGACGATGTGATTTACCTGTCGGCCGACGGCGAGCGGCTCACGCAGCGGTTGGCGAACGAGCTGTCATTGAAGAAGAACCTGATCCTGCTCTGCGGTCATTACAAGGGGATTGACGAGCGCATCAGAACGTCTCTGATCACACGGGAAGTTTCCATCGGGGACTATGTTCTCACTGGTGGTGAGCTGCCCGCTCTGGTCGTGATCGATACGGTGGTGAGGTTGATTCCAGGCGTTATGCATGATGGAGAATCGCTGCTGACGGATTCATTTCAGGGCGATCTGTTGGATGCACCATCATACACTCGACCGGCAGAATTTCGCGGCATGAAAGTGCCAGAGGTACTTCTGTCGGGGAATCACGCAGAGATCGAGGCCTGGCGTCAGGAAGAGCGTCTGAGACGGACAACGGCACGACGAAAGGATTTGCTAGAACATTCATAATCGGAAGTTGGAGAAGAGTTATGGACAAGCTGAAACTGGTGGAAGCGACGCAGATGAAAACGGGCATCCCGGCGTTCAGCCCGGGAGACACGATCAACGTGCACGTCCGGGTCGTTGAAGGAGACAAGGAACGCATACAGCAGTTCCAGGGCGTGGTAATCGGGCGGCACGGAGCCGGGATGAATGCGACGTTCACCGTCCGTAAAGTCTCTGACGGTGTCGGTGTCGAGCGTATCTTCCCGCTCCACTCACCACGTATCGCAAAGATCGAGAAAGTGAAGGATGGCTCCGTTCGCAGAGCAAAGCTCTATTATCTGCGCGATCTCGCGAGCAAGGCGATCCGACAGAAGACCAACGCGTAATCGCGTCCGGCGGTAGACCTGTGTTCTGAGACATTGCGTCGTCGATGCTTTGACACCTAACAACCCTTGCCCGGCAGGCAATGCCACAGAATAAAATCCTCGGTATTCCGTCCCACCTCTATTGCGAACCCTTGCGAAGAGGGGCCGCGCACATCCGCGGGACCAAAGTTGTTGTTGATTCCGGGACTGTCAATGCGATCAAGTTGCGTGAGGGGAATCTTCACGCCGCTTTTATCTCGCCCATAGACTATGCTCGCGAAGGCTCATTCTATCAAATCATTTCCGGTGTCGCGGTATCCTCCCGCAGCGCAAACAATACGGTTGCATTGCACTTCCGTGAGGGTATTCACACAATCAGCACCGTCGCTGTTGATCCAAGATCTGTTTCCGAAATCATCCTCGCCAAAGTGATTCTCGGAGAGGAGTTTGAAGTCGAGCCGAAGGTTGTTCCGGTCGAGGGCTCCCTGGAAGAGATGCTCAGACATGCAGATGCGGCAGTACTGACGGGGGATGAGGCGCTTCGCCAGGCAAAACGTCACGGCAACGCGCTTGACCTTGTGGAGGCCTGGTATGAAATGGCCGGATTCCCCTATGTGTTTGGTTTCTGGTGCTGCCGTGAGCGACAATTGACGGAGGACATAGTGCGTCGGCTGGAGAAACTTGGGAGCCCCGGAGAGTCGATGCTCGAGGGCATCGCATCAGAGGCGGCGACAGGCCATGGCCTGCCGGGATATGAGACTTCTTCAATCCGAGCGTACCTGGAT